>Ga0065165_1000288_pt1 | contig 85913 bp, 75 predicted proteins | sample AraplaMF_Cvi_mMF_FD_63813 | JGI IMG/M metagenome (GOLD analysis project Ga0065165, IMG submission 63813) | Arabidopsis root microbial communities from the University of North Carolina, USA - plate scrape MF_Cvi_mMF (version 2) (version 3) | ecosystem: Host-associated > Plants > Roots >... | reverse complement strand
CTCGACGTCGCGGAGCAGTCGCAGATCGCCGATGACATCTGCTGGACCGCATCCGCCCGCCCCGAGTTCGCCGCCGCCGCGCGCTTCTTCAAGCGCTTCCGCGACCTGACCGCCGGCGGTTTCTACACGACGCCAGCCGGCATGAAGGATGTCGGCTATGTCGGCAACGTTCCCTCCGTCACCTTCGACGGCCCGCCCCTCAAGGTCCTTCAGATCGTAGGAGTCGCCTGATGCGTTTCGCTTCTCATGCCGCCGCGGCCGTGGCCGTGGCGGCCTCCGCCCTCACCCTGTCCGCCACCGCCCACGCCGCCGACATGCCCAACACCCTCACCGCCGAAGAGTCCGCCGCCGGCTGGCAACTGCTGTTCGACGGCAGGAGCCTCGAGCACTGGCGCGCCAGCGACCAGCCCGGCTCCTTCAGCGTCAAGGACGGCGCCATCGTCGTGCGCGGGCCGCGCTCGCACCTGTTCTACCTGGGTCCGGTGCAGCAGCACGACTTCAGGAACTTCGAGCTGAAGGTCGACGTGATGACCTTCCCGAAGGCCAACTCCGGCGTGTACTTCCATACGAAGTGGCAGGAGGTGGGCTGGCCCGAGCTGGGCTACGAGGTGCAGGTCAACAACTCGCACAGCGACCCGAGCCGCACCGGCGGGTTGTGGGGCGTGCAGGACTACATGAAGGTCGTGTCGCCGGACAACCAGTGGTTCACGCTGACGGTGCGGGTCGAGGGCAAGCACGTCACGACCTTCGTCAACAGCGAGAAGACGGCCGACTACACCGAGGAATCGCCGATCGTGCGCAAGAAGGGCCTGGAGAAGCGCTACCTGGCCAGCGGCACCTTCGCGCTGCAGGGTCACGACCCGGAGAGCGAGGCGCACTTCCGGAACATCAAGGTGAAGGTGCTGCCTTGACCGGGGCTACTCGCTTGGCACCGCCGAAAGGGGCGTCGAAGCGCTCATGAGCTCAAGCTTCCCCGCGTGGTTCTCGACGACGATGTCCATCCTCTTCAGGCCGCTGCGCTGAACGGCCGCGAAGACGCTCAACACGGTGCCGTACTCCGAGCGATGGAGATGTCGGCAGCAGCGTCCTTGAACGACGTGCCGGACTTGAGCCACTTGAGGACAGACAGCGCGTCCTCGCGCCTGCGCACCAGGATGTGCCTGACGTGATATTCCTTCACCGGCGGCATCAAGGCGAGGATGCGGTCGTACTCCCGCCGGATCTCGGCCTCCGTGGGCTCACCCGGCGTCACCGGCTGTGACGCGGCCTGCCCCGGCGCCTGCGCCGCCTTGGAGGCGCGGTCCGCGACCGTGCTGATCACCGTCGCTTTCAGTGCGCGACACCTCGATGCCGCAGGCAGCATTGGGCATGGGGCGCCCTGTGGCGGCATCGTCAAAGATGAGGATGGCGCGCCCTGCCCTGCTTACTAGCATCCAGGCATTCACAACAAGTGGGTTGGGAGCTGGGCCATGGCGACAAGTGGAAGGCATGCGGCAGCGCTGGTCGCGGCAGCGCTGGTCGTTGCGGGCTGCGCCGGCACGCCGTTCGTTGAAGACGCCCGAGCTCCCGCCGTGCACCATTTGCAGCGCGCGCCGGCAGGGCCACCCGGCACGCTCGACTATTCGCTGAGCTATGCCGACGCCACCTACGACGGCTACCGCGCCAAGCTGCGCGAGGAACTCGAACGCAGCAACCAGTTGGCACAGGGCCTGTTGACGCTGGGCACCTTGGCAGTGGGAGCCGCCATTGGCAATGCCCACCGCGATGTGCTGATCACGGCGGCGCTGGGCGGCGGCCTGGCGTATCAGCTCGGCACATGGAACCAAAGCTCCGACCGGCTGGACGTCTACCTCGAAGGCATGAAGGCCATGGCGTGCGCCAAGGCAGCTGTGGCGCCGTTGAGGCTGAGCGAGACGGCCCGACATGAGATCGCCGCCGCGGAGCAGGCCGTTGGCCTGGCCACCATGCCTGTCGCAGACGCCTTGGCCGACACGGTGCGCTGGCTCAACGTGGCGATGGCGAGCCAGACGCCCAACTCCGAGACCGCGCAGACCGCACGCGCCGAGATCGCCGAAACGGCCGCACTCTTCACGCGACTGAACGAGTTGCACCAGCGCTCTGCCAGCCTGCGTCAGAACGCAGACGGCGCTGGTGCCATGCTGGAGGCCCGCATCGACGAGATGCGCAGGCAGATCGACGCCGCCATCAAGGCCCGGCAAGCCACATTGGCCTCGCTGCCGCAGCAGATCGGCGCGATCGCCAGCTACGCCAATACCATCGTGCCGGGCCTGCAGTTGGACACCGCATTTCAGACCCGCGTCGCGGCGATTAGGAGCCAACTGCCACGCTCCGGGCAACCGCCCACCGCACAATTGGCTCGAGACAACCAGGCGCGCGACGGCGCTCCGGCCCCTTTGGAGCCGCGTGACCAACTGGCCTCCGCGCTGGGCCGCCTGCAAGCCAAACGCGCGCTGCTGGCCATTCAGGCCGCCAGGCTTGCGGGTGCCACCGACCGCGCCACCAACCGCGTGAAGGAAGACCTCGCCGGCTGCAACGTGGACGCCACCAAGCTGGCGATCAACATGCGGCTGGCCCGCACGCAGATCGAGTTCACTGCAGGACAGTCGAAGCAGTCGCGCGTGACGATCATCGGCGGCACCCAGCAATTCACCGCCACGCCTGTGGACACGCCCATGCCCGGCTTGCTGTCGGTGATCCAGCCGGGCGCCAGCGAAGTGCTGATCATTGCCGATAACACGACCGTGGCCGGCACCTACCAGATCAATGTGCAGGACGCAGCGCAGAACTCAGCGTTGCTGACACTGACCGTGCTGCCAGCCGCCGCTGCCGCGCCGGCAAGCCCCACGACGCAGGAATGCACGGGCACCGGCTGGTCCAACCGCACCCTGGCCTGCTTTGTGCAGCATTCAGTGGGCACCAAGGCCACGGGCACGAAAGACGCCAGCACCTGCGAGGCCTTCATCAAGAAGTTCCCCGACAACCGAGGCGTGCTCGACGACAACGGGCGCGCTGCGGTACTGGTCGCTGAGCAGCTCGATGCCAAGGCCAAGGATGCCGAACTGAAGGCCGTTCTGGGTCCTTCGGTGATCAAGGCGTGCGGCATTGCGACCGACACCTCGGAGCGGGTGCGCTCGCCGGTCTCTCCAACACCCGGCATCGGCGCACGCACCGCCTTCGAGAGGCGCCTCGGCCCTGACGAAATCCGCATCATCAGCAAAGGCCTGGAGATGAACCCGCCCGTCTCGGAACTCAACGACGAGTTCCGCCGTGGCCTGGGCAGCTACCAGAAGCGCCACGGCCTGGCCGACACCAAAGGCACGCTGCCTGAAGACCTCGCCAAGTCCTTCCTGAAATGAGCACCGACACCTCCCGGGCTCAAGGCGGCAGCCCCATCCGCAACGCCGCCTTCGACGACATCATCGGCACGCTGGGCTGCGTGGTGCGCTCGCTGCAAGACCCCACCCAGCGCTTCGTGCTGAGCGCCTCACACGTGCTGAACCCGGGCGGCTTCGGGCGCATTGGCGATGCGGTGGAAGCCAAGATCAACGGCGAATGGAAAAAGATTGCCGAGCTGGTCGACTGGACCAGCCTGCGCGACCGCAGCGGCTCGGTGCACCGGCAGGACGCCGCCATCGCCCGCATCACCGCGCCCGAGCTGGTAGACGCCACGGTGACGGGCATCGGCGTACCGGCAGGCGTGGCGCATTGGGTGTTCGAAGGCAAGCGGCTGCAGGCCTGCGGGGCCACATCGCAGCAGGTGGTGCGGTCGCTGGTGCATTCGTCCGAAGCCACGGCGCCCGTGTACTACGACGACTGGGCGTCGGCAGGCAGCTATGCCCTGCCCTTTGAGGACCTCATCCTCTACGGCCTGAAGCAAGGCGCCTGGGAGCCGGCCATGCAGCCCGGGGACAGCGGCGCCCTGGTGCTAGATGAGCGCCAGCTGGCCGTGGGCCTGCACATCGCGCGCACCGACGATGCCTACCCGGTGCGCACCAGCGTTTGCACGCCCATTGCGGGCGTGCTGGAAGCCCTGGGCGTCACGCTGGAAACCGCGTCGTACGCCACCGCCGCCGCGGCAAGCGGGGCTGCCGCCGCAGCGGCCTCATCCGCCCCCCGTTCCGTGCTGCCACAGACGGACGCCGACACGCTGAGCGACCGCAGCCGGCAGGAATTCGGCGTCTCGGTGATGCCGCAGTTGCAACTGCACCGGCTGCGCGGCAGCGCGCGCTGGCAGCTCACCGCCGACGGGCTGGTGGTCGACGGCCGCATCGACCGCACGGGCGGCCGCCTCGTCACCGTGCCCCGGGTGTGCCGGGAGTTCGGCCCGGCCATCGAGGCCGCTGCCAAGAAATTCGATGTTCCCATCGAGCTCATCATCGCCACGATCTGCACCGAGAGCGGCGGCGACCGCGACGTGCCCTCGCGCCCCGAGTCCAACAACCGCATGTCGGTTGGCGTGATGCAGACGTTGATCGGCACGGCACGCGAAGCCCTGCGGGACGAATCCATCAACGAAGAGAAGCTGCGCGACCCGGCCTTCTCCATCTGGGCCGGCACCGCCTACATCGCGCAGCAGCGGCGCATCACCGCGTACGACCCACCGCTGGTGGCCTGTGCCTACAACGCCGGCGGCCTGCACCCGGACGATGGCGTCGACAACCGCTGGGGCCTACGCCAGTACCCCATCGGCACCGGCGCCCATGCCGACCGTTTTGTGCAGTGGTTCAACGACTGCTTCGCCACCTTCAGCGGCGGCCTGGTCGTCCCGGCCAACGACACGCCCAGCCTGTGGCGCCTCTTCTGGGGATGAGCCCATGACGACTCCAACACCCGCCATCCGCCTGCTGCTGGCTGCGGCCCTGTGGTGCGGCGCGGCGCCCGCCGCCGATGCGGCGCCCGATCCATGCGCGCCCAGCGTCACCCTGCCCAAGGACCAGGCCATGACCATGGCCGTGGACATCACCGGGGCCCGCGCCTGGCTGGAGGCCAGGTTGGAGCGTCCCCTGGTGCTGCCTGCATCCGCACTCGGCGTTGCCGCCGGTGCCGACCGCCTGACCGCCGACACCCTCGTCAGGGACGTGGCACTTGGGCGCGGCTTGTTGCGCGACGACCAGGCCACGCTGCGCGCCGAGGCAGGCGCTGGCCCCGTGGTGCTGGCCGTCCAGGAGCGGCGCTTCACGGCGCTCGTGGACAACGGCGCGGCGCGCGACGCCGACGGCCGGCCCCTGCCGGCCAGCCCCAACCTGGAAGGCTTGTCCGACATCGAGATCGGCGCGGGCGCCATCCTGGAACGAAAACCCGACGGCCAGGTGGCGGTGCAGCCCGGGGCGCTGCTCACCTGGCGCGACCCGCAGGGCAGCCAGCCCCTCAAGTTCTTCCTCGAACGCCCGGCACGCCTCGTCGAGATCGTGCCCGCCGCCACGGCCCAGGTGGTGCGCCTTTCTCCGGCCCTCGTGCCGCACGGCGGCAAACTGGACCTGGCGCTGGAGACCGACCGGCTCGGCCCCAATGACGCGCCGCCCGTGTTCTGCCTGCAAGTGGGCCAGCGCAAGATGCCGCTGACCGGCCGCTTCAGCAAGCAGGAGGGCAAGGCGCTGCATTTCGAGCTGCGCGTGGAGGGCGACGAGATGCAACGGCTGCTGGAAGACAGTGAATGGCTCAGCCGCGTTCGTGGCGTGCCGGCCAGCATTCGCACCATCGTCAACCAGGGTGGCCGCCCCGTGCTCGACGCCGAGGCCAGGCTGCACCTGAGCAGTTGGAAGTGGTCCGCCGCGGTGGGCGTCGGCGCCGTGCTGGCGCTACTGGTCATCTGCATGGCGTGCATGCGAGCAGGCCCCGCGCGCGCCGTGGCGGAGCTGATCCAGCACGAGTCGGGCCGGCTGAGCCTGTCCAACCTGCAATTCCTGTTGTGGACGGTGGCTGCCTTTTTCGCGCTGGTGTTCACCTGGCTGAGCACCGACACCTTGCTGCCGCTGACGCCAGTGCTCGGGCTGCTTGGCATCGCCGGCACCAGCAGCGTGTTGGCCCGGGGTGTAGAGCGGGGCGCTCCCGACCCGACGCCCGTGAAGGCGTCCGAGCGGCTGAGCTGGCGAACGCTGCTGGTGGGCGGGGATGGCCGCGTCGAACTGCTGCGCTTCCAGATGTTGGCCTTCACGCTGTTCGCGTGGTGCTACTCGCTGTACTCCATCATCAAGAGCAACGGCTTCCCCCAGCTGCCCGACAGCCTGTACTGGCTGATGGGCATCAGCAACGCGACCTATGTGTCAGCCAAAGTGCCCGACGTGATGGCTGCCAACCGCAAGGCCGCCGAGAACCCCGCGCCCGCCACGCCCCCCGCCGACGCCCTGCCCGCCGACCAGGTGCGCCGCCTTCAGAACAAGCTCGGCGTGGCCGACACCGGCGTCCTGGACGAAGCGACACGCACCGCCGTGGCCCGCTACAAGCAGCAGAACGACTTCTACCCCGCCGACGGCAAGGTGCTGCCGGTGCTGCTCAAGCATCTGGGTGTTTGAAGGCTGGGCAGTTCCTGCGCGACGGCCGCGCGCGCCCTCCCCAGTTATAAGGATGTGCGAACGCTAACGCAGACCTAAGCTGACTCCTCGACTTGTCCGTCCAGGAGATCGCCATGCCCGCTCCTCGCTGCTGTTTCGACCGCATCCTGCCGCGTGACCTGTTCCGTCCGCAGGAGTCGATGACCCCACCCGGCGGCCGCGCCCGTGCCATCAGCGTGCGCGGCAAGACCTGGATCAACGGCTCGACGCTGACCTGCCGCTTCATCGGCGGCAACGCGGCGCAGCGCGCCAAGGCCAAGGAGCAGGCCGGCTGGTGGCAGGCCGTGGCCAACCTGAAGTTCGAGTTCGGCGACGCACCGAATGCCGACATCCGCATCAGCTTCGACGACAACGACGGCGCCTGGTCCTACATCGGCACCGACGCCAAGGGCATTCCGTCGAACGTCCCGACGATGAACCTCGGATTCCTCGACGGCGGGACGGCCGCGCACGAATTCGGCCACGCGATCGGCCTCGCGCACGAGCACTCGAGCCCGCTCGGCGGGATCCAGTGGAACGAGCCGGTCGTCCTGCAGGCGCTGGCCGGCGCGCCCAACTTCTGGGACGAGGCCACGGTGCGCCACAACGTGTTCTTCAAGTACGCCACCGACCAGATCAACGGCACCGCGTTCGACCCCGACTCGATCATGCTGTACGCCTTCCCCAGCGAATGGACCTTGAACGGCGTCGCGACGCACGCCAACGAGGTGCTGTCCAGCCTGGACAAGACCTTCATCGCCGGCGCCAAGATGTATCCCCGGACGCAGCAGCCGGGCACCGAGGCCGCCGTCGAGCTCGCCGTCGGCGCCCCGCGCATCGAGGCCGCCATCGGCAAGCCCGGCGAGGAGGACATCTTCCGCTTCGACACCGGCACCGACGGCGTGTACGTGATCGAGACCCGCGGCGCCACGGACGTCTACATGAAGCTGTTCGGCCCTAACAGCCCGACCCACCTGATCGACGAGGACGACGACAGCGGCCAGGGCCTGAATCCGCGTATCGCGGCGAATCTGATCAAGGGCCGCTACTACCTGCAGGTGCGTCATTACGACCGCAGCAACGGCACCGGCAAGTACACCGTCGGCGTCGCCAGGAAATAGCGCGCCGCCACCGGCATGCCGTGGCGCACAACCACCGGCATGCCGCCACGTCGACGACCTCGCGCATCCGCTGGAGACCCCATGCCGACACCGACCTTCCAGCGCCTGGACCTGGCGCAGTTCGAGGCGCTGCTGCACAAGTTCCCCTTCACGCGCAAGGTGAACGCCGTACACATGCACCACACCTGGCGGCCTCGGCGGGTGGACTTCCGCGGGCACGACACCATCGTGTCCATGTGGCGCCACCACACGCAGGTGAACGGCTGGAGCGACATCGCCCAGCACATCACCATCGACCCGCAGGGATTCATCTGGCTGGGCCGCGACTGGAACCGGCCGCCCGCCAGCGCGGCCGGGCACAACGGCAGCAGCGTGGCCGGTCCCTTCATGTTCGAGATGGTGGGCGACTTCGACACCGGCCGCGAGCCCTTCGACGGCGCGCAGAAGGACACGGCGCTGCGCGTCGTCGCGCTGGTGCAGCGCCGCTTCGGCCTGCGCCCGGCGACGCTCCGCTTCCACAACATGATGTCCACCAAGACCTGCCCCGGCTCCGGCATCGACTACGACGCGACGCTGGCCGCCGTCGAGCAGCTGCACGCCGGGCTGGACGCCGCCGGCGCGGCGGCCCCGCAGGCCGGCTCGCGAGCCGCGGCGCCGTTGCAGGCCTTCCCCGACGAGCAGGACCACGTGGTGCACCAGGCCATCCGGTCGCTCACCCGCGCGACCGGCGCGGCCGGTGCGACGGCCGAGCCCGGCGACGCAGAGGACGACCACGGCGACGCGGAATGCCGGGACTGCGGCCAGCACCCCGAGCCGATGGACAGGAGCGCGGCGCCGGCCGCGCGCGGCGGCTCGGGCCTGGGCCCGGCCACGCTGGCCGGCATGCGGCCTCACCTGGTGAACCTGCGCTCCGGCCTGTTTTCCAGCGACGGCGAATTCAAGTCCACGCCCGCCGACGTGGACGCGATCTTCGAACAGCATTTGCCCCAGGCCCTGGCCGCGCTGCCCGCGGGCAGGAAGCTGCAGCTGCTGTTCTACGCGCACGGCGGCCTGACGTCCGAGGCCAGCGGCCTGCAAGGCGCCCACCGCCATATCGGTTGGTGGCGCAGCAACGGCGTGTATCCCCTCTACTTCATCTGGGAGACCGGCTTCTTCCAGACCATCGGCGACCTGCTGGGCCGCGCCTTCGGCGGCGCCCGCGCGGTCACGCGCGACCTGGCCGACCACACCAGCGATCCGCTGCTGGAAACGGCGGCCCGCGCGCTGCAGGGGCCGCGCATCTGGGGCGGCATGAAATGGAGCGCCGAGCGCTCGTCCCAGGCCGGCGGCGGCGCGGCGTACGTCGCGCGCAAGCTCAAGGACTTCTGCGCCCAGCATGCCGACCGGGTCGAGCTGCACGCCATCGGCCACAGCGCCGGCTCCATCTTCCACGCCCACTTCCTGCCCGCCTGCCAGGCGGCCGGCGTGCCCGTGTTCAAGACGCTGCAGCTGCTGGCGCCGGCCATCCGCGCGGACAGCTTCAAGCAGCTGATGCTGCCCGGCCTCGCCGCGGGCAAGCTCGCCCGCGACGTCAGCCTCTTCACGATGAGCCGCGACTTCGAGCGCGACGACCATTGCGCCCACCTCTACCGCAAGTCGCTGCTCTACCTCATCTTCCACGCGCTGGAGGACGAGCGCCGCACGCCCATCCTGGGCCTGGAGGAGAGCCTGCGCGGCGACGCCGAACTGAAGGCCTTCTTCGGACTGGCCGGCACCCCGGGACAAGGCGAGGTGATCTGGTCCAGGAGCCCCTCGGACACCGGCCGCTCGGCCAGCCGCAGCGAGACGCACGGCGGCTTCGACGAGGACGCGCCGACGATGAACAGTGTCGCGCGCCGTCTGCTCGATGTGGCCGATGCCGCTCCCATCGAGGAGTTCCCAACCGGCGCGCGTGGCCTGGAGCGCGCCTGGACGGACGAGGTCGACTGGCCCGACGACTGGCCGGCCCGTGGCGACACGGCCGGCCAGTTGCCCCCGGCCCCCGCGCCGGCGGTCTGGTCGCCCTCGCCCTCGCCCGCGCTCCCGCCGCCGGCCGCGGCCGGCTTGCCGCCTGTCCAGGGCGCGGGCGGCGGACGGCGCATCGCGCTGTGCATCGGCATCGACGCCTATCCCGACCCGCAGCACCGCCTGTCCGGCTGCACCAACGATGCGAGGACCTGGGCCACCGCGCTGCAGGCGCAGGGCTTCGAGGTCCGCCTGCTGCTGGATGGCCAGGTCACCCGCGCCGCCCTCGACAGCGAGCTGCGCCAGCTGGTGACGCAAAGCCGCGCCGGCGACGTCGTCGTCGTGCAGTACGCCGGCCACGGCACCAACGTGCCTGATGTGGACGGCGACGAGGACGACGGCCGCGATGAGGCCTTGTGCCCCGTCGACTTCGCCAGCGGCGCGCTCTACGTCGACGACGACATCGCCGAGGTCTTCGCGCTGCTGCCGGAAGGCGTCAACCTGACCGTCTTCATGGACTGCTGCCACTCCAGGACCAACACCCGCTTTGCCGGAGGTCCGAGCATCGCGGCCCTACCGCCCGGCACCCGGGCACGGTACGTGCCGCCGACGCAGGCGGTGGACGCGGCGCACCGGCGCTTCCGCGGCGCCCAGAGCCAGCGCGGCACGCGTGGCGGCAGCCAGGAGCAGATGCGTCACGTCAAGTTCGCGGCCTGCCAGGACCACGAGCTGGCGCTGGAAAGCGGCGGCAACGGCGAATTCACGCGACGCGCCACCCGGGTGCTGCAGCGGCAGGGCCTGACCCACGCAGCCTTCCAGCAGGCCGTGGTCGCCGAGTTCGGCAGCGCGCCGCAGCAGAACCCGTCTCTGGACTGCGCCCCGTCGGCGCTCGGCCAATTGCTGCTGCAGCCCCTGGGCCGCACGCTGGGCGCTGCGGCGCCGCAGGCGCCGGGTGCCGCCGCGAGCGGCAGCCTGGCGCCTACCCTCGAGGCGCTGGCGGAGTCCGTGCTGCTGCTCAGCCGCAAGCTGGCATCGTGACCGACACCCTGCCCAGCACGTCCGAGGCGGTCGCGGCCGATGCGGCCAGCCGCGGCGAGTCCCCGGCCGCGGTGCCGCCGTCGACGCCGGCCGGGCGCGCGCCGGACGGGCCCTACGAGCTGGGTCCCGGCGTGCTCGCCATGCCGGCGCAGCCGCACGAGCGCCGGGGCGACGAGCCGGTCTACCGGCCGCTGCGCATCTACACGCTGGACCCGTCGCACCAGCGGCTGGAGGGAGCGATCGCCACCGTCAACGTCGCCTACGAGCCGCTGTCGCCCGGTCCCTGCGGCGCGCTGCTGGCCGTGGAGGACATCGACCCCGTGACGAATCGCCCGAACCGGCAGGCCGACCTCGACGATCCCTTCGTCCTCATGACCGACGGCTACGACCCGTCGCCGTCGGACCCGCGCTTCCACCAGCAGATGGTCTACGCCGTCTGCAGCAACGTCTATTCGGCCTTCCGCACCGCGCTGGGCCGCACGCCGGGCTGGGGCTTCGGGGGCGCAGGCCAGCCGGCCCGGCTGGTGATCCGCCCCCACGCCGCGCAGGAGGAGAACGCCTACTACGAACGCGGCGAGCTTCGCTTCGGCTACTACCCGGCCCGCGAGCATCCCACCGCCCGCAACCTGCCGGGGGGCGTCGTGTTCACCTGCCTGTCGCACGACATCGTCGTCCACGAGATGACGCATGCGCTGCTGGACGGCATGCGGGCCCACTTCATGCGGCCCACAAACCCCGACGTCATCGCCTTCCACGAGGCCTTCGCCGACATCGTCGCGGTGTTCCAGCACTTCAGCTATGCCGAGGTCGTGCGCGCCGCCATCCGCCAGTGCCGCGGCGCCATCAACCAGTCCGCCCTGCTCGGCGACCTCGCGCGGCAGTTCGGCCACACCGCCGGCACGCTCGGCGCCAAGGGGCCGCTGCGCACCGCGATCGAGACCGGCGAGCCGCGCCAGTACCGCGTCGACCTGGAATCCCACGAGCTGGGCAGCGTGCTGGTGAGCGCCATCTTCGAGGCCTTCACCACCGTCTTCGACCGCAAGACCCAGGCCCTCGTGCGGCTGACCACCGGCGGCACCGGCGTGCTGCCCCCCGGAGAGCTGCCGCACGACCTGCAGCTCCTGCTGGCGGCGCGCGCGAGCAAGCTCGCGAGCCAGTTCCTGAGCATCTGCATCCGCGCCATCGACTACTGCCCACCCACGGGCATGATGTTCGGCGACTACCTGCGCGCCCTCATCACCGCCGACCACGACCTCGTGCCCGACGACCCCTGGGACTACCGCGGTGCGCTGATCGACGCCTTCTGGCGCCGCGGCATCTATCCGAGGACCGCCAGTCACCTGTCGCAGGACGCGCTGTGCTGGCGGGAGCCCCGCATTCCGCTGGCGCCGGTGCCGGGGCTGGACTTCGCCACGCTGCGCTTTCGCGGCGACCCCGCCCAGGCCGTCGATGCCTCCGAGCTGGCACGCCAGGCCCGCGCGCTGGGCGACTTCGTGACGCGGCCCGGCCACCTGCGCGAGTTCGGCCTCGTCGCCGCGGACGACGGGCGCCTGGGCCGCGGCGACCGTGTCGACAAGCCCGTCGTGCAGTCGATCCGCTCGGTCCGCCGCGCCGGCCCCAGCGGGCAGGTCGTGTTCGACCTCGTGGCCGAGGTGACGCAGGCCATGCACGTCGCGCCCGGTCCGGACGGTGCCGGCTTCACCCATCACGGCGGCTGTACCGTCATCCTGTCGCCGCACGGCGAGGTGCGCTTCATCGTCCTCAAGAGCCTGCTGGCCGAAGGCCGCATCGGCCGCCGGCGCGACTACATGCAGAGCGAAGCCGGCCAGCGTCACTGGGTGCTCGAGGACGGACAGCTGCGGCCCCGCGAGGGCATGCTGCGCCGCCTGCACGACTGCGGCTCATCGCCACCGCCCGGCGCTTGATCGTCTCCACTGCCGGCACCAATTTGTGACGAGGCCCCTCCCAGGCCCCGCCTCCAGGCCTGTCGCCACACGCCTTGTCACCACGACCAGGGTTTTCCCGCTGTATCGAAACCGCTGTATTTCGGAAAGTGGTATTCAATCGGTGGTATCAACTGGGGTCGAACAAATACCAATCCAGCTCCACTGAGGACGCCATCCGCCGACGGCCCGGTGCCGGGTATCGGCGGTGTTGGTGCGGGCTCGGGACCCGCGCCGGTCTTCCCCCCTTGGAACCACTGCCATGACCCATTCCGTCCGACGCCCCTCCTCCTCCACCTCCGCGCCGCTGCGACTGATCGTCGCCCTCGGCGCGGCCGCGCTGACGCTGCAGGCGGTCGCCCAGACCGCCGCGGCCTGGAAGCCCGACACCTACTACACCGCCGGCACCGTGGTGAGCTACAACGGCCAGCTCTATCGCGCCACCGTCAACCAGACCGACTACGCCAGCACCGGCTGGAATCCGACCAACGCGTCGCTGTGGACCCTGGTCGGCCCGGCGAGCGGTCCGGCGCCCTCGCCCGCCCCGTCGCCGGCGCCCACGCCGAGCCCGGCCCCCAGCCCCGCGCCAGCGCCCACGCCGGCCCCGTCTCCGGCACCGGCGCCGCAAGGCGTCTGGAACGCGGCGACGGCCTATTCGGGCGGCGCGATCGTCAGCTACCAGGGCGTGATCTACCGCGCCAACTGGTGGACGCAGGGCGACAACCCCGCGACCCAGAGCGGTCCGGTCGGCTCCGGCAAGCCGTGGACGGTCTACGGCGGCACGACGCCGCCCGCGCCGTCGCCCGCGCCAACCCCGACCCCCGCGCCATCTCCGACACCGGCACCCGGGCCCGCCCCCACGCCGGCGCCGTCGCCCGGCCCGGCGCCCGCGCCCGGCAAGCACCAGCTGATCGGCTACTGGCACAACTTCACCAACCCGGCCGGCCCGACCTTCCCGATCAGCGAGGTCCCCGCCGAGTACGACGTGATCGTCGTGGCCTTCGCCGACGATGCCGGTAACGGCAGCATCGCCTTCAACCTCGACTCCGGTGCAGGAGGCGAGGCCCGCTTCATCGCGGACGTGGCGGCCGCGCGGGCCAAGGGCAAGAAGGTCGTGCTGTCCTTCGGCGGCCAGAACGGCACGGTGACGCTCAACAACGCGACGCAGGTGACGAACTTCGTCAACAGCGTCGAGGCCATCATGAAGCGCTACGGCTTCGACGGCATCGACATCGACCTGGAGAGCGGTGCCGGCGTCACCTCGGGCGCGCCGGTGCAGACCAACCTGGTCACGGCGGTGAAGCAGCTGAAGGCGCGCATCGGCAGCGGCTTCTACCTGTCGATGGCGCCGGAGCATCCCTACGTGCAGGGCGGCTACGTGGCGTACAGCGGCATCTGGGGCGCCTACCTGCCGATCATCGACGGCCTGCGCGACGAGCTGAACGTGCTGCACGTCCAGTACTACAACAACGGCGCCGTCTACACGCCCTACGCGACGCAAGGCCTGGCCGAGGGCAGCGCCGACATGCTGGTGGCCACGAGCCGCATGCTGATCGAGGGCTTCACGACCAACAACGGCACCGGCTCGTACGTGTTCCGCGGGCTGCGTCCGGACCAGGTGGCGTTCGGGCTGCCGTCGGGACCGTCGTCGGCCAACAGCGGCCAGGCGAGCGTGGCGACCATCACCGCGGCGCTGAACTGCCTGACGCGCCTGCAGCAATGCGGCGCGATCAAGCCGGTGCAGGCGTATCCGACGCTGCGCGGCGTGATGACCTGGTCGATCAACTGGGATCGCCATGACGGCCAGAGCTTCTCGCGCGGCGTGCGGTCCTCGCTGAACGCGCTGCCCTGAGCGTGAGGCCCTGAACGCGCTGCCCTCAGCGCGATGGGCCGGGCGGGCGGCGCCGGGATGGCGTTCCCGCCCGGCGACCGTCCGGCCGGTGTCATGAAATCGGCCTTCAGCTTTGGGACGCGATCGCCGATATTGGAGGAATGAACATCACCAACTCCTCCGGCGTCGCCGCTGCGGTCAGCAGCGCCTCCAACAGCACGCCCGGCTCGGTTGGCAATGCCGCCAGCCTGCTGGTCCTGCGCAAGGCCCTGGACACCCAGGCCGCCGGCGCCGCCGCGCTGATCGAGGCGCTGCCTCAACCGGCGCTGGCCACCGAGGGGTCGCTCGGGCGCAACCTCAACACCTACGCCTGATCGAGCGCTTGGAGCGGACCCGCCCCGGCGGGTTGCTCCAACGCGGAGCTGCGGGCGATGGCGGCTTCCGCGGCGGAAAGGAAGAAGGGCCTGCACCGCGGCCGATCCGATGGCCGACGCGCTGGTGCCAGGTTTTGACGGGGACGGCACGTGGATATTCAGGTCGTCGACAACGACGCGGACAGTGTCGAGTCGCTGAGGCATGAACTTGGACGCAGATTCAAGGGCACGCCGGGCCGCCGCCTGTCGCGACAGCAGCCCTCGAGCGCTCGAGGGGAAGCGAGAATCCAGGCCTGAGCCCCTCCGGGTCGGCCCGAGAGCCCGCCCTTCTCCACAGCTGGTGCCGCCAGCCTGCCCATGACAGACGCCCAATACACGACCTTGCCGCTCTGGCCCAATGCTTATCCGGCCAGTGGCGCCACCGCCACGTTGAAGTTCCTCAACGAGGATTTCATCGTGACCGAGCTCCCGCTGCAGCTGCCTTCGGGCCAGGGCGAACACATCTGGCTGGACATCGAGAAGAACGGCGCCAACACCGCTTTCGTGGCCCAGCAACTGGCTGAGGCTGCCGGCGTGCAGGAGTGGGACGTGGGTTATGCCGGCCTCAAAGATCGCTACGCCATCACGCGCCAGTGGTTCAGCATCTATCTGCCCAAGGGCGAGACACCCGACCTGACCCAGCTCCAGCATCCGGAGTTCAAGGTCCTGAGCCAGAGCCGCCACGTGAAGAAGCTGCGCCCCGGCGATCTGCAGGGCAACCGGTTCCGCATCGTCCTGCGCGACCTGGCCGGCGATCGCGACGCCATCGAGGCCAACCTCCAGGCCGTGGCGTCGCAGGGCGTGCCCAACTACTTCGGCGCCCAGCGCTTCGGCCACGACGGCGGGAACGTCGAACAAGGCCGGGCCATGCTGGCGCGCGAGATCCGGGTGCGCAACCCGAAGAAGAAAGGCATCTATCTGTCGGCAGTGCGCTCCTTCATCTTCAATGAAGTGCTGGCGCTGCGCATCCAGCAAGGGCTCTGGGGCAAGGCCCTGCCGGGCGACGTGATGGACGAGTCGGGCCGGCCCACCGGGCCGCTCTGGGGACGCGGTCGCGTGAGCACCACCGACCAGGCGCAGGCCCTGGAGAACGGGGTCGCCGAGCAACACCCCACCTTGTGCGACGGCATGGAGCACGCCGGCCTGGACCAGGAACGCCGTGCCCTGGTGGCGAGCCCCGCGGACATGTCCTGGGAATGGCCGCAAGCCGATCAACTCGTGCTCACGTTCTCCTTGCCGGCCGGGAACTACGCCACATCGGTCCTGAACGAGATCCTCCGCACCACGGAGCCCGACCGTCACGCCGAGAACGAGCCCGCCTCCGTCGAATGACGGCGCTTCCTCGTCCGATCGCGGTCAGGATGCTGCCGGCGACGAAGTCGACGTCCGTCCTCTGCATCGGTCTTCGGCCGGCAAGGGGTGCGGCAGCTCTCACACACTTGCCTGGGCAAGTGGTGCCAGGGGGCCAGGCCTTGCTACGCATGCGGCCCTGCCCCCGCGACGGCGGCAACGCCGGCCCTCCCGTCGAGGCGTCGACCAGCGCGCTCTTCACTGATCGCCCTGATCGCCCTGATCGCCCTCATCGCTGCTCTGGAATAGGGGTTGCCGCCGGACCCTGGATGGCATCCGCCATCGTGCCCGCCCCTCAAGGAGATGCTCATGATTGCGATGGAGTACCGAGGTCCCTACCGTGTCCGTACGGTCCAGAAACCGACGCCCGCGATCGAGCATCCCCACGATGCGATCGTGCAGGTGGTCCGCAGCTGCATCTGCGGCTCCGACCTCCACCTGTACCACGGGCTCGTGCCCGACACCCGGGTGGGATCGACCTTCGGACACGAGTTCGTCGGCCAGGTCGTCGATGTGGGCAGCGAGGTGCGTTCGCTGCGCGTCGGCGATCGCGTGCTGGTGCCGTTCAACATCTTCTGCGGCACCTGTTTCTTCTGCCAGCGCGAGCTCTTCAGCAACTGCCACGCGACCAACCCGGAGGCCACCGCCGTGGGCGGCATCTACGGCTACTCGCACACCACGGGCGGCTATGACGGCGGCCAGGCCCAGTTCGTCCGCGTGCCGATGGCCGACGTCGGCCCCACGAAGATCCCGGACGACCTGCATGTCGAAGACGCGGTGCTGCTCACCGACGCGCTTCCCACCGGCTACCAGGCCGCCGAGATGGGCGACATCCGCGAGGGCGATACCGTCGTGGTCTTCGGCGCCGGGCCGGTCGGCCTGTTCGCGGCGAAGAGCGCCTGGCTGATGGGCGCGGGCCGGGTGATCGTGGTGGACCACGTGCACTACCGGCTCGCGTTCGCCGCCCGCCTCGCGCAGTGCGAGACCCTCAACTTCCTGGAGGTCAAGGACATGGCGGAACAGATCAAGCGCATGACCGACGGCCTCGGCGCCGACGTCTGCATCGACTGCGTGGGCGCGGAGGCCGACGGCAGCTTCCTGCAGCGCCTGACCGGCGTGCGGCTGAAGCTGCAGGCCGGCGCGGCGACCGTGCTGCACTGGGCGGTCAACTCGGTGCGCAAGGGCGGACGGCTGTCCATCGTCGGCGTGTACGGCCCGACCTTCAATGCCTTCCCCATCGGCAACGCGCTGAACAAGGGCCTGACCCTGCGGATGAACCAGGCCAGCGTCAAGCGCCATCTGCCGCGACTGATCGAGCACATCCGCGCCGGCCACCTGCGGCCGCGCGACATCATCACGCACCGCATGCCCCTCGAGGAGGTGTCGGATGCCTATCACCTCTTCTCCAGCAAGCTCGACGGCTGCGTCAAGGCGGTGCTGATCCCGCCCGGCGCCGACGCACTGGGCTGGCCCGACAGGAGCGCAGCATGAACCGCGATCCCTACACCCCGCACGGACAGGCGCGCGACGAGCACGAGGCCGACATGGCCGCGGGCCATGTGCACCGGCAGGCCGTCGATCCGCAGCGATACGCGCACATCCCGGGCTGGGGCGTCGACCGCGACAAGCACGACCGGCCGGCCGTGCCGATGGAGCGCACGCCGCCTCGCCTGGACGACATCCATTGGGACAGGCCGCCGCAGCAGGTCTCGGACGTCGAGGTGCTGCATTCCACCGAGCGCTCCGGGCTCACGCCGGTCTACGGCACCACGGCGCCACCGCGCGGGCTGAGCGGCGCGTTGCGGCGCCTCGGCTTCCGCTACAGCGAGAACGACCTGCGGCGCTGGCTGATCCTGCTGTTCGCCGACCGGGTCGATGTCGTTGAAGGCCTGGCCGGCGATGTGGCCCGCGGGCACGTGCCGCGCATCTACGCCGAGATGGGCGGCCGGGCCGAACTGCGCCACAACCCGGCGGGCGCCGTGCGCAAGGCCGTGACCGTGGCGGCGGTCGCCGGCGCCGCCTACTGGCTGTGGCAGCGACGACGCGACCGGGACAGTTGAAGTCATCAAGGTAGCGCCGACGGCGGCTCGCCGCCCGACGCTGCGCTCACTCCCGCCACATCCTCCCCGCCCAATCCGAGAAGGTCTTCAAGCGCTGCGCTTCCGCGCCGTGATTGCGCGCGGACATCACGCTCCAGGTGATGTACTGCTCGCTGGTCCAGTCGACCCAGCCGCCGACCAGGTGCGGCTGCCCCTTGCTGTTCAGCGGCAGCGGCGTGCGTTTTGCATCCAGGCAGAAGCGGAAGCCCGACTTGATCTCCGGCTCGCTGCCGAACAGCGCATTCGGGTCGCAGCGCCGCCATTGCTCGTAGCTCGTGTTGGCGTACATCGCGTTGTAGAGCGAGATCGAGCTGTTGATGAACATCAGGTGCAGCCCCGGCGACGCCTCGTCGAGCAGGCGGAAACGCGACTTCTCCCAGCTCTCCGGCCCGCGGTCGACGATTTCGCCCACGCCCAGCTTGTGGATGGCCAGCGAGGCGCGGCTGCGATGCCCTTCATTGCGGAAGAGATCGGTCGGTGCCGACGGATCCGGCTTGTTGAACGACAGGGTGGTGTTGGCCAGTTGCGCCAGCTTGGTCCGCACCTGGAAGTAGCGCGCCAGGTGCGCGGCCGACACCTGCGACGGCGCCTTCGCCGTCATCAGGTCGTCCACCACCGCGGTCGTGAAGCCCATGTGGTACGGCCAGTCCATCGGCCCTTCCGACGCGCCCGACCAGCCCGGGTTCACCGTCATCTGCAACTGGTACCACTGGTTGGTGCGGTAGTACGAGGTCAGCCGCGGCTCCCAGGAGAAGTAGAACTCGCGCTTGCCCTGCGACGTCTGCTCGTCGACGTACAGCATGTGCGGGGCCATGTAGAACACGCTGGGCCAGCTGAATGGCCAGCCGCGCTTCTCGCCCTCGCCCACCCACTTGCCGCTGGCGTCCTTCTTGCCGCGGAACCACTGCGCCGGGCCTTCCAACCCGTACTCGTGCGCCAGCTCCCACTGCTTGACGCCCATCCAGTGGATCATCCCGAACATGGCCCGCTCGATGAAGGCCTCCTTGCTGAAGCCGGCCTTCGCGTTCGGGTACAGCGCCGTGGCCGAGGACTGCGTCGCCGACGACAGCAGCGCCTGCAGCTTGCGGCCGCCGATCTCCGCGCCGTAGGGCTGCGACGGGTTCGACGACACGCGGCTACCGCGCCCGCCGCCGACGAAGTCCAGGATGCGCATGCCCGGATCGGTCAGCCAGTACTGCGCCCGCTCGCGCTGGTCGGCCGTGAGGTGGCTCCAGTCGCCGTACACGCCGTTCGGATTCTTGTTGGCCGCCAGCCAGTCGGCGATGCGCTTGACCACCTTGATCGGGTTGGAGCCGTCATCGCCCTTGGTCTCGAACAAGCCCTGACCCTGGCCCGCGTCCGGCGTCCAGATGTCCAGCGGATGCGTGATCGGCAGCCAGGCGTTCCAGTCGGGCAGCTGCAGCGGGATCGGCATCTCGCGGGTGTTCAGCACCTTGCCCGGACTGGGGTCCATCGCGGCGTCGAGCTCGGCCTGCGTCACCGCGGCCGTGATGTTGGCGGCCTTGCCGGCGAACACGTTGACGAAGGACTTCGCGTCCGGCAGCACCGCGTCGATCCCCGCACCCGCCGCCCATTCGACGGCGGGCCTGCCGTCCAAGCCCGGGCCGGGCTGGTACGGCGGATTCCACGGCGTGGCCTGCGCCACGTGCGGCACCTTGGCATACAGCGACGCGCGCAGGTAGGCGGCGATCTGCCTGCCTTGCGCCTCGCTCAGGCCGTGGAAGCGCGAGCGCTGGACGATGGAATTGTTCGAGTAGTTGAAGTACTGCAGGTCGCGGCCTGACGCGGCATGGCAGGACGCGCAGGCGGCGCGCATGCGGGTGTTGACCACCGGCGACTTCATCAGCAGGCCCGAGGCGTTCCACAAGGTCTTGCCGGCGTCCGCGTCGGCGGTCCAGGTGCGGCCGGCTTCCTTCTCGGCGGCGATGTCGGTCCAGCGGCGCGGGTTGGTCGCGAGGTTGCGTCCGCTCGCGTCCTGCAGCTGCAGGTCGAGGATGCGGAAGCCGTTGGAGTTGCCGTCGGTGCCGTTGAAGCGGAACTCGATGCGGTTGGTGGCGGGCGCGGCCACGAGGCGCGCCCGCGCGGTGCTGTCCAGCGCCACGCGGAAGCGGATGGTCAGCAGGCCGCCGTTGACGCCGCCGTGCGCGCGTTCGGTGTCGTCGAGCTGGACGCCGGTGTCGCTGATGGGGATCCAGGCCGCGGCGCTGTTGTTGTTGGCATTGGCCGCGCCGACCACGCGAAGGCTGCCGGCGATGCCGGTCAGCGGCTTGCTGAGCGCCTCGAATTCCGGCGAGTTGTAGAAGCCGCAGCGATGGCAGCGCACGACCAGTTGCGTCGCACTGGCGAGGGACGAGGCGTCGAGCGACAGCTCCGCGCCGACGACGGTCGGCGCATCGGGCGCGCCGCTGCCGAGCACCTCGATCGGCAGGGTCAGCGTCGGCGCGGGATTGGGCGCCGGCGCGGGCGCCGGTGACGGGGCGGGGGCAGGAGACGGCGCGGGGGACGGGGCCGGCGAAGGACTCGGCGCCGGCGAAGGGCTCGGTGCCGGAGAAGGCGATGGTGCCGGCGATGGCGCCGGACTCGGCGACGGCGCGGGTGACGGCGACGGGGACGGCGCCGGCCCTTGCACCGGTGGCGGCGCGGGAGCGGGCGTCTGGGTATCCGTCGGTGTCGCCGACTCGCCCGGCTTGTCGCCGCCTCCGCCGCAGGCGCTCAGCACCACGCTGGCGGCCAGGGCCATCGCGGTCGACGCGGCGTGGAGTCTGCCGAAGCTCGGGCGGGGCGGAAGGCGCATGCTGGTGTCTCGCGGATCGTCTGAAATCGACACGACCCGCATCGACTCGCGCGAAGTCGACTCGATCCGGATCGTCGTGAATGCGCCGGTTCGAATGAAGCCCTCTCTGGACGCCACTCGACCGGCGCTGATTTCATTCTTTCCGGCAGGCGCACACCCGTCCGCGCGGCAGACGCAAGAGCTGCAATCAACCGTAAATGCGGACCGCTCCCCTACCTCTCCCGAGTTAGGGGAATCGTCGCTTCACCCGATGGCGACCGTGTTCGCGCGCCTCGCGCGGCGCACCACCAGCGGCAGCGCGAGCACGCCCAGCGTCATCAGCGCCCAGGTGCCGGGCTCGGGCACCACGTCGGAGAACGACTGCGCGTAGTTGAGGCCCTGCGACGACATGGCGGAGAACCCGTCCACCAGCTGTCCCGACGAATCCCGCACCGACAGGATGCCGCCCCAGGCGGCGAACGCCTCGCCGATCAGCCAGCCGCCATAGTGGAATTCCGACTCCTGGCCGGTCGAGGCGGCAAAGCCATTCGTCCGCATGTCGGCGAAGAGGTCGAATTCGATCGGCCGACCGAAGGCGAAGCTCAGCGCGAAGGTCTGCCGCCCGCCTTGCGGGCCGATGGGATCGACCCGCTCGACGAAGTTGCCGTCGATCGAATGGGTCCGTCCGGTTTCGGACGAGACGCTCGTCGGCCATGCGCCGCTCACCGTGTCGAGTCCGGTGCTTCGCACGTCGATCGTCGAGTTCCACGCCATCTCGCTGCGCGAGACGCCGATCGGCCGCGGACCGTTGGCGCTGGCATAGGCGGTCGGTGTGAACTTGGCCGCGAACACCACCTGGAACAGCAGGGTGCCGACGGCGCCGTCCTCGCAACTGCCGCATTGGATGATGAAGCTGTCGGTCAGTCGTGCCGACGCGCGAGTGGCGATCGAGGATTCAGCCATCCCACGCCCGTCGGTCCGCGTGCTCGAGAAGGTGGACATGGAGACGATGCCAGGGAACGACCAGGCGCCGGCGTTGCTGCTGCTGGTCGCTGCGTTGAGACCGTTCCATGGGGAGCGGATGTCGGCCTCGGTCCAGGTGCCGGTGGGCACGCTGTCGACGACCGACTTGGCGTCCACGGGCGCGGAGAGCGTCAGCGTCCGGGCCTCGCTGCGCGCATCCGCGCTGTAGGTGGCGGCGGTCGCGGTGGAACCGGCGGCGATCAGCGCGATCGCCAGCAGGCGCGGCACGCTGGCCAAGCTGGCACGCAGGGAGAAGGCCGATGAGACACGTGTCGCGATGCGCATGGCAGTACTCCTGGGGGCTGGATGACGTGGCGCAGGCTAGCACCGCGCCTGGACCTCGAGGGTCGACGTCCCCGGGATGCAGGACTCCCCTCGTCGCGGCGGCAATGCGGGCATGATTTCCTGCTGGACGTCCGACCTCGACGCATGCGCTCATGGGGATCGTTCGCGCCCTAGGGTTTCCGGACCTGTGGCAGTCGGCCCGGAAATGGCACGATGCGCCCCTCATGTCGAACAGCAACCCCTACGAAGCTCCGGGGACCGTCGTGGCTGACGCCCCCCGCGAAACACCACCGGATTCGTCCCGCCTGCAACGCGTGAAGACGGGCAGACGCCTGCTGATCGCGTCCATCTTCGGATTCATCGCCTACACGTTGTTGCGTGGCCCCGGATCGGGCGGTATCGAGTTCATCGTCGGCCTGCCGACGCTGATCGCGGCGATCACGGGCATCGTGAAGATCTGCCTGGCCACCGAATTGGGACTCGGTGTGACGGTCATGGCCGTGATCGGGTTCTTCATCCCCTTCGTCAACATCGGCGTCTACATCGCCCTCATCGTCCGGGCAACGCGGGAGCTTCGCTCGCCAAGCCGAACGCCCTGGTACCAGCTGAAACTGCAGTCGGGTCCGCCAAAGTGGCCGTGCTCGATCGCATACCGGCCGATCGACGGGCGGTAGGCCTGGTAGACGACCACACTGCTGTCGTCGTGGTGGGCCAGGATGTGCTCGCCGTCCTGAGGCCAGGCTTGGGCTTGCTGCAGGTAGGGCGCAATCGGGAGTTCCATTTCTTGGTCTCGTTGTAGTTGTCGTTGTTGTTCGTTTTCCTGGTCCGGCAATCGTTCTATCGGACCCTTATGAGTTGTTCAATACAACTCACGAAGGTTGCACAGTACAACCCAATGTCCGACAAGTCAAGCCTTTACAGTCGCCGCTTCAACTTGGGAAGACCCAGATGACGGACAACGCCTTCGACGACCTTCATGCCACCCTGCGCGCGGAAGTGGACCGGCAGTTCCTACCGGGCGTCGCCACCGCGCTGTTCCGCGGCAGGACCGTCGTGGACCGCTTCTGCTACGGCGCCGCCGACCGCGAGGCCGGAATCGCGTTGCGCGAGGACCACCTCTTCCGCATGTTCTCCAGCACGAAGCTGATCACCGCCTGCGCCGTGCTGCTGCTGGTGGAGCAAGGGAAGCTCGGCCTGGACGACCGCATGGACGCGCACCTCCCCGAGCTCGCGAACCGGCGCGTCCTGCGCCCCGGCGCGCGGGACCTGTCGGACACCGAGCCCGCGCGCACGCCCATCACCGCGCGCCACCTGCTGACGCACACCTCGGGCCTGTCCTACGGCGTCTTCGATCCTGGATCGCCGATGTTCGATGCGTACAACCGTGCCGCGGTGCTCAGCCCGCACCGGGACCTGGCCGGCATGATGAAGGCGCTGGCGGACCTGCCGCTGCTCTTCCACCCGGGCACGCAGTGGGAGTACTCGGTCTCGATGGATGTGCTGGGACGCCTGGTGGAGGTGGTGAGCGGCGAGCGCTTCGGCCGCTTCCTGGAGCGGCACATCTTCGAGCCGCTGGGCATGGTGGACACCGGCTTCTGGGTGCCGCCCGCCAAGCAGGACCGGCTGACGGTGCTCTACGAGGGCGTGGACCCGCAGGATCCGGACAAGCCCGGCCTGCCGCGCGTCGACGACAAGCCCTACCCCGGCGCGTATCGCCAGCGCATGCCGCTGGAGTCTGGCGGCGGCGGTCTGGTGAGCACGCTGGACGATTCCATCCGCCTGATCCGGAGCCTGATCCCCGGCGGTCCCACGCTGCTCAAGCCCGAGACGCTGCACATGATGTTCAGCAACCAGCTCGCGCCGGGCCTGCATGTGCGCTTCGACGATGCGCCGCCCACGCCGGGCCGGCTGTTCGGCCTGGGCTCGGCCGTGCGGGCCTTCGCCGACCGCGGCGAGCCGGCGGAGTCGGCGGGAGAAGTCGGCTGGGGTGGCCTGGCGGGCACGATCTGGTGGATCAACCCGCGGCTGGACATCGCCGCGGTGCTGCTCACCCAGCGCTACTTCGGCCACGCCCATCCGTACGGGCTGAGGTTCAAGCGGCAGGCTTACCGGGCGCTGCTCGCTGCCTGAGGACGGGCCTCTCCGCCGCTGACGACGGCCCGTCCGCCGCCGCCCCTCACGCCAGCCTGAACGTCGAGATCGACTCCGCCAGCCGCTGCGCCTGGGCCTCCAGGCTGTTGGCCGCGGCCGCGCTCTCCTCGACCAGCGCCGCGTTCTGCTGCGTCACCTGGTCCATCTGCGTGATGGCCTGGTTGATCTGCTCGATGCCGCGGCTCTGCTCGTTGGCCGCGCCGGAGATCTCGTTGACCAGCTCGCTGACGCGGCGGATCTGCTCGACGATCTCGCGCATGGTCTCGCCGGCCGCCGCCACTTCGCGGCCGCCCGAGGCCACCGACACGCCCGAGGTCCCGATCAGCGTCTTGATCTCCCGCGCCGCGCTCGCGCTGCGTTGCGCCAGCGCGCGCACCTCGCCGGCCACGACCGCGAAGCCGCGGCCGTGCTCGCCCGCGCGCGCCGCCTCGACCGCCGCGTTCAGCGCGAGGATGTTGGTCTGGAACGCGATCCCGTCGATGACGCCGATGATGTCCTCGATGCGCCGGCTGCTGTCGGTGATCGCGTCCATCGTCGCGACCACGCGGCCGATCACCTCGCCGCCGCGGCGCGCCGTGTCCGACGCCGCCCCGGCCAGCGACGTCGCCTGACGCGCGCTGTCCGCAGCCTGGCGCACGGTGCCGGTGATTTCCTCCATCGAGCTCGCCGTCTGCTGCAGGCTGCTGGCCTGCTCCTCCGTGCGGCTGGACAGGTCCAGGTTGCCCGCGGCGATCTGGCTTGATGCCGTCGTCACCGAGTCCACGCCGCTGCGCACCTCCCGCACCAGGCCGCGCAGGCCGTCGACCATGCGGACCAGGCTCTGCTGCAGGTCCCCCAGCTCGTCGCGCCGCGTCACGCGCACCTCGGTGCTCAGGTCGCCGCCGGCCACCGCCTCCAACGCGCGGCGCACGTCCGCGAGCGGCCGCGTCACCGACCGCGTCGCCAGCACGCCGAAGGCGATGCCCGCCGCCACCCCGACCGCCACGGCGATCCACAGCACCAGCGTCGTCTCGCGCACGGCTTCCTTGGCCATCGCGCCGGACTCGGCCATCAACTGCTCCTGCCGCTCGACCAGCTTGCCCAGCGCGCCGACATACGCCAGCTGCGTCGGCCTCAGCTTCTGCAGCAGCACGGACTTGGCCGCGTCCATGTCCTCCGACTTCACGCTGGCGAAGAACGCGTCGAGCGCCTCGCCGTAGGCCTTGCGGGTGACCAGCACGTCCTCGAGCATCCCCTTGGCCTTCGCGTCCCGGATCGTCGGGACCAGTTCGTCATAGATCTTGGCGGCGCGCTGGCGGGACTCGTTGATCGAGGCCACTTCCGCGTCGCGCTCCTGCGCCGTGTCCAGCAGCAGCACGTTGCGCGCGTTGCGGGCCTGCAGGTTGAGCTCGTCGAAGATCCGGCCGACCGAACGCACCTTCACGTAGCGGTCGCCGATCACCTGGCCGAGCCGGCCGTCGACCGAGCTCAAGCCGCCTTGCGAGGCGCCCGCCATCAGCAGCATGAGCAGGACCATCAGACCGAACGCGACGGCCAGACGCGCGCCGATCCTGAGATTGAAAACCGAAGACATCGTGACTCCCTTGTTGTGACTCCTCCTTGGATCGGCAGCAAACGGGCATCCCTGATGGGTCTACCTCTTCCGTTGGGCGCATTGCGCCCGGGGTCCGCCAGATAGCTTGATCTCCATCATTTTTCGGACATTTGCCAGAACAAGCTCAGCCTTCTGCCGATGTCCTGACCGCTTCGCCGCGCCGACGATGACGCCGCCATGTCCCATGCCGGACGCAGGAGGTCCCATGTCGCAGCGTCCATCCCGACGCGATGTTCCAGGCGATGTCCCGCGCGATCTCTCGCACGCCGTCCTGCTGGCGCTGCTCGCGCTCATCGCGCTCTGGCTGCAGGGCTGCGCCCAGACGAAGCCGGCCGCGTCGCCCTGGCCGGTCGACGAGCCGGCGCCGCTGTATGAAGTCGAGCCCCAGCGCGCGACGCCCAATCCCGGCGCCGGTCTGGGCGGCGATGCCGCGCCCGACGCGCCGTCCACAGAGCGGCTGCTCGCGCTGGCGCTGCAGGAATGGGAGCTGTGGGGCCGCGGCCGCTGGGATGCCGCCACCAATGTCACCGAGCGCCGTCGCGACGAGGCCCGCGGCCAGGAAGCGGAGCCCTATCTGCATGCGCGGGTGCTGCTGTACTGGATCGGCGTCAAGGGTCCCGACTACCCGCTGCGGCGCACGCGCTTCGACGACGGCTCGCTGCGGCCGTGGAGCGCGATCTTCATTTCCTGGCTGATGCGCAACGCCGGCTACGGCGACCGGCAGTTCGAGGCGAGCGAGCTGCACTGGCACTACATCCGCGCGGCGCTGGACGGGAGCCGGCCGGGGCTGGAGGCGCGCGACGCGGCCGTGACGCCGCCGCGTCCCGGCGACCTGATCTGCGCGCCGCGCGACGTGCAGGCCGAAGCGCCGAGCGGTTTCGCGCAATGGGCCGCCCTGCCCCGCGCGCAACGCGGCCGGATCTGGACCTGGCATTGCGATCTGGTCGTGCAGGTGGACGGCACGGAGCTGGGCGCCATCGGCGGCAACATCAGCGAGAGCGTCACCTGGACGCGTACGCCACTGGACGACGCCGGCCGGCTGATCCCGACGCCGGAGCGGCCCTGGACCGTGCTGCTGCGGCAGAAGGGAGCGCTGCCGTGAGCGGATCGATCGGCGATCCCCGGAACGATCCGGTCATCGATGCCGTCATGGGTCCGCCGAACGACCCGATGCCCGACACCGGGGGCGCTGCCCTCGCCGGTCGAACGCCGCGCGACCGCCGGGCGGCCGTGCTCGGCTACTGGCAGGCGGCGGTCGGTCTCGCGACCGGGTTGAGCGTCATCGTGGGCGTGCTGATCTCGGTCACGCAGCTCGTCGAATGGGTCGACGACAGCAAACGCGCCAACCTCACCGAGCGGCTGCAGTCGCTGCAGCACGTGGCCCACCTGCTGGACCGCGACGAGCGCATCCGGCTGCGGGCACGGGCCTTCATGCGCGAGCGCCTGCCCGAGATCGGCCCGAACGCGCAGGAGCTGATCCGCCTGGCCGGCTCGGGCGAGGACCTTTACCTGAGCCAGGACATGGAGGACTTCGCCGCCGTTCACTTCCATTACGAGCAGTTGGGCGCGCTGGTGAAGCTGGAGTACATCGAGTTCCCCCTGGTCTTCGAGGTCGTCCCCTACCCCGACGACTACATGGCGGCGGTGGCGCCGCTGCGGCAGGCGCTGGCCGAGCACTGGAAGGGGATCGGCAAGCCGCTGCCCGACCTGGGCGCCAACATCGACTACCTCAAGCGCTGCTACGACCTGAGCCGCGCCACGCCGCACGAGCGGCCGCACTGTCCGCGCTCGTGAAGGCAGGAGTCTCCGGAAGCCCGCATTTCCGGGCTTTCCGGCGGCCTGCCGGACCCGCGGGGCGCTCCGGAAGGTTTCCGGAAGGTCGTGCCGGGCGCTGCCACCTACCGTCGGCATCACCGATCCCCGAGGTCGGCCCAACACGACGCCGCCATCCAGGCGGACAGGGAGCTCGAATGAACCTCACCCCGCACCGTCCCTCTTCCCCGCCGCCGACGCATCCGCGCCCCGCGGGCCCGGCCACCCGGCTGACGCGCGAGCACCGGCTGCAGCGCCTGACGCGGCTGCAGATGACGCTGGCCGAGGCCCACGCCGATGCCGAGCAGCGCGAGCGGGAACGCGTCGCGCAGCTGCTCCACGACCAGGTCGGCGGGCTGATCGTCCAACTGCGGCTGGCCTTCGGCGAATGGCGGCACCAGGACGGCGCCCGGGCGGCGTCCGACCCGGGGCTGGCGCAGGTCACCGAGCTGCTGGGCGAGCTCTCGCGCACGGTGCGCACGCTGACCTTCGCGCTGGCGCCGCCGGACTGGCACGGCGACCTGCTGGCCGCGCTGGAGGCGCTGGCGGCGGAGCTGGGGCTGCTCGGCCCGCTGCGCTTCAGCGTCGACGGCGGCGCGATGGTCGGACCGGACACGGTCGAGATCCCGGTCGTGCAGCGCTCGATCGCCTGCCGCGTGGTGCGCGAGCTCTGCCTGAACGTCCAGAAGCACGCCGGCGCGTCCCGCGTCGAGATCGTGCCCAAGGTCGAGGAGGGTTGGCTCAGCGTGCGCGTACGGGACGACGGCCGTGGCTTCCGCCCCGGCCCGGTCGACAGCGACGCGCGCGGCCTGGGCCTGGGCGGCGCCCGCGCGCAGTTGCAGGCGCTGGGCGGCGCGCTGGTGATCCGGTCCGAGCCGGGCCGGGGCACCTGCGCCACCTTGCTGATTCCGCTGGACCCGGCCTGAGCCGGCCGCGCCTGTTTCACTTCAAGGAGATTCCGATGACCCTCCGCATCGTTCTGGCGGACGACCACCAACTCGTGCGCGAAGGCCTGCGCGCGCTCCTGACCCGGGACGCGGGGCTGGATGTCGTGGGACTGGCCGAGGACGGCGCCGCCGCCGTCAAGCTCGCGCGCCACCTGCAGCCCGACCTGCTGATCACCGATATCGCGATGCCGGGCCTCAACGGCCTGGAGGCAACGCGGCGGGTGCGCGCGCACCATCCGTCGGTGCAGGTGATCTGCCTGTCCATGCACGGCGACCAGCGCAGCGTGGTGAGCGCGCTGCAGGCGGGCGCCTCGGGTTTCGTGCTGAAGGACGCGTCTAGCGAGGAGCTGCTGCGCGCGGTGCGCGACGTGGCCGGCGGGCGCATCTACCTGAGCCCGGGGCTGATGGGCGGACTGGTGGACGAGATCCGGACGCGGCACCGGCTGCCGGAGGCGGGCGAGCCGGTGGCGGCGGGTCCGTCGCTGACGGCGCGCGAGCGCGAGATCGTGCAGCTCTTCGCCGAGGACCTGAGCACGCAGGAGATCGCGGACCGGCTCAAGCTGAGCGCGAAGACGGTGGCGACGCACCGGGAGAACGTGACGCGCAAGCTGGGGGTGCGCGGCGTGGCGGGGATGACGCGTTATGCGTTGAGCGAGGGGCTGAGCGAGGGGGGCGTGACATGCCGCTGATCATTTACGACCTGCCGAACTGGGTGCTGGGGCTGGGGCTCGTGCTGATGTGGGTGGCCCTCGGGCTGGGGGCGCAGGCGGCGTTCCCGCGACGGTGGCGCGAGCGGGCGACGGAGGCCGACCGCAATGTGGCGCTGGCGTCGCTGGGGGTGATCGCGACGATCAACTCGCTGCTGCTGGCATTCTCGGCGGTGTCGGTGTGGGACTCGTTCAGCGCGGCGGAGCAGGCGGTGAGCCGCGAGGCCACCGCGATGGCGCAGCTGGCGCGCTCGCTGGCGGTCTACGGGACGCCGGACGCCAGGCTCGCGCGGGAGCGGCTGCGGGGGTACGGGCGGAGCGTCGTCGGCAAGGAATGGTCGGCGATGCAGCACGAGGAACCGAGCCAGACGACCTTGGATGCGTTCGACGACTTCTATCGGGCCTTGGGAGACTTGCGGCCGTCGACGGCGGCGGAGACGGCGCTGGTCGAGCAGATGTGGAGCCAGGCGAACGATCTGCTCACGCAACGTCGCGCGCGGCTGGAGGCCAGCAATGGGAAGGTGCCCGTGACGCTGTGGATCGTGGTGCTGGTGAGCTCGATGCTGACGCTGGCGCCGGTGGCGGTGCTGCCGGTGACAGGCTGCAGCCGGGGGGCGTTCGTGGTGCTCGCGGTGGCGCTGGGGCTCGTCTTCCATTTCGTCGCGGCCATGGACCGGCCGTTCCTCGGCACGGAACGCGTCACCGCGGACCCGATCGAGAGTGCGCTCGGCAACATGCAGCGATGGGATGCGAGGACGGTGGCGGTGGCGAAGCGGTAGCGTGCGGGCACGCTCCTCGCCGCGCCATCTGCGTCATCAGCGCTAGCTTCGCGGACTGCAAGTCAGCTTCTGAAACGACGTGCAGCCCGGCGCGTTGCAGACCTGCTGGTTGGAGATCACGACGGTGAGGCCGCGGTTCGGCTTCGCGACCTCGTTGCTTGAGGAGCCCAGCCCCTTCGAGGCGCAGAAGGCATCGGCAGCGGGCTTGCCACAGTTGGCGGCCCACTCGCGGCACCAGTCGAGCTGGATGCTGTCGCCGCTCTTGAGCTTGATCTCCGGCGAGAAGAAAGTGACGGAGCCGTCCGCCGCGCGCTGCGTCGCCATCTCCGGATAGCCGCGTGGGGCGCGCGCGCAGCGCATGGACACGTCGGTCACGAAGCGGCCGTCGCTGGAGGTCCAGACGGACAGCGAGGTGGCCAACTCGCCGGCCGGGCACCGGCCCTTCTGCGGCTTGCCTTTCCCGCGCGGAAGGTTGTTGCTGCCACCGAAACTTACTGCGGCTTCGGTCACTGTTTGCGGTGGCGCGAGCGTGCTGCACTGGAAGGTCACGCGGTCGGCGAACGCGGCATCGCCTTGTCGGACCTTCGCGACCTCCCAGGCACTGATCGCGGAGCCGGCAGGACAGCCCTGCGTGGTCGCGCCGCCGCCATTTCCGCCGACGGGGCGCCCTGCCCGGCCGTCAGTGGGCAGACGGGACCTGTCATTCCATCCGGCGCAAGTCGGCCCGACGGCATCGATCCAGAGACCGGCCTTCCCCGTGAGGCCCGTGACCCACTGGCCCTTGGCGCATGCGGCGTCCTTGCCCACGGTGAGGGAGGCGGCCGCCGGGAAGGCCATGAATGCCGCGGCCATGGCCAAGAGCCATGCACGCATGGGGGTGAACGTTCGAGCCATCTTGGCCTCCTCCCGAGTTCACACGGATCGTGCCCAAGTGATCGAAGGCGGGAATCCCTATGATTTGGGAGACAAGAGCCGAGGACTCGACCGTGAACCTGGCATGTGAAGCGAGCCGCATCGATGGCTACCTGCTGGCGGCCGCGACCCTCAAAGAGGATGGAACATCCTTTCTATGCGTCCATCTCGGCGAAGGCCGTTGGCCCTCGCGCCGCTTGTTCTTTCTGGGCACTTCGGAAGCGGTTTCTGGGGGGCGCCCATTCGGGGCTTCCGCTCCTGCTGTATCCGGTGGCAGTCTGGGTCGTCTACCTACTCCTCGGATTGATTCCACCGTTCAAGTCCAAGGACCACAACTCAGATGGTTCTGCATGAGCGTTCGCGAGGCTCTTCCTTCGCGCCGATGTCGACGTCACAAGCACAGAGGCGAGCAGTCTGGTCCGAACTCGTCTTACGAAGACGGCAAATACGAGGGGCTGTGAGCGCTCAAGCGAAGCGATTCACTGGGTCCGCGCAGCGAAAGTGATCCGCCGCACCCCTGCCGGCAATTCATCCGGCGTGGCCCGCTTTTCGAATGCCTCACGCGCCGCTTCGACAGCCACCCGGTTCTCGCTGACCCAATTGACCAGCCCCATCACCGGCACCAGCAATCCGGCGCCGAGGGGCGTCAGCGCGTAGCTCACGCTGCGAGGCACCACCGCGATCACCGTGCGCGTGACCAGACCGTCGCGCTCCAGCGCCCGCAACGTCAGGCTCAGCATGCGGTGGGAGATCCCCGGAACCGCGCGCTCGATGTCGTTGAACCGGAGCGGCCTGTCACGCAGCGCGGCGATGACATAGAGGCTCCATTTGTCCGCGACCCGGTCCAGCACCCGTCTCACCGCCTGGACGCAGGGCTCGTCATTGGCGGGAAGCGCGTCGGGACTCGGTAACACGCATGTGCGTTCTTGTACGGCAATGGGCATCCTCGTAGCCTCCGGGCGATTCATTCAAGACGCCGGAATCATAGTGAACCGTCAGAAAACCTGCTCTCGATCCGCCCTCGTCCGCCGCACGCCACATCCTCCGGAGCACCTGTGAAACCAAGTCTCTGGATGCTCGTCGGACTCTCGTTCCTGGCCCTGGTCGTCCTGGCTTCGGTGGCCATCGCCGTCTTCCTGCTCCTTCATTGGGCACCCGATCGCAGCGTCGATTCACTCGCGCCGAAATGGGCCCGAAGCCCGTCCCAGTTCATCGCGATGGACGGCATGCAGGTGCACGTCCGCGACGAGGGCCCTCGCGACGATCCCCTGCCCATCGTCCTGCTCCACGGCACCGGATCGAGCCTGCACACCTGGGACGCCTGGGCCGCGTCGCTGAGCCCGGAACGACGGGTGATCCGCTTCGACCGGCCCGGCTTCGGACTGACCGGCCCCGACCCGCGGGACAGGTACGACATGACCCACGCCGCGGCGTTCACGCTCGAGCTGCTGCGCAAGCTGGGCGTGCATCGCTTCGTGATTGCAGGCAACTCGTCGGGCGGCCGGGTCGCCTGGCATGTCGCGGTGGCAGCGCCGGAGCGCGTGGCTCGGCTCGTGCTCATCGCCGCCGGCGGCTACCCGCGACGCACGCCCCTGCCCATCGGGCTGCGCATTGCACAGTCGCCGCTGGGCCTCCTGCTGTCCAGGGTGCTGCCCCGATCCGCGGTGGAAGACGGCGTCCGCGGCACGTATGGCGATCCCTCGAAGGTCACGGCCGCACTCGTCGACCGCAACTATGAGATCGCGCTGAGGCAAGGCAACCGTGCCGCCCTTGGGGAGACCTTGAGGCAAGGCGATCCCGCCGATTCGGCCTCGATCCGGTCTATCAGGGCGCCCACCTTGATCCTCTGGGGCTCGCTCGACTCGGTCATCCCCGTGCAGGATGCGGAGAGGTTCCATCGCGACATCGCGGGCAGCGAGCTCGTCACCTTCGAAGGAGTCGGTCACCTGCCCCAGGAGGAGAGTCCCGATGCCACCCTCGCCGCCTTCACCGAATGGCTGCGGCGCTGAGCGACGGCATCGCCGCGCGCCTCGTCCCCTGCGCCACCAGGAGCGCGATCAGCGCGCCCTGCAGGACCAGACCGAACACCGAGGCCTCCAGCCCGAACTCGCCGCCGCTGAGCCAGGTCGGTTGCTGCCCCAGATGAACCTGGAACCAGCCCTGCGATGACGTGATTCCACTGACGCCGAAGCCCAGCGAGTGCTGCAACAGGTTCCAGCCGAAATGCAGCCCGATCGGCAGTGCCAGCGAGCCGGTGCGCAGATACAGCAGGCTCTGCAGCACGCTGTTGGCGAAGAGGTTGGCCATGGCCACGGTCAGCAAGGCCGGGCCGACTTCCAGATTGCCCGGCACGTGGGCGACGCAGAACAGCAGGCCGAAGACCACGATAGCCGGCCAGACGCCGATGCCGCGGATGGCGCGCTGGAAGGCGTAGCCCCGGAACAGCAGCTCCTCGAAGATCGAGCCGCCCAGGAACACCACCATCAGCTTGGTCGCCACCGCCAGCGTCGGCCCGGCAGCGGGGCTCAGGCGCACCCCGGCCCAGGCACACACCGCGCCGGCGCACGCTGCGATCATCGCCGCGCCTGCCAGAACGCCCCAGCCCCATTCGCGGAAGAAGCGCCCGTCCAGGCGCATTCCCAGGCTGGCAAGACCTGCCCCCTCCAGCCGGACCGCCCACCAGGAAATGAACAGCCCCAGCGCGGCGATGAGGATGGCGCTGGGCGCGAAGGCCTTCACGCCGGGCGGCAGACGGTGGCCGACGAAGCCCACGACCGCGAAGCAGGCCATCGAGGCCAGGATGAAGAAGAGACATTTCCAGCCGTTCCGGACCCGGGCCCGGTCGTCGCGCAGAGAAAGTTTCAAGATGATCACTCCAGGGGTGTTTGCGATTGGCGGGCTGGATGATCGGAATTCGACGCCTCGACCGCGAGCGGGCGCCGCCGCAATGACTTGCTGGAAGGACGAACTGCATCCGGGGCCGACGAACGACCCCGGACGAGGACTGAGCGCCGCTCAGGACCCTGCTGGCGCCCGCTGGCGGGCCGCTGGGGCGCGGCCGCCGATCGACTCCATGCGCAGCCGCCCCGCGTCCTTCGCCGGCGGAAGCCCGAAGAGCCTGGAATAGTCGCGACTGAACTGCGACGGGCTCTCGTAACCCACGCGGAAGCCCGCGTTGGCCGCATCCAGCCCCTCGCCCACCATCAGGCGCCGGGCCTCCTGCATGCGCAGCTGCGTGCGGAACTCCAGCGGGCTCATCGCCGTCACGGCCCGGAAGTGCTCATGGAAGGTCGAGCGGCTCATGCTGGCCATCTCGGCGAGGTCGTCGATGCGGAAGCCCTCGCTGAAATGCGCCCGGATCCACAGGATCGCGCGCGCAATCTGGGCATGGCGGCTGCCCGACTGCGTCATCGCGTGGATGACGCCCCCATTCGGCCCGGACAGCAGGCGATAGAAGATCTCCTGCATCGCGATCGGCGCCAGCGCCTCCACGTCCTGCGGCTCATCCAGCAGCCTCACCAGTCGCGTCACGGCGTCCAGCAGGCCCGGGGTCATCTCGTTCAAGGCAAGACCCGGCACCGCCTCGTCGTCCTTGACCGCCCGAGGGAAACGCAGCGCCAGTTCGCCCAGCACCGTCGGATCCAGGTCCAGCTGGACGCTCAGGTAAGGCTTGTCCGCCGAGGCCTCCACCACCGTGCCCATGATCGGGAGCGCCACCGAGGCCACCAGGAAGGTCCGCGGGTCGTAGTGGAAGACGGTCTCGCCCAGCATCGCGCGCTTGCGACCCTGCGCGACGAAACACACCGTCGGCTCATAGATGACCGGCATCGGCAGCGTGGGGGAGGAACAGCGGATCAGCTTCGTCCCGGGCAGCGGCGTCACATGCGTGCCGTCCTCGGGCGCATGTCGTGCGATCGCGTCCCGGAAGGTCTCGAGCGGCGTCATGGACAGGCGTCTCTCCAAGTGAAAACGACCCTCATCCCGGGTCGCCGGACGATCGTACAAGAAATCAGGAAAGGCGTTCTACCGCCGCCGGCAGCGGACTCGAAGAATGCATCCACCGGACGCGATACCGCGCCGCGAAGCTCGAACAGCCAGTCCCCACAGGCCTCGACGCTTCTCCGCTTCAACCTGTCCTTCACGGAGAACGACCCATGACGTCCACGACCTCCCTCACCCACCACCGCCTGCTCGGCCGCTCGGGCCTGCGCGTCTCGCCGCTGTCGCTCGGCACGATGACCTTCGGTTCCGACTGGGGCTGGGGCGCCGACGACGCCGAGGCGCGGCGGATCTTCGACGCCTACGTCGACCGCGGCGGCAACTTCATCGACACCTCGGTCAACTACACCAACGGCGCCTCGGAAAAGATCCTGGGCCGCTTCGCCAAGGCCAGGCGGGACCAGCTCGTGCTGGCCACGAAGTACACCATGGCCCGCGACCCCGCCAACATCAACTCCGGCGGCAACCACCGCTACAACCTCGTGCGCTCCGTCGAGACCAGCCTGCGCCAACTCGACACCGATCGCATCGACCTGCTGTACGTCCACGCCTGGGACTTCACGACGCGCCCGGACGAGGTCATGCGCGGACTCGACGACCTGGTGCGCTCCGGCAAGGTCCTCTACCTCGGCATCTGCAACACGCCGGCCTGGCGCGTCGCGGAGCTCCAGACGCTGGCCGACCTGCGCGGCTGGTCGCCGCTGGTGGCCCTGCAGATCGAGTACAGCCTGGTGGAACGCACCGTCGAGCACGAGCTGCTGCCGATGGCGCAGGCGATGGGCCTGGGCGTCCTGCCCTGGTCCCCGCTGGGCGGCGGCATCCTGACCGGCAAGTACAGCCGCGCGGACCTGTCCGACGAAAACGGCGCCGATGTCGCCAGCGACCGCAAGGGCGTGATCGCGTCGACGGGCCACCTGAACCAGCGCTCGCTCGACATCGCCGATGTCGTCGGCTCGGTCGCCGAGGAGCTGGGCGTGTCGCGGTCGCAGGTGGCGATCGCCTGGACCCTGGCCCACCCGGCGGTCGTGTCGCCCATCCTCGGCGCGCGCACCCTGGCGCAGGCCGAGGACAACCTGGGCGCGCTGGACGTGGTGCTCGGCGACGAGCACCTGGCCCGACTCAACGCGGCGAGCGCGCCGGCGCCCATCTTCCCGGAACGCTTCATCGGCCGGCCGATGGCGCAGCAGCTCATCTTCGGCACCTCGCCGCTGGTCGACCGGAGGTAAGCCATGACGGTCCACAAGATGCTCCCCTCGCTGGTTGCCCGGATCGTGCTGGCGTCCGCCGCCGTCATCCAGCCTCCCGCCATGGCCGGCGATCCGCCGCCGACCGTCACGACGGACGCCGCCGAGACGGCCCGGAACCGGCAGGCGGTCGCCGCCGCCTTCGACCGCTGGGCCGCGGGCGGGTCCGACTTCTTCGCGGAGATGCTGGCGCCGGACGTCGTCTGGACGATCGCGGGCTCCAGCGCGAGCTCGGGGACCTACCGGGGCCTCGAGGATTTCCGGACCCGCGCGGTGCTGCCCTTCACCAGCCGCCTGCGGACGCCGGTCCGGCCGACCTCGCGCACCGTGTGGGCGGACGGGGACCACGTCATCACGCATTGGCTGGGCGAGGCCGTCGCCGCCGACGGACTCCCCTACCGCAACCGCTATGTCTGGATCTTCCGGATGCGCGACGGCAAGGCGGTCGAGGTGACGGCCTTCCTCGACCTGGCGCCTTATGAGGACGTCATCCGCCGAGTGCCGGCACCGGCCGCCGGCACGCGCCGGACCTGAATCCACCAGGAACGGGATCGCCGGCTCCGTGCCGGCATCCCTCCACCCATCCACCGTCAGGAACTGAACATGAAAACCGTATTGATCTCCGGCTCGGGCTCCGGCATGGGCCTGCTGACCGCCCAGACCTTGATCCGGCAGGGCTATGCCGTCTATGCCGGCGTGCGCGACCCGCTGGGCCGCAGCGCGGCCCGACGCGAAGCGCTGGAGCGCTACGCCGCGGAGCATGGCGGCTTCGTCCGCGTGGTCGACATGGACATCCACGCCGAGGCGTCCTGCGTCGCGGCGGTGCAGCGGGTGATCGACGACCATGGCCGGCTCGACGTCGTCATCCACAACGCCGCCCACCTCTACATCGGCGTCGGCGAGGGCTTCACGCCCGAGCAGCTCGCCGACAGCTTCAACACCAACGTGATCGGCGCGCACCGGCTCAACCGCGCGGCGCTGCCTCACATGCGCCGCCAGGGAGACGGCGTGCTGCTGTATGTCGGCAGCACCATCACCCGCATCGTCACGCCCTTCCTCGTGCCCTACATCACCGGCAAGTACGCGCTGGACGCGCTCGCGGAGGTGACCGCCTACGAGCTGAATCCGCTCGGCATCGAGACCGTCATCGTGATGCCGGGGATCTTCCCCGACGGCACCTCGCACTTCCACACCGCGGTGTTCCCCGCCGACGCCGCACGGATCGACGGCTACGCGAAGGTGCAGGCGGACTACGACCAGCTCGATCGCGGACTGCGCAACCTCCTGCGCGGCAACGACGCGCCGGTCCAGGCCGTCGCGGACGAGATCGGTCGCGTGCTGGCCCTGCCCAAGGGCGACAAGCCGATGCGCACGACGGTGGACTTCGGCGACTACGGCAGCGAGGCCATCGACGCCGTGGCCGCGGCGCAGACCGCGCGCGTGTTCAACATCATGGAGATGGACCACCTGCTGTCGGTGGCGCGGTGATCCCGGGCCCGCGGCAGGTCCGTCAAGGACTTGTCGCGGGCCGGAACTTCCGGGTGCGCTTTAATCGGCCACACGCCCGATGCCGGGGTGCCCTGTCGCATGGCCCGGTCGCGCGTCGACGTCAGGGCAGTCGCTCACGCAGGACCTGAATGAAGGCCTGGAGCGCGGACGGCACCTGCCGGTGGCCGGGGTAGTAAAGAACAAGACCCGGCCCCGGTGGGCACCACTCGTCCAGGACGACTTCCAGCCGCCCGCTGCGCAGGTAGGGCGCCACGGCGGGTTCTGGCACGTACGCAATGCCTCGGCCCTCCAGCGCGGCTTCGACCATCAGCGCGATGCTGTTCAAGGTCAGGCGTCCCGGCACATCGACTGCGGTCTTCTCGCCACGACGCTCGAACTCCCAGCGGTAAAGCTTGCCGCTTGGCAGCCGATGCCGGATGCCGGCATGACGCAGCAAGTCTTCCGGCGACGCCGGCGGCCCCGCGCGTTTCAGATAGGTCGGCGACGCCACGGTCACGAAGCGCATCTCGCCGCCGAAGCGCACCGCCACCATGTCCTGCGGCACCGACTCGCCCAGGCGCACGCCGGCATCGAAGCCGGCCTCGACGATGTCGACGAATCGCCCTTCGGTGACCAGGTCCACCGACACGTCGACGAATCGATCAAGCACCCAGGGCACGACCTCCCGCACCAGGATCCATGCCGCGGTTTCCGGCGCATTGATGCGCACGGTCCCGGCGGGCACGCCCCGCGTGGCCGACGCCTCGGCGAGCGCGGCGTCCACGTCCTCCAGCACCGGCATCAGCCGCGCAAAGAGGCGGTCGCCCGCTTCGGTGAGCGACACGCTGCGCGTGGTGCGGTTGAGGAGGCGCACGCCCAATCCCTCCTCCAAGGACTTCATCGCATGGCTCAGGGTGGAGGGCGACACCCCGATCTCCTCCGCGGCGCGCCTGAAGCTGCGATGCGTGGCCACCAGCAGAAACGCGTTCAGGTCGTTGAAGGAGGGACGTGCCATGTCGATGGAAGCTGGAGAAGGGAGAAGGGAGACGGGAGACGGGAGACGGGAGACGGGAGACGGGAGACGGGAGACGGGAGACGGGAGAACGGTGCGAGGGAATTGATGGCCCCATTTCATCAGCCTGTGAGACGGTGCCAAGCAATGCGGGGCGTGATCGGACCTAGGCTTGCGGCCATCCTATTCTTTCAGGAACGAAGCATGAGCAAGACCTGGTTCATCACCGGCGTGTCCAGCGGCATCGGCCGGCTGCTGGCAGAGAAGGCGCTGTCGCGGGGCGATCGAGTCATCGGCACGAGCCGCGATGGTCGTGCCCTGCCCGACCTGCGCCAACGCCATCCGGAGCGGCTGAGCATCGTGGGGCTCGACCTCAAGGATCCGGCGGCGGTCCGGACGGCGGTGGATGATGCGTTCAAGCGCGCGGGGCACATCGACGTCCTGGTCAGCAACGCGGGCTACGGCGTCTTCGGCGCGGCGGAAGAGACGGACGACCGGCAACTGCGGGACATCGTCGACGTCAACCTCATTGGCGCCATCGCGCTGATCCGCTCGGCGCTGCCGCATCTGCGCACGCAGGGGGGCGGACGTGTCCTGCAGATCTCGAGCGAAGGCGGTCAATGCGCCTATCCGGGCTTCAGCCTGTATCACGCGACCAAATGGGGCGTGGAAGGTTTCGTCGAGTCCGTCAGCCAGGAGGTCGCCGCCTTCGGCATTGAGATCACGCTCGTCGAGCCCGGGCCGGCCCGGACGGACTTCGGTCTCAATCTCGTGAAGACGACGCCCACGCCGGCCTATGGCGCCACGCCGGTGCAGCAGTTGCGCGACGGACTCGACGGCAGTTGGATCATCAAGGGCGATCCCGACCGGATGACGACGGCGATGCTGGCGCTTGTCGATCGTCGTGAGCGCCTGCCCCGGCGCCTCGTCCTCGGTGCGGAGGCCTACGCCCACGTCCGGCAGGCGCTTGCTGGCAGACTCGCCGAGTTGGAAGGTCAGCAAGCCGTCGCTCTGGCCGCCGACTTCACCGAGGACGAGCTGAGCCGCTTCCAGTCGCCCGCCACCGTCACGAGTCGTGCATGAAGCGGGCAAACGTCGATGAAGCGCTCCGTCGTCGGATTCGAGCGAAGCTGCCCGGCCTGCTGCTGGCGGGCGCCGCCATGGTGTTGATGAATGCCTGTGCGGGCCCGGAGCTGCGACAGCCCTCGCCCAACCAGATCGTCGGTACCTGGCGGATGGTGAGCGCCTTCATGGAGTCCGAAGGCGAACGCAAGCCCGCGTATGGCGCTCATCCGAGCGGGCTGCTGGTATTCACCGCGGACCTGCATTACGTCGAAGTGCTGACAGATGGCGACATGAAGCCTTTCGCCTCCAATGTCCGCGGCCGGGGGACCGATGAGGAGAACCGTCGGGCGATGTCTGGCGCCATCGGCATGTTCGGCCGCTACACCGTTGATCGGGACGGCCAGTTCTCCGGCAACGTGGTGGAGGGATCGACCTATCCGAACTGGATCGGCGCGGTGCGGACGACCGACGACCTGCGTCTGCGCGTGGTCGGCGACCGCCTCTTCGAGGACTTTCGCCGTCCCGACGGCACGCGCATCGCCATCGAGTTCGAGCGGGTGCGATGAGTGGCATCGGCGCCCGCTCGCACGACGCTCCTTCGGTATCACCGGACGACACGCCCAGTGCCGCCATTAGGTACGTCGACCGTCCGAGAGATCGACGGTGGGATCTACGGCTCGCAACAGCGAGGTCGACCTCGGTCACTTCCCAAATCAGCGCCGGCACCTCCCTTCCCCCCGGTTTGGCCATTGTTCGCGATGCTTTCAACGACAATTTCGGTGCCACCCACTACACCATTGCTCCCGCCTTCGACATGCCACTGGAACAGTTCAAGCGCCTGCTCCTCGAGCTGGCCAAGAATGCGGTGAAGGAAGCCGCATGATCACCATCCCCAACGCCTTTGCGCCGATGCTGCTCCAAGCCGTGCGCGACGCAGTCCTGTACCACGAAGGCCTTCTGCGCAGCGAGACGATTCGCGAGCATGAACGCGCGGACTACGAGGAGCACCACATGCACCTCACGCAGTTCCTCGCCTTCCTCAAGGAGGAGTACGTGGCGGTTGAGAAGGAAGCTGGCGTACCGTTGAAGGACCTGCACGTCTGAGGATTTTCAGGGCTGCCGCCAGGCAAGTCCTGGCAGCGAGGTGACCCGCATTCATCACCTCATCGCCATCTCCGCCGTTGTGGCTCAATCCGCCCTCCTCCGATCCTCATCCACCGCCCGCTCAACCACCCCAAGCATCCCCAGCCCTTCGCGCAGCGACTCCTTCACCGCATTGGCGACGTGCTTGGTCGGATCGCCCTCGACGCAGTTGTCGGCGAGCATCGCCAGCATCGACGCACTGCTGACCAGCATCGCGCGCAGGTTGGCGAGCGCCGAGCCCGTCGTCAGGTCCGCCCGCAGGCAGATCGCATCGGAGCCGAGCCGCGGGCCGAAGATCTGCGGCTCGGTCATGCCCCAGTCGTGCTGCAGGTGGATCAGCGTCTGCTGATCGCAGCCCGCGAGCGGATGCCGCGCGCGCAGCGGCATGTTGGACTCGTCGATGCGCGTTTGTTGGAAGTTCCCCATGTCGTACTACCTCAATCAACGTTGGAGACCACCGGCTCCGGCGTCGACGGCGACATGCCGTCGGATCGACCGCAGAGGTGGGCGAGATGTTCAACCACGACGACGCGACGTGAGGCCGTCCTTGCGGATAGGCCCATCTCGCCCATGACCAGATGATCTCGGGCCGGACGTCGGTCTCAAGACCGGCGCCGGCGTCGTGGTGGGTTGAATCACCGGTGCCCATGCTCCGTCGAATCGCGACTTCGATTTCTGATCTAAATCAAAGACGTCCGGCGATTCGCTCCTCGGAGGGAGTCGCGAGGCAAGCTCCCCCCTTTTGGGGTCAGGACTTGTCAGCGCATGCGGAAAGGCCTGCCGGTCGCCCATACCAAGCGCTTCGGATACGCTCGCACGTCAACGATGCCGCGATCCTTGCCGGCGTCAATAGCTCCCGACACGTCCATAGAGCATCCGGAAAAGGTGTCCATGCTTGCGATCCTCCCTGCGCTCAACTTCATGCGTGATGCCTGTGGCTCCTATCGATCGGAAGACCCGCCGGCAAGTCTGCGGATCTGGCCGTGCGGCTACGGGGTCGCGATAGACCTGGCCGATGAACGGAAGACCAAGATGGTCGGCGTGATCGGCGCCGACGGCAATGGGGTGGAATGCTTCATGCAGTTCGGACTGCCCAACGTGATACGCCTGACCGGGCAGCTGGACTCGAAGCAGACGATTCGCCTTGCGGCTGCTGAGCCGGTCATCGACATCCTGATCTCCCGTGGCACCGATGGCCTGCGATTTTCCTTTTCGCTCCAGGATAGGGAACAGGCGGCCTACACCTTCGTCCGCGCGTGATCGCATGACTGGAGTTATTGAAAACCCACCCTTCAAGGCATTCCGATCGCCTCGCTCATGGAGACGCGCCACATCGTTCTCTCGCTGCTCGCGGCGTTGATCCTCGTCTTGCTGGTGAGAGACATCTTCCTGACCCGACGAGCCGGAAGCGTCCGGATGTCCTGGTCCTGTTTCCACTGCGGCCGCGACCTCGGCCCGTTGCAGAGCGTGCTGGTACGCCGGCCAGGCGTCACCGTCCGCGGCTCCTACGTCAGAGTCTGCCGCCCCTGCAACGCCCGACACTGGCGCATCCAGCTCCTCTTCATTGCGCTCCTTGTCTTGGGCGTTGTTGCGCTTTCCCTGTGGCGCAACTGAGAAGCTCAAGCGCCCGGCCCCTGATCACGCCCCGTCGCGCTCGAACACCTTGCGCATGAACAACCGCGAGTGCCCCGGCGGGTAATCCGGAATCTCGCCGAAGACGCTGTAGCCCAGGCCTTCGTAGAACCCGCGCGCCTGGAAGTCGAAGGTGTCGAGCCACGCGCCGCGACAGCCTCGCGAGATCGCCTCCTCGTGCGCCATCGTCATCAGACGACGACCGACGCCCTGCCCTCGCAGCACTTCGGGCACGACGAGCAGCTCCGTGAACAGCCACTCGTAGCCGGTGCTGCCCCACAGCCCGCCGATCGCCTCACCCGCGGCATCGCGCACCGCGATGACCAGCGGCCGGCCCTTGCTGGTCGTCCCGGCCTTGCTGGTGTTGTACGCCCTCAGCGGCGCCAGGATGGCCTGCTGCACCGAGTCCTCGGCGATGTCGGTCAGATCGAGAGAGAAATCCATGGTCACCCGGCGAAGATCAATTGCCACAACACGAACCCGGGGCCCCCTAGACGCCGAGTCCCCCTTGCGCGTGATTGGCAACCCGCGCCGACCCGACGATCATCGCGCCCCATGAAGTTCGCCCACACCACCCCTATCCTGCGCATCTTCGACGAGGCCAAGGCGCTCGAGTTCTACGTCCAGTTCCTGGGCTTCCAGGTCGACTGGGATCATCGCTTCGAACCCGGCCTCCCGCTGTACCTGCAGGTCTCCCGCGACGGCTGCGTGCTGCACCTGTCGGAACACCACGGCGATGCCTGCCCCGGCGCGGCGATGCGCATCCAGACCGACGACATCGAAGGCTTCCATGCCGAACTCAGCGCGCGCCAGTACGGCTACGCCCGGCCCGGTCTGGAGGAGACACCTTGGGGCTCCAAGGACGTCTGCGTGACGGATCCGTTCGGGAATCGCCTGACCTTCACCAACGCGATCAGCACCTAGCAGCGCCGCGGGCCTTCCCGGGTTCAGGAGAACGGACTGATGTCGTCCGGCGTCCTGTCGAAGAACTCTTCAGGGAAGCGCGCTTTCAGCAGGAGATCGAGTCCCTCGACCTGTTGGGCCTGTCCCCCGCCTTCGATGCCCAGCTCCTCGAGTTTCGCGCGCGTCTTGGGTCCGATGTCGCCGTCGATGTTGCCGACGTCATGGCCGAGGCGGATCAAGGCCGACTGGATATAGGCCGCATCCATCTTGCCCTTGAACTTGTCATGCGGCACGCCGATCGCAACGATCGCGCTGGCCGCCATTGCCGAGGCGGGACTGGTGAAGTTCGTGCCCTTCTTCGCCTGGTAATGGTCGTAGACCAACTGGTGGCTGCCGCGGCACTCGAAATGCCAGCACTCCGAGATCTTGGTGCTGGGCTGGCCGATGATGGGCACCACGCCCCACTGCCTGGCCAGTTCCCAGAACGCCGGCAGGCCGATCTTCATGCCGGCCAGGTCGATGTCGAACGCCCGACCCGCCTCGTGCATGCTCCCACCCGGCGCCGGGCTGAAGGCCTTCTTCTTCTTGCTGGTGAAGTCCAGGTGCGCCTGGAACTGCATGCTGCGGAAAAGGTCCGACAGGGCCAGGCGCCCGCCCGCGCCCTCCAGGCCCTCGCGAATGCCGTAGAGCGCCTTCTTCAGGTCGGGCGTCGAGAAGGCCATTCGCGCGGGCATGGGCACGCGCTGACCGCCCACCTCGTAGATCGACATCACGACCGGTTTGACCAAAGCGGCTGGCATGGCATTCCTTTCATGAAGGGCCTCGACAACCGCGCAGCATCTGCCCGCGGGACAGCCGCTGTCATCATCAATGTTGGGGTCGGCCCGGCCAGCGCCCAGGGACAGTTGGCGTCAGGGGGCGGCTGACCGGCATCCCTAATCGGAAGGACACGCGAAGTCGAGAAGATCGCACACTCCTGCTCGCGGCGTTCATCATGAGCCCGTCAACGATCGGGCGGAGCCGCCGGCGCAGATCTCCACGTGCCGTCCGGACAGGGAGTGGACCATGAGCGAAGAAGCAAGGCCTCAGAGCTGGTGGCAGACGCTACCGGGCATCCTCACCGCTTTGGCTGCGGGGCTCACGGCCACGTCGGGGCTTATTGCCGCGCTGTACCAGGCAGGCATCGTCGGCAAGAAGGAGCCGTCGTCGTCGGGTTCCCCCGTGGCGTCGGTCGAGCAGGTACCAGCCAGAACGGCATCGATCACCCCGGTGTCCAGCGCCCAGGCAAACGCTGCAGGCGAACGCGCGATCGACATGCCAGACGGACGATCGGTCTCGATGTTTGACGGCACCGGTTTGAAGTATCAATACACGGTCGTCGCCGCGAAACGTGAGCCGACATCGCCCCAGAAGCAGTTGCTGCGGCTGCGCGTCCGTGTCTGGACGAATGCGGCCGGCGGCGCCCTCCTCTGGAGCGACTCCTTCCGGCTGAAAGTTGGCGAGCTGCGGCTGAAACCCGTCAACGACCTGAGCGAACTGGCCGCCCAGGATGAAACCAAGGAGGGAGACGTCGAGTTCGAGGTCGATGCGTCGCTGCAAGAGGCTGTGCTGTCGATCAATGTCGGCGGCGTCAATTTCGAAGGCAACACCAAGGAGTTGCGCCTCAAGCTGGTCTAGCCGATTTCCCGGGTGTCGGGTCTTGCCTTCCGCTGAATCGATCTTGTGCTCGGCTCGTACGCGGCCGAGTAGCCCTCTGGCACGCATCGACGGTTGGCATCGCGGCTCTATCATCTGCCGATGGCATCGGCTTCCCACCTCGTGCGTCTCTTGACGGCCCACGCATTCCTGCGGTCGGCCTGCGACTATCTCCAGCAACCGCCTCCCACGACGATCCCTCCGCAAGTCGGCTTGGCGGATGCCGCTGATCAGTTATCGGTTTCCGCACTGGCGGACTGGATGGAAGCGTTAGCGCAGGCGGGCCTGGAACTCGCTCCCAGAGCGGGATTCTGGCGGTGCCTGGAGAACGCGTCGGCGACTCTCGATCGACCCGAACGCGCCGCCGTCTTCCACGATCGATTCCTGATGGCGGTCGCGGGTAGCGATCGCGTGCAGTCTTGAAACTGAACAAGACCTCCCGGTGAGAACCGCCGCCGAAGGCGGAAATCACAAGTCGGTTCACCGTTGCGCCCGTATGCGCTATCGTCGACCCACCCTCATCTCCAGGATCGACACGATGGACACCACGACCAGCCGTCCGTTCCTTCTTCTCTCGTTGCAGCGGGCCCTGCTCGGAGAGATCCACCCGCAGCTCCGTCAGGCCTCCATCGAGACCGATCCGGCGGCCAAGGTGGTTCACCTGCGCTTCGAGTACGACGGCCCCGCCACCGGAGAACCGCGCAACTGCTGCAGTTGCGCCGCCGCGGAGGTCCTCGCGGACTTCGATCCCACCTGGAAGCTGGACGAGCAGCACCTGGAAGCACCGGTCGGGCATGCGCTGTCGGCGCTCGCCCATGTGGGCTATCTGCGTTTCGAGGAACGGATGTCGGCCTGACGACGCCTCACGGCGTCCGCGGTGCTGACGCTCACGCGGCGTCTACCGCGCAGATCGACCCCACGGTCGGGCGTGGATGGCGATGCGCGTTCAAGGTTGGGGCGCGTCCTCGTCCAGCGCGGCCGCGCAGCGCTTGAGCAGCTCGCACAGCAGCTCCGCCTCGTCCCCGGACAGTCGGGACAACATCCGCCGTTCCACCGCGTCGGCGGCCTTCGCGCCGTCGGCGACGGCCTTTTTCCCGGCCGCGGTCAGCTCGGTCATGATGATCCGGCCATGCTCCGGATGCGGGTTCCGCGCAATCAGCCCCGCGCGTTCGAGATTGACCAGGATGCCCTGCATGGTCTGCGGCGTCACGAACGCCGCACGCGCCAGATCCGCATTCGAGATCCGGGGATTGCCTGCCACGGCCAGCAACACCGCGTTCTGCGCCGCCGTCGTGCCGATCCGAGCCAGTTCGGCATCCAGCTGCTGCCTCAATCGATGCTGCGTCACCTTCAGGTTGTAGCCGACCCAGGAGTCGGCACTTCGCGGCGCGGGCTTCGCCGTTGACATATCAGGACCCTTACATTAGTATCAGGGTGCTGATATTAATCCACAGGAGAGACCATGACAACGCCCATCGGCCCCGACTTCATCGCCCTGCAGGTGCGGGACCTCGCCGCCACGCGCCAGTATTACCTCGACGTGTTCGGCTTCCAGGCCGCTCCGCAAAGCCCGCCCGGCGCGGTCGTCTTCAAGACGGCGCCCGTCCCGCTGGCGCTGCGCGAGCCACTGCGTCCGCTGCCGGAATCAGGCCCGCTCGGCGTGGGCCTGGCGCTCTGGATCGCCTGCGCCGATGCCGACGCGCTGCACGATCTGATCGTCCAGCGCGGCGGGAACATCGTCAGCCCGCTCACAGACGGCCCTTTCGGTCGCTTCTTCGTCGCCGCCGATCCGGACGGCTATGCGATCACCTTCCACACCGCGCGGCACTGAAGGCGGTCCCCGCACAAGCTCCGGAGGGAGACGCCAATGGGCGTCTCCCGAGGGTCAGGCCTTGCCGGCCCGGAATCCGCGCGCCGCGATCCAGGCGAGCACGACCACCGCCACCAGCGCCACGCCGTCGAGCACGAACAGCCCCACTCCTGGCCCGGACCGCTTGGCCGGGTCGGCCGACTGGCCGAAGTGCGTCGCGCCGAGGCCATATGCCTCGACGAAGCTCATCGCCGTGACCCACGCCGCCGTGGCGGCAATCGCGATGGCCAGCACCGCCGCCACGTTGGCCTTCAAGTAGCTCCTCCGCCGAGGAGGCGTGACAGGCACGCGGTACTCACCCGCCGCCACTTCTGTTTCCGCTCTCATCGCTATCCTCCGTTGTCCTGAGGAAGCGTTGTAGGTCCGGCTCGTCGCGATCGACGTCCCCGTGTCGCGAGCTGCGGAATGAGCCGTTGAATGGACCAGCGCCCCGCGCGAATGGGGCCGGCTTCCGCCTCGCCTTGCCATAACATCGCCGCCTTCTCGACGGTCGATCAGCCTCATGCGTTCACTGCCCAGGCCCCACCTTCACCGCCACGCACGCATCGCCCTGCTGGCGCTTATCACCGCCTTGGGGACCGCGGTCGCGGCCGACAAGCCGCCGTCCATCGAAGGCGAGTACGACTGCAACGGATGCCACGGCTTCCTGACCGTGAAGAAGAAGTCCGCGCAGGTCTATCGGGTCGACTGGATGGTCGGCGGCGGCAGTTGCGCCGGCGTGAAGATCGTCGAAGGCGACGCCCGATACCGCGACGACGCGCTGGAGATCCGCTACAAGGGCCGCAAGAAGACCTGCGTGGTCCGCTTCGATGTCGACGACGGCGTCATCGACGCGTCGGACAGCTGCGTCACGCCGGCGGACGAAGAAGGCAGCACCTGCGCCGTGCTCGGCGCCTATGTGAAGCGCGGGCGGTAGCAGGGCGGGCTCGAAGGCCTTGCCGCCCTTGCCGCTCAATCGTCGCTGTTGTTGCTCCCGTTCTTGATCTCCGGATCGGAGGTCGCGACCAGGTAGTCCACCTTCGCGCCCTTCGCGGGCGAGCGGAACACCAGGATCACCCCCCGCTTCGTGCCCGGCAGCACCGGCACGACCAGCGAGGTCTCGCGCGGCTCGCCCGTCGCGATGAAGCTGTTGTTGAGATTGCACGCCGAGTCCATCGTCTTGGCCACCGCCGACATCAGCGTCAGGTCCAGTTCCTTCACGGGCTTCTCGTTCCCCCCTTGGGTCGTGGGGCGCTGCGTGAACTGGAAGAAGAAATCCACCTCGCTGCTGATGGGCTTGATCTTGAGCCAGTTCCAGTTCTCGTCGTAGTACCGGCACTCCACCAGGACCGTCTCCACGCTGCCGTTGAGCACCGTCTGCAGGCTCCATGGCACCACGTAGATCTGCTTGACGCCAGGCGCGGTGGGCTGCCGCTTGTCTTGCGTCGTCTCGTCCGTCGTCGCGAAATCAGTCATGACACAGGTTTCCTTGTCGTTGAGGTTGAAGCAGGGGCAATCAAAAGAGGGGGAGGCGCGTAGCCGCCGGAGCGCAGACGCGCGGTGGCCTCGCTGTCGGCGGCGGTGTCGGCGGTGCTTTGGCCCAGGCAGCGCCGCGCCGCGAGCCAGGCCTCCAGCACCAGCCCGCCCTGCCCGGCCGTCACCGCCGGGTTCAGGCCGTCCCGCAGCTGCAGGCAGTCGTCGCGCGCCGCGTCCGGCGCGCCGTCGCGCGTCGCGCGCGCCTCGGGCATCGCCAGCGCCATCAGGCCGAGCCGCGCCTTCAGTTCCAGCGTCTGCCAGTGCCGCGGCGCCAGCGCGAGCAGCGCGCTCACCTCGTCGCCGGCCGCCGACAACCGTCGCCGGAAGTCCTCGCGCGAGCCGCCGCGCGCGGCCAGGATCGTCTCGGCCACCGCCAACCGCGCCAGCACCTCGCGGCGCATGAACTCGCGGCCCGCTTCGCCATCCGGCCGCCCGGGCACCTCCGCGCGCAGCGCCTCCAGCGTCCCCGGGTCCGCCGTCCCGGCCGCCGTCTGCAGCAGCACCAGGCTCGCCTGCGCATGCAGCCGGTCCGCCGACCAGTACCGGTTGCTGGCATCGCGACGCTCGACGTCGCGCAGCAGGTCCACCGCCGCCCCCATCACCGCCAGGCCTTCCGCGCCGCGCCCCATCGCCCACAACGCATCGCCCCGGCGCGACTCCACCGTCGCCAGGTCGCGCTGGCGCACGAGCGCGTCGGGCGATCGCGCCGCCAGCGCCGCCAACGGCTGCCGCGCCTGATCGAACAGCGCCAGGGCCTCGACGGGACGGCCACGGATGTAGGCCACCCGCCCCAGCCAGATGCGCGAGCTGGCCACCGCCTCCTGGGCCTCGGCATTCCCGGGCTTGAGCGCCAGCGTCGCCAGCTTCATCGCGAGCGCCTGCTCGAACCAGCGCTGCGCCTCGTCCCAGGCCGCGCGCCGGAACGCGATCGAGCCCAGGCTGTTCACCGCGAAGGCGAGTTCGACCGGCGCCTCCGCGTCCTCGGGCAAGACCTGGCGCCAGGTCTCCGACGCCTCCCGGTATCGCGTCATCTCCACCGAGGCCGTGTCGAAGTCGCCGGCGTCGTACGCGATCTGGCCGAGCCAGAACGAGGCCGCCCCCAGCGTCTTGTAGTACGCGGCGGGATCCTGCTCCGCCGCCGGCGTCAGCGGCGTCAGCAGCCGCCGCGCGGCCTGCAGCGCGTCGATGGCGATGTCGGTGCGGCCCTGGCCGCGGCTGCTGTTGACCTCGCCGATCACCACCAGCGCCCGGGCCCGCTGCAGCGCGTCGCTCGGCGTTTCCCGGCCGCCCTCGGCCGGCGCCAGCAGCTTCACCCCCTGCTCCCCGATCCGGCTGAGCACATCCAGTTGCCCCATCGGCCGCAGCTTGTCCGCGAGCTCGCCCAGCATGAACGACGCCAGCTGCCGGCTTTGACGCTGGCGCTCGGCCGCGACCTCCGCCTGGCGTGCGTAACCGAGCGCGGCGATGCCCGCGATGCCGGCCAGCAGGAAAGCGCCGGCGCTCGCCGCGCCCAGGCCCCAGCGCTGACGGCGCAGGCGCCGCTGCGAGCGCTCGATGAAGTCCCGTTCCTGCTCGCCGAAGAGCTGCGGCGCCTCGGCCAGCGCGCGCGCCGCCGTCCACAGCGTCGAGCCGCGCGGCATCAGCAAGGGGCCGGCGCGGTCCGCCTCCATCCAGCGTGCAACCCAGGGGCGCAGTTCGTCGCGCGCCGCCAGCGAGGCACGGTGCTGCGCGACCCAGGCGGTCACGCGCGGCCAGCGCCGCAGCAGCGCCTCGTGCGCGACGCGGTAACCGGTGACGCCGCCGGCCTGGTCCGCCACCAGCAGCCGCGCGTCGACGAAGGCTTGCACCAGCGCCCGCTCATGCGGATCGCTCAGCTCCGAGGCGGCGATCCAGCGGCTCGTCGGCGACGCCTCCTCGCCGCCCAGCGTGACCAGGCGCGGCAGCAGCCGCGGCAGGGCTTCCTGCTGCGCCGCCGGCAGCTCGCCGAGCAGCGCCTCCGCGCGGCGGCCGATCGCGCCCTCCAGCCCGCCGAGGTCCTCGTATGCCGACCAGGCCAGCACGTCGCCCGGTCCGCGATGCAGGTAGAGCTGCTGCAGCGCGTACTGCAGCAGCGGCAGCGCGTCGGGCGCCTGCATCGCATCGATGCACAGCCGGTCGTCCAGCCGGTTCAGGCCGCTGTCGTCGCTGCCGTAGCTCAGCCCGGCCGCCCGCGCGGGCAGCCGGATCATCTGCGCGATCGCGCGCGCGTCCGGCGGCGCCAGGTCCAGGTGGGCGCCGGTCTCCTTGCCGCGCATCAGCGTCGGCCAGCGCGCCAGCGCCGCGTAGAAGTCGTTGCGGCAGACCGCCAGCACAACCATCCGTCCCCCCTCCACCAGGCGGTCCAGCATGCCCAGCCAGGCCGCCGTGCGCGCCTCGTCGTCCTGGAAGATCGCTTCCAGCCGGTCCAGCACCAGCAAGGGCGGCGCCTCCGCCCCGCCGCGCAGCGCGCGCGTCGCGTCCAGCCCGATCGCGAGCTGCCGCATCACCTCCTCCGGCATGCCGCGCAGGTCGGCGGCCAGGCCGTCGATGCTGTATCCGGACAGCAGCGGCACGCCCTGGCACTCCCAGTCCAGCATCGCGCCGGCCACGCCGGCCCAGGCATCCAGCCCGCCCAGCGCGCCCAGGTCCAGCAGCGCCGCGGCGCTGACGCGCAGCAGGCCGTCCTCGACCGGCCCAAGCCGCATCAGCGCCGGCACCAGTCCCGCCTGCACCAGCGAGGTCTTGCCCGAGCCGCTTGGCCCCAGCAGCACGGCCAGCGGATGACCCGAGCGCCACTGCCGCGTCAGCCTCGCCTGCAGCGCGGCGACGGCGTCGTCGCGGCCGAAGAACACGCTCGCATGCGCCGCGTCGAAGGGCTCCAGCCCGCGGAACGGCGACTGTCCGCGCCAGCCGCCGGCATGGCTGCGCGGCCCTTCCGCCGACAGCACGCCGATCGGCGCCACCAGCCGGTAGCCCTGCTTGCGGATGGTCTCCAGATAACGCGGCGACGTGGCACTGTCCCCCAGCGCGCGCCGCAGTCCGGCCACGACCTTGTGCACCGGGTTGTCGCCCAGCGTCGTGGCCTCGGGCCAGCAGTCCTGCAGCAGGTCCTCGGCCGACACCACCTCGCCGGGATGCCGGCACAAGGCGACCAGGACCGCCATCGGGCGCGGCTCCAGCGTCACCGTGTCGTCATCCCGTCGCAGCCGGCGGGTCGGCACGTCGACGACCCAGTCGCCGAGCAGGAAGCTCAGCGGCTCGCCCGCCTTCATCCCGCGCGCGGACGTCGCGGGCGGCGGCCCCTCCTCGATGCTCGAATCCATGTCTTCACTCCCTGCACCGGCCTCTTCGGACCGTGATGGCGCGCAGTCTAGGAGCGCCGGCCTCGCGCGTGTGCATCTCCACCCCGCAAGGATTGACAGCTTGACAGGGGACACCGCGCGGCGTCGCCGGCGTTGACTTTCCGCGCCGGCGCGCTCCGCGGACCCACCGAGACGAATCTCCGCAATGCCGGCGGCCAACATCGGCATCCGTCGGATGGGACGCGAGGCGGCGCGCTCCTATCGTTCAACGCATCGCCACCCCGGTGCCCACCGCACCCCGCCCTCCGCCCCACCGTCCGGCCCACCATGATCGACGCCGCCCTCCTCCACATCGCCGGCCACCTGAACGCCGTGCTGCGCCGCTCGCACCAGTCGGCGGAGGACCTCGTCGCGGTCACCGCGCTGCACGAGGCCGACGGCGCCCCGGCGGCCGGCGCGTCGCACCGGCTCAGCGTCTTCCTGGTCAACCTGGAACGCGACCCCGTCCCCGGCATGCCGGCGCAGGTGCTGGGCAGCGGCGACCGCATGGCCCGTTCGGCCCCGCCGGTGCAGTTGAACCTGCTAGTCATGTGCGCGGCCAACTACGGCGGCAATACCTACCCCGAGGCGCTCAAGCTGATCGGCAGCACCATCGCCTGCTTCCAGGCCTCGCCGGTGCTGGATCCGCAGAACTCGCCCGGGATGGACCCGCGCATCGACAAGCTCACGCTGGCCATCGAGCCGCTGAGCATCCACGACCTGGCCACGCTGTGGGGCGTGCTCGGCGGCCGCTACGTGCCGTCGGTGCTCTACCGCGTGCGGCTGCTCACCATCGACGCCCGCAAGCCCGACGCGCAACTGCCCGCGGTGCGCGCGCCGGCGGTCGGCGTCCACGGCTGAACGGAGCACGCGCCATGGGCCCCTACTTCCCCTTGCTGCAGGTGGACGTCGCGCACGGCTACTACGCCGACGGCCGCTGCCGCGGACTGCGCTTCGTGCCCGCGGGAACCACCGCCGAGCGGCTGCGCCGCGCCGACGCGCTGGTGCGCGCCGACGGCGGATCGCTGCGCGTGCACGGTCCGGCCGAGGCCGTCGACCGCCTGCGCGACGAGACCGACTTCCTCGCCTGGCGCGTCTTCGCCACCGACGACGATTTCGCCTGCGGGACCGAGGACCCGGCCGACCGCCCGCACGAGCTGCTGTGGGTGGAACCGGCCCTCGCGGACGACGCGCTGCAAGCTCGTCCTCAAGCGCTGGCGTCGCCTGCGCTCGACCTGCTGCTCACGCCGCATGACCGCCGTGTCATGCCCTTCGCGCTGCTGCATCTGCCGCTGTCGCGCCTGCCGGTCCACGGGCCGTCGCGCGACCCCGGCGCCTGGCCGGTGTGCTACCGCTGGCCGCTGGCGCCGCGCGCCACCGTCTGGAAGTACTGCCTGCTGGGCGACTGGACGGAGCCGTCGCTCGCGGTCGTCGACCTCGGCGGCGAGATCGACTTCGACCCGCCCGTGCCCGAGCAGCTGGACGACGGCACGCCGATGCTGGCGATCCGCTCCCGCGGCCTCGTGCCGCTCGCGCAACGCTCGCCGCTGCGCTTGCAGCTGCGCAGCCGGCCGGGCAATGGCAACGGTCACGGCAACGGCAACGCCGATGGGGCCGGGACCGGCTCCGGTTCCGCCAACGACAAGGTGCTGATCCGCCGCCTGCCCACCGCGGCGGCGCAACTGCTCGCCCGCGAAACGATAGCCGGCCGGCCGGCGATCGTCTCCGAGATCCACGTGCATCGCTAACCCGCAGAGGAGGCCGCCATGGCTATGAAGACACCCGGTGTCTATATCGTCGAGAAGAATGCATTCCCCAACTCGGTCGTCGAGGTGGCCACCGCGGTGCCGGCCTTCGTCGGCTACACGCGGCGGGCCGACAACGCCGGCAAGTCGCTGCTCAACAAGCCCTGGCGCATCAGCTCCATGGCCGAGTACCACACCTACTTCGGCCACGGCCCCGATCCCCTGCTGACCATCGCCGAGGCCCCGGCCAACAAGCCCTCGGACTTCCGCGCCGGCGGCAAGGACTACCAGCTCACGCAGGCCGACGGCGCCGACGGCGGCCGCTTCCTGCTCTACAGCGGCATGGTGCACTTCTTCCAGAACGGCGGCGGGCCCTGCTACATCGTCTCGGTCGGCGGCTACGACGGCCTGGTCGAGTCGCAGAAGCTCACCGACGGCATCGACACCCTGGTCAAGGAGCAGGAGCCGACCATGCTGGTCATCCCCGACGCGGTGCTGCTCAAGCGCCCCGACTGCGTCGCGGTCCAGCAGGCCATGCTGCAGCACTGCGGCGGCCGCATGCGCAACCGCATCGCCATCCTCGACCTCTGGGACGGCTTCCGCGACCGCAAGGACCCCGAAGGCGATCCGGTCGAGGCCTTCCGCAACGACCTGGGCGTGAACTTCCTGGACTTCGCCTCCGCCTACTACCCCTGGGTCAACACCACCGTCGTGCAGGACAAGGACCTGGACTACACCCGCATCGCCAACCCGGCGCTGCTGGCCCAGCTGCTGCGCGCGGAGCTGTCGCTGCCCGAGGCCGTCGATCCCTCGCTGCCGCCGCGCGCCGCGCAGCAGACCCAGGCCGTGGCCGACATCGTCAAGACCGACGAGGACTGGGCGAAGTACGTCACCGACCTGGTCAACGCCTCCACCACCAAGACCGACCTGGAGAAGCAGAAGGCCCTCTCGCCCGCCGCGCTGCAGGTCGCGGTGGAGACGCACAAGTCGCTGCTGCACAAGAGCCTGGTCTCGATGAGCCCGCTCTACAACACCGTCATGACCGAGGCGCGCAACCGCCTCAACCTGCTGCCGCCCTCGCCGGCGATGGCCGGCGTGTACACGATGGTCGACAACACCCGCGGCGTCTGGAAGGCGCCGGCCAACGTCAGCCTCAACGGCGTGGTCTCGCCCGAGGTCACCATCTCGCACGAGGACCAGGAAGACCTCAACGTCACCACGCAGGGCAAGTCCATCAACGCGATCCGCTCCTTCATCGGCGAGGGCGTGCTCGTCTGGGGCGCCCGCACGCTCGACGGCAACAGCCTGGACTGGCGCTACATCAACGTGCGCCGCACGATGATCATGCTGGAGGAGTCCTGCCGGCTGGCCGCCAAGGCCATGGTCTTCGAGCCCAACGTGGCCAACACCTGGGTGACCATCAAGAGCATGATCTCCAGCTTCCTCACCGGGATCTGGAAGCGCGGCGGCCTGGCCGGCGCGGTCCCCGACGACGCCTTCAGCGTCCACGTCGGCCTGGGCGAGACGATGACCCCCGAGGACATCCTCGAAGGCATCCTGCGCGTGACCGTCCTGGTCGCCATCAGCCGTCCGGCCGAATTCATCGAGATCACCTTCCAGCAGCAGATGCAGAAGTCGTGATCCGCTCACGACCCGACCCTCATTCCTACACATAACCCTCGCGGAGGTTGGCAATGGCAGACGACGGATCAGCGCAATCGACCACGGTGTGGCCGCTCCCGAAGTTCCGCTTCGAAGTGAAGTGGGACTCGGCGGTGATGTCCTTCCAGGAGGTGTCCGGCCTGGACGTGGAAGCGCAACCCATCGAGTACCGGCACGGGGACAGCCCCGCGTTCTCGGTGCTCAAGATGCCCGGCATGAAGAAGTACAGCGACGTCACGATGAAGAAGGGCGTCTTCAAGGGCGACAACAAGTTCTGGGACTGGTTCAACGAGATCAAGATGAACACCATCAAGCGCAAGCCGGTGACCATCAGTCTCCTGGACGAGGCCGGCAAGCCCACCATGGTCTGGACCCTGGCCAACGCCTGGCCGACCAAGATCACCAGCACCGACCTGAAGTCCACCGGCAACGAGGTGGCGATCGAGACCATCGTGATCGCGCACGAAGGCCTCACCATCGCCAACGCCTGATGCCGGTCGCCAGCGAGGCCGCCCCGCTCTACCCGCCGCCGGCCTTCCACTTCGCCGTGACCTTCGGGGCCAGCGCGAAGGACGCCGACGGCGCGTTCCGGGAGGTCACCGGCCTGGGGCCGGAGATGGAGACGGAGACGGTGGTCGAGGGCGGCCAGAACGCCTTCGTCCACCAGTTGCCCAAGGCGGCCAAGCATCCGAAGCTGGTGCTCTCGCGCGGCATCGCGACCATGGAGTCGCGCCTGCTGCTGTGGTGCCAGTCGGTGCTGGAGGGCGGACTGGCCCGGCCCATCTTCCCGCGCCAGCTGCACGTCTTCCTGCTGGACGAGGACGGCGGGCCGCTGCGGGTCTGGTCGGTGCAGAACGCCTATCCGGTGAAGTGGTCGGTGGAGGCCTTCCAGGCCACGCGCAACGAGGTCGCCGTCGAACGCATCGAGCTGGCCTACGCCGGCTCGAACCGGCTGCTCTGAGGACTGCACCATGAGCATCGAAGTCAGACAACTGCTGATCCGCTCGCAGGTCACGCCCGCGCCGGCCCCGCCGCCGCCGACGCTGACGCAGCGCGACCTGCAGCGGCTGCGCGAGCAGCTGCTGGCCGAATGCCGCGCCTGGCTGGCCGACCGGCTGCGCGCGCAGCGGGAGCGCTGACATGGCCACCGGCGACGGCACCACGCCGCAGCTCACCCGGCTGCTGCTGACCCGCTACCACCTGAGCCGCAGCGGCACGGTCGAGCTCGAGAAGGACGTCACCTTCCAGGCGCAGATCAACCCGGCGGACTTCAGCCACAGCTTCGGCATCCGCTACGACAAGACCAAGTCGCAGGGCTCGCCGGGCGTGGAGCCCAAGTTCAGCGCGATCGACGACGAGCGCGTGAACTTCTCCATCGTGCTGGACGGCACCGGCGTCGTCCCGCCGGTGTCCGGCCAGGCGCCGGACGTCAAGGGCCAGCTCGAGCAGCTCAACAAGGTGGTCTACGAATACATCGACCTGCGCACCGAGCCGCCGTACACCCGGGTGCTCTGGGGCACGCTGATCTTCTTCGGCCGGCTGGAGTCGCTCAAGACCCAGTACACGCTGTTCAAGCCCGGCGGCGATCCGCTGCGCGCGAAGGTGGAGCTGGCCTTCGTCGGCGCGATGAGCAAGGAGGAGGAACGCCGCGTCACCAGCCGCGCCAGCACCTCGGACCTGACGCGCACGGTGACGATGAAGCCGGGCGACTCGCTGGGCGCGATGTGCGAGCGGATCTACGGCGACAACAAGCTGTTCATGGACGTGGCCCGCTACAACGGCCTGACGGACTTCCGCAACATCCCGCCGGGGAAGGTGCTGAAGTTCCCGCCGGTCGGAAAGAAGGTGGTCTGAGATGCCGGGCGTCTCCCCGCTCCAGGACTCGGTCGGCGTCGTCACGCTGAGCGTGCTCGTCGACGGCGAGCGCCTGCCCGAAAGCGCCGACCTGATGTCGGTCACCGTGACCCGCGCGGCCAACACCGTGCCCGGCGCGCGGCTGGTGTTCAACGACGGCGACATGCCGGACCACGAGTTCCCGCTCAGCGACGCCGCCCACTTCAAGCCCGGCGCCGCACTGACGGTGCAGGCCGGCTACGGGTTGCAGGAGGAGACGATCTTCGAGGGCATCGTGGTGCGCCACGGCCTGCGCGTCGAGGGCGACAACGACGCGCGCCTGGTGGTCGAGTGCCGCGACAAGGCCGTCAAGATGACGGTGGGCCGGCGCAACGCCAACTACATCGACCAGCTCGACAGCGACATCATGAGCACGCTGGCCGGCGCGCACGGCCTGTCCGCGCAGGTCGAGGCCACGACCATCACCCATCCCGAGCTGGTGCAGCACTTCTGCAGCGACTGGGACTTCCTGCTGACCCGCGCCGAGGCCAACGGCCAGCTGGTCATCGTCACCGACGGCGCGCTCGCCACCCTCGCGCCGGTTGCCGACGGCCAGGCCGCGCTGGCGGTGACCTACGGCATCGACCTGATCTCCTTCGACGGCGACGTCGACGCGCGCCACCAGTACGGCAGCGCGATGGCCGTGTCCTGGGATCCGAAGGCGCAGGCCGCGCTCGAAGGCACGGCCGCCGATCCGGCCTCGCTGCCGGTCCAGGGCGACCTGGACACGGCCGCGCTGTCCGAGGTGATCGGGCTGGCGAGCTTCCGGCTGCAGGCCGGCGCGCCGCAGTCGCGCGACATGCTGACGCAGTGGGCCAAGGCCCAGCAGCTCAAGTCCGGCCTGGCGCGCGTGCGCGGCCGGCTGAAGTTCCAGGGCAGCGCCAAGGCCAAGGTCGGCGGCCTCATCGAGCTGCAAGGCGTGGGCAAGCGCTTCAGCGGCAATGTCTTCGTGACCGGCCTGCGCCACCACATCGAGGACGGCGCCTGGACCACCGAGGCCGACTTCGGCCTGGACCCCGACTGGTTCAGCGCCCGGCCCGACGTGCCCGCGCAGCCGGCCGCGGGCCTGCTGCCGCCGGTGCCCGGGCTGCAGGTCGGCGTGGTGATGAAGCTCGACGCCGACCCCGCCGGCGAGCAGCGCATCCAGGTCAAGGTGCCGGTGCTGCAGGCCGAGACCGAGGGCGTCTGGGCGCGGCTGCTGCAGCCGCATGCGAGCAGCGGCTTCGGTGCCTTCTTCCTGCCCGAGGTCGGCGACGAGGTGGTGCTGGGCTACTTCGCCGGCGACCCCTCGCACCCGGTGGTGCTGGGCAGCCTCTACAGCAGCGCCCGCACGCCGCCGTACGCGCTGGCCGCGCCCAACGACACCAAGGCGCTGGTCACCCGCTGCAGGCACAAGCTGGAGTTCGACGAGAAGGACAAGGTCATCACCGTCACCACGCCGGGCAACAACCGCATCGTGCTCAGCGACAAGGACAAGTCCATCCTGCTCGAGGACCAGAACGGCAACAAGGTCGAGCTCAATCCCTCGGGCATCGCGCTGGACAGCCCCAAGGACATCACCGTCACCGCCAAGGGAAAGATCGCGCTGGACGCGGTCGGCCCGGTGACCGTCACCTCCCAGGCCGACGTCAAGGCCTCCGGCCTGAACGTCAGCTGCGAGGCCCAGATGGCCTTCGCCGGCAAGGGCAACGCCGCCGCGGAACTCTCGGCCTCGGGCCAGACCGTGGTCAAGGGCGCGATGGTCATGATCAATTGAGCAAGGAGAACCCCGTGCCGCCCGCCGCCCGCCTCACCGACCTGCATGTCTGCCCCCTGGTCACGCCCGGCCTGCCGCCGGTGCCGCACGTCGGCGGTCCGGTCATCGGCCCGGGCGTGCCCACGGTGCTCATCGGCCTGCTGCCCGCCGCCGTGGTGGGCGACAACGCGACCTGCGTCGGCCCGCCCGACGCGATCGTCAAGGGCTCGGCCACGGTGCTGATCGGCGGCCGCCCGGCCGCGCGCGTCGGCGACACCACCGCCCACGGCGGCAATATCGCGATCGGGCTGCCGACCGTGATGATCGGCGGCTGACATGGACGGCGAACTCGATTTCCTGGGCACCGGCTGGGCCTTCCCGCCGGCCTTCGACCGCCGCACCCGCGGCGCCGTGCTGGTCTCCGGCGTGACCGACGTCGAGGAGAGCCTGCGCATCCTGCTGACCACCGATCCCGGCGAGCGGGTCATGCATCCGACCTATGGCTGCGGCCTGCGGCGCATGGTCTTCGAGACGATGAACGACAGCACGCTGACCGAGATCCGCAGCCTGATCCGCCAGGCCATCCTGTTCTTCGAGGCGCGCGTCGCGCTCGAGGCCATCGACGTCGACCTGGACGGACTGCACGACGGCGTGCTGCGCATCCGGATCGACTACACGCTGCGCAGCAGCAACAGCCGCCACAACTTCGTCTTCCCGCTCTACCTGCGCGAAGGCGAGGTGATGGCGGCCGAGCCGTCCGGCGGCGAACCGGCAGGGAGAGCCGCCGCATGAGCACCGGCACCGAACAGCGCGAGCGTTTCCCGCGGGCCCTGGCGCCGGGCTACTTCCGCCCGGACGACCTGGACTTCGAGCAGCGCGTGGAGATGACGGCGCAGCTCGCGCGCCATCTGCGCTTCGTCGACCTCGACGACAACGACGCCGGCGATTGGGGCACGCTGTTCGCCACCGACCCGACGCTGGTGATGGCGCGCATCGCCGCGGTCGACCCGTGGCCGCTGCAGCAGCGCTTCGCGCGCGAGGTGGACACCGCGCCGCTGGCGCACCTGGCGCGCCAGGTGCTCACGCTGGCCGGCTGGCTGGACCTGTGGTGGCGCGCGCTGGCCGGCGTCCCCGACCAGGCGCCGCGCGTGCTGCGCGAGCGCATCCACCTGCTGGTCGACCAGCAGCTCGCGGCCGACCTGCGCTGGGTCGAGCGGCGCTTCCTGCGCGGCGCCGAGGCGGGGGCGGCGTCGCAGCCCCCGGGGCCGGTCGAGCGCGAGCTCTCGCGCATGTGGCACCGCCAGATCGGCGAGGAAGCCGCGGCCGATCCCAGCGCCGAACGCGAGGACCGCGAACGGCTGCGCCAGCGCTTCTTCGCCTTCCTCAGCGCGGTGGACGACGTGAGCACCCTGGCGCGCGAGCTGCTGCCCGACAGCATCGCCACCGCCAGCCACGAGCCCGCCGCGGCGCTGCTGGTGGCCTTCCTCAAGGTCTGCGAGACGGCGCAGCGCGAGGTCAACCGCTTTCCCGCGCGGCACACCTCGTTCTATTACCGCGACTGCCTGGGCTTCGAGGCCGCGCCCTCGCGTGCCGACCGCGTCCACCTGGCCTGCGAGCGCGATCCGCGCGCGCCCGGCGACCTGCGGCTGCCGGCGGGCACCGCCTTCGACGCCGGCAAGGACGCGGCCGGCCGGCCGGTGCGCTTCGTCAGCGAAGAGGCGCTGACCGTCACCGACGCACGCGTGGCGGCGCTGCGCACGCTGCGCCTGGAACGCGACCGGCTGATCGCGCCCGAGCGCGACCTCAACTACGTCACCCGCGTGAAGGTCGCGACGCCGGAGGCGGACGGACGCACCGTCTGGCCGCTGTTCGGCGCGGCCGGCGGCACCGGCGCGCAGGACGCCCGCATCGGCCTGGCGATCGCGTCGCCGCTGCTCCTGCTGCGCGAGGGCGACCGCGACATCCGCGTGATCCTGCGCCAGACCTCGGCCGGCGCCGCGCCCGACCTGCTGGGGCTGCGCGACGCGGTGCTGCGCGCGAAGACCCCCGAGGACTTCCGCGAAGCCTTCGGCAACCTGGTGCCGCAATGGCTGCTGGCCGGCGGGAACGGCGGCAAGGACGACGGCGGCAAGGACGACGTCGGCGGCGACCTGCGCGACACCGACTGGATCTCGATCCGCGACGCCTCGATGCGGCTGCTCGGCACCAAGTTGCCGGCGCTCTTCGACGTCCCCGGCAAGCCCAACCGCGCGCTGATCTTCGACCGGCTGCTGCAGGGCGCGTTCCGCCTGAGCCTGAGCACGGCGGCCGGCTGGTGGACCGTCGAGGGCCGGCTGGACCGCGCCGCCGGCGCCGGCCTGTCGCTGCTGATCCGGCTGCGCGCCGATGCGCCGGCCATCACCGGCGTCGACCCCGCCGTGCACGGCGCGGAATGGCCGACCCGGCTGCCGGTGCTGCGCCTGGAGGTCGCGACGCAGGGGCGGCTCTATCCCTACTCGCTGCTGGCCCGGCTGCCGCTGGCCGAGGTCGAGCTGCGCGTGTGCGTGCGCGGCGTGCGCGACGTGCGCCTGGCCAACAACCTCGGCCGGCTCGATCCGACCAAGGCCTTCTCGCCCTTCGGGCCGCTGCCGGGGCTGTCCTCCTACCTGGTGGTCGGCTCGCCCGAGGCGGCGCGCAAGACGCTGGACCGGCTCTCGCTGGACATCGAGTGGGGCGGCCTGCCGCTGGAGCCGGGCGGCTTCGACACGCACTACGCCGGCTACGGCGGCACCGCCGGCAAGGAGTTGCGCCAGGGCCGCTTCAACGCCGCCATCGCCTGGCTGCGCGACGGCCACTGGCAGCCCTGCGCCAACCAGTCGGCCCAGCAGCCGCTGTTCGCCGGCACCGACGCGGCCGGCGAGCTGATCGCGATGCAGCATGTGGAGATCGACCCCGGCTCGGTGCGCAAGCTCAGCCGCGCGACCGAGGAGGACTGGTCCACGATGGCGATGCCGCGCAACGGCCTGTGCCGGCTGCAGCTCGCGGGACCGCGCGCCGCCTTCGGCCATGCGGCCTATCCGGTCGAGCTGGCGGCCACCGTCGCCGCCAACGCCCGCACCCGGCGCCCCCGCCCGCTGCCGAACCCGCCCTACACGCCGGTGATCGAACGGCTCTGGCTCAACTACGAGGCCGCCAGCATCATCGCGCTGGACCGCGACGACGACCCGCCCGAGGGCGTCGACGGCGAGCGCCTGTTCCACCTGCATCCCTTCGGCCTGCAGACGCTGTACTCGGCGATGTCAGGCGGCGGACACGACCTGCTGCCGCGCCTTGGCGCGGATGGCAACCTCTACATCGGCCTGGCGTCCAACGACCCCGGCGGCGTGCTGACGCTGCTGTTCCAGCTGCGCGAGTCCTCCGCGCGCAGCCGGCTCAACGGCAGGCGGCCGCGCGCGGTGCGCTGGTCCACGCTGGCCAACGACGAGTGGCGGCCGCTGCCGCCGTCGGCGGTGCTCGGCGACTCGACGCACGGCTGCCTGACCTCCGGCATCGTGACGCTGGACCTGCCCCGCGACATGAGCACCGACCACACCGTGATGCCGGCGGGCCTCTACTGGCTGCGCCTGTCGGCGGAGGCGGAGTTCGACACCTTCGCCGGACTGGTCTCGGTGCGCACGCAGGGACTGCGGCTGCGCCGGCAGATGCCGGGCGAGGCGGGCGTGCCCGCTGCGGCGGGCACGGCGCCGCCCGCGCCCCCGGAACCGCTGCCCGACAGCGTCATCGCGCGGACCACGGCGACCGTGGCCGGACTGGCCTCGGTGACGCAGGTGGGGCGCTCCTTCAGCCTGCGGCGCGAGGAGGACGAGCGCGCCATGATCACCCGCGCCGGCGAGCGGCTGCAGCACAAGGGCCGCGCCTCGCTGGCCTGGGACGTCGAGCGGCTGCTGCTGGCGCGCTTCCCCGACGTGCTCAAGGCGCGCTGCCTGCCGGCCTCGGACGGCAGCGGCGTGGTCACCGCGGTGGTGATCCCGACGCTGCCGCGCAACCAGCCCGCGCTGGCCTGCGCCGCGCCGCGCTTCAACGCGGTCGAGCTGGCGCGCATGACCGCCGCGCTGGCGGAGATCGGCTCGCCCTTCGCGCGCTTCCAGGTGCGCAACCCGGCCTACGACCGGCTGCAGCTGCGCGCCACCATCGGCCTGACCCGCGGCGCGCACGAAGGCGCGACGCTGCGCCGCGTCAACGAGGCCGTCGTGCACTACCTGTCGCCCTGGTTCGACGAGGGCTACGGGCCGCGCTTCGACTGGCTGGTGCGCAGCGAGGACCTCGAGGGCCGGCTGCGCGCGCTGGAGGGCGTCAGCTTCGTGACGCGGCTGTCGCTGATCACGGTGGCCTGCGACGACCGCGACGTCTACGCGCTGTCCGACACCGCGCGCGCGCCGCTGGGCGCGGAGCCGCCCGGCCAGGACGGCGCGCGGCCGGCCCGCGGCGCGGCGCATGCGCACGCGCGGCTGCCGTGGAGCATCGCGCTGCCGCTGCCGCAGCACATCCTCACCGCGATCGACCTCTATCCGGAAGCCGTGGCCCCCCAGGTCACCGGCGTGGACCGGCTGGCGGTCGGCAGCACCTTCGTCATCGGCGGACCGGAGTCGCAGGACACCGGCACCGCCTTCGTGATCGGCAGGGGCGCGCCATGACGACCCGCAACCGCGACACGCTGAAGCAGTTCTTCGAGGCGGGCCGCCTGCCCACCAGCGACCACTTCGGCGACCTGATCGACTCGATGCTCAACATGAGCGACGAGGGCTTCCGCAAGACGCCCGAGAACGGCTTCGAGGTCTCGACGCCGGTCAGCCACGACGCGCTGATCAGCTTCTACCGCGAGCAGGGCGGCCGCGAGGCGATCTGGTCCATGGCCTACGGCGGCGACCGCGACCAGCTGCTGTTCCACCATGGCGACGCGCGCGCGGCCGGGGCGAAGGACCCGGTGCTGGCGCTGGACACCGAGGGCCGCGTGGGCATCGGCACGGCGCGGCCGCGCCAGGCGCTGGAGGTGGCCGGCGTGGTGGCCTCCAGCGGCCGGCTCGGCGCGCTGCGGCGCGAGGACGACACCGGCCAGCCGCTGCGCGCCGACGGCGAATGGCACGACCTGACCGGGCCGCTCAGCGGCTGCCAGGCTTTCGAGGTGATGGCCGGCGTCGGCCAGAAGGAAGGCGGCCGCTTCGCGATGCTGCATGCGATCGCGATGAACACCTACAACCCGCTGCCGGGCTGGCTGGAGTTCCTCGCCCCGCGCAAGCGCATCCGCAGCCAGCACGCCTGGTACGGCCGGCGCTGCGACCGCATCGAGCTGCGCTGGACCGGCGGCCACGGCCGGCGCGCCAGCTACCGGCTGCAGATCCGCACGCAGTGCGACTACGGCGAGGGCAAGCTGATCCAGGCCTCGGTGACGCAGCTGTGGTTCGACCCCGAGATGGCCGGAGGCTCCACATGAGCGCCGCGGGCACGACGCGGACGTCGGTCCTGCCGTCCGATCCGGCCGGACCGGTCGTCCAGCCGACCGTGGGCCCGGCCGCGCGCGCGGCGACGGCGACGGCGACGGCGACGGCGACGGCGACCCCGGCCCGGCTGCCGCCGCCGGCCGAGCCCGCCGAGGCCAGCTTCGACGGCCTGCGCGCGCGCGGCCTGGCGCTGCTGCAGCAGCTCGGCGGCGGCGTCTGGACCGACCACAACCTGCACGATCCCGGCATCACGCTGCTGGAGCAGCTCTGCTACGGCCTCACCGACATCGTCTACCGCGCCGGCTTCCCGGTGGCGGACCACCTGACCGGGCCGGACGGCGTCATCGACTACGAGGCGCTGTCGCTGCACCCGCCGGCCGAGGTCTTCCCGTGCCGGCCCACGACGCTGGCGGACTACCGGCGCCATCTGCTGGACGCCGTGCCCGGCCTGGACGACGCGACGCTGGCGCCCGACCTCGAGGGCGGCGGCAACGGCAACGGCAATGGCGTCTACCGCCTGCGGTTGAACCTGTCGCGCGATGCCGGCGGGAACGGCGGGACCGGCGGCGATGGCGCCAGCGGCGGCGCGGAAGTCGACGCCGCGCGCATCGCCGCGGCGCGGGCGGCCTACTTCGAGCGCCGCAACCTCGGCGAGGACCTGCACCCCGAGGTCACCTGCATGGCCGAGGTGTCCTGCGACCTGCTGGCCGACATCGACATCGCCGGCCCGCGCGACGGCGTCGACATCCTGGCCGAGGTCTACGACCGCTGCGCGCGCCACATCGCCGGCGCGGCGGTGTCGCGCACGCTGGACGAGCTGCTGCGCGCCGGGCGTTCGATGGAGGAGATCTACACCGGCCCCGCCCTGCGCAACGGCTTCATCGAGGATCCGCCGCCGCGCGAGAGGCGCGAGAACATCGAGCACCTGTTCCTGTCGGACCTCACCGCGGTGGTGCTTGCGGTGCCGGGCGTCGTCGATGCGCGCGTGATCGCCCTGCGTCCGGACAGCCCCCACGGGTCCGGGGCCGCGATGGCCGGCTCGATCGGCTGGCGCGGCAAGGACTGGGCGCTGTCGCTGCGGCTGCCCGACCGGGACGTGCCGTCGACCATCACGGTGCGGCGCCGCGGCAACCTCGTGCCGGTCGCCTGGAACGACCTGAGGCGCCGGCTGGAGGACCTGCGCGCGGCCGGCCGCGCCCATCGCGCCCGCGGCCGCAGCGAGCAGGCGGCGCGGGCCGCCGAGCTGCTGCCGCGCGGCGTCCATCGCCGGCTGGACCGCTACACCTCGGTGCAGGACCACCTGCCCGCCATCTACGGGCTGGGCCGCCACGGTGTCTCCGCCTCGGCCTCGCCGCAGCGCCAGGCGCGGGCCCGGCAGCTCAAGGCCTACCTCGTGATGCAGGAGCAGGCGATCGCGCAGGGACTGGCCCAGCTGCAGCACCTGCGCGAGCTGTTCTCCGTCGCGCCGGGCGCGCGCCGGGGCCTGTGGTGGCAGATGATCGGCCAGGACGCGGTGCCGGGACTGGACCGCCTTCACCTCGAGCCGCCGGAGGTCGTCGCCGACGCGGTCTACAAGCCCTTCGACCGCTCGGCGCGGCGCAAGAACCGGGCGCTGGACCATCTGCTCGCGCTGCACGGCGAGACCTACACGCAGAACTCGATGCGGCAGTTCCTGGGGCATCTCAGCCCGGAGGAGTCCGAGGCCCTGCTGCTCGAGAACAAGGCCACCTGGCTGCGCGACATCGTCCAGCTGACCCGCGATCGCGCGAGCGGCTTCGATCCGACGCGGCCGTCGTGGGAGGTCCCGGGCAACTGCGGCGGCCTGCAGCGCCGGGCCAGCCTGCTGCTTGGCTTCAAGCTCTGGCACGACCGGCCGCTGACGCGCGCGCTGCAGGAGCAGCGCATCGCGATCGCGTCGACGCCGGGCCCCGTGCACGCGCCCTGGCGGCTCGACGGCACCGAGGATGCGGTGCGCCTGGCGCCGCACGCCGGCCGCGCGGTGCAGCCCAGGGACCGGGCGCAGGTGCGCGAGGACCTCGAGCGCATGCCCTGGCTGCGCCTGCCGATGCCGGCCGGCCTGCTGCGCGCGGGCCAGCACGCGTCGCGTTTCCGGCTCATGCCGGTGGGCGGCGGCGAGGCGCGCCGGCTCATCCTCGGCCCCGACGAGGACCAGCGCTGGTGGCTGCTGGGCGAATTCCCCAACGCCGACGCCGCGCGCCGCGGCGCGGCCAGCCTGCGGCTGTTCCTGCGCCATCTGGACCAGGAGAGCGAGGGCCTGCATGTCGTCGAGCACGTGCTGCTGCGGCCGCTGCGCCAGGACGGGATCGCCCACCTGCGCCTGGGCGTGCCGCCGCGCTTCCATCAACTGCGCGTGACGGCGGTGCTGCCGGCGTGGACGCACCGCGGTTCGCAGCCGGCCTTCCGCACCTTCGCGCAGGAGACGCTGCGCATCAGCTGCCCGGCCCACCTGAGCCTGCGCTGCCTGTGGCTGGACCCGGAGCCGATGCGGCGCTTCGAGGACGCCCATGCCGCCTGGCTGGAGGCCCGCATGGCCTGGTCGGCGTCGCCGGACGACCTGCCCGCGAGGACGCTGGCGGACGAGGCCGCCTGCCGCGTGATCGAAGCGCTCGGCCTCGACCAGGCGACGGCGACCGACGGCCCCGGCGACGGGTCCCACGGACCAGGCGAGGACGACGGCCACGGGCCGGTCGTGCAAGGCCATGCGTGAGTCCGACCGCGTCCTGCCGCACGTGATCGAGCGCATGACGGTCGAGGCGGACTTCGGCGCGAGCCTGGGCGCCGGCTCGGGCCCGGGCTCGGGCTCGGGCTCGGGCTCGAGCATCTGTGTCACGCCCGGCGAGGCCGAGGCGCGCCTGGTCGCCTGCGCGCAGGGGCCGCTGCTGCGCGTCATCGACGAGGTCTTCGACGCCTGCTGTCCGCCCGACGAGCACTGGCGGCTGGACGAGCTGGAGATCGACCTCGGCGAGCTGTCCGCCGCGGACTGGGAGACCGAGGCGCCGCGCGTGCTGCGCGAGCGCCTGCGCCGCGTGCTGGAGGAACTGCGCGGCCCCGGCGCGGTGAGCGCGTCCGGCCGCGCGACCGGCCTGCGCGTGCGCACCCGGCCGCAGGCGCGGCGCGACGCGCTGCTGCATTTCCTGCGCCACGGCCGGCTGCCCTGGCAGGGCCGCGCCGACGACCTCGCCGCGCTGGCGCGCGACACGCTGCGCGAGGACGCGGCGGCGCTGGTCGCCGCGCTGCGCGCCGCGCCGGATCGCGCGACGCTGCTGCGACGCCTGGCCGCGCAGTTCGACGAGGATCTGCTCGGCGGCTTCGTCCAGGCCTTCATGCCGGGCGAGCCGGCCGCGGCCGCCCGGCTGCTGGGCATCGTCGCGCAGGCGCGCCGCGACGGCCGCTCGCCGCGCACGCTGGCGGCGCTGTGGGAATCGGTGCTGGGCCAGGCCATGGACCATGCGGTCGCGCCGCGTCCGGCGGCGCTGATGCTGCTGCGGGCGCAACTGCTCGCGGCGCTGGATGCCGGATCGGCGTTCTCGACCGGCAGCGATCCGCTGGGCGGCGTCGCCCACACCTGGGCGCCGCTGCTGCGCGAGGACCGCGACTGGCTGCGGATCACGCTGCAGCGCGCCGGCGAGACGGCGACGCTGCGCGAGCGCCTCGTGGCGGCGCTGCCCGAGCCGCTGCTGCCGCGGCTGCTCGGCCTGTGGATGCCGGAACCGGCGGCGCAGGCGGTCGCCGCCTGGATCGCCGCCGTGGCCGCCGGCGACCCGGTCGCCACGATGGCCGCGCTGCCCGGAGGCCCGGGGGCGATCGCCGGCGGTGCGCGCTGGGCCGCGCCGCAGGGGGGATCGTCCGCAGGTTCGTCGCCGGGGGCCTCGTCGCCGGCAGCGATCGACGGCGCGACGCTGCACGCGCGCCGGCGCCTGCTCTGGCAGGCGACGCTCGGCCATGCGGTGCGCCACCCGTCGACGCCCTTCGATCCCGCCCGCTACGAGGCGGAGGTCCGGCAAGACCTGGCACGCCATCCGCCGACCGGCGCCGAGCCCCCGACCCGCTGGTTCGACCGCGCGGTGCGCGCGGCCACGACGCTGCTGACCGCCGCCCTGACGCGGCTGAAGCTGCCGTGGCGCAAGAGCCCCGGCGCCACGGGCGCGGCCCGCGCGGCCGGCGAGGCAAGCGAGGCGAGCGCATCGTCGTCGACAGACCCGAGGCGCGGCGGTGACCACGACGCGGAGGCCGGCGCAGACGCCGCCTCCGACGCGATCGCCGTCGGCAACGCCGGCTTGGTGCTGGTGTCGCCCTACCTGCCGCGGCTGTTCGCGATGCTCGACCTGGCCGACGAACGCGCCTTCGCCGGCCCCGAGGCCGCGGCGCGCGCCGCGCTGCTGCTGCAGGCGCTCGCCACCGGCCACGCGGCCGCGCCGGAGCCGGAACTCGCACTCAACAAGCTGCTCTGCGGCCTGCCGCTGGACGCGCCGCTGCCGCGGCTGATCGATCTCTCCGATGTCGAGCGCCAGGCCATCGACGGCCTGCTCGGCGCGGTGATCCAGCACTGGAAGATCCTGGGCTCGACCTCGGTCGGCGGCCTGCGCGACACCTTCCTGCGTCGCGCCGGTCACCTGGAACTGCGCGTGGCGGCCGAGGCCCCGGCCTGGTGGCTGTCGGTGGAACCCGGCCCCTTCGACATGCTGATCGACCAGCTGCCGTGGGGCTACGCGACGCTGCGGCATCCCTGGATGGAAAGGGTGATTCATGTGGACTGGCGCTGACCCGTCGCCGCGCGCGGCGACCAATGCGCGCGCGCTCGAAGCCGAACTGCAGTGGCTGGACCAGGTGCTGCAGCATCGCCTGGCCGGGCATTTCGGACAGGAGGACGCCGCGGTCGCCGGGGCCGGACACGAGGCCCGCGACGATCGCGACGGCGATGAAGGCCGCGCCCCCGCGCGCCGGCCCCTGCCCGCGCCGCCGGCGCTGCCGGACCGGCCCGACGACGACCTCGCGCGGCTGGTGCGCGAGGGCGGCCTCGGCCCGGACGAGCGCCTGGTGCTTGCGCTGGCGCTGGCGCCGCACCTGCGGCCGCAGCTGATGGACCTGCTGTTCGTCAGCAACCGCAACCTCGATCGGGGCTTCTGCGAGTTCGGCGGCTGGAAGGGCCGTCATCACGGCGGATTCCTGCCGACGGTGGAGACCGCGGCCTTCCTGATCGCCGGCGAGGACCTGGGGCGCCGCTTCGCGTTGCGGCAGATGCTGGACGAGGACGCGCCGCTGCGCCGGCTCGGGCTGGTGCGGCTGGCGCATGAGGCGCCGGGCGAGCCCTGGTACGGCTCGGCCCTGCTGGCGGGCTCGGACACGCTGGAGCTGCTGAGCACCGGCGAGGCCCGCAAGCCCGACTACAGCGCGCAGTTCCCCGCCAAGCGCATCGAGACCCGGTTGGGCTGGAGCGACCTGGTGCTCGATCCCGACGTCATGGAGGAGGTCGAGGCCATCGTCACCTGGGCCCGCCACGGCGACACGCTGATGCGCGACTGGCAGCTCGACAAGGCGCTCAAGCCCGGCTACCGCTGCCTGTTCTTCGGCCCGCCCGGCACCGGCAAGACGCTCACCGCGACGCTGATCGGCAGCCGGGTCGGCGCCGACGTCTACCGCATCGACCTGTCGATGGTGGTGTCCAAGTACATCGGCGAGACCGAGAAGAACCTCGCTCAGGTCTTCGACCAGGCGCAGCACAAGCGCTGGATCCTGTTCTTCGACGAGGCGGACGCGCTCTTCGGCAAGCGGACCGCGACCTCCAGCAGCAACGACCGCCACGCCAACCAGGAAGTGTCCTACCTGCTGCAACGGGTCGAGGACTTCCCCGGCACGGTGATCCTGGCCAGCAACCTGAAGGGCAACATCGACGAGGCCTTCGCGCGGCGCTTCCAGTCGGCGGTGTATTTCCCGATGCCGGACGCGGAGCAGCGCCTGCGGCTCTGGGAAGGCCTGGTGCGGCACACCGGCCGGCTGGGCGCGGACGTGGACCTGGCCGAATTCGCCGAGCGCCACGAACTGGCCGGCGGCGCGATCGCCAACGTGGTGCGCTTCGGCGCGATCAACGCGATGCAGGCGGGACGCGATCGCATCCTCGCCGCCGACCTGCGCAAGGGCATCGCCAAGGAACTGCGCAAGGAAGGGCGCACGGTGTAGCCGCCATGGGAACACGCTCCTTCTTCCAATCGCTGCGATCGCTGCGATCGCTGCGATCGCTGCGCCGGCGCGGCGTCGTCGACGAATGGTCCGACGAGGGCGAGGTCGCCGCCGTCGCGGCCACCGCCGATGAATCGCCCCGGCCTCGCGGCCATCGAGAGCATCGCGTTCCCGGCGAACGCGGCGCCCCACCCTGCCGCCACTGCGCGCGGCTGCGCTGGTTCGTCGGCGGCGCCTTGCTCGCCGGCGCGCTGCTGGTGCTGCATGCGTCCGCGCAGGCGCCGACGCGTGCGCCGGTGGGACCAGGCAGGCCGACGCCAGCGTCCGCAGCGGCAACGGCGTCTCCCCCGACCGCCATGCTGGTGTCGAACGCCTCCTCCCCGGCGGCCTCCGACACGACGATCTACGTCGCGACGCCACGTCCCTTGCCGCCGCGACCCGAGCAGCCGATCGCGTCGGCCGCGCTGACCGACGGGCCGCCGATGGCCGCGTCGGCGGCTTCCGCGGCCGGCCGCGATCCGATGTGGCTGGTCTACCAGACGGTGCCCCTGCCCTCGGCCCGGCTCGACCGCCCATACAAGGCCCGCGAGCTGGTGCGCGGCGGCCGCCCGCCGTATCGCGTCGTCATCGACGGCGTGTTGCCGCCGGGCATGTTCGTCGAGGAGGACGGCGCCCTGGCCGGCACGCCGACGAAGACCGGCACCTTCCGCTTCCTGCTCACCGCCACCGACGCCTCGAAGACCCGCAACCTCGAGCAGGCGCTGTACGAGATCCGCGTCATCGATCCCAAGCCGCCCGCCACGGCCCGTCCCGCCGGACCCGCGGCATCCGCGCCCGCGCCGGCCAAGGCCACGGCGAAGACGTCCGACCCGCTGCGGCGCATCACCGCGGACCAGACCGACCGCACCGTGCCTGCCGATCCGCCGATGCCGATGACCTATGTGCTCACGCGGGCGAAGCTGGACGAGATCTACAAGAACGCCACGGCCTCGGCGGAGGAGTCGCTGGCCGTCGCGACCGCCTCGGGCGACGCCGACCCGCAGGCCCGGGCAAACCCGCCCCGGCCGATGGCGACCTCGACGCTCGCGCTCGGGCCGACGCTGGACCAGCTGCGCGAGATGCTGGAGCCGATGAAGGATGTCGAGCATCCGACGCGTGCCGTCTTCCGGGACTCCCTGCACGCGACGCGGTGCGCGTACTACCTGCGTCACGTCAACGAGCTCTCGCGCGAGCTCGGCAAGGACGAGGTCCAGCGCTGCCCGCGCAAGCAGGACCTGGCGGACCGGGACGCCCCGCCGCCGTCGGGCAAGGCCCTGCCGGGCAAGCCGCCGGCGCCGCTGCCCGGCGAGATCAGCCGGCAGATCGGCGCCGCGATGGAGAAGATGAAGCAGGCGGAGCCCCTGGACAAGGCGGGGCCGGAGTTCGTGCTGCCCGCCGGCAGCCTGGCGGTGGAGGCCTTCCTCGAGATGCTGATGCCCGAGAAGCTGGGCGAGGAGATCACCGACGCGGCCGGCGAGACGCATCCGCTGGAAAGCGCGCGGGCGCTGAGGCTCGAGCCCGCGCCGGGCTGCGGCTGCGGCCTGCCCGACATCGACAACGAGGTCTACGGCTTCGTGACCTACTGGATGCAGGGCAAGGACGACGCGCCGACGCAGGTGAGCTTCGACCGGTTCACGCGCCTGCAGTACATGGGCGCGATCCTGGGCAACAACGGCCGCTACCTCCAGCCGGCGGGCCTGGAGAGCCCGCGCGGCGGGTTTGCGCGCCGCGTGACGCAGCACCGGGCCGGACTCGACCTGGTGCTCTACCGCCGTGACTTCCACGTGCTGATCGCCCTGGACGACCAGGCCCGGAAGGAGATGCTGGCGAGCACCGCCGCCGAGGTCGGCGCGATGCTGGACCTGCGCCACGACGACTGGCAAGGGGACCTCGAGGTCCTGCTGCCGCCGGGCTGGCGGGAGCAGACCCACGTCTACGACGGCCTGACGGTGTTCTTCGAGCCCACGGACGAGGAAGCGGAGGACCCGCGCTTCGAGCGCTTCTTCGTCGACTACGTCCAGGCGCTGGTCACGGCCATGCAGAAGCGCAAGCCGCGGGCCTTCCACCTGAACGTGGTCGTGCCGCAGCACCTGCTGGGCGAGAAGGAGACGGCGTTCCGGTTCCGCAACCTGCTGGCGATCATGAAGGCGGCGGAGCCGCGGCACGACAAGGAGTCCGGCGTCGACTTCAAGGAGCGCGGGGCCGCGGCGGCCACCTACAAGTCGTCGGCCGAGTACGTCGGCGATTCGCCGATCACGGTGCACTTCCTGGCGCCGCTGGGCATGGGGTCGGACATCAACAAGATGCAGCTGCGCAACCGCACGGACTTCAACGACGAGCTGACCGGGGCGGACCGCATGGCGCTGCTGGGCAGCGTGGTGCCGATGCTGGTCTATCCCGGCGGACCGCCCGAGCCGTTCAAGGGCAAGGACGCGATGGACCGGGACCTCGTCTACATCGGCTGGTCCTTCGGCGGCGTGGCGCTGTGGCCCTTGCCGGTCTCCGGCGTCGGCGCCGGGACGGACGTGCTGGCGGTGGTGCACAAGCGCTTCTGGTCCTTCCTCGACCCGGACACGACCTTCTGCAAGTTCGTCTGCCCGATGCGCATGCCGCTGCGCCTGGCACTGGAAGCGCTGCTGCTGACCGTCGGCACGACGCTGATCCTCTACGGCTGGAACTGCCGCGTCAGGCGCATGGGACGGGTGATCCTGCTGGCCCTGTGGGCCGGCGCGCTGGTCACGCTGGCGGTGGCCAGCGCGATCTTCTCCTGCGATCCCTTGCTGGACGAGCTGAGGACGGGCAACACGCTGCTGGTGGCGATCATCCTGATCCTGATCGTCGGCGGTCTGGTCGTGACCTTCAAGCCCCGGGTGGAAGCCCCCTGATCGCGCGCAGGCGGCGCGCGCAACGATCGAGACAGGACCCTGCGATGAAGCACTCGACCCAAGACGGCGGCGCGTTCGAGCACGCGCCCGCGGCCGCGCCGGCGCAACGGCGCGAGCAGGACGGCGGGGAGCTCTCCGCCTTGCTGGACGGCTCGCCGCGCCAGCTCGCGCAGCGGCGCCGCATCGACGCGACCTTCGGCCCGGTCGCGCAGCGCGAGACCGGGCTGGACGACGACGAGCTGGGCACGGCGCAGGCGAAGGTGGCGCAGCGCGAGACCGACGGCCTCGAGGAGGACGAGCTCCCGGCACAGGCCAAGGCCGCGCCGGTGCAGCGCCAGGAGAACCGCACCGGGATGCCGGACGGGTTGAAAGCCGGCATCGAATCCTTGTCCGGCACCGACATGTCGGATGTGCGGGTGCATCGGAACTCGTCGCAGCCGGCGCAGCTGAATGCGCTGGCCTATGCGCAAGGCAACGACATCCACCTCGGCCCGGGCCAGGACCACCACCTGCCGCACGAGGCCTGGCACGTGGTCCAGCAGCGCGAAGGCCGCGTGCAGCCGACGATGCAGATGGCCGGCGTCGACATCAATGACGACGCGGGACTGGAGGCGGAGGCGGACCGGATGGGGGACAAGGCCAAGGACATCGGATCCCGCTGAGCTCACCCCTGCCCCGTCATCCCCAAGGCAGCCACGACCAGCAGTCCGACCTTGACCAACACGCCCGCGCCGACGATCCACTTCGTCCACTTGCTGCCCAGCAAGGCCTGCCACCGCGCGTTCATGCCTGGCTCCGATCGAAGATCCCGTCCATCCAGCCGACGCATTCCTGGCACAGACGCAGCCGGTTGTTGACCTGCACGTGGCCGTCGGCGCCCGATGCGGCGTCGAGTTCCACGAAGGCCTTGCGCGTCGAGCCGATCCGCGCGTGCCACGCCCGCGCCTGCCTCGCGAAGACCTGCGAATCGCCCGCGCCGAGGATGGACAGGAAGGGCAGCGTCACCCGCGCCGGGTCGGCCACCATCGCCGCCGTCTTCGGGATGAACTCCTGCGGCGTCTTCGCCCCCGCCTTCCACAGCGAGACCCTGCGCGAACGCACCGCCGCCGGCGTCGGCGGCGACGCCGCATCGGCCTCGAGGGCCGCCCGCGCCGACAGCGCGAAGAGTTCGGCGGGACTCGGGAAGGGCGTGCTCGCGATGACCGTCGCGAATCGCTCCGACAAGGCCGCGTCCCCCGCGGCCCGCGCGACGAAGTAGCCGCCCAGGCTCAGCCCGATCAGCGCCATGCGTCCCGGCGTCGCGTTGAAGCGCTCCACCAGCAGATCGGTCACGGCCGCGATGGGTTTCTCCGCCTCGGCCTCCCAGTGCAGGCCGTCGATCATCGTGATGCCCTGCCCCGGCAAGTCGGCCAACGCGACCGAATAGCCGCGCGTCAGCAGGTTGCGCCCGAGCGTCAGGTAGAGGTCCTCGAAGCAGGTGTCGGCACCGCCAATCACCAACACCACCGGTGCGTCCGCGTCTTCGTTCTGGAGGAAGACACCGGGCAAGGCCTTGCCGGCATACGGCACCTGGAAGAAGGTGGCCGGCAGCCGCTGCTCATCGACGGCCTGCGCGAAGGCCCGCTTGTGCCGCGCGACCATCCGCGCGAACTCGTCGCCGGGAACGGCAAACTGCCAGGCCGAGCGGTAGGCCGCGAACGCCTTCATGCGCGCCTCGCCGGCCTCGCGCCGCCAGCCCTTCGCCGACCAGGCGTCAGCCTGCGCGTCCATCGCGTCGCCGTAGGCGCTGAAGGCCCGCATCCAGCTGTCGCCATCGCCGTCCGTGATCTGCGAGGCGACGTAGTACACCTGCCCCAGGTCCAGCCCGCCCGTCGGTCCCCAACTGGCCGCGGCCATGAAGAACAGGTCCATGTCGGGATCGTCGAAGCAGTACTTGCGGCTCAGCCGCTGACTGGGATGCGAGGTGGCGAGCGCGGATTCGGTTTCCGCGGCGGTCATGGAACGTGGGGACATCGAGGGGCTCCTGGTGGGATGCAGGGAATAATATGAGCTCAGCTCATATTTTTCGACTCGCATTCCCACGCCATGACCGAAGCGAGAAAAGACCAATCGGATCAACCGCTTGCGCGCCGCGCGCCGCGCCAGACGCGGTCCCGGCAGAAGGTCGAACTCATGTTGGAAGCCGCCACGCGGCTGCTCCAGCAGGCCGATCCCACCGAGATCAGCACCAACGCGATCGCGAAGCTGGCCGGCATCAGCATCGGCACGCTGTACCAGTACTTCCCCGACAAGGACGCCCTCTTCCAGGCGCTGTCCGAGCGCGAACTGGGGGAGGTATCGGACCGCATCATCCGGGCGATGACCGGCCCCGCGCCCGAGCGGGTCGGCGGCCGCATCGGCGCCGTGGTCGGCGCCGTGCTCGACAGCTACGGCGGGCGCGGGCTCGCCCACCGCCGGCTGATGCAGTACGCCCTGACGCGCGGATCGGCCGGATTTCTGGGGCCGATGCTGCGGCAACTGCAGGCCACGTTCGTCGAACGCGGCATCGACGCGCCAACGGGCGGCGTCCCGGCGATGTCCCCGGCTGACGCCTTCGTGCTGACCCACGCCGTCAACGGCGTGCTGCGGTCGGCGGTCATGGCCGAGCCCGCGGACTACGGCGGCCGCGAGGCACTGGAGCAGGCGCTGACGCGGCTGATCCTGGCCTCCCTGGGGCTGCCGCCGCCGCGTGGTATCGCTACCACGGACGGTTCGAATTAACGCGTTTTTGTCATTTCACTTAATGCGAATCACTCTCACCTGCGTTAGAGTCCCGGCCGAAAGTCACCTCCTCCCTCTTTCGAGCCAACAACAATGAAGCAGCAATTCCTGATGACCGCCTGCGCGCTGGCGGTCTCCCTGGCGGTCGGCGACCTCGCCCAGGCGCAAGCGCAGTCCCAGGCGCCGGCCGACGGCGCGACGCTCGACAGGATCGTCGTGACCGGCAAGCGCGCGAACCGCGTGTCCAAGGGCGCGACCGGCCTGCCGCTGGACGTGAAGGACACGCCCCAGACCATCAGCGCGATCGACCAGGAAGACATGGCCAACTTCGGCCTGACCGGCAGCAACGATGCGCTGGCGCTGGCCACTGGCATCAACGTCGAGCAGTACGAGACCAACCGCGCGACCTTCAACGCCCGCGGCTTCGAGATCCAGCTGACCCAGGTCGACGGCCTGGGCATGACCAACTCGTGGGGCACCGTCGTCGGCAAGGAGGACACCTTCCTGTTCGAGCGCATCGAGCTGATCCGTGGCGCCAACGGTCTGCTGACCGGCGTGGGCAATTCGTCGGGCACGATCAACTACATCCGCAAGCGCCCGAAGAACGAGGACAGCGGCGAGTTCAACGTCTCCTTCGGCTCCTGGGGCAAGAAGCGCGCGGCGCTGGACTACAACAAGGTGCTGACGGACGACGGCACCTGGGCCGGCCGCTTCGTGGTCGCGACCGAGGACAAGGACTCCTACCTGCGCGACCTGAAGGACAAGCGCACCTCGGTCTACGGCGTCGTGGACGGCCAGATCGGCACGAACGGCGTGCTGACGGTGGGCATCACCGCGGTGGACGCGAAGCAGGACTCACCGATGTGGGGCTCGCTGACGCTGCTGCGCTCGGACGGCACGCAGGCCGACTTCCCGGTGGGGACCTCGACCTCGCAGCAGTGGACCTACTGGAACACCAAGTCCTACAACGCCTTCGCCGAGTACACGCACCAGCTCGGCAAGCACTGGGAAGCCAAGGTCACCTACAACTACCGCCACGGCAACGAGGCGACGCGTCTGCTGTACGCCTATGTGCCGGGGACCGGCACGCTCAATCCGGACGACACCGGCCTGATCGGCTGGCCGTACCGCAGCCAGGGCCGCACGGACGACCGCATCCTGGACGCCAACGTCACCGGCCAGTTCAACGCCTTCGGCCGCGTGCACACGGTGCAGTTCGGCGCGAGCCGTTCCAAGTCCACCAACTCGACCGACACCTACGCGGCGCTGGACAACAGCTTCCTGCCGCTGCCGGCCCTGCCCTACGGCGGCGACGTCTATCCGGAACCGTCCTGGGGCCCGCGCACCGCCGCCACCAACGGCGGGCAGACGCTGACCCGCCTGTACGGCGCGTCGCGCCTGGCGCTGACCGATTCGCTGCACACGGTGCTCGGCGTGAACGCCGCGCGGCTGGAACGCGAGGGCGGCTCGCGCTACGGCAGCAGCGGCCAACTGCTGGATCCGAAGACGCAGAAGGTCAGCCCGTATGTCGGCGTCACCTATGACGTCACCTCCGACCTGATGGCCTACGTGTCCTACTCGGACATCTTCCAGGCGCAGGAGCAGTCGGACATCAACGGCGACCAGCTGGCGCCGATGAAGGGCGTCAACGCCGAGGCCGGCGTGAAGCTGGAATGGCTGAACAAGACGCTGCTGACGACGGCGGCCGTCTTCACTGCCAAGCAGGAAGGCCTGGCGACCTTCGGCGGCACCTTCGTCGGCGGCGAGAAGAACGGCCAGAGCTGGTACGAACCCAAGGACGTAAAGTCCAAGGGCTGGGAGGTCGAGACCACCGGCCGCATCGGCAAGGACGCCAAGGTCACGCTGGGCTACACGCGCCTGATCCTGACCGGACCGGACGGCAACGACATCTACGAATGGGTGCCGCGCCACACGGTGAACTTCCGTGCCGACACGCGGGTGCCGATGCTGCCGGCGCTGCGCGTCGGCCTGGGCGGCCGCTGGCAGTCGGCGGTGAGCAAGATCGGCAGCGCCACGCAGGGCGCCTACGTGGTGGCGAATGCCTTCGCCTCGTACGAGCTGACCAAGGCGGCGACGCTGCGCGCCAACGTCAACAACCTGTTCGACAAGAAGTACGTCGGCGGCCTGGCCTACGGCGCCATCTACGGGGCGCCGCGCAGCTTCGGCGTGTCGCTGGACTACAAGCTCTGATCGACGATCGGTCGGTCGATTCCCGATCGCTCCCGCAAGCGCAAGACCCGGGCCGAGGCCCGGGTCTTTTTTTGCCTGCCGAGTCCGCTGGCCCTCACCCCCGCCCTCTCCCGCAAGCGGGAGAGGGAGCAAGGGCGACCGCTGCATGCGTTTGACACGGTTCCCCGCCCGCAAGGGGAGAGGGAGCAGGCAGGGCCCGGGCGGTGCTTCAGGGAAAGTTCGTCACCGTCGGCGTGAACGACGCGTTGCAGCCGGTCTGCGCGCCGGTGTTGTTGATCACGTGCACGATGCCGCCGTTGCCGCCCAGGCAGACCGAGATCATGTTGTGGAAGCGCACGCTGCCGTTGACCGGCGCCTCGATCGCGCGATCCAGCAGGATGCCGCCGTTGGTGAACACGCTGTACACGCCCAGGCCCCAGGCCTCATGGCTGGTGACGTTGTCCCCCACCTTGTACGACGCCCAGCCGCGGCCCGTCGGGCTGTTCCAGCCGGCCTGGCTCTGCGGGTCGTAGGGGATCTCGGACTGGTAGAAGTAGACCCGGCCGCCGTTGCCGTTCCACACCACCTGGTGCTTCTGGAAGTGCTCGACGAACAGGCCGTACATGGTCACGTCGTTGCCGTTGACCCAGAGGCCGTTCTCCGACGGGTTCTGCGTCCAGCCCACGCCCGCGCCATGGTCCGCGCGCCACAACCAGGTGTGGTCGACGATGGTGTTGTTCGCGTTCACGCTCAGCGCGATCCGCACCCGGCCCGCCGCCGCGCCGCCGATGCGGAAGAACAGGTCGTGCAGCACCGTCGGATTGGCCGCGTGGTTGGCGCTGGCGCCGTTCGGGCCGACCTCCAGCAGCACGCCGGACTCCGCCGCGCCCGCATCGAAGAACAGGCCGGAGATGGTCAGCCCGTCGACGTCCGCCGTCTGCATCAGCGGCTGGCCGTTGTCCGAGCGCAGCGTCGGGAAACCGATGCCCAGCACCACCGTGTCGGGGTTGTTGACCTTCAGCGTCTGCGTCAGCACATAGGTGCCAGGTGTGAACAGCAGGTGCTTGCCGGCGGCCAGCTGCGTGTTGATCGCGGCCGCCGAGTCGCCCGGCTTGGCGATGTAGAACTGCCCGATCGGCAGCGTGCGGCCCGGCGGGGTCGCGCCGTTGGCCCAGGAGATGCCGCTGCTGTTCTGGCGCAGCGCGGGCACGCGCACCGCGTAGCCGCCGTCGGTATCGATGAACAGGTAGGGCTTCTCGCGCACCACCGGCGTCTGCGCGATCTTGGTATAGCGCTGGCCGGCGGTCGGGAAGTTGCCCGCCGGCGGATTGGGCACGCCGACGAACACCATGTTCCAGTTGGAGCCCGTCCAGCTGCCCCACTGGCTGTTGCGCGAGATCCATTGCTGCTGGCTGGCCGAGTTCACCTGGCCGTCCACCAGCACGTCGGAGAACCAGCCGCCGCTGGACCAGCCGCTGTTCTGGTTGAGCTTGATGTTGCCGCGCACATGCATGCGCCGGAACGGGATGGCCTGCGAGACCGCCCACTGCATCGTGTTGTTGCCGATGCCCAGGCTGGGCGTGACCGAGAAGTTCTCCGCCCCGCGCCAGAAGTTCTGCGTCGCGTTGTCGCCGCCCAGGAAGGCGTTGGAGCGCAGGTCGCCGTTCACGTGGACCAGGTCGGGATGGCTGCCCAGGCCCAGCACCTGCGTGTAGAAGCCCACCGGGATGCGCAGGTTGTTGTAGGTGCCCGGCGTCAGCAGGATGGCGTCGCGGCGCGGGCCGAAGTGATTGGGCTGCTGCGCGTTGTAGATGCCGTCGATCACGCCCTGCAGGTTGGGCGTGGTCGGGCTGACGATGTGGACGTTGGGACCCAGGTCCGGCGGCGTGCCGGTCTGCGGCGGCGGATTGGTCGGCGGCGTGGTGGGCGTGTCGCCGATGACGAACTGCTCCCAGGCCTGGACTGCGTTGCGGTCGGCCACCAGCAGGCCGCCGCGGTTGAGGTCGGCCGACACGTACAGCCCGTTGGCGACCGAGCGCAGCCCCACCGTGCCGTTGGACTGCGGCACGACGACGAACTGCTCCCACGCGTCGGCGACGCGCCGGTTGGCGATCAGGCGGCCGGTGTCGGGCTGCGCCAGGTTCAGATCGGCCGACACGAAGTTGCCGCTGATCCGCGCGCGGAAGGACACCGTGCCGTTGCCGTTGTTGACGACGTCGAACTGCTCCCAGCTGTTGGCCGCGCCCGCGGTGGCGGTCAGGTAGCTCGTGCCCGTCGCGGTGGCGCTGACGAAATTGTTGTTGGCGACCGCCCGCAGCGTCGCCGCGTCCACGTCGTCGGCCGCCAGCGTCAGCGCCGCGACCCAGCCCGCCGCCGCGAGCGCGTGCAGCGGCCATGCCCGTCCTTGATTCCAGACCATGTCGAATCTCCTTCCTGAAAGTGGTGGCGAGTCTAGAAAGGACAAATACCAATCGAATACTACGACCGTGTCCGGCTGTTTCAGACAGGCGGTCGCCATTACCCCTCGCTCCCGGTGGACAAGGTTGTCCATCGGCACAAATGTTTTCAAACCTGTCATCCCTCTTCCCGAAAGAGGTAGAAGGTTTAGCAACACCGTTTCCCGGGATCTCCGCCGTTCGTCGGATGGCCATCAATCCCTTACACATCAAGGACTTCAACCGCTCGTCGGCGTGGATGCACCGTTCGAGTGCCCACGTCCCCCATTCCAGTCACATCGGAGGGGGTGATAGGCGGCCGGAGGCGATGTTTTGCAGTATTCGACACAGTCCGATACCGGCGCCACATACTGCTTGTCACAGCCAACCATTCCTGCGATTCCTACATTCCTGCGCTGGTCTCATGGTGGTTTTATCGAGAACAACACCCCCGCGCTTCCACCGGCGCGAGGCATCGCAGGAGTGCACACATGCGCAATGGGCAAATCAAGGCGGTGGCGCTGGCCGCCGCGCTGCTGGCGGGCGGCAGCGCCGCCCAGGCGGGCACGATCGTCGCGCCCTATTTCTTCACCTGGGGATTCGGCAGCGGCTCGTACGGCATCAAGACGCTGAGCGAGGCCAAGTCCAAGGCCGGCATCGACGCGGTGACCCTGGCCTTCGGCGTGTCCGGCGGCGGCTGCACGGTCGGCGGCGGCATGGAGACGACGATCAGCAACCCGAGCTTCCAGGCCGACATCAAGGCCTACATCAAGTCGGGCGGCCGCGTGATCCTGTCCTTCGGCGGCGCCAACGGCACCTACCTGGAGTCGACCTGCTCGGTGAACGACCTGGTCGCGCAACTGCGCCGCCTGATCGACACCCACGGCACACGCTCGATCGACTGGGACATCGAAGGCGGCCAGCTCGGCGACACGCGCCTGAACGGCGTGCGCAACGCCGCGATCCAGCAGCTGCAGTCGATCTACCCGGACCTGTACACCTCGTTCACGCTCCCGGTGGTGCCCTACGTCAACGCCAACGACACCGGCGGCCTGCAGCGCGAGGCGGTCGAGCTGCTGCGCAGCGCCGTCAATTCGGGCGTGAAGATCAGCATCGTCAACCTGATGACGATGGACTACGGCAGCTACTACAGCGGCGGCAAGCGCATGGGCGACCTGGCCATCTCCGCCGCCACGCAGACCGTGGCGCAGCTCAAGCCGCTGTATCCCGGCAAGAGCGACGCGCAGCTGTGGGCCATGATCGGCATCACGCCGATGATCGGCCAGAACGACGTGGCGTCCGAGACCTTCACGCCGGCGGACGCGGTGACGGTGGCCAACTTCGCCAGGCAGAAGGGCGTGGGCCTGCTGTCCTACTGGGCCGCGCAGCGCGACCGCGTCGGCAACGGCGCCCTGGGCGAATACAGCCGCGCCAACACGCGCGACTTCGAATACTGGCAGGCCTTCGCCGCGGCGAAGGGCAATTCGCCCGCGCCGAGCCCGGCGCCGCAGCCGCCGGCACCAGCGCCTTCGCCCACACCGGCTCCCAGCCCGAGCCCCGCGCCCAGCCCCTCGCCGGCACCGGCACCGAATCCCGGCACCTGCGTGGCCTGGGCCGAAGGCAAGAACTTCACCGTCGGCCAGGTCGTGAGCTACCAGGGCAAGACCTACAAGGCGCTGGTCACGCACACCGCCTGGGTGGGCACCGGCTGGAACCCGGCCTCGACGCCGTCGCTGTGGACGCCGACCTCGGCCAGCTGCGGCGGCTCGCCCGCGCCCGCGCCGAGTCCCACGCCGGCGCCCTCGCCCTCGCCCTCGCCCTCGCCCTCGCCCTCGCCCTCGCCCTCGCCCTCGCCCTCGCCCTCCCCCTCGCCCGCACCGTCGCCCTCCCCGGCACCGAGCCCGGCGCCGGCCCCCTCGCCCGGCGGCGCGCTGACGCTGCCTGAGGCGCTGAAGGCCACGCAGACGCGCCGCGTCTACGTGGGCTACTACCCGACCTGGAGCGACAACTGGTTCGACGCCACCGGCAAGTCGGCCAACGAGGTCTACAAGGCCAGCAAGTTCGCGCGCACGCCGGCCACCTACACCCATGTGATGGTGTCCTTCGCGGATCCGGCCTTCTCGTGGGCGGGGCTGTCGGCCAACACCTTCTCGGGCACCGGCATCAACTTCAACGCGACGCCGCGCGACATCAAGGCCGCGATCGACGTGCTGCACCAGCGCAACCAGAAGGTCATCCTCGCCGTCGGCGGCGCGACCTACAACAACTGGGGCACGCTGGCCGCGGAGGGGGCGGCGGGCAACGGCCCGACGATCAACGCGCTGGCGAAGATCCAGACCGAGCTCGGCTTCGACGGCCTGGACGTGGACTACGAGACCGACGGCGACGTCGACCGCTATGCCAACGTCATCAAGGCGCTGCGCCGCGCGGTGGACATCGCGGGCAACGGCCGCGTGCTGACGCTGGCCGGCTGGTCGACGGGCGCGGACTGCACGGCGGCGACCTCGTCCGATCCGACCTGCGCGGGCAAGGTGTCCTTCTGGGGTGGCAACGCCGGCCGCGAGCGCGCGGTGGTGCGCAAGTTCCCGGCGGTGGCCAACATGCTCGACATGGTCAACGTGATGAGCTACGACGCCCGCTTCGAGAACTACGACGGCGTGACCGCGTACAACGACTACCGCTCGCTGTTCCCGGCCAAGACCATCGTGTCCATCGGCCTGGAGCCGGCGCCCGAGGGCTGGGCCGGCGGCCTGCTGGTGGTCAACGACGGCGACGCGCAGTGCACCGGATCGCGCAACCTGAAGAGCCAGTACGGCGCCAACCTCAACCTGCCGTACTCGGTGCAGCGCTACACGAACGCGGTACTGAACGGCAGCGCCTCCAACCGCAATGCGCGGGACGGCGCGATGCTGTGGGCCATCCTCAAGACGGGCGGTGGCAGCTGCGGCTCCGCGCCGCTGGCAACGCCCGGCACCGTCGGCCAGAAGGTCGGATCGAGCTTCGGCCTGACCGCCGATCCGCTGCTGCAGTCTTCCGAATGGAAGTAAGTCCGCGGGGATGACGACGCGCCCTCCGGGGCCGTCGTCGGAACCGCAGCCCGGGCGCGCCCATCCGGTACGCCCGACCCGCCGCGCGTCGTCCGGCGCGCGGCACCCCCGCCGGCAAGACCTGACCCCAAGCCCGAGCCCCGCGCGCGCGGCGACGGGCGGGTCCTGTCCGGCACCTCCTCCGCCCCCTCCGGCAACTCTTCCAGGACCTCCGCCATGAACCATCGCTTCCCCGCTCCGCCGCGGCCTCCGCGTGCTTCGAGCTTCCTGACCACGCCCGCCCTGCTGGCGGTCGCCAGCGCCTGCCTCACCGCCTGCGGCGGCGGAGACGGCGACAGCGGCAAGAGCGTCTTCGCGCAGTCCGCCGATCCGGCGGCCTCGGCGGCGTCCTCGGCCGACGACGTCGCGCCGGACGCGCGCGCCCTCGCGGCCGGCGCGATCAGCGTCGCCGCCGGCGTGCACAAGATCGAATCCGCCGAATCCGGCCTGTGCCTGGACATGCCCGGCAACATCGGCGCCAACGGCACGAAGCTGCAGCAGAACCGTTGCGGCACGCAGACCACGCAGCGCTTCGAGTTGCGCGCGGACAGCGGCGGCAGCTACCGGCTGGTCAACGTGGCCAGCGGCAAGTCGCTGGACGTGACGGACGTCTCCACGGCCAACGGCGCGCTGATCCAGCAGTGGGCGACGGCGCCCACCGACAACCAGCGCTTCCTGGTCGCGACCAATGCGGAAGGCGTGACGCTGAGGGCGCGCCACAGCAACAAGTGCGTCGACGTGAAGGACCATTCGATGGCCGCCGGCGGCGCGATCCAGCAATGGGACTGCACCGGCGGCGCGAACCAGCGCTGGAAGCTGAAGGCGGTCGGCACGCCCGCACCCGCACCCTCGCCGGCGCCTGCCCCGTCGCCCGCACCGGCGCCGTCTCCGGCGCCCGCGCCGTCCCCGGCCCCTGCGCCTTCACCGGCGCCGGCTCCCGCGCCTTCGGCGGGGCTGACGGATCCGAAGATGAAGGACATCGCGATGCAGATCCTGTCCAGCGCGGAGAACTCGTCGCTGGACTGGAAGGCGCAGTACCGCTACATCCAGGACATCCGCGACGGGCGCGGCTACACGGCGGGCATCATCGGGTTCTGCTCGGGCACCGGCGACATGCTGGAGCTGGTCGAGTACTACAACTCGGTGAAGCCGGGCAACGTGCTGGCGAAGTACCTGAACGCGCTGCGGTCGGTCAACGGCAGCGACTCGCACGCGGGGCTGGATCCCAACTTCCAGAACGACTGGCGCGCGGCGGCGGCCGACACGGTGTTCCAGCAGGCGCAGGACCATGAGCGCGACCGGTCCTACTTCAACCCTTCGGTGCAGCAGGCCAAGAACGACGGGCTGAAGGCGTTGGGCCAGTTCATCTACTACGACGCGATCGTGATGCACGGCCCGGGCAACAGCGGCGTGAGCTTCGGCGGCATCCGCAAGGCGGCGATGGCCAAGGCCAAGACGCCGGCGCAGGGCGGCAACGAGACCGCCTACCTGAACGCGTTCCTCGACGCGCGCGTGGCGGCGATGAAGACGGAAGAGGCGCACAGCGACGT
>Ga0065165_1000286_pt1 | contig 85993 bp, 89 predicted proteins | sample AraplaMF_Cvi_mMF_FD_63813 | JGI IMG/M metagenome (GOLD analysis project Ga0065165, IMG submission 63813) | Arabidopsis root microbial communities from the University of North Carolina, USA - plate scrape MF_Cvi_mMF (version 2) (version 3) | ecosystem: Host-associated > Plants > Roots >... | reverse complement strand
GAGGGCGCGAGCGTGCAGGTGGTGATGACCGATGCGGCCACCCACTTCATCGGCCCGGTGACGATGCAGGCGCTGTCCGGCCGCACCGTCTACACCGACCAGTGGGACGGCCGCATCGCCAACAACATGGCGCACATCGACCTGACGCGCGACGCCGATGCGATCCTGATCGCGCCCTGCTCGGCCGACTTCCTGTTCAAGCTGGCCCACGGCGCCACCGACGACCTGCTGTCGACCCTGTGCCTGGCGCGCCCGCACCAGGTGCCGCTGCTGGTGGCGCCGGCCATGAACGTCGAGATGTGGGAGAAGCCAGCGACGCAACGTAACGTCGCGCAGCTGCGTGAAGACGGCGTCTGCATCTTCGGACCCGCCGCCGGCTCCCAGGCCTGCGGCGAAACCGGCATGGGACGCATGCTGGAACCGAACGAGCTGCTGGAAGAGCTGGTGGCTTCGTTCCAGCAGAAGGTCCTGGCGGGCAAGCGCGTGCTGATCACGGCCGGTCCGACCTATGAGGCGATCGACCCGGTGCGCGGCATCACCAATCTCTCGTCCGGCAAGATGGGCTATGCGGTGGCACGCGCGGCGCGCGAAGCCGGCGCCGAGGTCACGCTGATCTCCGGCCCCACCGCGCTCGATACGCCGCATGGCGTGCGCCGCATCGACGTCCAGAGCGCGCAGCAGATGCTGGATGCCGTCATGGCACACATTAGCGGCCAGCACGTGTTCGTCGGCGTGGCCGCGGTGGCCGACTGGCGTGTCGAGAATGCCAGCGCGCAGAAACTCAAGAAGGATGGCAGCGGCGCGCCGCAGCTGCAGTTTGCGCAGAACCCGGACATCCTCGCCACCGTTGCCGGCACGACCTCGATCAGCGGCTGGCCGTATTGCGTGGGCTTTGCCGCGGAGTCGGAAAACCTGATCGAATACGGCGCCGCCAAGCGCGAAAAGAAAGGCATTCCTTTGTTGGTCGGCAATATCGGCCACCATACCTTTGGGCAGGATGAGAATTCGATCGTGCTGTTCGACGACAGCGGCCACACCGTGCTGCCTCAGGCGGGCAAGCTGCAGCTGGCGCGCCAGCTGGTCTCCGAAATCGCCAAGCGCCTCGAACAGCGATCGCTGCTGACCTGATTTACCCCGCACTTATCCCGAATTTTCCATCGACGCTTCACGCTCAATGAAACAAGTAGACCTCAAGATTCTCGACCCGCGCATGAAGGACTTCCTGCCCGCCTACGCCACCGGCGGCAGTGCGGGCCTGGACCTGCGCGCCTGCCTCGACGCCCCGCTGACCCTCGAACCCGGCCAGACGGCACTGGTGCCGACCGGCCTCGCCATCCACATCGCCGATCCGGGCTATGCGGCCATGATCCTGCCGCGCAGTGGGCTCGGCCATAAGAACGGCATCGTTCTCGGCAATCTGGTAGGCTTGATCGACTCCGATTACCAGGGCCAGCTGATGATCTCGACCTGGAACCGGGGCCAGTCCGCGTTCACGCTGCAGCCGATGGACAGGCTCGCGCAGCTGGTCGTGGTTCCCGTCGTTCAGGTTGGTTTCAACGTCGTGGAGGAGTTCGCATCGAGCGACCGGGGCGCCGGAGGATTCGGCAGCACCGGCAAACAATAACAAAGGAGTGAGGAGCTTATGAGCGCCATTCGCTTTGCAGCCGCATGTACCATCTCCCTGGCTGCTGCCCTGCTGACCGGCTGCGCCACCCAGGCGCCGCAGCAAACCGGTACCGCGCCGCGCGTCATCGAACGCGCGCCCGAAGCGCCGGGAATGAACCCGCAGATGGCGGCCGCCGCCGACACGCTCAGCAAGATGGCCGACCTGCAGAACCGCCTGTACAAGGTCGCGTCGCCGCTCCTCATCCAGAACGCCGAACTGTGCAAGGGCCAGGCCCGCAACCTTCTCGGCTTCACCGCCAAGAACCGCTGGTCCTACCCGGGCGACTACAACGAAGCCGCCCACATGGCCTTCGGCATGGACGAACGCCTGCAGGTGACCAGCGTGCTGGCCGGCAGCGGCGCCGCCAAAGCCGGCCTGCAGACCGGCGACGTGCTGCTGGCCGCCGCCGGCAAGCCGCTGCCCACCGGCCAGCATGCCCTGAGCCAGGCTGGCGCCGTCTTCAACAAGATCACCGCCTCCCAGGCCGCGCTGCCGCTGACGGTCGAACGCCACAAGAGCGAGCGCCAGGTGGCGATCCCGGTCACGCGCGCCTGCGCCTTTGCGATCGAGCTGGGCAACGCCGATAACGTCAACGCCTATGCCGACGGCTCGCGCGTGCTGGTCACGCGCGGCATGATCAACGCCACCCGCAACGACGACGAACTGGCCTTCGTGCTGGCCAAGACGATGGCGCACAACATGCTCGGCCACGCCGCGGCCCAGCGCAACAACGCCACCATCGGCAGCATCATCGACAACCTGAAAAGCGTCACGCCCGACACCTCGATGCTGATCGGCAGCGGCGGCATCAAGGCGATGCCGCCCGAAATGGACGCCGCCGCCGACCGCCTCAGCCTCTACCTGGCCGCCCGCGCCGGCTACGACATCGACAACGCCGACAATTTCTGGAAGCGTCTGAACGAGACTTACCCGGCCACGGTCCTCAACGGCTACAACGCCAATCACCCGGCGATTGCGGCGCGCTTGGCTGCGATCGAGAAGACGCAGGGTGAGATCAAGGCGAAGAAGTCTTCGAAGAAGCCTCTGGTTCCTTGAACTCTTGGCTGAAGAGCCGTCGTCAGCACGCACCCAGCATTTTTTGTATCATTGCCAATTCCCCGCCCGCTTCCTGAATTCAGCAGCAAGAAACAGGAAGCCCAAGGCGCCGCCTCAGGCCATCATGCCTGAGGCCTAAATCGGAAGAACGCAATGAACACCGCCAACCTGCTGCGCCTTATCCTGCTTGCCGCCATCTGGGGCGGCTCCTTCCTCTTCATGCGCATCAGCGCGCCCGTGCTCGGGCCGGCGGTGCTGATCGAATTCCGCGTGCTGTTCGCCGCGCTGTTCCTGGCGCTGGTCGGCGTCGTGCTCAAGAAGCGCCTCGACCTGCGCGCCAACTGGAAGCATTTCTTCATCCTCGGCTTCTTCAATTCCGCGCTGCCGTTCCTGTTATTTGCGTTTGGTGCGCGCACCCTGTCGGCATCGGTGCTGTCGGTGCTGAACGCCACCGCGCCGATGTGGGGCGCGCTGGTCGGCGCCGTGTGGACCCGCCATGCGATCAGCCTGCGCACCGCCCTCGGCCTGCTGCTCGGCACCGCCGGCGTGGCCCTGCTGGTCGGCTTCGACCATGTGTCCAGCAAGCCGGGCGCCGGCCTCGCCGTGGTGGCCGCGCTGGCCGCGGCCCTGAGCTACGGCGTCGCCAGCCAGTATGCGCGTTCGGCCAAGAGCGTCGAGCCCTTCGCGAACGCGCACGGCACCATGTGGACCTCCGCCGTGATGGTGCTGCCGGTGCTGCCCTTCTTCCCGATGTCGGGCGAACCGACCGCCGGCATCGTCGGCGCCGTGGTGGCGCTGGGCGTGCTGTGCAGCGGCATCGCCTACATCCTCTACTTCCGCCTGATCGAGGAAGTCGGCACGACCTCGGCCCTCACTGTGACCTTCCTGAACCCGGTGTTCGGCATCCTGTGGGGCGCGCTCTTCCTCGGCGAGACCATCGGCTGGTACACCATCGCCGGCTCCGCCATCACCCTGGTCGGCACGGCGCTCGTCACCGGCTTCGTGCCGCGCCTCAAGCGCACGGCGGCGGCGGCGCCCGTCGCCAGCAAATGACGCGTATCGACCTCAGTATCGCGCTGCCGGCCGGCTATCGCCGGGGCGACGCCTTCGCCTTCCACGGCCGCGATGCCGAGGGACTGGCCGAACGCATCGAGGGTGAACGCATCCGCAAGGGCGTGCTGGTGGACGGCCAGCCGGTCCTGCTCGGGATCGACCTCGGCGCCGCGCCGGGCCAGGCCCTGTGCACGATCGACGTGGCCGGCGACGGTGCCGTCCCCGAAGCGCATATCGAAGACATACTGCTCAACATGCTCGGTCTGCGCATCGCACCCGAACCCTTCGAGGCTGCAGTGGCGGACGATCCGCTGTTCGCACCGCTGGTGGCGCGCGAGCGTGGCCTGCGCGTGATCCAGTCGGCCACCATCTTCGAAGCCCTGATCTGGGCCATCATCGGCCAGCAGATCAACCTGCCCTTCGCGATTTCGCTGCGCCGCACCTTCATCGGCCTGGCCGGCCGCGCCCACCCGGACGGGCTGTGGTGCTACCCGGATGCCGAAAGCGCCGCCCGCCTCGAGGTCGACGACCTCACCAGCCGCAAATTCTCGCGCGCCAAGGCCGAGACCCTGCTGCGCCTGGCGCGCCTGGCCGCCGATGGCGACCTCGATCTGGGACGTGACGCCGACCTGCCGACTGTGAGCGAACGCCTGCTGGCCGTCAAAGGCATCGGGCCGTGGACCGTCAACTACGCGCTGCTGCGCGGCTATGGCTTTGCCGATTGCTCGCTCGAAGGCGACGTGGCCGTGCGTAGCGCCATCGGCCGTCTGCTCGGCGCGGAACGTCCCAACATTCCGGAAGCCGCCGCCTTCCTCGCCAACTACCGGCCGCACCGCACCATGGCCGCGGCCCATCTGTGGGCCAGCCTGAGCTAGCACAATACCATCCCATCCCGCTTGGCGAGACTGATGACTTCGCTTGCCGTGGGAGCTTGTGATGAACGGAAACGCATGGAGCTGCGCACTGCTGTTGCTGGCCTGCGCCGGCAGTGCCAAGGCCGCGGAAGCGGTCACTGACCCCGGCACCTATCTGTCGGCCCAGCTGGGCGGCGGCCGCATCGCCGGCGGCACCCTCGGTGAAAACGCCAACCCCTGGATGCGCAGCCGCGCCGGCGAACTGCGCATCGGCCGCCCGGTCGCCGGCAGCGGGGACAGCCGCATCGACGTCGTCTATTACAACGAAGGCCACCCCGACAACAACCACCGCGACGGCTACGCCCTGCAGTGGAGCAAAGTCTGGCGGGACGGCGAAGGCCTGTCCGGGGAGTTCGGCATCGGCCCCTACTTCACCATGAACACGACCGTCATCGGCGGCCGCCAGCTCGACGATGCACGCTGGGGCGTGCTGCTCAGTGCGGCGCTGCGCCTGCGGCTGTCGGCGGCGCCCGAAGGCACCTATCTGCGCCTCGGCTTCAACCACGCCCAGATGCCGGGCGTGCACCGCTCGGACGCGCTGATGCTGGGCGTGGCGCGCCAGTTCGGCGCGGTGGCGCAGGAGCACGATCCGGATGCCTCCCGTCCGTTCTGGATGGGCGTCTCGGCCGGCACCGCGGTCACCAGCATGCCCGGCACGAACACGGGCCGCACGGCCATCGTCGATGCCGGCCGCGACCTGAACCGCGGCGTCGCGCACTGGGCCTGGTCGGCGCGCTGGCTGTTCGAGGGCGACGACGGCCGCCGCGTCGACCGCCGCGGCCTGGCCGGCCAGCTCTGGTATGTGCAGGAAGTGACGCCGGGCTTTTCGATGAGCGCCGGCATCGGCCCCTACCTCAGCAGGAACCGCCGCGAAGCGCCCCCCGACCAGGACCGCACGCGCCGCAACGTGCTCATCAGCCTGCAGGCCGAGCGCGCCCTCTCGCCCCAGACCCATGTCTTCTTCGATTTCGGCCGCGTGAAGACCTTCCTGCGCATGGACGACCGTGATCTGTTTCTGGTGGGAATACGAAAGCGGTTCTGATCCATTACACTTTGGTCATGACTATCAGACCAATGTACCGTATTCGCCTTGCCGCCATGCTGCTCGCATGCGCTGGCATCGTTCAAGCCCAAAGCGGCCCCACCGACGTGACCGACGCTCCGGACGACCACGGCGCCTATCTGTCAGCCGTCTTCGGCAACGGCCGCATCCATGGCGGCAATGCCGAAGGCAACCGCTGGATGCGCGGCCGCACCTTCGAACTGCGGGCGGGACGCCAGCAGCGCACCCTGTTCGGCTCGCCGCTGCCGGACAGCCTCAGCGAGCGGATCGACTTCGTCCACTACAACGAAGGCCACCCGGACAACAACCACCGCGATGGCTTCGCCCTGCAATGGCTGCTGGTACGCCAGCTGGGGGCGCGCAGTGCCGTCGAAGTCGGTATCGGTCCCTACCTGAGCATGAACACCACCGTCATCGACGGCCGCCAGATCGACGACGCGAATGTCGGCGCCCTGGTCAGCCTGGGCCTGCGGCTGCCGCTGGGCGATCTGCCGGCGGGAACCCATCTGCGCATCGGCTACAACCACGTCCAGATGCGCAATGTGCACCGCTCCGATGCGCTGATGATCGGCATCGGGCGCCAGTTCGGGCGCGCGGAACCCGATCCGGCAACCGATCCGGCCAATGGCCAGACCTGGTTCGGCGCCTCGGTCGGCAACTCGATCACGAACATGGCCGGCACCGACGGCGCCAAGGCCGCCGTGCTGGAAACGCGGCGCTACCTGGGCGAACGGCTCGAGCACTGGGCGGTGTCGGCGAAATACCTGTTCGAGGGCGACGATGGCGCCCGGGTCGACCGCCGCGGCGTGGCCGGCCAGCTGTGGTACGTGCAGACGGTCACGCCGCGCTTTGCGATGAGCGCCGGTCTCGGTCCCTACATCGCCCGCAACCGCCGCCAGGACAACATCACGCACGGTAACCTCCTGATTACCTTCCAGGCCGAGCAAGCCCTGACACGGCATACGCGCGCCTTCGTGAACTTCAACCGCGTGAAGACCTTCCGCCAGACCGACGACCGCGACTTGTTCCAGGTGGGTTTGCTGACGGGCTTTTAGTTCACTCCCATCGCGGCAGGCCGTCGAATTGCTGGGCGCCCTCGCCGGCAAAGCGTATCAGTTCGGACAGGGGCACGGTGGCCAGGTTGTCGCGGCCGTAATGGCCGCCCAGCACACTCGGGATCTTGAGGCAGTATTTGCGGCCCGCGCTCAGCGGACCAAGTGTGGATTCGGCCAGGCGCACCTGTTCCGGCATGTACCAGCCGTTCAGGAATTCCTGGTTGTACGACAGCGCATCGAGGGCGGCGCGGTCTTCGGCCACCGGTGCGCAGCACAGGTCCTGCGGCGCCAGGCGCCAGTAGCGGCCCTCGTCGTCGCGGATGATCAGGTTGCCGAAGGCGTTCTCGCCCAGCACCTCCTCCGCGTTCAATCCCACCCAACCCCAGGCCTCGTTAATCTCGTCAACAGTGATCATCATGGACTCCAGAATATGAAGCACGATTCAGCCGATACTGGATTCGACCGGGCTGGGCCGCGGCAGTTGCGGCGATGGGAGGGGGGATTGAGGCGCTTCAGGTGCGGCCGGGGCCGGCAGGGAAAATGAAAAGGCCGCTGATCCTGGACAGGATCAACGGCCTTGGAATCTGGTTGCGGGGACAGGATTTGAACCTGTGACCTTCGGGTTATGAGCCCGACGAGCTGCCAGACTGCTCCACCCCGCGTCTGATGCTTTGCATTATACGCACCTTCGACCATTTGCGCAATGTCGGTCCCGCTTCCCCGTCCGATTGCGGCATAACATGGCAGGATCCGCGGCCTTCATAGCGTACGGATTGCGGCACAGCCAGGCCGATACGGTGGTAAAGTAAGGGCAACGTCATTACCCACTTTTTTCATGAAATTCTGCTCCGAGTGCGCCCATCCGGTCACGGTGGCCATCCCCGAAGGCGACAACCGTCCGCGCTACGTGTGCACCCAATGCGGCACCATTCATTACCAGAACCCGAAGATGGTGATCGGCTCGATCCCTGTCTGGGAACAGGACGGCGAGCTGAAAGTGCTGCTGTGCAAGCGCGCGATCGAGCCGCGCTATGGCTATTGGACCCTGCCGGCCGGTTTCATGGAAAACGAGGAAACCACCGGCCAGGCCGCGGTGCGCGAGACGGAAGAAGAAGCCGGGGCGAATGTCGAACTGGGCAATCTGTTTACGCTGCTGAACGTCGCTCACGTGCACCAGGTCCACTTGTTCTACCTGGCGCGCCTGCTGGATCTGGACTACGAAGCCGGTGTCGAAAGCCTGGACGTGCAGCTGTTCGCCGAAAACGAGATCCCCTGGGACGACCTGGCCTTCCCGACCATCCGTACCACGCTGGAGCTGTTCTTCGCCGACCGCCGCAAGGTGCTCGAAGGCGGCAGCTACGGTTTCCACAGCCGCGACATCACGCGGCCAATGCGCGCCCCGGTAGAACCCGACTGAATAAAGCACCATGATTCCCTGGCTCGAAGCGAATACGCCGTTCCCTGACGTATCCGAGGCGCTGACCACGGATGCCCCCGGCCTGCTGGCGGCCGGCGCCGACCTGTCTCCCCAGCGCCTGCTGCAGGCCTACCGCAACGGCATCTTTCCCTGGTTTTCGGAAGGCCAGCCGATCCTTTGGTGGAGCACCGATCCGCGCATGGTGCTGTACACCGACCGCTTCAAGGTCAGCGACAGCCTGAAAAAAACCCTGCGCAAGGTCGAGCGCTCGCGGGTGGAAGGCGGCCCCTGGGTGGTGCGCTTCGACAGCGCCTTCGAATCCGTGATGCGTGCCTGCGCCGCGCCGCGCAAGGACGGTCCCGGCACCTGGATCTCGGAAGACATCATCGCGGGCTACGGCGGCCTGCACCGGCTGGGCTATGCCCACTCCGCCGAAGTCTGGCTGGACGGCGAACTGGTCGGCGGCGCCTATGGCGTCTGCATCGGCCGCATGTTCTATGGCGAATCGATGTTCGCGCGCGTGTCGGATGCCTCCAAGGTGGCGCTCGCCTACCTGGTCGCTTTTCTGCGCAACCATGGCGTACGCATGCTGGATTGCCAGCAGGAGACCGGCCACCTGGCGTCGCTGGGCGCCTTCCCGATCTCGCGCAAGGATTTTCTCGCCCATCTGCGCCAAGCCATTACCGAACCTGCAATCGAACGTTGGGAAGTCGCGCCACCGTTGACCACCTAACGGTGCGCCGCGCCGTCTTTGGCTACAATGGGTCAAACGTGTCGTATCGAGAGCTTTGCATGACGCACTTAAATGATCTGCCATTTTCCACGCTGCAGTTCTACACCACGGCGCCCTATCCTTGCAGCTACCTCGATGCGCGCCAGGCGCGCTCGCAGGTGGCCACGCCTTCGCACCTGATCAACGCGGACGTCTATTCCGAGCTGGTGCGCAACGGTTTCCGCCGCAGCGGGATCTTCACCTACCGTCCCTATTGCGACGGCTGCCGCGCCTGCATCCCCGTGCGCGTGGCCGTGAACGACTTCGGCCCCAACCGCAGCCAGCGCCGCGCCTGGAAACGCCATGAGGACCTGTCGGCGATGGTCGCCAACCTGTCGTTTTCGGACGAGCACTATGCGCTCTACCTGCGCTACCAGACCACCCGCCACGTCGGCGGCGGCATGGACCAGGACAGCCGCGACCAGTACGCCCAGTTCCTGCTGCAGAGCCGCGTCAACACGCGTCTGGTGGAATTCCGCGAACCGGACGGCACGCTGCGCATGGTGTCGATCATCGACGTGCTGTCGGACGGCCTGTCCTCGGTCTATACCTTCTTCGATCCGGACGTCGAGGGCGCCTCCTTCGGCACCTATAACGTCCTGTGGCAGATCGAACAGGCGCGCGAACTGGGCCTTCCCTACGTCTACCTCGGCTACTGGATCGAGCAGAGCCCGAAGATGGCGTACAAGATCAATTTCCGGCCGCTGGAGGCGCGGATCGATGGGGTGTGGGGCGTGCTGGAACGCTGAGGTTCTTGCGTGGGCACGGGGTGCCCACGCCCCGTATTTACGCAAGATCTCAATCTATCAGAGTAAAATGTCGGCAATTCATTGCTAGGCCACCATGTCCGACAAACTCCTGTACGCCCTCGCCCGCCCGCTGCTGTTCTCCCTCGATCCCGAAACGGCCCATAACCTGACGCTCCCCGCCCTGCGCCGCGCCAATGCGCTGGGTCTCGGCGGCCTGCGCAGGAAGCCGGCGCCCGATCCGCGCACGGTAATGGGCATCACCTTCCCGAACCCGGTCGGCCTGGCTGCCGGCCTCGACAAGGACGGCGCCTACATCGACGGCCTGGCCTCGCTGGGCTTCGGCTCGATCGAAGTCGGCACGGTGACGCCGCGTCCGCAGGCCGGCAATCCGAAACCGCGCATTTTCCGCCTGCCGGCGGCGCGCGGCATCATCAACCGGATGGGTTTCAATAACGGCGGCGTCGATGCTTTCGTCGCCAACGTCCAGGCGTCGCGCTTCTACCAGGAAAAACAGGGCGTGCTCGGCCTGAACATCGGCAAGAATGCCGACACCCCGATCGAGCGCGCCGCCGAGGATTACCTGCACTGCCTGCGCAAGGTCTATCCGTATGCAAGCTACGTGACGGTGAATATCTCGTCGCCGAATACCAAGAACCTGCGCCAGCTGCAGGGCGCTTCCGAACTCGACGCTTTGCTGGCCCAGCTGAAGGGCGAGCAGTCGCGCCTCGCCGATGAGCACGGCCGCTACGTGCCGCTGGCGCTGAAGATCGCACCCGACGTCGACGCCGACCAGATCCGCGACATCGGCGCGGCCCTGCTGCGCCACGGCATCGACGGCGTGATCGCCACCAACACCACCCTGAGCCGCCGCGACGTCGAAGGCATGCGCCACGGTAATCAGCAGGGCGGCCTGTCGGGGGCGCCGGTATTCGACCTGTCGAACATCGTCATCCGTGCGCTCAAGCAGGAAGTCGGCGATGCGATCCCGATCATCGGCGTGGGCGGCATCCTGAGCGGCCGCGACGCCAAGGCCAAGATTGCCGCCGGTGCGCAACTGGTGCAGCTGTACAGCGGGCTGATCTACCGTGGGCCGGCGCTGGTGAAGGAGTGTGCGGACGCGCTGCGCGCCGCCCGATAAAGGATCCACGAATGAAAATGCAGAAGCTCGGCCGTACCGACCTTTCCGTCTCCCGCGTCTGCCTCGGCACCATGACCTTCGGTGAACAAAACACCGAAGCCGATGCCCACAGCCAGCTCGACTACGCGCTGGAACGCGGCATCAACTTCATCGATACCGCCGAGATGTACCCGGTGCCGCCGAGGGCCGAGACCCAGGGTTCGACCGAGCGCTTCATCGGCAGCTGGCTGAAGAAATCCGGCAAGCGCAGCCAGATCGTGCTGGCCACCAAGGCCGCCGGACCGAACGCGAACCAGACCTGGATCCGCGGCGGCAAGCACAACCTGGATGCGAAGAACATCCGCGCCGCCGTCGACGAAAGCCTCAAGCGCCTGCAGACCGACTACATCGACCTCTACCAGCTCCACTGGCCGAGCCGCAACGTGCCGATCTTCGGCGCCAACCAGTTCGAGCCGAAGAAGGAACGCGCCAGCGTCCCGGTCGAAGACACGCTGGCAGCGCTGGGTGAGCTCATCAAGGAAGGCAAGATCCGCCACATCGGCGTGTCGAACGAGAGCCCGTGGGGCGTGTGCGAATACATCAAGCAGGCCGAGATGAAGGGCCTGCCGCGCATCGCCACCATCCAGAATCTGTACAACCTGACGGCACGCGCGTTCGAGACCACTTTATTGGATGAGGTCTGCTACCGCGAAGACGTGAGCCTGCTGGCCTACAGTCCCCTCGCCTTCGGCCAGCTGAGCGCGAAGTATGTCGACAATCCGCAGGCCGTCGGCCGTTTGACCATCTATCCGCCGACCTGGAGCCCGCGCTACCTGCGTCCCGCCGTGTTTGCGGCGGTAAAGGAGTACGCTGCGCTGGCGCGTGAGAACGGCATGTCGCCGGCGCAGATGTCGCTGGCCTGGTGTTATTCGCGCTGGTTCGTCGGCTCGACCATCATCGGGGCGACGACGCTGGCGCAGCTGAAGGAGAACATCGATGCGGAGAGCCTTGTGTTGCCGGTCGAGGTGATGAAGGCAATCGATGCGATTCACGCCCGGTATACGAATCCGGGGCAGTAGACGCTAGACACAGCGGCTAGACGCGGCGCCGGAAGGTCGACGCCAGGTTGGGCAGGACATGCATGGTGTTCTGCCCCAGGCGCGCCGCCAGCCCGAAATAGGCCTCCAGGCAGCGCCTGCCCAGACCGGCGCGGGTTTGGCGCAGCGCGCGTGATTCGCGGTAGTCCGCATAGCTGGCAAATTGCATGAAGCGGGACGTGCGCTGGAAGCCCCCGGCACCTGCGCTGGCGAGCAGCCTTGCAGGCGACCAGAAAAAATTGTTCTCCTGGAGCTTGCGCCTGCCGCACATGGCCGCATACACATCGCGCATACGCAGTGGCAGCCAGTGGCAGAAGGGCAGCGCCGTGTCATGCCCGATGACCGGGAAGATCTTGTTCGGTGTCGTGATGACCAGCACGTCATTGCTGATCCGGCACAGCTCCGCCACATAGGCCGGTTCGACGCCGGTGTGCTCGATGACTTCGATGCAGAAAACGGCATCCATCGCCCTGTCCGGAATGGGCAAGCTGGCAATCGAAGCGCGCAGCCATTCGATGCGCTGTCCGACACCGAGGATGTCGGCGATACGCTGTGCCGCCGCCATCCTCTTCGCGTCATGCTCGACGGCGACAATCCGCGCCTCCGTGCGCAGGGCAAACGCCAGCGCCAGCCAGCCATACCCGGCGCCGATGTCGGCCAAGGTCCGCGGCGATCCGGTCAGGCGCTGCAAAGGCTCGACGAAATCGGTCATGTATTCATCGAGTACCTGATTCAGGTCGAGCTGCGCATATTCACTGTGCCTGAAATGGTCGACTTGGCGGATGGCCGCGATCTGCTCGTCGGACACCCAGCGCCTGCGCGATGGGAGCAACCGGGAATCCGTATCCAGCTCGATGGTCGACGTGCTTTCCATATCCTCTTTGACCAACCCGCAATGCAGTGTATTAACAAAGAGTGATTCTTGCATCTATTGAAAATTTTATACAAGAATTATTTCGGCCGGTTCAGCGAATGTAATCCCGGATCCGCTTATTCACGGAATAGCAGTAAAGCGATGAGTCCAGATCCTTCCATATCGGCGACAAGCCCTTGCCGGTGATTTTCAGCTTCGCCCTGGAGAGGTAGTACATCCACGAATACTTTCGCGGCGACGCGAACCAGAGCAGCGCGTTGTACCGATGCACCCATCTGAACAGCCGGATTTGCCATGATTTCAGCAGACCTTTGGCCACGAGGAACGAGAAGAACTCTTTTCGTAATTTGCTGCCCTGGGGGATATTAGGTCTGGAGTAGCTGATCGCAGTCGCCATCTTCTTTTGCCCGAACCACGCACGCGGCACCCCGGCCTCTTCGGCGACACGACGAGGTATGGGACGATCATAGGCATTGTTCAGCCGCCATGGATCCATTTCCTTCGATTCGGTAATGCGCGTGATGCTTTCCCGCTGCTGCGCTCCCACATAGATGAGCGGAAGCTGGACGAATCCGGAAGCCAGCCTGACTTCCGTCAATCCGTGCCCACTCAAGTCGCCACGGCGTAGGTCGGTTCCGACGGGCTCGCCGGGAAAGCGGCTGCTGTAATAAGTGGCCGGATAATACAGCTCGCCCAAAGTGCCAGTCAGCAGAATTGAAGGGCTGTCGATGTAGGGGGTAATGCCGGAGAAATTCAAGTCTTCGCAGTTCGCGATACCCGCGAAGTACAGGTATTCATCCTCCAGCTCTTGCTGAAAACGCCTGCGTTCGATCGAGACGCAGGGGAATCCCAAGCGATTGGCGATCTCCGTTCCATCGTCATCGCTCGCCGATTCGGTATCGTTCTCCGCAAAGGCGCCGCTCCCCTTGCTCTGGCTGACGGTAAATGCAGTGTCGATGCCGAACTTTGCGGCAAAGGCATTGACGGCAGTTGAGTCATAGCCTTTCGATTGGGTCGACAGGATTTTGTATTCACGGGTGCGGTCGGCGTCCCGGGCGTTCAGGACGATGTTGGCGTAGCGGTCGCGGACAAATTTGGCGTAGTCGGCAAATTGGGCGAACGGCTCGCACAAGGGCTTGTCGTCGAGCCGTACTTTTCCATTTTCAAGCACGAGGTTACGAAACATCAGGCGTTGCACCGCGCCGTTCCGGGTCGGGATCTCAGGCTGGTATTTATCGATGCCATCGACAATCGAATCGCAAGCCTGCGTGTAACCGGCGTGTTTCGGATCGAGCTCATCCTGCGTATGTGCCAACAGGAAGGGGAGCGAATTCGATACGCTTAATTTTTCTTTGTCGTGGCGGTAATAGAGATAGTCCGTCGTGCATCCGCTGCTGACGAAAACAATGCCGTCCGGGGTGATGACGCCGCCCGATCCGAAAATATTCGCGGTTTTGTGGAACTCAGCTTTGCCGAACGGACCATCCCACACGCCCTCGACAAAAAAGCCGTCTCGCACTTCGACCCAATCACCACACAGCAGCGCGATTTCGTCGCGCGCACTGTCAACTTCGGCAAGCCAGGCCAGTTTAGGCAATTTATCGGTCCGGCTTTTCAACAATCTCATTACTATCCTATCCTCACGATCAAAATATCGCCATGCGGGGCTTTACCCGATGTTTTCACGCAGCAAGGCTACACCAAGCTTAGCGAATCGACAACAGGCACGGAGTGCCGGTCCCGTTCGCCAGGATCGGGGCGCGTATACCTATATGCGCATCATGAGGATCTTGCACGAAGTTAACTTCTCGTGCCAACACTTTAGGCCCGCCTCAGGCGTCGGCCACCGCCTGTAATGCCTTCTCGATATCCGTCCGCGTGTAGCCCTGTGCAAAGCGCTCGATGAAGTCGTAGGCATACGCGCGCAGATACGCCCCCTTCCGCACCGCCAGCCGCGTCACATTCGGCGCAAACAGGTGCGAGGACTCGATCGCCCGCAGCCCGCGGTCACGCCCGTGATCGAAGGCCATCGAAGCGACAATACCGACCCCCATCCCCAGCGACACGTACTGCTTGATGACGTCCGAATCCATGGCCGTCAGCACGATGTCCGGATTCACGCCAGCCGCTGCAAAGGCGGCGTCGATGTGGCTGCGGCCGGTGAAGCCGACGTCGTAGGTGATCAGGGAATACTCGGCCAGGTCGGTCAGCTTGATCGGGCTGGCGTTCAGCAGCGGATGGCCGTCCGGCACCACCACCAGGTGGCTCCAGCGGTAGCACGGGAAGGAGACCAGGTCCGGGAAGGTCGACAGGCCTTCGGTGGCGATGCCGATGTCGGCGCGGCCCGACAGCACCCATTCGGCGATGTGTTCCGGCGCGCTCTGCTGCAGGGCGATGCGCACGTCCGGGTAGGTGTTGCGGAAGGCCTGTACCACCTGCGGCAGCGCATAGCGGGCCTGGGTGTGGGTGACGGCCACCGTCAGCGTGCCGCTGTCCTGGGCCGCGTACTCGCTGCTGGCCTGTTGCAGGTTCTCGGCCTCGACCAGCAGGCGTTCGATGATCTTCAGGATGCCCTTGCCGGGATCGGTCATGCCGGTCAGGCGCTTGCCGTTGCGCTCGAAGATGACGACGCCCAGCTCTTCCTCGAGCTCGCGGATTTGGCGCGACACCCCCGGCTGCGAGGTGAACAGCGCGTTCGCCACATCGGTCAGGTTGAAATTGCGGCGCGCCGCTTCGCGCACCGAACGCAGTTGCTGGAAGTTCATATCCCACCACCTTGCTCAACGAGATTCTGGTCGACGAAAACATGCATCCGGCGCGGCTTCACCAGGAGGGTCTCGCCGTCGCGCAGATTGAGCGCGCGGTACTGCTCATTTGGGATTACCGCTTCGATCAATTGAGCATTGTCGGCGCGTTCCAGGTCGAGCTGGGCCAGCGGGCCGATCGCATGCGCGCGACGCAGCTTGACAGCCACGCCCTCGCCGCCTGGCACGAAGCGTTCGACTTCGAGGTCGTGCGGGCGCACATAGGCAATGCCCTCGCCGTTCTGCACGCCAGCATACTGCGGCGCCGCGAATTTCGCTTCGCCGCTGGCCAGCACGCCGTCATTCACACGGCCATGGAACAGGTTGACGTTGCCGAGGAAGCCGTAGACGAAAGGCGAAGCCGGCTGGTTGTAGACGGCGTCCGGGGTGCCGAGCTGCTCGACGCGGCCCTTGTTCATCAGGACCACCTGGTCGGCCACTTCCAGCGCTTCTTCCTGGTCGTGGGTCACGAAGATCGAGGTCACGTGCAGCTCGTCGTGCAGCTGGCGCAGCCAGCGGCGCAGTTCCTTGCGCACCTTGGCGTCCAGCGCGCCGAAAGGTTCGTCGAGCAGCAGCACGCGCGGCTCCACCGCCAGCGCGCGCGCCAGGGCGATACGCTGGCGCTGGCCGCCCGACAGCTGCGGCGGGTAGCGGTCGGCGATCCAGTCCAGCTGCACCAGCTCGAGCAGCTTCTTCACCTTCTCGCGGATCTGCGCTTCGGACGGACGCTCCTTGCGCGGTTTTACCCTCAAGCCGAACGCCACGTTCTCGAACACGGTCATGTGCTTGAACAACGCGTAGTGCTGGAACACGAAGCCGACCTGGCGCTCGCGCACGTGGCTGGCGGAGGCGTCGGAGCCGTCGAGCAGCACGCGGCCGGCATCCGGGAATTCGAGGCCGGCGATGATGCGCAGCAGCGTGGTCTTGCCGCAGCCCGAAGGTCCGAGCAGCGCGGTCAGCTCGCCGTCGGCAAACTGCAGCGAGACGTCATCCAGGGCCGTGAACTGGCCGAACTGCTTACGAATATGTTGGACTTCGATCGTCATGCTCAGTGCTCCGTTGCGTTTTTTACTTGCATCTGCAGGTTGACCTTGCGGTGCTGGTGCAGACGCCATTCGATAAAGGATTTCACCGCCAGCGTCACCAGCGCCAGCAGGGCCAGCAGCGAAGCGATCGCGAACGCCGCCGTGAAGTTGTATTCGTTGTAGAGGATCTCGACCTGCAGCGGCATGGTGTTGGTCTCGCCGCGGATGTGGCCGGACACCACCGACACCGCGCCGAACTCGCCCATCGCGCGGGCATTACACAGGATCACGCCGTACAGCAGGCCCCACTTGATGTTGGGGAGGGTCACGCGGCGGAAGGTCGCCCAGCCGGACGCGCCCAGCACCAGCGCCGCTTCTTCTTCCTCGCTGCCCTGGGCCTGCATCAGCGGGATCAGCTCACGCGCAACAAACGGGAAGGTAATGAAGACGGTCGCCAGCACGATGCCCGGCACCGCGAACAGGATCTTGATGTCGTGGTCCATCAGCCAGGGGCCGAACCAGCCCTGGGAGCCGAACAGCAGCACGTAGATCAGGCCGGAGATCACCGGCGACACCGAAAACGGCAGGTCGATCAGGGTCAGCAGCAGGCTCTTGCCGCGGAAGTCGAACTTGGCGATCGCCCAGGCCGCGGCCACCCCGAACACCAGGTTCAGCGGCACCGAGATGCCGGCTGCGATCAGGGTCAGCTTGATGGCGGACAGCGCATCGGGCTCGACGATCGCTTCCTTGTAGGTGGTCCAGCCATGCTTCAGGGCTTCGTAGAACACGGCGACCAGCGGGACGAACAGGAACAGGGTCAGGAACAGCAGCGCGACCGCAATCAGGGCGTAGCGCACCCAGCCCGGTTCCAGGGTATTGGTGGCCTTGCGCGGCGCTTGGGCGGCCACGGCGTCGGCCGGTTTGATGTTTTCCAAAACGGCACTCATGCTTGTTTCCCCGCCCGCTTGCGGGTCCAGGCCTGCAGCAGGTTGATGGCCAGCAGCAAGATGAAGGACGCGATCAGCATCACCACGGCGATCGCGGTGGCGCCGGTGTAGTCGTACTGCTCCAGCTTGGTGATGATGAAGAGCGGCGTAATCTCGGACACCATCGGCATGTTGCCGGCGATGAAGACCACGGAGCCGTACTCGCCGGTCGCGCGCGCAAAGGCCAGCGCGAAGCCCGTCAGCAGGGCCGGGACGATGCCCGGCAGGATCACGCGGGTGAAGGTTTGCCAGGGGCTGGCGCCGAGGCTGGCGGCGGCTTCTTCCAGTTCACGCTCGGCGTCTTCCAGCACCGGCTGCACGGTGCGCACCACGAAGGGCAGTCCTATGAAGGTCAGCGCCACCACCACGCCCAGCGGGGTGAAGGCGACCTTGATGCCCAGCGGTTCCAGGTACTGGCCGATCCAGCCGTTGCTCGAGTACAGCGCGGTCAGGGTGATGCCGGCCACCGCGGTCGGCAGGGCGAACGGCAGGTCGACCAGGGCGTCGACGAAGCGCTTGCCGGGAAACTGGTAGCGCACCAGCACCCAGGCAACGATGCCGCCGAACACGACGTTGATGGCGGCGCCGATCAGGGCCGCGCCAAAGCTCAGGCGGTAGGACGCCATGACCCGCTCCGAGGTAACGGCGTTCCAGAACGCGTCCCAGCTCATGGTGAAGGTTTTCAGGAAGATTGCCGACAGCGGGATCAGGACGATCAGCGCCAGGTAGAAAATCGTGAAGCCGAGCGACAGCCCGAAGCCGGGGATCACCCGGTTGGCGCTGCTGCGGCTGGTCGCTAAACTCATAGGAGGCCTTATTACAATTTCTTCTAATAACGCGCCATAATCGCACCACAAGCACATATTGCAAACGATGCATTCATCATTTGCATAGAACATCCGGCTATTAAGCTGATCAGCCCTTCACTCAGGACACCAGCTTGAACGCGACCAGCGCCAGGGTCATCGCCAGCAGTCCGCGCAGGAAGCCTTCCGGCACGGCCTTCGCCGCCCAGGAGCCGAGCGTGATGCCGGGCACCGAGCCCACCAGCAGGGTCACCAGCAGCAGCCAGTTGATCGAACCCAGCCACCAGTGGCCGACGGCGGCGATCGCGGTCAGCGGCACGGCATAGGCGATATCGGTGCCGGCCACTTCGGCCGGGCTCATCTTCGGGTACAGCATCACCAGCAGGGTCGCGCCGATGGCCCCGGCACCGATCGAGGACACCGTCACCAGGACGCCAAGGATGGCGCCGGACGCGATCGTGGCGACGGCAAGGCTTCTCCCCTGCAGCTGGCGTCCCGGTCGGGCGTTGACCCAGGCCAGCATCTTCGTGCGGAACAGGATCGCCACCACGGTCAGCAGCACGGACACGGCAATCGAATAGCGGATGACTTGGCCGATGGCCGCATTCAGCGGACCGAAGTATTGGAGCGCCAGGGTGGCGAGCAGCGCGGCGGGCAGCGCGCCCATGCACAGGCGGCCGACGATGTCCCACTGCACATTGCCGCGCTTGCGATGGGTGATGGTGCCGGCGCTCTTGGTGAGCGAGGCAAAGGCGAGATCGGTGCCGACCGCCACCGAGGGCGTGACGCCGAACAGCAGCGTCAGCAGCGGCGTCATCAGCGAACCGCCGCCGACGCCGGTCATTCCGACCAGCAAGCCAACGGCGAAGCCCGAAAGGATATATGTGATGGACATGCTTTACCCCCAGTTGGCTCCAAGGGTAAAGGGCCTCAGCCGTTAAGCCAACAACAGATTACTTCTTTGCTTATGCGGCGAGCAGCCGTCATTCCCGCAAAAGCGGGAATGACAAGCATTTACTTGTTCGGCTGCGGGGTCAGGCGCAGGTAAGGACGCGGCGCCGTATAGCCCTTCGGATACTTCTGCTTCAGCTGCTCCGGATCCTGCACGGTCAGCGGGATGATGACGTCGTCGCCATCCTTCCAGTTGCCCGGGGTCGCCACGGTGTAGCCGTCGGTCAGCTGCAGGGCGTCGATCACGCGCAGCACTTCGTCGAAATTGCGCCCGGTGCTCATCGGGTAGGTGATCATCAGGCGCACTTTCTTGGCCGGATCGATCACGAACAGCGAGCGCACGGTCGCGGTGGCCGAGGCGTTCGGGTGGATCATGTCGTACAGCTCCGAGACCGACTTGTCCGCATCGGCGATGATCGGGAAGCCCACCACGGTCTGCTGGGTTTCTTCGATGTCCTTGATCCAGGCTTTGTGCTGCTCGGCCGGGTCGACCGAGAGAGCGATGGCCTTGACATTGCGCTTGTCGAATTCCGGCTTCAGCTTGGCGGTCAGGCCCAGTTCGGTCGTGCACACCGGCGTGAAGTCGGCCGGATGGGAGAACAGCACCACCCACGAATCGCCCGCCCAGTCATGGAAGCGGATGCGGCCGATGGTGGAATCCTGCTCGAAATCGGGAGCGGTGTCGCCCAGGCGTAAGGTCATGCTCTTCTCCTTCAGGTTGGTCAGAAAAAACGGTTGTACAAGACGACGGCCCAGGTCGCGCCAGCCATGGCGATGGCCAGGGCGACCGCCGCGCTGCCCAGGTCCTTGGCGGCCTTCGACAGCGGATGGCGTTCCAGCGATACACGATCGACCACGGCCTCGATCGACGCATTGATCAGTTCGACCAGCAGCACCAGTCCGAGCACGGCAATCAAGGCCAGTTTCTGGAAAGCGGAAATCGGCAGGAACAGCGCCACGACGGCGGCCGGTACCGCCACCATCAGCTCCTGGCGGAAGGCGTGCTCATGCTGCCATGCATGCCTGAAGCCGGCTATCGAATAGCCCGTCGCTGCGGCGATGCGCGCCAGGCCACCCTTGCTTTTGAACTCGCTGCTGGGTTGATTCATGGAATGTCGTGGTTGCTTGCAGGATTGGCATTATGCCGCACGTTGCAACAACGCGTTAAACACAATTTTCACATTATGGTATAAAGTAGAGAAATATACCGCACCGCACCAACCACATCATGAAAATGGAAACTCTCGAACCAGCGAAAACTTCCATCCAGGTGATCGAACGCATGGTGGCCCTCCTCGATGTCCTGGCCAGCTATTCGGATCCGGTCAGCTTGAAGGAGTTGTCGAAGGTCTCCGGCCTGCATCCCTCGACGGCGCACCGGATCCTGAACGATATGGTGGTGACCCGCTTCGTCGACCGCGTCGAACCCGGCACCTACCGCCTCGGCATGCGCCTGCTGGAGCTGGGGAATGTGGTGAAGAGCCGCCTGTCGGTGCGCGAAGCGGCGGTCGACCTGATGCGCGCGCTGCACAACAAGACCCGCCAGACCGTGAACCTGTCGGTGCGCCAGGGCGACGAGATCGTCTATATCGACCGTGCGTTTTCCGAGCGCTCCGGCATGCAGGTGGTGCGCGCGATCGGCGGCCGCGGTCCGCTGCACCTGACCTCGACCGGCAAGCTGTTCCTGTCGGTCGACGAAGCGAAGGCCATCCGCGCCTACGCCACCCGCACCGGGCTGGCGGGGCATAACAAGAACTCGATTACCGACCTCGGCCGCCTGGAACGCGAACTCGCGCTGGTGCGCTCACGCGGCTATGCGCGCGACAACGAGGAACTGGAACTGGGCGTGCGCTGCATGGCAGCCGGCATCCACGACGACAGCGGCAAGCTGGTGGCGGGACTGTCGATTTCGGCGCCGGCGGACCGGCTGCAGGAAGAGTGGCTGGAGGATCTGGTGAATACGGCGGCGCAGATTTCAGCGACGCTGGGGCACAGGGTCGGGGCCGGCATATAACAGCACCACGTCTTATTGAGCGCTGGTCCCCATCACCGGTGCCGTAGCCGCCGCCGACACCGTCACCGGCACCCCGGCCGCCGCTGCCGCCGGAATCGCGGCCGGCTTCAAGGCTTCCAGCCACTTGCGCATCCGTCCCGCATCCGCGGTACGCGACTGCTTGCCCTTCGAGTCCAGGAACACCATCACCACATTGCGGCCCTGGATCATGGCCTGCATCACCAGGCAGCGCCCTGCTTCGTTGATGAAACCGGTCTTTTGCAGGCCGATGTTCCAGTCAGGCTGGGCCACCAGATAATTGGTATTGTGATATTGCAGTGTCCGGCCGCTGGCCTGGACTGCATAGTTCGGGTCGGTCGTGTACTGGCGCAGCAGCGGTTCCTGGTGGGCGACGATCGCCAGCTTGGCCAGGTCGCGCGCGCTCGACACGTTCTGGCTCGACAGGCCGCTCGAATCCACATAATGCGTATCGTTCATGCCAAGCTCTTTGGCCTTGGCATTCATCGCCTCGACGAAGGCGTTGATGCCGCCCGGATAGTTGCGGCCCAGTGCGGCGGCGGCGCGGTTTTCCGAACTCATCAGGGCGATATGCAGCAGGTTGCCGCGCGTCATGCGGGTGCCGACGGGCAGGCGGGAGCTGGTGAACTTGTGCTTGTCGACGTCGGCGTCGGTAATGGTCAGCACCTCGTCCAGGTTCTGCTGGGCCTGGACCACGAGCAGGCCCGTCATCAGCTTGGTGATCGAGGCGATCGGCAAGGCGACGGTGGAATTCTTTTCGAACAGCACTTCCGAGCTGGTCTGGTCCAGCACGTAGGCGACCGAGGAACGCAGGTCGAGCGGATCGTGGGTCTTGTTCAGGCCGACCAGGTCGCCGGCGCTGAGAATGGCGATGGCCGGGGCGGCGCGGCGCACACGCTGGTAGACCACCTTGCGCTTGCCATGCACCATTTCGATCCGGCGCACCATGCGCTGGCGGTTGTCGTCGGCGATGGCCTGGGCCAGGTCGGTCCGCTTGGCCTTCTTGACGGTGGCCGTGCGTGCCTTGTGCTTGGTTCCCGCCATGGCCTGGCTGGGTTCAAGCAGGAACATCATGGACATGGCGGCAGCCAACGCGAGCTTGAGCATCTGAAAATCCTTGAACGCGAACTGATGAGCACACATAAGCAGTGTAGCGAAAGACGAGTGGAGCGCAAGGCAATGTAACATCTACGCTCGCGTTTTGCCACAACGCAAGCTTTCTCGCGTTGTAGAAATCTCTTGATATTTCAACAGCTTGGCGCGTCAAGTATACAGAACATGCTAGTCGACGAAGCGCACGAACCCCGACACCGGCTCACGTTCCGTAACCAGGCTGTTCTCGACCTTGGCGGGATCGGCATAGCCGAGCGCCATGCCGCACACCAGCATCTCGTTGGCCGGCAGGCCCAGCTGCTCGCCGATGATGCGGTGGAACTGGGTAAAGGCCGCCTGCGGACAGGTATCCAGACCACGTCCGCGCGCCGCCACCATGATGTTCTGCAAGAACATGCCATAGTCGAGCCAGGAGCCCTGCTCCATCACGCGGTCGATCGTGAAGATCAGGCCGACCGGGGCGTCGAAGAAGCGGTAGTTGCGGCCATGCTGGGCCGCCATCCCCGCCTTGTTCTCGCGCGTCAGGCCCAGCAGCGCATACAGGTCCCAGCCGACCTTGCGGCGGCGGTCGATGAAGGGCGAGACCCATTCGCGCGGATAGTAGGCATATTCCTCGCTGTGTTCCTTGACCTGCTGCGGATCGCCATAGGCCGCCAGGATCGCCGCGCTCAGCCTTTCCTTGGCCTCGCCAGTCAGCACATACACCTTCCACGGCTGGGTATTGGTGCCGGAGGGCGCGCGGGCCGCCACCTCGAGGATGGCTTCGATGTCTTCGCGCGCGACCGGGGTGTCCAGGTAGGCGCGGATCGAGCGGCGCGAGGTGATGGCCGCATCGACGGCTTGCTGCTGCTGGCTGCTGATCATGTGATCTCCTTCTATCTTATTTTTTGACGACGAAAGCGACGCCTGTCACCGCCACCGCCATGCCCACCAGGCCGAGCGGACTGAGGGCTTCACCGAACATCAGCCAGGCCATCACGGCCGTCGTCGGCGGGGTCAGGTAGAGCAGGCTGGTGACCTTGGTGGCGTCGTTGCGGCTGATGAGCCTGAATAACAGGAAGATGGCGCCGATCGACAGCGCGAAGATGGACCACAGCAGCGCGCCGAGGAATTGCGGCGTCCACTGCACGTTCGTCAGCGCCGGACCGAAATCTTCCAGCGCGACGGCGAGCGGCAGCATGCACAGCGCCGACGCCGTGAACTGGATCAAGGTGCCGGTGCGCAGGTCGAACTGCGGACAGAAGCGCTTCTGGTACAGGGTGCCGCTGGTGATCGCCAGCAGCGCCAGCACGCAGAAACCGATGGCGCTAGGTGCCAAGCCATTCAGGCTGATCTTGGCGTAGACCACCAGCCCCACGCCGCCCAGGCCGAGCAGCAGGCCCAGCCACTGACGCGGCGTGACGCGCTCGCCGACCAGCGGCGCGGCAAAGGCCGTCAGGATGGGCTGCAGGCCGACGATCAGGGCCGAGAGCCCGGCCGGCATGCCGATCTTGATCGCGCTCCAGACCCCGCCCAGGTAGCCAGCCTGCAGCAGGAGCCCGGCCACCGCCACGTGCAGGATGCGTCCACGTGGCCAGGGCGCACGGCTGAGCAGGACCAAAGGCAGCAGCACCAGCACCGCGCCCACGCAGCGCAGGATCAGGAAACTCAGGGGCGGCGCGTAAGGCAAGCCATATTTGGCGGCGATGAAGCCGGTACTCCAGAGGAAGACGAAGAACAGCGGCACCGGCGCCAGCCAGCCGGCATGGGACGGTGCAGACATCGAGCGCCGGGCGGGCTGCGCGGCGGAGGGATCGGAGGTATCGGTCATCGATTGCCAGTCTAGCATGCTGCCTGGATGCTCGCCGGCCTCCCCTTGCCTGCCTCGACTGTTGTATCCGTGCAAACGAAAAGCCACGCAAACGATTGCATGCCTTGATATACATCAAGACCATGACTTTCTATTGTGCGCCGCATCAAAAGTGCTTGACGCATAATCGGAACCCGGTAAAATCTGTTCATGTTGCGGCGCACAAAAGCCGTATGAATCGAGTTTGCTCCAAGTTTTACACGAAGATCCGCCCGCAGTAGGGCCCACCAAGCCGGGTCTCAGCAATATCTGGGTCCACCCAAGTTCACAATTTGTCCAAATACTGGAGAATTACATGTTTGCATTCCCCGAGCAATTTTCGAACGCGACCAAAGCCAACCTGGAATCCCAATTCGCCCTGCTGTCGACCCTGACTTCGAAAACCTTCGAAGGCATGGAAAAGCTGGTGGATCTGAACATCAGCACCGCCAAGGCTTCGCTGGAAAATTCGTCGGCAACCGCACGTCAGCTGCTGGCTGTCAAAGATCCGCAAGAATTCTTTGCGGTGACCGCTTCGCAAGCCCAGCCGAGCGCCGAGAAAGCCCTGGCCTACGGCCGCCAGGTGGCATCGATCGCCACCGACACCGGTGCCGAGTTCACGCGCGTTGCCGAAAGCCAGTTTGCTGAAGTCAACCGCAAGGTGATCTCGCTGGTCGACGAAGTGACCAAGAACGCCCCGGCCGGTTCCGAGACCTATGTGTCGGCCCTGAAGACCGCCATCAGCAACGCCAACGCCGGCTACGAGCAGTTCACCAAGACCACCAAGCAGGCCGCCGACGCCATCCAGTCGAACATGAACGCCGCCGTGTCGCAGTTCAGCGCTGCTGCCGGCAAGGCTGCCAACGGTGCTGCCAACGCTGCCTAAGTAAGCTTTATCTCCTGGGCAAGGAGTACGGCCCGGATCGCTCACGCGGTCCGGGCCGTTGTTCTTTCCGGGCTGCGCGGGTTTATTCGCCCAGATACGCGGCCTGCACCCGCGGATCATGCAGCATGTCCGCCGCATTCCCGCTCATGGTGATGCTGCCCGACTCCATCACATACGCCCGGTGCGCCGCCTGCAGCGCCAGCTTCGCATTCTGCTCCACCAGCAGGACCGTGATCCCCTGGCTCGACACATCGCGGATCACCTCGAAGATCTTCTCCACCATGATCGGCGACAGGCCCATCGACGGTTCATCCAGCAGCAGCAGGGTCGGATGGCACATCAGGGCGCGCGCCATCGCCAGCATCTGCTGCTCGCCGCCGGACAGCGTCCCGGCCAGCTGGCTTGAGCGCTCCTTCAGGCGCGGGAACACCGCATACCACTTCTCGATATCCGCATCGATGCCGGCCTGGTCATTGCGCGTGTAAGCGCCCATCAGCAGGTTTTCGTGGATGGTCATGCGCGTGAACACGCCCCGCCCTTCCGGCACCATGGCCAGCTTGTCCTGCACTAGCTTGAAGGACTTCGCGCTGGCCAGGGACTGCCCCATATAGGACACGCTGCCCTCGACCTTGCACGACGGCAGGGTGCCGGTGATGGCTTTCAGGGTCGTAGTCTTGCCCGCGCCATTGGCGCCGATCAGGGTGACCAGTTCGCCGCGGTTGACCTCCAGGTCGATGCCCTTGACGGCCTTGATGCCGCCGTAGGCGACCTTGAGGCCGCTAATCTTGAGAATGTTCTCGCTCATTTAATGGGTACTCCCGGTGCCGAGATAAGCCTCGATCACCGCCTTGTTCTTCTGGATCTCGGCCGGCAGGCCTTCCGCGATCAGCTTGCCGTATTCCAGCACCGAAATGCGGTCGCACAGGCCCATCATGAGTTTGACGTCGTGCTCGATCAGCAGAATGGTGATGCCGGCGCCCTGGATCTTCACCAGCAGCTCGCGCAGCGCCAGCTTTTCGGTGGCGTTCATGCCGGCCGCCGGCTCGTCCAGCGCCAGCAGGGTCGGTTCGGTCGCCAGCGCGCGCGCGATCTCGAGGCGGCGCTGGTCGCCGTAGGAGAGGTAGCGCGCGGTGCGGTCCGCAAACTGGCCGATGCCGACGAAGTCCAGCAGCTCCTGGGCCTTGGCGCGGATCGCCGCTTCCTCGGCGCGCGCGGCGCCATGGCGCAGGATCGCGCCGATCACGCCCTGGCGGGTGCGCACATGGCGGCCGACCATCACGTTCTCCAGCGCGGTCATCTCGCCGAACAGGCGAATGTTCTGGAAGGTGCGGGCGATGCCGGCCTTCGCCACCTGGTGCGGGGCCGACGGCGAATAAGGCTTGCCGGCCAGCTCGAACTTGCCGGTATCCGGTTGATACAGGCCGGTGATCACGTTGAAGAAGGTGGTCTTGCCGGCGCCGTTCGGGCCGATCAGGCCGTAGATCTGGCCCTTCTCGATGCGGATGCCGACGTCGGTCAGGGCCTGCAGGCCGCCGAAGCGCTTGTTCACACCGGAGATGTTGAGCAGCGGGGTGGTCATGGTCGCACTCATGCTGCGGCCTCCTCTTCTTCTTCCTTCGCCAGCGCCGCGGCCGGGCGGTCTTCCTTGCGCGGCGACGGCCACAGGCCGGCCGGGCGGTACAGCATGATGACGACCATCGCCAGGCCGTACAGCAGCTGGCGCAGCACTTCGGCCTCGATCAGGACCTTGCCGAACAGCGCCTGCTGGGCCGGCTCCACCACGTGGCGCAGCACTTCCGGCAGCGCCGCCAGCAGCACCCCGCCCATCACCACACCGGGGATGTGGCCGATCCCGCCCAGCACCACCATCGCCAGCACAGCGATCGATTCCGTGAAGGAGAAGGATTCCGGCGACACGAAGCCCTGGAAGGCCGCGAACATGGCGCCGGCCACGCCGCCGAAGCAGGCGCCCATCGAGAAGGCCAGCAGCTTGACGTTGCGGGTGTTGATGCCCATCGCCTTGGCCGCGATTTCGTCTTCGCGGATCGCGACCCAGGCACGGCCCAGGCGCGAGTGCTGCAGGCGGCTGGTCATGAAGATGGTCACGATGCACAGCAGCAGGAAAAGGAAGTAGTAGGCATTCACCGAGGGCATGCCGAATCCGCCGATGTAGACCGTCGCCTTCGATCCCGCCTCACCCGCCAGCGAGACGCCGAAGATGCGGATCGGATCGATCAGGTTGATGCCTTGCGGGCCGTTGGTGAAGTTGATCGGATCGTTCAGGTTGTTCATGAAGATCCGGATGATTTCGCCGAAGCCCAGGGTCACGATGGCCAGGTAGTCGCCGCGCAGCTTCAGGGTCGGCGCGCCCAGCAGTGCGCCGAACAGTCCCGCCGTGACGGCTGCCAGCGGCACGATGACCCATACCGACAAATGGATGCCGTTGGCACGGATGTCTTCACCGAACAGCGCCACCAGCGAGTCACCCAGCGCCGGCGAATAGTTGACGACGGATTCCAGCAGCGACGCGAACTGCGGCGAGGCCATCAGGCCGGTCAGGTAGGCGCCCACGGCGAAGAAGGCGATGTAACCGAGGTCGAGCAGGCCGGCAAAGCCGACCACGATGTTCAGGCCCAACGCCAGCATGATGTACAGCAGGGCCATGTCGAGGATGCGCACCCAGGAATTGCCGAATTGGGAGGCGAAGAACGGAAAGGCGAGCATCACCGCCAGCAGTACGGCCATGCTGGCGTACGCCTGTTTCGGCTTGTGCGCGGTGTCGAAGGTCAGGAGAGCCATGTCTGTTCCTCCTTACGCGCGGTCCGCTACGCGCTCGCCCATGATGCCGGACGGACGTACCGTCAGCACCAGGATCAGCACGATGAAGGCGAAGATGTCCTGGTAGTGGCTGCCCAGGAAGCCGCCGGTCAGGTCGCCGATATAACCGGCGCCCAGGCTCTCTATGATGCCGAGCACGATCCCGCCGATCATCGCGCCGTAGATATTGCCGATACCGCCCAGCACCGCGGCCGAGAAGGCCTTCATGCCCGGCACCGTGCCCATCGCAAACTGGATGGACGCATAGTTGGCGCCCCACATCACGCCGGCGACGGCGGCCAGCGCGGCGCCGATGGCGAAAGTGGTGACGACCACGCGGTTGGCGTCCACGCCCATCAGGCCGGCCACGCGCGGGTTCTCGGCGACGGCGCGCATCGCGCGGCCCATCTTGGTCTTCTCGACCAGGTACACCAGGCCCATCATGGCGACGGCCGCCAGCACCAGCAGCAGCACCTGGGTCTGCGAGATCACCGCGCCGGCGATGAAGATCGGATCCGAGGACAGCAGCTGCGGGAAAGGCAGCGGGCTGCGGCCCCAGATCATCATGGCGAAGGTCTGCAGCAGGATCGAGACGCCGATCGCGGTGATCAGCGGCGCGAGGCGCGGCGCATTGCGCAGGCGGCGGTAGGCGATGCGTTCGATCAGCACATTGACCAGCATCGCCACCGGCATCGCGCCGAGGATGGCGATCGCCAGCTGCAGCCAGCCGGACATGCCGGGGAAGGCGGCGTCGAGGCCTTTCAGGATGGTCAGGCCGACCATGGCGCCGATCATCAGCACGTCGCCGTGGGCAAAGTTAATCAGGTTCAGCACCCCGTACACCATGGTGTAGCCGAGTGCGATGAGCGCATACATGCTGCCCAGCACCAGTCCGTTGAGGATCTGTTGGACGAAAGTTTCCATCGATTACGGTCTCATTAAAAAAGCGGCACCCGGTTTGCCGAAGTGCCGCTTAGCTGTTGCATTCACGATTTCCGAGCGCCATCATCATAGCGAGGTTTTCGACATCTAACATCGGAAAATTGCTCCGTAACCAAATTTTCTTGCACTTGCACCAAGCAAGGGCAAGCTGCACGATTTGCATGCCTGACCATGCACGATTCTCGTCTGTAGTATGCTTCGCGCCTTGCGAACCCAGCCATGCAACGCGGGTACGCGTATTGACACGACAACGCATTACAACAGCGAGACTCCATGAAACAGAAACACCTGCACCTGATGATCGTCGTAGCCCTCGGCTGCGTTTCCATGAACGCCGGCGCTTCCGGCTACCGCTTCGGCTCCCAGAGCGTGTCCGCCCAGGGCACCGCGGAATCCAACGGCGCCGAAGCCGCCGACGCCTCCACCGTGTTTGCCAACCCGGCCGGCCTGTCGCGCCTGGACGGCAAGCAGATCATGGGCGGCATCACCGCCCTGGTACCGCACTCGAGCTACCTGGATGCCGGCTCGACCCGCTTCACCCGCACTCCCACCGGCGGCCAGTCCTCGCAGGACGACTATGCGCCGAGCGCCGTCGCCGCGCCCTCGCTGTACTACAGCCAGAAGATCGACGGCCAGTGGACCGCCGGCCTCGGCGTGTTCGTCCCTTATGGCACCAAGCTGGACTATGACAGCAACTGGACCGGCCGCTACTCGCTCACCAACATCAAGCTGGAAGCCGTGACCATCAACCCGTCGGTCGCGTTCAAGCTGAACGAGCAGCACGCCTTCGGTTTCGGCATCGACATCGAATACATGAAGGCCCGTCTCGGCCAGGCAGTGGACGTGCCGGGCACCATCGCGGCCGCGCAAGCCACCGGCACCGGCGCCGCGCTGGCACGCCAGATCGCCGCGATGGGCGGCAACCCGGCCGCGCTGGCAAGCGCCGGCGACGCCCACGCGGGCGTGGAAGGCAAGGACTGGGGCTACGGCTTCAATCTGGGCTACCTGTACTCGCTGGACCAGAACACCCGCTTCGGCATCGCCTACCGCTCCTCGATCAAGCACGAGCTGAAGGGCGGCGCGGTGTGGGACTTCTCGACCGTGAGCGCCGACCCGGTCGTGAACCGCGTGCTGCAGGCTGCCGCGCGCCGCACCAACTCGGCCGCCCGCGTCGAACTCCGCACGCCGGAAACCCTGTCGCTGAACGCCTTCCACCAGTTCAACGACAAATGGGCCGGCATGGCCGACGTGACCTGGACCCGCAACTCGCGCATGGAAAACATCGACATCGAATTCGTCGGCACCAGCGAAGGCGACGAAGTGATCCGCCAGCAGTGGAAGAACACGGTGCGCGTGTCCCTGGGCGCCAACTACAAGCTGAACGAGAACGTCACGCTGCGCGGCGGCATCGCCCACGACGACGCGCCGGTACGCAGCGCCGAGCTGCGCCACGCCGCCCTGCCGGACGCCGACCGCCTGCAGCTGTCCTTCGGCGCCAACTGGAAGCTGACCCCGGCCTCCTCGCTCGACCTGGCCTACAGCTACCTGGACTTCAAGGATGCGCCGGGCAACTACAGCAACAACTGCAATCCGGCCGCCACCACCTGCACCGGCAACGGCGAAACCACGCGCGGTACGTGGAAGACCCACATGCAGCTGATCGGCCTGGCCTACAACTACAAGTTCTGACCCGAGCCTGATTCGTCGGCAAGACAAAGCCGGCACCTCCTTGCGGGGGCGCCGGCTTTTTTCATACCTTTTTTCATACCTCGCGGAGGGTGATGACCGGTAGGGTCAAGCTGCGCTTGTCCTTGAAGAAGCCGATGTCGAACAGCGCCGCGGCGCCCACGACTTCCTTGCCGATCTGGCGCAACAGCGAGGCGGCGGCCTCGATCGTGCCGCCGGTGGCCAGCACGTCGTCGACGATCAGCACGCGCTCGCCCTTGATGCGGGCCGGCTGGATCTCGATGGTGGCGCTGCCGTATTCGCGCTTGTAGTCGATACTGATCGCCTCGCCCGGCAGCTTGCCGGGTTTGCGCGCCATGGCGAAGCCGATCGCGCGTTTATAGGCGAGCGCACCGGCAATCATGAAGCCACGCGCATCCATCGCCAGGATGAAGTCGAAATGCAGGTCGGCCGTGCGCTCGTACAGCGTGTCGATCGCGACCTGCCAATGGACCGGGTTGTCGAAGATGCAGCCGACGTCGATGAAATTGACGCCGGGTTCAGGATAGTCCTTGAAGAACTCCAGCGGGATGGCGTGGAAGCCCATGGTCTTTATTACGCCAAGCCCTTGGGCAGCGGGAAGGTCACGTGCTCTTCCACGCCCTCCAGGGCGCGTACGCTGGCGGCGCCCAGTTCCTTCAGGCGGTCGATCACGGCCTGCACCAGCACTTCCGGGGCCGAGGCGCCGGCCGTTACGCCGATGCGCTTCTTGCCGGCGATCCAGTTCGGGTCGATGTCGGCGGCCTGGTCGACCATGTAGGCCGGGGTGCCCATCTTGTCGGCCACCTCGCGCAGGCGGTTCGAGTTCGAGCTGTTCGGGCTGCCCACCACGACCACCACCTCGACCTGCGGCGCCATGAACTTCACGGCTTCCTGGCGGTTGGTGGTGGCGTAGCAGATGTCGCCTTTCTTCGGCTCGATGATGTTCGGGAAGCGTGCTTTCAGCGCGGCGATGATCTCCGCCGTGTCGTCGACCGACAGCGTGGTCTGCGAGACATAGGCGACCAGGTCAGGATTGGCAACCTGCAGCTTGTGCACGTCCTCGACCGTCTCGACCAGGTGCATGCCCTCTTCCGCCTGGCCCATGGTGCCCTCGACTTCCGGGTGGCCGGCGTGGCCGATCATGATGATCTCCGCATTCTGCTTGCGCATCTTGGCGACTTCGACGTGGACCTTGGTGACCAGCGGGCAGGTGGCATCGAACACCGACAGGCCGCGCGATTCGGCTTCTTCGCGCACGGCCTTCGACACGCCATGGGCCGAGAACACCAGGGTATTGCCCGGCGGGACGTCGTCGAGGTCTTCGATGAAGATCGCGCCCTTGGCGCGCAGGTCGTTGACGACATAGGCGTTGTGCACGATCTCGTGGCGCACGTAGATCGGCGCACCGAACTGCTGCAGGGCGCGTTCGACGATCTCGATGGCGCGGTCGACGCCGGCGCAGAAGCCGCGCGGCTGGGCTAACAGGATTTCGTTTTCCATGATGTCTTATTTAAAGGACGGAAATCAGGTTGACTTCGAACTTCAGCGGCTGGCCGGCCAGTGGGTGGTTGAAATCGAACAGGGCGTCATTGTCACGCATCTGCAGCAGGACGCCGGCAAAGCGGCCGCCGCCCGGCGCCGCGAAATCGACGAGGTCGCCGACCTGGTAATCGGCGTCCGGCACCGAATTCTCGTCCAGCGTCTTCTTCGACACCGGCTGGATCAGCTCCGGGTTGCGCTCGCCGAAGGCTTCGGCGGCGCTCAGCTCGAAGGTGACATGCTGGCCTTCCGCCATGCCCAGCAGGCGCTGCTCGAGGAAAGGCGCGAGCTGGCCCTGGCCCAGCATCAGGGTGGCCGGCGTGCTGCCGAAAGTTGTGACGAGATCAGTACCGTCGGCGGTGGCCAAACGATAATGCAGAGTCAGGTAAGCCGTTTCGGTGACGATGGGAGCGTTGGTGGTCGACATTGCGTGTGCGTATGCGCGTGTGCGCGTTTCAGTTCGGTGCAAACCGCTATTGTAAGCCAGAGCCGATGTTCCCGTCCTTATCGCGAAAGTTTTTACAACCGGGAAAAATATGGGTATTAACGACTGGTCCGAGCAGGAAAGGCCGCGCGAGCGTCTGGTGCGCGAGGGAGCGCAATCGCTGTCCAATTCCGAGCTGCTGGCCCTGCTGCTGCGGGTCGGCGTGCGCGGCAAAAGCGCCGTCGAGCTGGGGCGCGACATGCTGCAGCACTTCGGTTCCCTGCACGGCCTGTTTGGCGCCACCCTGGCCGATTTCTCCGAGGTAAACGGCCTCGGCATGGCCAAGTATGCGCAGATGCAGGCCGTGATGGAGCTGGCGCGCCGTGCCATCGCCGAGCAGATGCAGGCCGGCGACCTGCTGTCCTCGCCCGAGGCCGTGAAACGCTACCTGCGCATCCGGCTCGGCGGCCGCCCCTACGAATCCTTCATGGTGTTGTTCGTAGACGTCAAGAACCGCCTCATCGCAGACAAGGAACTGTTCCGCGGCACCCTCACCCATGCCAGCGTCCACCCGCGCGAAGTGGTCAAGGAAGCACTGGCCTGCAATGCCGCCAATGTTTTACTGGCGCACAACCATCCGTCCGGCTCGTCCGAGCCCAGCGAGGCCGACCTGCGACTGACCCGGACCCTCACCCAGGCACTGGCCCTGGTCGACATCCGCGTGCTCGACCATTTCGTGGTGGCCGGGCCGCTGGTGCACTCCTTCGCAGAGCACGGCCAGCTTTGACCGTCTGCCAAAAACATTACTTGTCAGCAGAGCAATACGGGTCGTACACTGGGCCTTACGGCCTTCGCAAAAACGAGCCGGCAACGGACGGCTTATCTGGCACCAGCACATGGAATCCAGCGCATGAATAACGAGTTCATCACTTCTGTTCCCTACCTTCACACGGAACGACTCCTGCTTCGTGAATATCGCCGGGAGGACTTTGACGTATTCGCGGCGCATTTGGCCGACCCTGTCAGCTCGGCTCACCTGGGTCCGGCTGACCGCCATGCCGCATGGCGAATCTTCTGTTCACAAGCAGGACTATGGCTCATCCATGGCGCCGGATGGTGGACTGTCGAGGAAAAGGAGACTGGCCAACTCGTCGGGAATGTCGGCGCGTTCTTTCGCGAGGGATCCACTGTGATGGAGCTTGGCTGGAATACCTATCGTGCCTTCTGGGGCCAGGGATTCGCGAACGAAGCGGCGGCAGCAGCCGTGAACCATGCGCTCGAGATCCGGCGCGAACCAAAAGTCCGGGCTCTCATCACTTCAGCCAATGAATCATCGCTGCGCGTTGCCAGGCGCCTTGGCCTGACTTATGAAGCGGAAACCGAGGTATACGGCAAAGCGGTCGGCGTTTATACGCGTGAGCGGGCAGGCTCAGCTGTTTAGGCCTGCGGTTCCGGTCCTTTAGCGCAGCTCATCTTCCAGTGCCGCCCTGCGTCGCCACACAGGCGACCATGAAACCCATCCGCCTGCCGCTGCCGTCTTCCACCGCCAGCTCCAGGTCCAGGCCTGGCGCCAGCCTGGCGTCCGGCCACAGCGCGTGAAAGGCGTCCCGCGCATCCGCTGCGGCACTGGCATGCGCCACCAGCGCGGCCGGCCCCGCCAACGCAGGCCGCTCGCGCTGCGCATCTTCCAGCAGCAGGGTGGCCAGCGCCGGCCGCGCAAAGCGCAGGTTACCGGCCGAGAGCAGGCTCTCGGTGACCACCGTGCGCGCGGCCGGACAATGCCGGGTGACGGCCTGCGTCAGGGCGGCATACGGATGGTGGCGCGTCATGTCCTTGCCGAAGGCAGGTCCCAGCCAGGTCCGCAGCGGCAGCATGGCCAGCAGGCATAGCGCAAACCCGCCCGCGACGCGCGTGAGATCGCGGTAGACCTCGTCGCGGCCGAGCGCGGGAAACATGACAAACAGGCCCAGCGGCAGGGAAAAGAACAGCGGGATCATCCAGCGTTCCTTGATCGTGCCGACCTCCCCCGTCAATGCCAATCCCGCCAACAGCAGCCCGCACAGGCCGTACAGGCAGGCAAAGAAGCGGCTCGAAGGGTGGAGGCGGTCGAACACGGCCTGCCCATGCCAGAGTGCGCGCCGGCGCCAGCAAACGACCGCGATTACCAGTACCGGCAAGGCGACGAAGGATGCAAAGGCTTTCAGCACGCCGACGAAGCCATAGGCGGTGCGCAGCGCGTAGGGCGCGTCGGCCGCGCCGTCCTGCATCTTGCGCACGGTGCCGGCAAAGGCGAGGTCCGCGTGGGTGGCGACCCAGGCCGCGTGCGGCAGCACCAGCAGGATGGCGGGCAGTACGGCCGCCCAGGCCTTGCGGGTCCACAGGACTTCACGGTGGGCCCGCACCAGCAGGCTGGCGCCGAGCACGCCGCTCAGGAACACCCCGTAGTTGTATTTGGTCTGCAGACCGAGTCCGCACAGCAGCCCGAAGCCGACGTAGCGCGCCAGCGTCGGCCGCCGCAGCAGCGCGAAGTAGAGCCACAGGGTGGCGCAGGCGATCGCCGTCATCAGCACCGAATGGGTCTGGATGCGCAGCGCCTCCCAGCCGACCTGCAGAAATAGTGCCAGCGACGCTGTCACGGCCATGGCGCCGCGCCGGCCCAGCAGTCCACGGGACACCTGGAACATGGCCAGGCAGGTCGAAGCGAGGGCCAGGGTCTTGAGGATCAGCAGGCTGAAGCGGTCGATGCCGAAAGCCTCGAATAACAGCCACTGCAGCCAGGCGTAGAGCGGCGGCTGGGTGCCATACCCAAGCCGCAGGTGCTGGGTGAGGTAGACTATCTCGGCTTCGTCACGCTCGATTGTGCCGTGTTCGAGCAGGCGTATGGCGAGAAAGGCCAGGCACCACGCCAGCAGCACCATCTGCGGGCGCGCCACCAGCCGCGTCTGCGGATCCGGCGCCGCCGCACGGGCGCCGATGGGCGCCGCCTCGGCCAGGGGGTCGTCGTGCATATCATCCTCGTGTGGTCATCCACCCAGCATGAGGCTTGCGTCAGGCACGGACTTGAACTGCGCCAAACGTGCGAGAATGGGCAAAACATGGCCGCCATCCTCCCCCACATCAAGCTGCTCGCCCTGTGCGGCAGCCAGCGCACGCAATCGATGTCCGGCGGCCTGCTGCGCGCCTGCCGGGAGCGCGCACCCGCCAATATCGACGTCACGCTCTTCGAAGCGCACAAGCAGTTCCCGCTCTTTAATCCTGAGCTCGCAGAGCTGCCCGCCGGCGTGCGTGCGCTGCACGCGGCCATCGACGAGGCCGATGCACTCCTGATCGCCAGCCCGGAATACGCGCACGGCGTCACCGGCACCATCAAGAACACGCTGGACTGGCTGGTCGGCCACCCCGGCTTTGTCGGCAAGCCGGTGGCGCTGTTGAATCCTTCATGGCAGTCGCACCATGCCGACGACAGCCTGCGCGAGATCCTCGGCATGATGTCGGCCGAACTCATCCTGGATGCCTGCGTGCGCATTCCCGTCATCGGCGCCGGCGTCGCACCGGATGCAATCGGCGCCTCCAGGCGCTTTGCACCGGCCATCGACGCGGTGCTGCGGGCCGTTGAACAACACCTGGCAGCACGCCACTGAGCGCCCCGGCGTCTCGGGATAACAGTGTGAAAACAGGAACTTACAGCGCAATACTTGCGTTATTTTACAATTGTTAAATCTATGAACTGATTTAAGAAACAATTTTTTTCCGCAAGTGATTGATTACGCGGCTGTTTTCGCGCTATACTCTCGTTTTTCCAATTGTGGAAGTTTACTCAAGGAGTGCGCTATGGCACGTGTTTGCCAAGTTACTGGCAAGGGCCCGATGGTTGGCAACAACGTCTCCCACGCCAACAACAAAACCAAGCGTCGTTTTCTGCCGAACCTGCAGAACCGCCGCATCTTCGTAGAATCCGAAAACCGCTGGGTCTCCCTGCGTATTTCGAATGCCGGCCTGCGCGTCATCGACAAGCTGGGCATCGACGCTGTGCTGGCCGATCTGCGCGCCCGCGGCGAGAAAATCTAAATAGGGAGCTATCATGGCAAAAACTGGCCGCGACAAGATCAAACTGGAATCGACCGCAGGTACCGGTCACTTCTACACCACGACCAAGAACAAGCGCACGATGCCGGCGAAGATGGAAATCACCAAATTCGACCCGAAAGCACGCAAGCACGTGATCTACAAAGAAACCAAGATCAAGTAATCTTCGTTTCTGGTCAAAAAAAGCCGCCCACTTCTCAGTGCGCGGCTTTTTTGTTTCTGGCTTCAAATAGTTCCGCGCGGCTCCTTGACTCGGATCAGCCCGCCATCGAATTACCCCGCCCTCCTCCGGCAGGCTCGCTATAGTCGAGCGCGTCTACCGACCGTTCCGGCCGGCGCTCCTGGAGGAAAGAACGATGCGGCGCGCTCCGAAATTCCTGCTGACCCTGCTCATCCCCGGCCTGATCGCCGCCTGCTCCACTCCCTACCGCCCACCGGTCGTCGTGCGCGACAGCACGCCCTTCCCCGGCATTGCCAGCCTGGTCCAGACCGGGAGCGGCCGTCCGCTCGACGTCATCCTGGTGCACGGCATGTGCACCCACGATGCCGCCTGGGCCAACCATGGGATCGACCGCATTGCCGGCGTCGTGTCGGCGAACGTGCCTAAGGCGTCGGCAGCCGCCGAGGGCATCCAGCTGATCGAGCGCAGCCAGCAGATCGGCGGCACGCCGGTGCGCTTTCACGCCCTGATCTGGTCGCCGCTGACGGCGCCGCTCAAGCAGCAGCTCGACTACGACAACACCGGCACCCCAAGCGACTGTTCGGCGGCCAGCACGCCCGGCGGCGAATGCAAGCCGAAGCGCGCCTCGCTGAACGGCTACGTCAAGGACCGGCTGCTGAACGACTGCCTTTCCGACGCCGTGATCTACGAGGGCGACAGCCATGACGCGATCCGCGATGCCATGGTCGAATCGATCTCCCGCATCATCGAACGCAATCCGAACGGCGACCGCACTCTGGCCGTGGTGGCGGAAAGCCTGGGCAGCAAGATCCTGTTCGACGCCCTGAGCAGCATGCTCGAATCGCAGCAGCCGCGCACCCGCGACCTCGGCCAGCAGGCCGCACGCCGCCTGGGCCTGCTGTTCATGGCGGGCAACCAGCTGCCCATCCTCGGCCTGGCCGAGCAGAACATCGGCGAGCGTCCGGACGGCCGGATGCCCGGCCCGCGCACCGCCAGCGCACAGGACTCGCTGCAGCGCTTCCTCGAACTGCGCCGCCGCCAGGCCGCCCCGCGCGCGGAAACGCTTGCCCGCCTGGCGGTAGTCGCCTTCACCGATCCGAACGATTTATTGTCCTACCGCCTGCTGCCGGCACGCTATGCGGCGCCTGACGTGGCGGTGGCGGACGTGCTGGTGTCGAATGCGCGCACCTGGCTGGGACTGATCGAGAACCCGGTGGCGGCCCACCTGGACTACCTGGAGAATCCTGGCGTCGGCGATTTGATTGCCTGCGGCTGGCCGCGGTTTTCGGGCTGCCGTTGATGCGGCGGCCGCGCTTCGCGTGCGCCTGCTACGGTAACAAGGGCGTAGATTGAGTGTCTGGCCACATCATGCCGCAGTGACCTGCTGCGGTGGACAAAGCCGCGCGACAGCGAGGACATCATGAAACAGACCGAACCTCGGGCCACCTTTCGTGGCCTGCCGCTGATCCCGGAGCAGGACAGCGAAATCAGGCACTACATCCATCTGCAGACGCGCAACGGCGCAGAATGGAATACGGCCGAACTCGAAGCCATGTTGCAGGACATGCTCGAGCCGCCTGAGGTCGATGACGAAGACCGGAGATCGGTGAAGGAATCGATGGCGGCGCAGCAGGATGCCGCGTCCGATGGCGACGTCGACGACGAGCGTTCAGCGCCCTAATGCAGGCGCCTGCGCTTGTGCAGGTACATCTGCTGGTCGGCCCGCACGATATAGTTCAGCAGGTTCTGTTCGCTGGCCGGGTCGCACTGCACGACGCCGGCACTGATCGACACCCGGTAAGGACGCTCCTGCATCAGGTTGAACGCATGCAGGTTCGCGTTCAGCCGCGACAGGATGACTTGCGGCTGCCCATCGTCGAGGGCGTAGGCGACAAACTCGTCGCCACCCAGGCGCGCCACCACATCGGCGTCACGGAATGACTCCTGGAAGATGGCAGCCGCGTCGCGGATCAGGCCATCGCCGGCTTCGTGGCCAAGTTCGTCGTTGACCCGTTTCAGACCATCCACGTCCGCGAAGATGACCACACTGCGCGTCCTCTTGCGCTGGGCCAGCTTGAATACCTGCTCGGCGTGGGCAAAGAAGCCGCGCCGATTGTACAGCCCGGTCAGCACGTCGGTCAGCGACAGCCTGCGGATCTCCCCCTCGTCGGCATCGCGGCGCGCAAGTTCGGCGGCATGGGCCTGCGCGGTATCGGCCATCTGCTCATACTGCGCGTAGACCAGGCGTTCGAGCGAGCTGCGCGACTGCAGGCTGCCGAGCGCGGCAGCGGCCAGTTCGAGGACCGCCGACAGCAGCCGCTCGCGTTCGTGCCAAATCACCAGGTCTGCCTCGTGCTCCCATCCGACCACCAGTGCCGCCATGGGCATTGGCGCCGGTACGCCCAAGGCCAGTACACGCTGGCCGATGCGTCGTGCGGCCGGCTGGTTTGGCGCTGACGGCGCTTCGCCCAAAGGCCGTCCGAGCATGGACAAGGCGGTTTGATACCAGGGGTGTCCCTGCACGCCGACGTGCGGTTTTCCATGGCGGTCGAAGGCAACGATCTGTTCTTCGTCCACGCACGCGATCAACAAGGCGGCGCTGGCGTTCAGCTGCTCGGCGATGGCATGACCGACGGCATCGAATACGCCGCCAGCCTGATCGGCCTGCAACAGCTCACGCGACATGGTCAGCAGCGCTCGTAATTGCGCCAGCTCGTGCTGCGATTCGACGTCGAGTTTCATGGGAGCCGGCCTGTGATCGATGGATGGCGAGCCGCACGCATGCGGGCTTGCAACCCAATATACGCGCGTGATTCCTGCCCGGCCAGCGCTTTCGTCCGTGTCCAGAAACAAAAACGCCCCTCGAGAGGGGCGTCTGGCATGCTGCTTTACTCAGCGATCAAGCATAGCTGCGCAGGCGCAGCGAAAACTCCTGCAGCGCCTTGATGCCCGAGGCCTCGGCGCGGACGCACCAGTCCTGCAGCTGCTGCAGCAGCTGGTCGCGGGTCGAATGCGAGCGTTCCCAGATCGCGCCCAGTTCCACGCGCATCTGGTGCATGGTCTCCAGCACCTTGCTGTGTTCGAACAGTTCGCTCAGCTGGGCTTGCTGCGGCGCCTGCAGCTTGGCCGGCTCGCGCTGCATCAGCTTGCGGGCGCTCTTCAGGAAGCGCGATTCCAGCTCGGCCTTGTGCTTCAGGTGCTCGACTTCCTCGCGGAAGGCGGCCTTCACCGACTTGGCGTACTTGGCCATCACGTCGTAGCGGTTGGTGATGACGGACTGCAGCGTGTCGAGGTCGGCTTCCAGCTTGTTCTTGGCCAGCTTCGGCTTCGGAATGGTCTTCTTGACCTTGGCCAGGCCGACCATTTCCATCATGCGGATGTAGGCATAGCCGATGTCGAACTCGTACCACTTGCTCGACAGCTTGGCCGAGGTGGCGAAGGTGTGGTGGTTGTTGTGCAGCTCTTCGCCGCCGATCAGGATGCCCCAGGGGACCAGGTTGCATGCCGCATCGTTGCAGTCGTAGTTGCGGTAGCCGGTCCAGTGGCCCAGGCCGTTGATGATGCCGGCCGCGGTGATCGGGATCCACAGCATCTGCACGGCCCAGATGGTGATGCCGGCGACGCCGAACAGCGCCACGCTCAGCGGCAGCAGCATCGACACGCCCAGCCAGCTGTACCTGGTGTACAGCTTGTTCTCGATCCAGTCGTCCGGGCAACCGTGACCGTACTTTTCCAGGGTTTCCAGGTTCTTGGTCTCGGCACGGTACAGCTCGGCACCTTCCAGCAACACTTTCTTGATGCCGCGGGTCACCGGGCTATGTGGATCTTCGGCGGTCTCGCACTTGGCGTGATGCTTGCGGTGCACCGCCGCCCATTCCTTGGTCACCTGGCCGGTAGTCATCCACAGCCAGAAGCGGAAGAAATGGCTGACGATCGGATGCAGGTCCAGCGCGCGGTGCGCCTGGTGGCGGTGCAGGTAGATCGTGACGGCGGCAATCGTGATGTGAGTCACGATCAGCGTGTACACGACCATCTGCCAGCCGGACAGGTCGACCAGGCCACCGTCCAGGAAGGACAGGACGGCTTCGAAGATGTTGCTCAGAAAATTCATTAAGGCTCCAGAATGGGATCATACGAATCGCATGACGACAATACGCATTTTACGCGCATCCAGTGACGTGCGGCACGTTGACGCGCAATCAGTTCGTCGTTGATTGCGGATTCGACAGCGATTCCCGGCCGGGCTGCGTGATTCGCGCCACAACCGATGCTATATGCGCATCGAGGAGGCGGGTATCAAGTGACGGGATACCAAGTTTGATGTCCCCGGACTGCACCAGCGCATAGATTTTCTTGTTGATTTCGGACACCACGCCGCCCTGCCCGTTCTCCGGATCGCCGATCCAGAAGCCCAGGTCGAGCTCGTAGCCTTCCGGCGCGAAACGGCTCAGCGACACGCCCGGCGCCGGCGTCTCCAGCACCCGCGGCGTACCCGCGGCCTGGGCCACCAGCAGCGGCATCACCAGGTCGAGGTCGGAGCCGTAGGCCACCGTCAGCTTGGTCGATGCCCGCACCGCGCGCATGCTGAGGGTCTGGTTCAGCACCGGGCCCGAGATCAGCATTTCGTTCGGCAGCACGGTTTCGACGCCGTCCAGGCCTTGCAGCACCGTGTAGCGGGTGTTGATCTGGGTGACCTTGCCGCTGTACTTGTCGACCGAGATCATGTCGCCGATCGACAGGCTGCGCTCGAGCAGGATGATGAAGCCGGACACATAATTGCTGGCGATGCGCTGCAAGCCCAGACCGAGACCGACGCCGAGTGCGCCGCCGAACACCGACAGCACAGTGAGGTCGAGGCCGGCCTGGCTCAGGCTGATCAGCACGGCGCCGACGATCAGCACTGCACGGCTGACCCGCGCCAGCGCCACGCGCAGCGAACTGTGCAGCGCCTGCACACCCATCAGGCGTTCCTCCAGCGCCGCACCGGCCCACAGCGCCAGGATCATCAGCACCGCGATCGACACGATGGCCTGCAAGACATCGCCCAGCAGCACCGTGTTGTTCTTCTTGGGGCCGTAATGCAGCTCGGTGGTATCGAGGAAATGGAAGACGTCCGGCCACTTGCCGGTGATGTACAGCGCCACCGCCGCCCACACGATCAGGGCGAAGATCTTCTCGAAGGTGACGAAGGCCTCGCCCAGCTGGCCATGGCGCGCGAACACGCGCCGCAGCAGGAAGAAGGCCGCGCGGATCACCACCAGGGACCAGAACACCGGAATCGCCACCTTCACGATATTCGTGTGGAAGCGGTTTATGGCCAGCAGCCAGGTGGACAGGTAGAGCAGCCCGACCACCAGCAAGGGCGCCACCACGCGGGTCAGGCTGGCCACGCCTTCGTGCAGCGTGATGCCGCGTGCCGTGCGGCGCCGGCGCCACCAGAATTGCAGCAGGCCCGCACACAGCCAGCCGACCAGGATACTGCCTGCGATGGCCCCCACCTGCCACGGCATGCCGGGGCGGCTGAGGTCATCGAGCAGGTCGTCGATCAGGCTGGTGATCTGCAGCGGCGCCAAGATGCTTACTCTTCGGCGTCGGCGTCAGCGCTGTCGTCCGCCTTGTCAGCCTTGGCGGGCTTGTCGCCGGCCTTGCGCTCGAACACGGCGGCGAAGAAGCCGTCGGTGCCGTGCTTGTGCGGCAGCATCTTGAGGGTGTCGCCCATTTCCAGCGGAATGCGCTGCTCGGCGAGGACCTTGTTCATCGGGATCAGTTCGAAGTCCGGATGGCTGGCCAGGAATTGCGCGACGATGCCGTCGTTTTCCTCGTCCAGCAGGCTGCAGGTGGCGTACACCAGGCGGCCGCCGAATTTCACCAGGCGCGAGGCGCCGTCTAGGATCGAGATCTGCTTTTCGGTCAGTTCGGCGACGCCTTCCGGCTGCTGGCGCCATTTGACGTCAGGATTGCGGCGCAGCGTGCCCATGCCCGAGCACGGCGCGTCGACCAGCACGCGGTCGATCTTGCCGGCCAGGCGCTTCACCTTGGCGTCGCGCTCATGGGCGATGACGACCGGATGCACGTTCGACAGGCCGCTGCGCGCCAGGCGCGGCTTCAGCTTGGTCAGGCGCTTTTCGGAGACGTCGAACGCGTACAGGCGGCCGGTGCTGCGCATGATGGCGCCGATGGCCAGGGTCTTGCCGCCGGCACCGGCGCAGAAGTCGACCACCATCTCGCCGCGGCGCGCGCCCAGCAGCTGGGCCAGCACCTGGCTGCCCTCGTCCTGGACTTCGATCGCGCCTTCCTTGAACAGCGGCAGGTTCTGCAGCGCCGGCTTCTTCATGACGCGCAGGCCGGTCGGGGCGTACGGCGTCGGCTCGGCGACGATCGGCGCGGTGGCCAGCTCGGCGATCACCTTCTCGCGGTCGGCTTTCAGGGTGTTGACGCGCAGGTCCAGCGGCGCCGGCGTGTTCAGCACGGCGGCCAGCTGCAGGGTTTCTTCTTCGCCGTACTGGGCGACGAACTTGTCGTACAACCACTCCGGCAGGTTGGCGCGCTGTTTCGGCGGCAGCAGCGAACGGTCGATTTCCTTGATGCGGGCCAGGAAGGCGGTCTCGTCTTCGCTCAAGCCGCCCAGCGACTCGACGCCGACCGCTTCGGCCATGCCCAGCAGGACCAGGCGGCGCATGGTGGCGCTGGTGCCGGTGCCGAAGCCGCCGAAGTCGGTATAGAAGTTCTTGTTGCGCAGGACCGAGTAAATGCACTCGGCGATGGCGCCGCGCTCGCGGCCGCCCAGGCGGGGATGGTCCTTGAAGTAGCGCGACAGGGTGACGTCGGCCGGCGCCATGAAGCGCAGGATCTCGCGCAATACTTCTTCAGCATTGCCGAGGATCGCGGGAGGCAATCTCATGTAATTCCTTGAATTTTAAAAACTGGTGGTCTCGGCGATGCGGACTTCGCCGTCTGCGATGCTGAGCCTGTCTTCGACGAACAGGCGCACCGCTTGTGGGTAAATGAGGTGTTCCTCGGCCAGCAGGCGCTGCGCCAGGCTCTCCTCCGTGTCGCCCGGCAGCACGGGGATGCGCGCCTGCAGCACGCTCGGGCCGTGGTCCAGCTCGGCGGTTACGAAGTGCACGGTGGCGCCATGCTCCGCCACGCCTGCTTCAAGCGCCTGCCGGTGCGTGTGCAGCCCCGGAAACAGCGGCAGCAGCGAGGGGTGGATGTTCAGCATGCGCCCGGCGTAGTGCTCGACGAAGCCGCAGGTCAGGATGCGCATGAAGCCGGCCAGCACCACCAGGTCGGGCTGGTAGCCGTCGATGGTCTGCTGCAGAGCGGCGTCGAAGGCGTCGCGCGATGCGAAGGCCTTGTGGTCCACCACGGCGGTCGGAATGCCGTGCGCTTTGGCGAATTCAAGGCCTTTGGCGTCGGGCTTATTGCTGATCACGGCGGCGATACGGGCGGGCCACTGCTGCGCTTCGCGTGCGCGCACGATGGCTTCCATATTGCTGCCGCGGCCAGAAATAAGGATCACGATATTTTTCATAAGCGCGCATTGTAACCCGAGGGATGGCCCCAAGGAATGCGCCCCGGCCGCGACAAGGCGGTTTATTCGAAAGGCCGAGCCCCAACCCAACCCACCGATTGCGGCGACTGCGGCTCTTCAAACGAATAAAACACGCGGAAAGGCACTTTTTTCTCGGCCCAGAATTCGGCCGCGTCGCGGAACACATCGAGCAGCGTCTCGCGCGCTTCCTTGTCAAATTTTTGCGTATTCGGCAATTGATCGAGCACGGCGATGAATCCCGGCTGCGGTCCGGCCTCGGCGATCACGTTAGTGATGCAATTACGCAACGCTTCGAAGTTCTTGCTGCACTGGCGGGGGAAGGTGAACTGCTCGCCGATGCGAGCGCAGACTTGCTGTTTGGTGAGGGCATGGGCGCAATGAGCGTACAGGAAGTGATGGCCAAGGCGGCCTGCTTCCTTCTGCAGTTCCGAAGTGCGGTAAGCCCGGATCGACTGCACGAGATTAGGCGGCACTCTCATCAACAAACTCATTTTCCCCTCAAGTTTCCCACCGTTAAAACCCTTAGTCCCGTAAGGGTAACGTTTTGTGGTATTCGAATCAACCCGAATATTGCCGAGCAAGCCCGAATTGTAAGAATTGTCGGGCATTTTCAGCCTGTATTAAGCGTTTTTACACCGTTTTTCGCTGTGATGACATATCTGCATGTCTGCTTCTGCCTGTTACATTTTGTTGCCACGCGGATCGCTCCCAAGTGGCAACTAGCGGTAACATTCAACCATGGCAGTAAATGTCCAACCGATTTAGAACACCAGCACACATCACGAGGTAATGAACATGAACTTCAAAGCCAAACTGCTTCTCTCCGCCCTCGGCGTTTGCGCCCTGCCGCTGGCCCAGGCCGGCGATTTCGAGGATTTCGGCCAGGTCGTGCGTGTGCAGCCGCGCATCGAGCAAATCCGCACCCCGCGCCGTGAATGCCGTACCGATTATGTCCAGGCCCAGGTGCAGCCGCAGCGCAGCCAGGGCGGCTCGGTGGTCGGCGGTATCGCCGGCGCCCTGCTGGGCAGCCAGGTCGGCAGCGGCAACGGTAAAGTGGCCGCCGCCGCCGCCGGTGCGATCGCCGGCGCCATGGTCGGCGACCACGTCGAGAACGACGGCCGCAACTACGCCCCGAGCACCCAGGAACAGGCCGTGCAGCGCTGCCGTACCGTGGAAGCCGTCGAACAGCGTACCAACGGCTACGACGTGACCTACGACTACCGCGGCCACACCTACACCACCGTGATGAACCGCGACCCGGGCAACCGCATCCGCGTGCGCGTCTCGGTCGAGCCGGAACAGTATTAATCGGCCAGTCCCTCCGCAGCCCTAGCCAGCTGCACCCTTCCTCGGTGCTTGCACCGAGGAAGGACCTCACCCGATAATAGGATGTTCCCTTCAGGTCGTCCTATGCTCATCAAACGCAAATCCATCGAACTGGCCGAATCCTCGCGCCGTCCCGCCTCCGCCCCCGCGGCAGCCAAGCCCGCCTCGCGCAAACCGAAGTTCGCTCCCGTCACCCTGTCCGAACAGGACGGCGTACGCTATCTGCACTTCGGCACCGAATGGGTGCAGGGCGCCATGCGCATCCGCAAGCCGGACTGGCCGGAACTCGAATACGCGCAGCAGATGATGGCCTGGATGCTGTTCATCGAACAGCCGCGCGCCATCGCCCAGTTGGGCCTGGGCGCCGCCACCCTCACCAAGTTCTGCTACCGCCAGTTCCCGCAAGCCCTGGTCACCGCCGTCGAACTGAATCCGTCCGTGATCGCGATCTGCTCCTCGATGTTCAAGCTGCCCTCCGACGACGAGCACCTGCAGGTGCTGGAAATGGATGCGATGGACTTCGTGATGGACGAAGACAACCGTGAGGCTTATGACGTGCTGCAGGTCGACCTGTACGACGCCACCGCGCGCGGCCCGGTGCTCGACACGCCCGAGTTCTACCAGGCCTGCAATGCCTGCCTGCTTGATACCGGCGTCATGACCGTCAACCTGTTCGGCGACCACCCGAGCTTTAAGAAGAACATCAAGGCGATGCGCTTCGCCTTCGACACCGTGATCTGCCTGCCGGAGGTCCACGACGGCAACGTGATCGCACTGTGCTTCAAGAACGCGCCCGACCTCGATCCCGAGCGCCTGGCCGCGCGCGCCGCGCAAATCGTGGCCGCCACCAAGCTGCCGGCCAAGTCCTGGGTGAAAGGCATCCAGACGAGCATCAAAGCCAAATAAGCCACCGACATTAACCGGACCTGCGAACGCCACTATGAACGCCCCTGCCCCCACTGCTTCCAGGTCCCCGCTTCCGAAGGCGCTCGACCTGCAGACCATCTTCTCGTGGCTGCTCGCCGACGGCATCGTCGAAAAGTCGACGGTCAAGCCGCACTTCGCCCAGGCCCAGGGCATCCTGAAAAATGCGACGGGCTCCATGCATCCGCTGACCGCCATCGCCCAGTGCAAGATCGTCTCCGCCAAGCCGCCGCACAAGCTGCTGACCCTGGACGTGCTGAGCGAATGGTGCGCGGCCAAGGTCGGCGTGCCCTATCTGCGCATCGACCCGCTGAAAATCGATTTTACGAAGGTCGCCGACGTGATGTCGGCCTCCTATGCCGCGCGCTTCAACATCCTGCCGGTCGAATTGAAGGGCGATACGCTGGTGGTGGCCACCGCCGACCCCTTCCACACCGAGTGGCAGGACGAGATCGCCCGCATCTCGCGCAAGCGCATCGAGCTGGCGCTCGCCAATCCGCTCGACATCGCGCAGTACATCTCGCAGTTCTTCAGCCTGGCCAAGTCGATCCGCGACGCCAACAAGTCGAGCGGCCAGGACCTGGCGATGCGCAACAACTTCGAACAGCTGGTCGAACTGGGCAAGTCGAACAAGCAGGTCGACGCCAACGACCAGCATATCGTCAACATCGTCGACTGGCTGTGGAGCTATGCCTTCGACCAGCGCGCCTCGGACATCCACCTGGAACCGAAGCGCGAATTCGGCGTCATCCGCTTCCGCATCGACGGCGTGCTGCACCAGGTCTACCAGGTGCCGGCGGTGGTGATGATCGCGATGACCGCGCGTATCAAGCTGCTGGGACGGATGGACGTGATCGAAAAGCGCCGCCCGCAGGACGGCCGCATCAAGACCAAAACGACTGGCGGCCAGGAAGTCGAGCTGCGTTTATCCACCATGCCGACCGCCTTCGGCGAAAAGCTGGTGATGCGTATCTTCGATCCGGAAGTGGTCGTGAAAACCCTGCCGGAACTGGGCTTCCCGCCCGACGACGCCGAACGCTGGGACGCGCTGACGAAGCGCCCGCACGGCATCGTCCTGGTGACGGGACCGACCGGCTCGGGCAAGACCACGACCCTGTACACGACGCTCAAGGCCCTGGCCACCAGCGAGGTGAATGTCTGCACGGTCGAGGACCCGATCGAGATGGTCGAAGCCTCCTTCAACCAGATGCAGGTACAGCCGGGCATCGATCTCTCGTTCGCGGACGGTGTGCGCGCCCTGATGCGCCAGGACCCGGACATCATCATGGTCGGCGAGATCCGCGACCTCGAGACGGCCGAGATGGCGATCCAGGCCGCACTGACCGGCCACCTGGTGCTGTCGACCCTGCACACCAACGACGCGCCATCGAGCGTGATGCGCCTGCTGGAACTGGGCGTGCCCTACTACCTGCTGGGCTCGACGCTGAGCGGCATCATGGCCCAGCGCCTGGTGCGCACCCTCTGCACGCATTGCAAGAGCCCGGACGGCGAATTGAGCGACGAAGTCTGGGACAGCATCGGCGGTGCCTGGAAGATTCCGAAGCCGGCGACAGTGTATCGTCCGGTCGGCTGCCCGGAATGCCGCCAGACCGGCTTCCGCGGCCGCACCGGCATCTACGAACTGGCGACGGTGACGGAGCCTTTCAGCCACCTGATCCAGGAAGTGACGGACCTGGCGGCGCTGCGGCAGCAGAGTATGGCGGACGGCATGAAGCCGCTGCGCATCGCCGGTGCCTACAAGATCGTGGAGGGGGTGACGACGGCAGAGGAAGTTCTTAAAGTCACCTCGGCCTTGTCGTAAATTTTTGCGTAGCTCTGGCGTAAATCAAAACGGCCCGCTATAATGCGTGCCTTCTTCGGGTCGTTAGCTCAGTTGGTAGAGCAGCGGACTTTTAATCCGTTGGTCGCTGGTTCGAGCCCAGCACGGCCTACCAAAGATTCAAGCGAAAACGCCAGCCTTCGGGCTGGCGTTTTTGTTTTTACTTCTTGCGCGCGTACTGGAATTCCGGCGTCGCCTTCAGCGCATCCTTTGTCGCCCCCGGCAGCACCAGGTTGCTGCCCTCGATTTTGATTTGCTCGGTAGGAATGGCTACGTCGTGCCGGGCCATGCCGAGGAAGCCGCCGACGCCGATGATGGCAACGGAGGCGTGCGGCATCTTCGAGCCGGAACCCGGTGCGACGATGATGTCCTCGATCTTGCCGATGCGTTCCTTCTTATCGTTGGTCACGGCCTTGCCGAGCAGATCCCGCTTTACGCTCCGGCCGACCACCACCGCCTCCATTTCGGTTACTGCCACGCCCAGCGGCGTGGCGCCCGCGACGGGCGGATTGGCTTGCGTCGCCGTCTGGGCGGATGCGCCATCCATCGCCGCAAATGACGATATCGCCATGACCAGGGTTCCGAACAGCCGTCTCATGTGCACCTCCCTGTCGAAGAAGATCCGTGTGTCGTGTCACCAAGGCGCCATCTTAGGACAGGCGGGTCGGCGCACGTTTGCACATGGTGCCTTCTTGATGCGGCTCAGTTTTGGTGAAGGCTTGAGGCCAGAGGGTTTTAGCCTGCAAACAAAAACGCCAGCACTTGGGCTGGCGTTCTTATTTTCAGCAGACTCCAAATTCAGGCACCGCGCTACCGATGCAGCAAATCAACCCAGCCGCAAGAACTTGATCAACGATTTCACAAAACCCTCTTTAGTTATTAGTTATGCAACGAAAGGCGCAATGTAGCAAATTTGTTAATTTCGTTCAATATTTTTGTTGCATAGCCTTTGATCTTGGAAGCAGCACAAGCTCGTCGAAGCCCCAATTCCAAAATGCATCTTCAGTTGCCGCAAGACAATTTTAGTTAACACGCCCTTGCCTACACTGGCTTCACGCACCCGGGCCGCTATCCGACAAACCAGCCACGTGTGCGGTCATGGATACCACTTCCCCACCACTGACCTGGAGCCACCATGCAAAAACTGTTGACCGTTCTTGCCGCCACGACCCTGTTGGCCACCTGCGCCAACGCAGCCCCCATCGCCGTAACCGACACAACGCAGCAAGCCACTGCCCAGCAGATGCATGACGCCACGGGCGCATACAGGCTCAACGATGGCCGGCGCGCCGACATCTTCGTGCTGGAAAAACGGCTATTTGTAAGAATCGGGCGCAGCCAGCAGAAGGAATTGGTGCTGGCAGGATCGAACCGCTTCGCAACGCGCGACGGCAGCATCGCAATCCAGTTCGGCGCCAATATCGACAACGAGCGCATCGTGCTCGAGCAAACACGCGGAAACGGCCAGTCGGACACGATCCGCCTCGCCTCCAACGAGCGCGCAGGCCGCGGCAGCGCCGATTGAGAGCGGCGGCCCGAAGGGGCTTTTCAAGAAGCCGGCTCAGCCGCTATAATGCCGCCCTTCGGGTCGTTAGCTCAGTTGGTAGAGCAGCGGACTTTTAATCCGTTGGTCGCTGGTTCGAGCCCAGCACGGCCTACCAGATATATGCAGGAAGCCCACGCATTTCGGTGCGTGGGCTTTTTGTTTTCCGGCCGGGGGAATGCGACTTGCAACTACCGGGATGGGCTGTCAAGGCTGCCCGGCGAGAACCAGGCTTCGAAATGATTCGGTCTGATCGCCGAGGATTGGCTATATGTGGCACTCTGGTTGCTGAGTTGTATCTGAACGCCGTGGGTCTTGAACAAGTCGACCAGTTTCACGCCAATCGTGTCGCACTCGGTCTTCTTGAAGCACTTCAGGATCGACTTGCTTTGCATGCCGCTTACTTTCTCGATTCCCGGAACGATGATCGCACCGCCGTTCAAAGTATCGTCCTGCAGCTGTTGGCGAACCCGTTCAGCGTCGTCACGATCAGCTTGGTCCCGAATATGGAAATAGACACGCGCCGGCAAGCTGTCCAGGGCCTGGGTAATGACGTTCTTTAATTCGGGCTGCTGCCTGACCGCTTCGGCCGCATCGGCGTTGACGGCTTTTTGAAAAGCCGCGTCGCCCGATAGGTTGGCGTACTTGATCACGACAACGTAGACGCCTTCTGGAATCCGTTTTTGGTCCCGGTATATTTTCGCGATAGCACTGGCCATCATCTTCTTTGCCGGTTCGGACGCGGTCGCGTAGTCCATCACAAGCTTGATGTCCTCGTTCTGCTGCTTTTGCACAGAAAAGTAATAGCCGATGACTACCCCGGCGACGGCCAGGATAATCTTGAAAAACACGTCGATCCAGTCGCGCAGTTCCTTGACTGTGATATGCCGGGATGGCGAAATCTCGTTCGCGCCGTCGCTCATGGCCGCTCCTTCGGATATACCAGCCCATCATATGCCCGAATATTTACGATTATCAAATCGCCGTGGATATTGGCATCGACAAATTCACAGCACAAAAAAAAACGCCAGCCACCAAGCCGGCGTTTTTCATTTGCAGCGCCGTTTTTCAACGCTGCGCCAGTGTCGTCGACGTGCTCACCACCACACGCTCCGCTGTGAGCGAACCAGTCGGCACATAGCTCATCAGCATGTCTTCGCCGAGCGGGCCGCGGTTGAATTCCATCGACACATTGCCGTCACGCGTGGCATACAGATTGTTCGACAGGGCGATCAAGCGGATCGGACGCTCCTTGCCGATCTGGGCGACGATGCCATCGGATGCCGAAGCCACCTGCATGCGCCATCCGTTCGACATCCTGTAGCCGCCGCTGATCGCTTCGGCCTCGTACTCGTAGAACTGGAATGCTGGTGTCTCCGCCGTCACCTGCACCTGTGGCGCCGGCTGAGGCTCGGTTGGTAGCGTGTTCGGTTTTTGTTCCTGCGCGCTGGCACCAGCCGCTGCCAGCAGCAGGGCCGGGTAAAGAATAAGAGATAGACGCCGCATGATCGCTGCTCCTTCAGACAAGATGATTGTTTTGGTCATTCCAGTCTAGGGCGGCCTCCCCAAGCCGCAAGGCCCGGGGCCCGAGCATCACGAAACCGTCTCACTCCTTTCGAACTCAGATTTAAAAGAAATGACGCTGGTTCAATCTTTCGCCAATTGCCCGCCCTCGCCTTCCCAGTTGGAGACCTCGTAGGGTGTATCGGACCCGGGCGGGCGATAGGTGCCGGACTTGGTCACGGCCTCGTCGATTTCCCTGGTCGTGAGCAGGACCGTCGTCTTGCAGGTGGTGACGCCGGCGGCATTCACCCTGAGGGCCAGGGCCGCGGCGCTGGTATTGTCGGGGAGTTCCCCGATGATGATGACGTCGCGGTCGCCGAACACGTAATAAAACGCTTCGACCTTGCCGCCGAGCGAGCCGAACAATTCGTCGACCGCCGCGCGCCGCCGCGTGCCGCCTTCCTTGATCAAGCCGTTGATGCCTTTGCTGAGATAACTCGCTTCCACCAGGTACTTGGCCATGTCAGTCCCCCTCCGGATATCCTCGTGTTGGACCTTCGACCGCGCACCGCGGTTCAAGCGCCGCTCGATTTCATATGCATGTTTGATAACAAATCGTGACAACTCTCCCGCAGCCAAACTGCTACTCTGCAAAGGTACAAGCAATAGGAGGGAGAAGACATGACTATGTTCCGATCTGGCCTGGCGGTTGCGGCGCTGTTCGCTGCCGGCAGCGCCTGTGCGCAGCTGGTGAATCCCGTAGCCCAGGCCCGGCTGCAGAAGCAGGCTTCGCCCGAGGCCAGTGCCTTTGCGAAGATCCCTGCGCCCTTCGAACGCAACTACGTGCGCGACGAGGGTGAGCACCCGTTCACGAAGATGTTCGACGGCTTCCGCACAGATCCGCGCCTCGTTGCCGGTATCAACCTCAACCGCTATTTGGCACTCGAAGCGGGCTATGCCGAACGCAAGGACCGCGGTTTCCACAGGGCGGGCCGGCATTCTATCGTGGACCCGTACTCTGCCTTGGATGAAACCGGCGCCCTTGGCATCGAGGGTTTCCACAGCTTCGCGGCCGTCAAGGCCAACGTGCCGGTCACCGATGATCTCTCGGCCTATGGCAAGCTGGGCGTCGCCTACAGCGAGCGCCGCGGCGTCGATGCCCTCGGCAAGATCAGCCCCAACACCGATATCGGCGCCTATACCGGTGTCGGCGGGCAGTACAGGCTCAACGAAAAAGCGGCGGTGAGCGTGGAAGGCCAGAAGTTCGGCAATACCGCCAGCAAGTGGAGCAGCCGCGACAGCAACGGCAACCGCGTCGACGCGAAGGTGAATCTCGGCTTCTGAACCCTGGCGTTTGAACCTCCGGCAGCAGAGCGCATCCAAAGGGAGTGACCCATGTTCACCCGGGAGGGACCATGCGCGTTCTCTGCCTTGTTCCGGTCCTGCTGGCCTGCGCCGGCTGCGCCACGTCCGATGCTTATCCGCGCCGGCCGACGGCCCAGGAAATTGCCAGCGTCGAAGGGCTGTACAGCCTCAGCGACGGCTTCCGCGCCCATCTGTACGATCTCGACAGCCGGCTTTACGTGCGGATCGGCGCCGGCCCGGAAAAAGCCTTGATGGCAGTCGGCCCGGACCGTTTTGCCTCGCCGAGCGGCGACGTCTCCTTCCAGTTCGAGCCGGAACGCGCCGGCGACGACGTCAGGCGGGTTGCGGTCGCCTACTACCGCAGGCCCAACGCCCGTCCGCCGATCATGTTCTCGACAGGGCCGAGGCCGGGGCGCGGTTTTCTGGATTAGTTCAGCGCTGCGCGAGCTGCGACGTGACCGTCACCAGCTGGCCCAGGCGCGGATCGACATAAGTCATCAACATGTCATCGCCGTACGCGCCGCGGTTGAATTCCATCGTCACGTTGCCGTCCGGGGTCACGAATTTGTCCGGCGACACCGCGACCAGCCGCACCGGCGCGTCTTGCCCGATAGCCGCGTCGAGATAGCGTGAGGAAGCGCGCACCTTCATGCGCCAGCCGTTCGACATTTCATAGTAGCCGCTGACGGCGTGGGCCTGTTCCTGGTCGAGCCGGTAGGAACGCATCGGGGCCGCCACCTGCACTGTCGACATCGGCGTGGTGTCCGGGAGGGCCGTATTGCCTGCTTGCGCCATGGCGTCGGAGGCCAGCAGCAGCAGGGCTGAAGAAAATGAGAGAGATGAGAGGCGCATGATCGTTCCTTCACGTGGCGACAGGCGGGAGGCTGTCGTCACCCCAGTCTAGGGCAGGGTCCGCCAGCCGCAAGCCTTATGCGCCGGGCATCACGAAACAATCTCGATACGCGAAAATGCAGATCAAAGTGAAATGACACGGAAACGGGACGCGCACTGCGAATCCCGTATCGCGTTGCGCCGGACGGCTCAGCGGTCCCGGCGCTGGCCCAGCTGCGACAAATCGCGCACCGCGCCGCGGTCCGCCGAGGTCGTCAGCGCCGCATAGGCCTGCAGCGCCTGCGACACCACGCGCTCGCGGCCGACCGGCTGCCACGCATCGGGGCCGCGCGCTTCCATCGCCGCGCGGCGATGCGCCAGCTCTTCAAAAGACACGCGCAGGTCGATCGTGCGGTTCGGGATGTCGATGTCGATCGTGTCGCCCTCTTCCACCAGGCCGATCGCGCCGCCTTCCGCCGCTTCCGGCGAGGCGTGGCCGATCACCAGGCCCGAGGAGCCGCCCGAGAAGCGGCCGTCGGTGAACAGCGCGCAGGCCTTGCCGAGGCCCTTCGACTTGATGTACGAGGTCGGGTACAGCATCTCCTGCATGCCGGGACCGCCTTTCGGACCTTCGTAGGTGATGATGACGACGTCGCCGGCCACCACCTGGTCGCCGAGGATGGCCTCGACCGCCGCGTCCTGGCTGTGGAACACACGCGCCCGGCCGGAAAACTTCAGGATGCTCTCGTCGACGCCGGCCGTCTTCACGATGCAGCCTTTCTCCGCGATATTCCCGTACAGGACCGCCAGGCCGCCATCCTTCGAATAAGCGTGGGCCAGGTCGCGGATGCAGCCGTTGGCGCGGTCGATGTCGTTGCTGGCGAAGCGTTCGGCCTGCGAGAACGCGACCTGGGTCGGCACGCCGCCCGGCGCCGCGCGGAACAGCTGGTGCACGGCGGGGTCGTCGCTGCGGCGGATATCGTATTTTTCGATCGCCTCGCCCAGGCTGGCGCTATGCACGCTCGGCACGGAGGTATCGAGCAGGCCAGCGCGCGCCAGTTCGCCGAGGATGGCGACGATGCCGCCGGCGCGGTGCACGTCCTCGATGTGGTACTTGTCCGTCATCGGCGCCACCTTGCACAGGCAGGGCACCTTGCGCGAGATGCGGTCGATGTCGGCCATCGTGAATTCGACGCCGGCTTCGTGGGCCGCGGCCAGCAGGTGCAGCACGGTGTTGGTCGAGCCGCCCATCGCGACGTCCAGCGTCATCGCGTTCTCGAAGGCTGTCTTGGTGGCGATGTTGCGCGGCAGGACGGAATAGTCGTCGCCCTCGTAGTGGCGCTTGGCCAGCTCGACGATCAGGCGGCCGGCGCGCAGGAACAGTTCCTTGCGGTCGGCGTGGGTGGCGACGATGGTGCCATTGCCCGGCAGCGACAGGCCCAGCGCCTCGGTCAGGCAGTTCATCGAATTGGCCGTGAACATGCCGGAGCAGGAACCGCAGGTCGGACAGGCCGAGCGCTCGGCTTCGAGCACGTCGGCATCCGACTGGGTCGGGTCGCCGGCCTTGATCATGGCGTCGATCAGGTCGAGCTTGATGACCTTCGTGTCGTTGTTGACGGTCTTGATGACCTTGCCCGCTTCCATCGGTCCGCCCGACACGAACACCACCGGGATGTTCAGGCGCATCGCGGCCATCAGCATGCCCGGCGTGATCTTGTCGCAGTTCGAGATGCAGACCATGGCATCGGCGCAGTGGGCGTTGACCATGTACTCGACCGAATCCGCGATCAAATCGCGCGAGGGCAGCGAGTACAGCATGCCGCCGTGGCCCATGGCGATGCCGTCGTCGACGGCGATGGTATTGAATTCTTTCGCGACGCCGCCGGCCGCTTCGATCTCGCGCGCGACCAGCTGGCCGAGGTCCTTCAGGTGCACGTGGCCGGGTACGAATTGCGTGAACGAGTTGACCACGGCGATGATCGGTTTTTCGAAGTCGCCGTCCTTCATGCCGGTCGCACGCCACAGGGCGCGGGCGCCCGCCATGTTGCGGCCCTGGGTGGTAGTACGGGAACGGTAAGTCGGCATGATGTCTCCTCGAGAAAGCACCAGATTGCCGTAGCCCCTGTGATTTGTCTAATATATGATTTATTGTTCAGTGATTCTTTTTGCATATCACAGAACAACTCTCACACTTTCCCACACGAAAGCCCTTGGCCGGATGCTGTCGAGCCGCTATAATGCTGGCCGTCGGGTCGTTAGCTCAGTTGGTAGAGCAGCGGACTTTTAATCCGTTGGTCGCTGGTTCGAGCCCAGCACGGCCTACCACGAACAAGCAGTAGCAGATCAGCCAGCTTTCGAGCTGGCTTTTTTGTTTGTCCGCTCGGAACGCAGGCCTTCATGCCCCAGACCATCCACGTCCCCGTCCACCACGAGCTCATCATCAAGAAGAGCCGCTTCATCGCCTGCGTCCAGCCGATGGCGGACCGTGCCGGCGCGCAGAAGGTGGTCGCCCAGCTGCGTGCGGAGCACCCCGGCGCCGCCCACGTGTGCTGGGCGCTGCTGGCCGGCGGACAGTCGGCGGCGGTGGACGATGGCGAACCGAGCGGCACCGCCGGCCGTCCCATGCTGGACGTGCTGCGCCACCAGGATCTGGAAGGGGTGCTGGCGACAGTGGTGCGCTACTTCGGCGGCGTCAAGCTGGGCGCCGGCGGCCTGGTGCGCGCCTACACCGACAGCGTGGCCCAGGCCCTGTTGAAAGCGGAAAAGATCGCCATCATCCGCCGGCGCCTGCTGCGCTGCGCGGCCCCCTACCCGCTCGAAGGCCTGGTGCGGCGCGAACTGGAGCTGACCGGCGCCGCGCTGGAACAGGTCGAACACCAGCAGGACGTGCTGTTCACGTTCAGCCTGCCTGACGACAAGGCCGATGCGCTGGTGACGCGGCTGAACGAAGCCGGCAGCGGACGAGTCGCCTGGATCGGCGACGCGCAAGATTAAGAACGCCTGACAGAAGGCCGTGTTGACGACGGACGGCGGCGCCGCTGGCTGCGCTCGTCCGAACCGCTGCAGCCGCCGAGCAAGATTGCGCAGAGCAAGAACATTACGCGGTGCATGAGCGCTCCATGTGAAAGAACTGCCGCCACAGTACGGTCAACGCGCGCGTCCGCCCGCTCATCGGGCCGAATTGTTGCGCGAAGAGAGCGGGAATCTTTACGCCGTTTTACAGGAATTTACATCTCGCCTTGACATGGCCGAGGCGCGCGCCGGCTCAGCCACGTAGGATGGTTTGGACTCCAACTCATCCACACCGAACGAGCATGGTACAGTCCGGTTTTTGGAAGAACGTCATCACCGTCCTGCTGGGGGCGACTGGTGCGCAGGCCCTGCCGCTGCTGGTGGCGCCCTTCCTCACACGCATGTGCACGCCCGAAGACATCGGCGCCTTCAGCGTCTGGCTGGGCACGGTCACCGTGGCTTCGATCGCCGCCACCTTGCGCATCGACACCGTGATGGTCATTGACCGCGACCCGCACCAGCAGCGCCTGTGCTTCGGCGTCGTCACTTACACCACCACCGTGCTGGCGCTGGGGCTCACCTTGCTGGGCGTGCTGGCGCGCCTGCTCGATCTTCCGGTCGTCCGCGATATGTCCTGGTACCAGTTGCTCGGCATCGGCCTGGGCACCTGGCTGACCGCGAGCGCGCAGACCACGCTCGCCTATGCCACCGCGCACAACCTGTTCCGCCAGGCGGCCACGGCCAAGGTGCTGAAGGCCTGGACGATCGCCATCGGCCAGGTGGCGCTTCTGTATGTAGGCCTGTGCCACATCGCCTTGCTGACGGGGCAATTGATCGGACTCGCCGCCGGCTTGTGGTGGGCGCGGCGGATCCTGAAGCCGCCCACCTCGCGCATCAGGCTCATGCTGGACGCCGAGCAGCGTCATTACCTCGTCAGGCACCAGGCCTTCTGGCGCTATTCCCTGCCCTCCAGCCTGATCAACACCCTGGTCGGACAGCTGCCGCTGTTCATGATCGGCTTGCACCACGGCGCCGCGGCGGCAGGCCTGTTCGCCCTGACCCAGCGCGTGCTCAGCGCGCCGGTGGCCCTGGTCGCGGCCTCGGTCCAGGAAGTGTTCAAGCGCCAGGCGGCGCAGGAGTTCCAGTCGCTCGGCCATTGCCGGACCGTCTACCGCTCGACCTTGCGCGGGCTGGCGCTGCTCGCCCTGCTTCCCGGGCTGACCCTGCTGCTGTTTGCACCGGACCTGTTTTCCTGGACATTCGGTGCGCGCTGGGAGCCGGCAGGCGACATGGCGCGCATCATGGCGCCACTGTGCTTCCTCAACTTCGTCGCCACGCCCCTGAGCTACGTCTTCTTCATTGCCGGCAAGCAGAAGATGGAACTGGGCTGGCAGGTCGCGCTGTTCGCGATGACGGTTGCGGCCTTCGGCGCGCCGCTGGCGCTGCACCAGAGCGTGCTCGCCTATGCGATCGGCCGCTGCCTGCTGTACCTGGTGTACCTGGCCATGTCCTGGCGCTGCGCGCAGGACCAGGGCGGCCGCCGCGCCGGCACTGCACTCCTGCGCCCGCAGGCGGCCCCGGGCAAGATCGGCCGCTGACCCATCACCCTTCGCTATACCGGACATCACGACTCGAAAGCGGACGAGGCTGCAGTGCGGCGCGATAATGGCCGGTTCCTCATTCCACAAAAAGATTACGTGATCAAGAAGAGCCTGGCCCCGTTGGCCCTCGGCGGTTTCGGCATCGGCATGACGGAATTCGTCATGATGGGCATCCTGCCCGACATCGCCACCGGCCTGAACATATCCATCCCCGAAGCGGGTTACCTCATTTCCGCCTACGCCGTCGGCGTGGTGGTCGGCGCGCCGACCCTCGTCAGCATGCTCGGGCACCGTCCGCCGCGCGGCGTACTGGTCTGGTTCATGCTGATGTTTGCCGCGTTCAACGCATTGTCCGCGTTCGCGCCCAACTTCCACACGATGATGCTGTTCCGCTTTTTGGCCGGCCTGCCGCATGGCGCCTTCTTCGGCGTCGGCGCGGTGGTTGCCACGCGTCTTGCGGACAAGGGCAAGGAGGCGGCGGCGCTGGCCAGCATGTTCTCCGGCCTGACGCTGGCCAATGTGGTCGGCGTGCCGGCCGGCACCTGGCTCGGCCACCACATGAGCTGGCGCATCGTGTTCCTGATCGTCGCCGTGATCGGCCTCGCCACCGCCTTCATGACGCACAAGGTCATCCCCTATTTCGAAGGCAGCCAGCGCGCCGGTCTGGCCCAGGACTTGCGCATCTTCCGCAATCCGAAGCTGTGGCTGGCACTGGGCATTACCTCGATCGGCACCGGCGGCTTCTTCGCCTGGCTCAGCTATATCGCACCGTTGCTGACCGACGTCGCCCACTTCCATGCCGACGTGATCCCGCTGATCATGACCGTGGTCGGTGTCGGCATGACGGCCGGCGTGCAGTTCGGCGGCAAGCTGGCCGACCGCGTGCATCCGCTGCGCGCGATCACGATCCTGCTGGCGACGATGATTGTCCTGCTGTGCCTGAACGCGCTGCTGGCGTCCTCGCAGATTGCGATGGTGATGCTGGCTTTCCTGGTGGGTGCGAACGCGCTGGCGCTAGGCCCGTCGATCCAGATGCTGCTGATCGAGCATTCGCGCGAAGCCGAGATGCTGGGCTCCTCGCTGGGCCAGTCCGGCTTCAATATCGGCAATGCCACCGGGGCTTTCCTGGGCGGCATTCCGCTGATCATGGGCTACTCGTATTCCTCGCCGCTGTGGGTGGCCGCCGGCCTGGCCGGCTGCGGTCTGGTGCTGGCCTTCGCGATGCAGGCGCACGCGCGCCGCGGCCTCGCTCAGACCAGAACGGCCTGACCCATCGAATCGGCCAGCTCGGCAGCCTCGTCGATGATCGCGCGCAGCGAGTCCTCGTCGACCAGGTAGTCGAGCGCGCTGTCGCTGTGGGCCGGCAGCTTGACCGGCTTGCCCAGCGGCGAAGGTATTTCGGCGTACAGGTTCGCCATCAGGAGGGTGTCCAGCAGCGAGGTCGGCGGCATGTGCAGCCAGCTGCCGCGCAGTTCGAAGATGGCCTCGCACACCGGTTCCGGCAGCGCCAGGCGGCGCGCCACTTCGCGCGTCACCACGTCTTCGCACAGCTCGCCCCAGCGGTCGTCGTCATCGTCGAGCAGGCCCGGGAATTCGTCGGCGCGCGACAGCAGGTAGAAGGCCCCCACTTCGTGCACGATGCCGGCGAACATCGCCGTGTCCGGGTTGACGAAGGTGACACGGCGCGCGAACACCTGGGCCAGCGCGGCCACCTGCACCGTGTGCTCCCATAGCTGCTCGGCCTTGTCGCGCACGTCTGGATCCTGGATACAGCTGCCGAACTGGCGCACCACCAGGCTCGCCACCAGCATCTGCAGGTTGCGGTAGCCGATCCGCGTGACGGCCGCGCGCACATTCGTGATCGGCCGGTTGCCGGCGTTGAAGGCGGAAGAATTCGCCAGCGCCACGGTGCGTGCCGCCAGCTGCGGTTCGCCCAGCACCAGGCGAATCGCCTGCTCGAGGTGGCAATCGGGGTCGTTCAGCGCCTGCTGCAGGCGCAGCACGGCGTTGACGCTGGTGGGGAAGGATATGTCACCGCGTGCCGCCTGGGCCGCGATGTATCCGAAGGCTTCGATTCTGTTCACGCGGAAATTATACCGCGCGAACTTTAGCCTACAGGCAATTATCGTACTGACGATTGCAACCTGTGGTATCCGAACAAAAAAAACGGCCGGCTACAAAAACCGGCCGCCGAAGGGCAAATCGGATCGCGCTTGTTTCCCTTGTTATTTCACTTTGATGGCGCTTTTTACGGTGGTCACGCCGTCGACACTTTTCGCGACCTTGACCGCCTTGTCGGCCTCGGCTTTCGAGTTCACGAAACCGCTCAGCATCACGACGCCCTTCTCGGTTTCGACGTGGATGCCCAGCGATTCCAGGTCCGGTTCCTTGACCAGACCGGCCTTCACCTTGGTGGTGATGGCGGTGTCGGACGCGGCCAGTTTGGTTTTCGAGGCCGCGTCGCGGGTCTTGTCGCCGGCGTTGTCCACTGCATTGTCGGTCTTCTGGGCGGTGACGGCAGCGGTATCGCGGGTCTTGTCGCCGGTGCGCTCGACCGCGTTCTCGGTCTTCTGGGCCACGGTCAATGCTACCGCCTTGGTCTTCTCGACGGCGGCCTGGGCGACTTCCTTGGTCTTCTCGGCAGCGGTGGAGGCCACGGCCTTGGTCTTGTCGGCGGCGGTGGCGGCTACCTCCTTGGTTTTAGCGACGGCGGTCGAGGTGGCGGCCGCGGCTTTGTCGCCGGCACGGTCGGCGGCGTTCTCGGTGCGGTTGGCCACGTCGCTGGCGTTGTCCTTCACGGTGGACGACTTGGTCTGCACCAGGCAGCCGGTCTTGCTGTCGCCGCCCGCCTGGGCGCACTTGTCGACCGCGGTTTTCGATTGCTCGCCGGTGCCGGCGACAGTGCTGCCCCCCGCGCTGGCGCCGGTCGCGGTGGCGGCGGACTTGGCATCCGCCAGCGCCGCGGTGTGCACCGACTTGGCGTTGTTCATGCAGTCGTCCTTGTCGGCACCGCTCTTGGCGCCGCACTTGGCCTTGGCCAGGTCGTACTCGGCGTCCGCCAGGCTGCTGCGGGCCTTCTCGCGGCCTTTGGGGGTATTGTTGTACTGGGACAGGGCGTCGGATTCGGTGCGGGTGCGCGCCAGCTTGGCTTCGGCCATGCACACGTCCTTGTCGTTGCCATTCATGCTGCCGCATTTCGCGGTGGCCGCTTTATAGTCCGCAGCGGCTTTCTGGGTGACGGCGCGGTAGCTGGCCGGGTCGTGATTCAGTGCGAAGGTGGGAGCGGCAAATGCGGCGCCGGCAGCCGTCGCGAACAGAGTCGCAATCAGCGTTTTCATATCGGTAGCCCTTGTATCGGTTGTTGTAGTACCGATGATTAAACGCTCCGCCGGACTCGACATCTGTGCGACAACGTACAATTGTCGAAAAAACCATAAAATGGGGGAATGAAGAAAAATATCCTGCTGGTCGACGACAATCCCGCCGACCTCGAATTCACCTGCTACGTACTGAAAAGCTGCGAAATCGAGCATGAGGTCTTCATCGGCCGCGATGGCGAAGAAGCGCTGCACTTGCTCGAGAATGAAGCGGCCATCGACCTGGTCCTGCTGGACCTGAAACTGCCGAAAGTGGACGGCTTCGACGTGCTGGCGCGCGCCGGCGCGGATGAGCGCCTGGCGCGGATTCCGGTGATCGTCCTGAGCACATCGGCACTCGATTCGGACGTGACGCGCGCCGCGCAGCTCGGTGCCGCCGGCTACATCGTCAAGTCGATCGAGTTCGCCGAATTCCGGCGCGCCCTCAAAGCGGAGCTATCGAAGCATCTGGTCTGCTGAAGAGCCTTCACTCGTCGCTCATTCGTCGCTCATTCGTCGTTGAGCAGACCCTGTTTCCACATCGCCGCGGCATCCTCGAAGGGGCTGTTGGCGGCGCCGAAGCTGTTGGCGCCGGCCGCCAGCTTCACCCACACGCGGGTATCGTGGCCGCTGCGCGCCACCGGCTGCGCGGCGCGCACCTTGTCCAGCCAGGCGTGCACGCGGCCGTAGTCGGCGGGACGGTTGTGACGGGTCCAGGCCAGCGCCACCAGATCGGCATAGCCTTCCTCGCGGCGCATCTCGCGCATCGCCTTCGACGCTTCCAGCAGCGAGGGGTCGGCTGCGGTTTCCTCGCCGACCTCGACGAAGCCGGCCGGCAGCGCATGCCAGGCGCCCTGCGCATAACGCCAGCAATGGGCGATCTCGTGCGCCGCCATCGCCTCGATCAGGACGCCCTGCTCGCTTTCCGCGACACCGGCCAGCACCTTCTCGGCATCCGGATTACCGCGCATCGACATCACCAGCTTGCAGCGGCCGTCGGCAAAGCCCATCGCCAGCGGCACGTCGTCGGGGCCGGCCTGGGGCTGGACCACGATGTCGATCGGCAGCTGCTGGCTTCTGGCGTATTCGAGCACGGGAAAGGCGGCCTTGAGCCAACGTTGTTCGAGCGAGGTGAGCTCGGCGGCGCCGGCGGCCTGGGCTGCCGCGCACAGGGCGGCGATGGCGAGGAGGGTCTTGCGCATGGAGGGATTCCCCATTGGATAGATAAAATTCCTAATGGAAATTCTATCCCTGCGGAAACCCCCTGCGGAAATTTTTTTTACTGACTGTTTAAAACAGCAAAATTACCAGAAGTACAAATCAAACAGTCTCGAACGAAGGCCCGGCGATACGCGAGTGTCGGCCAGTTTGCGCCCGGCGCATGGGAAGGCCCGGCGATGGCCGGCCGGTTCCCGCGTCGGCGCGGGCGAGCTTGAAGATACTGACCAGCTGCGCCAGGCTTTCCGCCTCTTCCTGCAGGGCTGCCGCGGCCGTACCGGCCTGTTCGACCAGCGTCGCGTTCTGCTGCGTGGTCTCGTCCATCTGGCCGATCGCACGATTGACCTGCTCGATGCCGGCGCTCTGCTCCTGGCTGGCCAGGGTGATTTCGGCCATGATGTCGGTGACGCGCTTGACCGACGTGACGATCTCTTCCATTGTGCTGCCGGCCGCGTCGACCAGCTTGGCGCCGTCGTCGACTTTCGCCACTGAATCGACAATCAGCCCCTTGATCTCTTTCGCCGCGGCGGCCGAGCGCTGTGCCAGGTTGCGGACCTCGCCGGCGACGACAGCGAAACCCCTGCCCTGTTCACCGGCCCGGGCCGCTTCGACGGCCGCGTTGAGCGCCAGGATATTCGTCTGGAAGGCAATGCCGTCGATGACCCCGATGATCTCGGCAATCTGCTTCGACGACGCGTTGATCGAGGCCATGGTCTGCACCACCTGGGCCACCACGGCCCCGCCACGCTGGGCCACGCTGGAAGCCGACTCGGCCAGGGCGTTGGCCTGGCGTGCATTGTCCGCGTTCTGGCGCACGGTGCCGGTCAACTCTTCCATCGAAGACGCCGTTTCCTCCAGTGTGCCGGCCTGACGCTCGCTGCGCTCGGACAGGTCATGGTTGCCGGCCGTGATCTCGCCCGAGGCGTTGGCGATGGTCAGCGTGCCCGCGCGGACCTGGCTGACGATGGTGACCAGGCTGTCGCGCATGGCCTTCATCGCGAACAGCAGACTGGACTTGTCGCCGGCGCGGGTCTCGATCGGCACCGACAGGTCGCCGCCCGCTATCGCGCCGGCAATCGCCACCGCGTAATCCGGCTGCCCGCCGAGCTGGCGCAGCAGGCCGCGGCTGATGGCCAAGGCAGCCACGGTGCCGGCACCGATGGCGATCGCCAGCAGCACCAGCATCCAGGCCAGGAAGCTGCTGGACAGCGCGCGCGCTTCCTTGGCGGCATCGTTGTTCAGCTTTTCCTCGAGATCGATCAGGCGGTTGACGCTGGCCAGCCACTCGACGAAGGCTGGCGCCGCCTGCTTGTCGAGCAGCGCCGCCGCTTCCGGCAACTGGTCGGCCTGGCGCAGCGCGATGACCTTCGCGATCAGCGGCTGGGTGCGGCGTTCGACGTCCTTGATGGTGGCCAGCGCCTGCTTTTCTTCCGGCAGGTCTTCCGTGGCGTCCGTAAACAAGGCGTCGAGCGGTCCTGCGGATTTCTGGTAGTTGGCGTCCAGCCTGCCGATCAGTTCGACGTGCGGCTTGGTTGCATCCGGGCTGGCGGCCAGCACCACGTCGCGCAGGGCGATGGAACGGTCGTGGACGCTGCCGCGGAAATTGATCGCGTAACGCTGCTTGACGTTGTTGACGTCGTTGATCTGGGTGAGGATGTTATCGATCTGGCCGACGCGCTGGATCGCCAGCAAGGCCAGCACGGCCATCAAGATGAGGACGCTGCCGAAGCCGATCGCCAAGCGCTTGCCAATGGTAAAACCCGAAAATGTCATGAAATCACGCTGTAGAGGAACCGGAATAAGCGATCCGGGCGCCGGTGCCGATTGAATTTCCATATGGCAACTCAATTGACTTTAGCACACAACTATCAGGCGTGCTGGCGGCGCGATCCCTACAGCGTTTCGAAGCTTGCGAAGCTTATTTTCCTGTCAACTTCGCCGCGGTCGTGAACGAAGGACGGATGTCATTCGGCACCGCCTTCATCTTGTCCAGCGCCTTCTGCACATCCGGACGAATGACGACGTACTGCTTCATCAGCGCCTGTGCCCGCGCATAGTCGCCAGTCGCCTCGATAGTCAGGAACTCGCGGTCGAGGTCCGCCACCGCGCCCTTGATCTTGTTGAAATCCACCGAGAAGGTGCCGTCGCCATGCGAGACGAAGCCGCCCTTGTCGAGCAGGTAGTTCATCTGAATTGCCATGCCGCGCGCGTGCGAGTCGGTCAGGCCGAAGTGCAGGGTGCGGAAGGCGGAGGCCAGGAAGGTGTTGTACAGCTTGCGCTCGGCGGCAGGCCCTTGTCCCAGCGAGGATTTCAGCTGGCCCTTGTCCATCATGTAGCTCAGCGCCCACAGGCCGGTGATGTCGGCCTTGGCTTCCTCGATGGTCGAATAGGCGTCCTTCAGGTCCTGGCGCGGCGTCGACGGCTTGCCGTCCTGGGTGGTCGCATGCGGGCCCAGGCCGTGCATGATTTCGTGTGCCAGGATGTGGGTGAAGAAGGAATCGAAGTCGAGGTCTTTCTGGTCGCTTGGCCTCAGCACCAGCTTCGTGATCGGCTTGAGCGTGGCGTCGAACTTCGCTTCCTGCACGTTCTTCAGCATCACGCGCTTGGAGCCGCGCTTGCTGATGATGCGCTCGTCGTTCGGCAGGTTGTAGGCGGCGGTCTGCACGCCCATGTTGCCGTCGCCGGCGCCATACACCTGGTTGACCACCACCATCGGTGCGATGGCGCCGACCTTCGGGTTGCGGTACTTCGGATCGAGCGGCAGGTTGTTTTCCAGTTCCTGCATGTGCTTGCCGAAGAAGTTCAGCTTCTCGGTTTCCTTGGCGTCGCGCACGTTCACATAGGCTTCGAAGGCGGCCTTGTAGCCGAACAGTTCGTCGTTATAGGTCTCGTACGGCCCGATGGTGACGTCGACCGGCGAATCCAGGTCCATCCAGGCGAAGTCCGAGGCCAGGTAATCGTTCGACAGGAAGGCATCCGCGCGCAGGTTCAGGAATTTCTTCAGCGAGGCGTTGTCGGTGGCATTCGCGGCTTCCTTCAGCAGCTTGGACAGCTGCTGCAGCTCGGTCGCGTATTCGTCCGAGTAGTTCACGCTGGTGAACTGCTGCTTGCCCTTGCCGTCCTTGGTACGTTTGATGACGGTGAAGAACCACTGCGCCTGCTCCTTGTCCTTCGGCGCCAGGCTGTTCATCCAGGTTTCGAGTTCCTGCTTGCTCGCCCCTTCCGGATAGAAGTTGGCGCCGGCCGGTTTTTCGGCCGGGATCTGGACGCCGCCAAATTCCGCCGGCATGAAGGAATGGTTGCCGTCGATGATGGACCACGGGCCTTTGTTCAGCCAGAAGTAATCGCGACGCGCCTTGCCCAGCGGCGAAGTGTCCTTCTGCAGCGCGGCCCACAGCGCCTCGTTGCCGGACCAGCGCTGGCGCAGCTGCAGGGTGTCGACGATCTTCGCGGCCTCGATCAGCTTTTCGATGGCGACGCGGTCGCCCTTCGACAATTTGCTGGTGTCGGCGTTTAGCTCGATGGGCGCGAAGCGCTTGGCCATCGTGGTCAGCTCGGCCGCGGTGGCGGGCTTCGCTTGTTCCGCGGCGTAGGCCGGCATGGCCGCAGCCAGCATGGCGGCGAGGAGTGGAGTGAGCAGATGCTTCATGTTGTCTCGGATCTCAAAATAGTTATAAGGACGTGATTGTAATCCTGTTGCGTTGTCGTTTTATCGACGTATATAATCCATATACGGAACATATATGGAGCATATGCTATGGGCATCGTAAACATCGAAGACGAACTGCATGACCAGGTACGCAAGGCGAGCACCGTGTCCTGCCGCTCGATCAACGCGCAGGCGGCGTTCTGGATCCGCATCGGCATGCTGTGCGAAATGAACCCGACCCAGAGCTTCAACGAGATCGTCACGCGCGAATTGAAAGCTGCAGGGGTCGTGACGCCGCCTCCCGCGAAGGCGGCCTAGCCATGACCAAGCGCCCCGAAGAGATCGTCCTCATGGCCGAGGCCGGCAAACTGCTGGCGGAGGTTTTCGGCCAACTGGACCGCTTGAACCTGATCGGCATGTCGACAATGGAGGTCAACGACCTGGTCGACCGCTTCATCGTCGAGACCTTGAAGGCCCGCCCGGCCAGCAAGGGCCAGTACGGCTATGCCTACGCGCTGAATTCCTCGCGCAACAACGTCGTGTGCCACGGCGTGCCCTCCCCCACCGAGATCCTGCAGAGCGGCGACATCGTCAACTTCGACATCACGCTGGAGAAGAACGGCTACATCGCCGATTCCAGCAAGACCTACCTGATCGGCGAGGTTTCACCGCTGGCGAAGCGCTTGGTGCAGGTGACGTATGAGGCGATGTGGAAAGGCATCAAGGCCGTGCGTCCGGGCGCCCGGCTGGGCGACGTCGGCCATGCCATCGAAAAGCATGCTCGGCGCAACGGCTACACGGTCGTGCGCGAATACTGCGGGCACGGGATCGGCCGCGAGATGCATGAGGAGCCGCAGGTGCTGCACTGGGGCAAACCGCAGACCGGCCTGATGCTGCGCGAGGGAATGGTCTTCACCATCGAGCCGATGCTCAACCAGGGACGGCATTCGGTGCGCACCGAGGACGATGGCTGGACGGTGGTCACGCGCGACGGGCAACTGTCGGCGCAGTTCGAGCATACGGTGGCGGTAACCAGACATGGTGTGCGGGTGCTGACCCTGCGCCCGGAGGAAGTCCGCCCTTAAGGCTGTGTAAATTCTTTTCCTTCTTGCTATGTCTGTTTCCGCACGGAGCGGGGTCAGGCGCGGCCGTATGCTGAACTCGTTAGTTCACAGCAAGCATGGAATATGAGCACGCCTAATCCCGCCGCCACGAATGCAATCCCTCCGGCTCCGAAAAAGAAGCGCCGGATCGAGCCCTTGTCCCTGGAGGCGTGGAAGCAGTTCATCCGGGTCGCCAAACCCTATTGGCTGGGCGAAGAAAAGAAGCAGGCCTGGTTCCTGCTGGCGCTTCTGATCGTCCTGATGCTGGGCGAAACCAAGTTCGCCGTCATGCTGAACGACCAGGCCGGCGAAATGACCTCGGCGCTGGCGGCAAAGAATGGCGACCGCTTCTGGGATGCGGTGAAGGCCTGCCTGTTCGTGCTGGCCTTCGCGGTACCGATCTACGCCTTCTACTATTACATGCGCGACCTGTTCGCCAACCAGTGGCGGCGCTGGCTGACCGGGCGCTTCCTCGACGGCTACCTGAAAGGCCGCAAGTACTACGAGCTCGGCGCCAACAGTGAACTCGACAACCCCGACCAGCGCATCAGCGAAGACATCAACACCTTTACGGGCAGGTCGATCAATTTCCTGCTGATCTTCCTGGGCTCGCTCATGCAGCTGGTCGCCTTCAGCGCCGTGCTGTGGTCGATCTCGCACGTGCTGGTGGGCGTGCTGGCCGTGTACGCGATCACGGGCACCGTGCTCGCCCTCTTCATCTTCGGCAAACCGCTGATCCACCTGAATTTCTGGCAGCTGCGGCGCGAGGCGGACTTCCGTTTCAGCCTGATGCGCCTGCGCGAAAACGCCGAATCGATCGCCTTCTACCGCGGCGAAGCGCAGGAGCGCGCCCACATCGACAGCAAGCTCAATAAAGTCATCCAGAACTTTGCCAAGCTGATCAAGAAGCAGCGCACGCTCAACTTCTTCCAGCGCACCTTCAGCCAGCTGACCCTGGTGCTGCCAAGCGTGATCCTCGCGGGACAGGTCCTGTCGGGCGAGCTGGAAGTCGGCCGCGCGGTACAGGCCGCCGGCGCGTTCACCGCCGTGCTCTCCGCCGTCGGCGTCATCGTCGACAACTTCGAGAGCCTGAGCCGCTTCGTGGCGGGCGTCGACCGCCTGCAGGCCTTGTCCACGCTGGTGCTGCCCGGTGCGCAAGCCAGCGAGGCTGCCAACGACGCGCATCCGCGCATCGAAAAGCGCGAAGCCGCGCACCTGAAGCTGGAAGCCGTGACGCTGCACCCGCCGCAATCCGACCGCGTGCTGATCAAGGAACTGGACCTGGTGCTGAAGCCCGGCGACGCCCTCCTCATCACCGGCGACAGCGGCTGCGGCAAAAGCTCGCTGCTGCGCGCCATCGCGGGACTCTGGCATTGCGGCAGCGGCACGATCCACCATCCGCCCATCGAAGAATTCTTCTTCCTGCCGCAGCAGCCCTATTTGCAGCATGGCTCGCTGCGCAGCCAGCTGATCTACCCCAGCGCGCACTGCGAGCTGAGCGACGAGGAACTGCTGGCGATTCTGGAAACCGTGCACCTGCCTGAGCTGGCCGAGCGCGTGGGCGGCCTGGATACGGTGCAGGATTGGGAGAAGGTCTTGTCAGTGGGCGAACAGCAGCGACTGGCTTTCGGCCGCGTGCTGGTGCACTCGCCGAGCATCGTCATCCTGGATGAAGCGACCAGTGCGCTGGACAGCGGTAACGAGGCGTCCCTGTATGCGCGCTTGCGTGAGAGCGGCGCGACCCTGATCAGTATCGCGCACCGGCCGGCGGTCCTGCGCCATCACACGCATGTGCTGCACTTGACGGGTGGCGGGGCCTGGAAGGTGCATGAGGCGCAGGCGTTCAGCTTCGACGAGCCGCGGGAGCCAGCGCCTGCTCAGGGTGGGGATGTGCAGCCGCTTCGGCAAACAGTGAAGGTGGTGGTGGCGGGATAATCGCTATGCCGCCTGTTTGCAGCCGCCCGGCTTCAGGACGCGCCGGGTAGATGCGGGATTGTTCGCGAGCTTTTCCAGCGGTCTTCTGGGTCGCGTGGCGAACTCGCCGCCGCAGTTCGGGCACTTGTTTTTCAGTACGCCGGTGACGCAGTCCGTGCAGAAGGTGCATTCGAAGGTACAGATCATGGCCTCCGTCGAATCCGGCGGCAGGTCCTTGTCGCAGCATTCGCAGTTGGGACGCATTTCAAGCATTTTTTCTCCTGGGTTTGTAGAGCGTCATGTGATTCGTTGAATGACTCTTGTTCCTTCGCCCGATCGCCAGACTTCGACCCATGGCTCCGAGCCCTGTATCGTCCAAACGAGCAGATCGCGCTCACGAAGTTCCTCCCAATCGCCATCCGGCCATGGGAAGTGCCATCCTCCCAGCACTGCCACTACGTCCTCGCAATGGTAGATCGGAGAGTCGTGCATCCACTGTTCAGTGTATGCCTTATTGTTCAAATCGGGGCTGGCATCCGGCGGCGGGAGGGAACGAGCGGCGTGGGCGTAGAGCCTCTCTCCGGTGTAGCCAGCAAGCGTGGCGGTTTGCGAAAAGACCGTGATGCCTGATTCGCAGTTTTCTTCATCGGTATAAACGCTCAGTACGCCGTTCGGAGCAAACCCGGATGGCAGATAACGGCTGTCCACGCTTATCCAGTGGCGGTACGGGCCCGGCGGTGGCGGCACAACGCCATCTCCGCCCCATACAGCCGCCAGGTCGGTGCCTGTTCTTTTCAAGAGGATGCATTGCTTCTCCAGTTGTTGTGCCGTAGCTGGAAGGATATCGGGTTGGCTTGGTGGAGCAGGTTCCGTTTTCAAAGGCTTGCTTGCTGCTCGTTTCGATCTTTTAAAGAAGCTTTGGAGAATCCTGCGGATAAGCATGGCTTTTCTTTGGAAGACATGAGCTTGCTAACACGATTGACTGCTCGTGGCCGATTTCGGTGCTTTTGTTAAGTCCGCTTGCGACCCATTGCGGACGTTAACAGCTACTTGGAATCATTGTGTATGCGCCACGTTCTGCTCTGCGGTGCGTAGGTTAGAAACGGCGTTTGCTCTGAGTTTTCAGGCGTGATGTCCGCAGAGAGTTCTAAAGCCTGCGCCAAGTTCTCGACAAATGACAACACTTCCTCATGCTCCAATGGGCCAGTAATTTCCTTGGGCGAGATGTCAAGTTCTATCTGTTCGGCAATGAAGAAGTGACAGCAAACTTCAACCGGGCCGTTCAACAAAATCGACAACACATGCGAACCTTCACGATTTCCTAAGACGCTATGCGATCCTGGGAACGGTGCCGCCACTCCGTCAAAGGTGTACGAGCAGTTGTATTGGCTGAGCAGTTGGTCGAAGCGGTTCCAATGCACAGCTTCGGTGTCCTGGGCGTAGATGTCCCGAAGCGACCCATCACGTTCCCACAGTCCTGCTACCTCGTAGAAGTTTGGTCTCATGCAAGTAGATGATTGACTGGTAGGTATGGGTGTTAAATGTCTGCTCTTGGCCGGGACCAGACCTATCTAGGGAATCCGCACCCGCCCCAAAGCGGACATATCCAGCACACGCAGGTCACGTTACGTGATGTCATGGCTTGCGGCTGTCAGAAACTAACCTTCGCCGAAAGATAGCTACCGTGATTAGCAAGACAATCGCGAAATAGAAAGCAATGTCGAGTACCAAAGGACCTACCGACAAAATATCTTCGCCGAACGAGAGTGCTCGCTCTACGGAAACTCCCGGCCTATCGAACAAGTACGCAACCGGGAAGCCACCCTTTAGTACGGGCTTGAAGTCCGAATCGCCATACTGGGCCAATCCAGGACCTACTCGCTCAACAAATACTGAAAGGACTGCCAGTGTTATTGCCGAGATGAGCGCGAGTCCAAACAGACTTACTTTGGATAAGCGAGACATGGGGCTCTTCACTAGTTATGCTTCACTATGCATGCCCACTTTTTGTTAATAGCTGCCCCGCCACGCCTCACATTTTCTTTTCTTTGCTATCCAGCGCCGGCCCGGCATACTTCATCACCAGCCCCTTCGGCCCCACCGCCCAGCCAGCCGCCGGACCCGCAAAGCCCACCGTATTCATCGGCGTCTTGTCGAGCACAGTCCAGCTCTTGCCGGCATCCATCGAATAACCTGACCCAGCCAGCCCAGCAGCCACCAAAGCACGCGGCGCACCGGGCACCGGCACCACCACCGACATATACCCACTAGGTGCAATCTGCACCGGCGCCCAGCTTGCACCGCCATCCTCGGTACGCGCGCCGTTGATGCCGGCCATCTTCGTTTCCTTGTAATCGCCACCGGCAGCAAAGCCCTCCTTCGCATTCAGGAAAGCCACCGAGAACACGCCACGCGCCGCGGCGCCGGCCGGGATCGGCGTCGATTGCGCATGCCAGGTCTTGCCGTGATCCGCCGAGTGGAACACGCGCGAGGTCGCGCTGCCGCCGGTGGCGATCCAGGCGTCATTGGCGCCAGCGACGGTCAGGCAGGTGCCGCTGGCCGCAAACGCGCCCTCCGACGGCATCGCCTCGAGTCCGCGCGCCGCGACTTCCTGCCAGCTGGCGCCGCCGTCGCTCGTCAGATACACCTGGAAGCTGCCCTTGACCGGGTCGCCGAACAGGATGCCGTTGTCCTTGTCCCAGAACGCCATCGCGTCCCAGAAGCCCTCCGCCACCTGGTTGGTCGTCATGAGTTTCCAGGTCGCGCCGCCGTCGTCCGTGCGGTAGATGCGCGAAGCCGCACCAGGGCCGGCGCCCATCACGATGGCGGTCTTCGCGTCGATGGCGTGGATGTCGCGGAAGTCGATCTTGTCGGCGTCCGGCACCTGCATCGCCTGCCAGTGCGCGCCGTCGGCGGTGCGCAGCACGGTACCCTTGGCGCCGCTGGCCCAGGCGACCTTGTCGCTGACGACGGACAGGCCGCGCAGTTCGGCCGTGGTGCCGCTGGGGGTGGCTTGCCAGGATTGGGCGGAGGCGGCGATGGAGGAAGACAGCAGTGCGGCGAGGAGGATCGAGCGTGCGAGCATGGTACCGGCCTGTGTAATGGTGATTGCCAATGTTACACCGCCGTCCGCAGCTGCGGCCAGGTTTGCGATAATGGCGGCCTTACACGCAATTCGAAAGAACGATCACCATGAGCACCCTCACCTACGAAGCCTTCCTCGACGAAGTCACGACCCTTCTCACCGAGATGTACGACATGGAGGATGACGCCGCCATCAAGCTGGTGATGCAGGCGCAGGATGCCGAGTACTTCGTCATCCACGACGACAAGCCGGAACTGCGCACGCTGGAGCAGGCGAAGACGGAAGCAGTAGCTTTATACAAGGCGCGGCAGAACCGCGTGGAGACGCAGCAGAAGCAGCAGCGTGCGCAGCACCAGCGCGGCGGGCCGAAAAAGCGCTGAGTAACCACGCGCTTCCTCTTATTGCAGGGTCCCGTCCCAGGTCGTCAACTCTTCCCAGTAGCGTTTGTCCATGTGGGCGAAGGTGTCGGCCGGTGAGCCGAAAGGCGTCCAGTGGCCCTTGAACACGCTGGCATTGTGCTTGAAGGCGAACGACACGCTGCCGCTTCCCGCACGGTCGCGCCAGATGCACAGCAGCTCGTTGGGATCGCGCGTGGTGCAAGGTCCGAGAAGGCCCATCTCGGCCTTGGCCTGCGGCCCCTCGCCCTGGAACATCAGGTAGCGTCCGCGCACGCTTTGCGCCGCCGGATACAGGACCGTGATGCTGCTGTTCGATGCCAGGGACAGCAGGGAGCCGCGATAGTGGCCGGCAAAGCGCTTCGTCATCCTGTTCTCGTAGGCGAACCAGAACTCCTTCTTTTTGCGCGGCGGCTGGCTCGCTTTGGGCATGCCCTTTTCCTTCCTCTCGATCCCTTTCGCTGCGCTGTGCAGCAGGACGGTCCAGCGCGGATCCGCCGCCTCGCGCTGGCGGATGCCGGCCTCCATCGCGTCCAGCGCGTGCACGACCTCGCCGTAGAACCGGCCATGGAAATCGAGGCCCTCGGGGTTCGCCTCCCCGCCCTTCGCCGGCTTGCCGTCGATGTCGATGTCGTCGAAGGTCGCATACGGATACGCATCCATCCGCATGCGGTCGTCGGCGGCTTCTTCCATCGACGAGCGATAGAAGCGGCGTGCCAGCGTGTGCATGGCCAGTACCCGGTGCGCGGCGATCTGGCACTGCTCGGCCAGCGCCCGTTCCGACGGATCGGCTGCGGCGCGCGGACAGAAGGCCCGTACCGGCAGGCCCGGCAGGATGCCGGTGGCGAGCATGTGCCGCTCGATCTCCTCCATCACCTTCGTGACCGCGACAATGCTGCAGCGGGTATCGGGCCCGCATTCGCCGTCGATGAGTGAAGGGTAGAACAGCCTGTCGGTCAGGCGCTTGAGGGCCGCCATGTCGCGGCCGACCGAAGACGCCTGCAGCCGCTGCGCGGCGCGCTCGCGCGCATCGGGTTCGCCGGAACAGCTGCTATCGATGTTCGCACGCGGCAGATCCGGCATCGCATCACAGTCGCGCAGGACCCAGGTGGCGAAAGGATCGCCAGCCGACTCCCCCACCAGCAGCCTGGGAATCCAGGCCGCGGCAAAGCGGCCTTGCGCGGCTTCGTAGCGTGCCCGCGGCAAGCTGCGCTGTCCACGCAGCCTGTCCAGGTGCCTAGCGAACGCCGCGAGGTCGAAGCTTTCCTGCTTGCCCGGCGCCGGTGCGTCCGCCGATGCGCCAGGCGCCATTGAAAGCGTCAGCAGCAAAGCGCCGCAGACCCGTGCGAAGAAATGCATTGCCATCCCCCTTCATATTATTTCCCAAAGGTAACACGGGAACAGGGACGACAAATGCGCGGAATGTCACCGGCCCTGAACGGACCGGCCGGATTGGCCCTTATTTCGTCCTTGGGCCAGCGATGGTCGCCAGCGGCTCGCCTTGCTGCCAGCCGCCGCCCAGGGCGCGCGCCACCGACACCGCCGCCAGCAGACGCTGGGTACGGATCTGCGCCGCAGCACGGTCCGCCGACAGCGTGCTGCGCTGGGCGTCGGTCACGTCGAGGTAGGTCGAGACGCCGCGCTCGTAGCGCGCCTGCGCCACTTGCAGCGCGCGGGCTGCGGCCTGCTGGGCCTGGGCTTGCACGTCGCCCTGCTGCTGGCGCTCCTGCACGTCGGACAGCGCATCCTCCACTTCACGCAAGGCCGTCAGCAGGCGCGCTTCGTGGTTGGCGACAGCTTCGTCGTAGCGCGCGCGAGCCAGCTTCAGGTTGGAACGGTTGCGGCCGGCGTCGAAGATCGGCAGCGACAAGGCCAGCGGACCGATCGAGAACTGGCGCGCGCTGCCCTGGGCCAGGTTGCGCAGGTTTTCCGAGGCATAGCCGTAATTGCCGGTCAGATTCAGGGCCGGGTAGAAGGCGCCCTGGGCCACGCCGATCTGGGCGTTGAAGGCCTGCAGGTTGGCCACGCTCGATGCGAGGTCCGGGCGCTGGCCCAGCAGGCTGGCCGGCAGGCCGACCGGGATGCTCGGCGGCTGCGGAAGCACGGCAGCGTCCCGGTTGGCAGCGATCAGCGTCGTGCTCGGCGACGCGCCCACCAGAACGGCCAGCGCGTGTTCCAGCGTGTTGCGCTGGCGCTGGGCTTCGTGCAGGTCGGCTTCGGCGTTGGCGCGTTCGATGCGGGTGCGCGAGACGTCCAGTTCGTTCGACAGGCCGGCGTTGAAGCGCGCCTCGATCAGTTCCTGGGATTCGCGGCGGGTGGCCAGCGCATTGCGCAGGATCGCCAGCTCGGCGTCCAGGCCGCGCAGCTGCCAGTAGGTCGTTGCGACCTGGCTCGACAGCATCAGCAGCACGCCGTCGCGGTCGTCCTGGGCCGCCAGCGCCTGGGCATCGGCGGCTTCGACGATGCGGCGCACGCGGCCCCACAGGTCGAGCTCCCACGAGAAGCCGAGACCGGCCGAGTAGTTGTTACCTTCGATCGAACGGTGGCCCAGCGCCAGGCCCTGCGAGGTCTCGGCCGAGGTGCGCGCGTTCGAGATACCGGCCTGCACGTTCACCGTCGGCAGCTGGCCGGCGCGCACCACGCCCAGCTGGGCCTGTGCCTGCACCAGGCGCTGCGCGGCGGCGCGCACGTTCGGGTTGTCGTGCAGCGCGCGCTGTTCGAGGCCGTTCAGGACCTGGTCGCCGAACACGGTCCACCAGTCGGCCGGCAGGTGCGCAGCCAGGTCCTGCTGCGCGGCCGGGGCGTGGCGGTAAGCCGGGGTCTCGACGGCCTGCGGGGCCTTGAAGTTCGGACCGATGGTGCCGCAGGCGCTCAAGGCGGCGGCGACGGCCGCGGCGAGTGCGGTATGGATGACAGGCTTGAACATAATTTTTTTCATTAATAGTTATCCTTGAACCACGGGCAAACGTCAGTGTCCACCGCCACCAGCCCCACCCGGCGACTTGACCTTGTCCGCAAACCACAGCGGAACGATCGCGCCCAGCAGGATCGCGGCAACGATGAAGAAGCCGTCGTTGTAGGCCATCACGAAGGACTCGCGGCGCACGATGTGGTCGATCGCTTCGATCGCCTGGTTGGCCGCGGTCGCCGCGTCCATGCCGCGCGCGATGAAGGCCTGGGTCAGCGCATCCAGGCGGGCCTGGGTGGCGGCGGCGAACATCGACACCGATTCGCCCAGGCGCGCCGAGTGGAAGTGCTCGCGGTTGGTCAGGGCCGTCGCCAGCATCGCGATGCCGACCGAGCCGCCCAGGTTGCGGGTCATGTTGAACAGGCTCGATGCCGACGGCATGTCCTTCGGCGGAACGCCGTTCATCGCGAAGTTCGACAAGGTCAGCATCACGAAGGGTTGGCCGATCGCGCGGATGACCTGCGTGACCATCAGCTGGTCGTAGCCGGTGCTGGCGTCCATGAAGGCGTTCATCAGGCAGGAGATGCCAAACAGCGACAGGCCGAACATGCACAGGATGCGGTTGTCGATCTTCTGCGACAGGCGCGCCACGAAGGGCATCACGAACAGCTGCGGCAGGCCGACCCAGGCGATCACTTCGCCGATCTGCATCGGCGAGTAGCCCGCGATCTGGCCCAGGAACAGCGGCAGCAGGTAGGAGGTGCCGTACAGGCCCATACCGATCACGGCGGACAGCATGGTCGCGACCAGGAAGTTGCGCTGGCCGTACAGCCGCAGGTTCACGAAGGGCTCGGCCCGCGACATGCTGGTCGTCACCCAGCCGAGGATGCCGACCAGTGCCAGCGCGGCAAAGGTGATGATGAAGTCCGACTCGAACCAGTCCTTCGAATTGCCCTCTTCCAGGAAGATGGTCAGGCTGGCCAGACCCAGCGCCATGAAGGCGATGCCCAGCCAGTCGGCCTTGTACAGGGTCTGCAGGTTCATCGGCTCACGGTCGATGCCCCAGTACATACCGGCGATCAGCAGCACGCCCGGCACCCAGTTGATGTAGAAGATCGAGGGCCAGCCATACAGCTCGGTCAGGTAGCCGCCCAGGGTCGGGCCCATGGCCGGCGCCAGGGTCGCGGTCAGGCCGAACATGGCCATGCCGACCGCACGCTTGGAAGCAGGCAGGCGCGTCATCACCAGCGTCATCGCCATCGGGATCAGGGCGCCGCCCGTAAAGCCCTGCAGCATGCGGAACACGATCATGCTCTGCAGGCTCCAGGCCGTCCCGCACAGGGTCGAGAAGGCCAGGAAGAAGGCGGTGGTGATCATCAGGTAGCGGCGCTGGCCGAGGGCGCGCACGAACAGCGCGGTCATCGGGATGACCACGATTTCGGCGCACAGGTAGGCGGTCGAGATCCACGAGCCCTCTTCCTGCGTCGCCGACAGCGTACCGAGAATGTCGCGCAGCGAGGAGTTGGTGATCTGGATGTCGAGCACCGCCATGAAGGCGCCGAGCAGACCGGCTGCCACCGCGATCCACGTGCGCGCATCCACGCGCACGTTGTTCGCCGGCCCCGCCATCGTCTGGGTGGAACTCGTCATGACGGTCCTTTATTGTGCCGACGCGGTGCGGGCCGGCTGCTGCGGGTTCTTCTGGCGCAGGTCGATCTCGACCACGGTCGACATGCCCGGCGCCAGGCGGCCGGCGTACTTCTTGAGGTCTTCCGGCTTCAAGGTGATCTTGACCGGCACGCGCTGGACGATCTTGGTGAAGTTGCCGGTCGCGTTATCGGCCGGCAGCAGGGCGAACTGGTTGCCCGAGGCCGGCGAGAAGCTGTCCACGCGGCCAATGAGTTCCTTGTCCTTCAGGGCGTCGATGGAGACCTTCACTTCCTGGCCCGGCACCAGGCCCGGCAGCTGGGTTTCCTTGAAGTTGGCGGTCACCCACACGTCGTCCTGCACGATGGCGGCCAGCTGCTGGCCCGGCTGGATGCGCGCGCCGAGTTCGACGCTGCGCTTGCCGATGCGGCCCGATACCGGCGCCACGATCTGGTTGTAGCCGAGCTGCTGCTTCGCATCCTTGAGCTGGGCCTGCAGCACCTTGACCTGGGCCTTCAGCACGTCGCGCGCCGAGACGGCGGCGGCGATCTGGGCCTTGGCGGCTTCCGCATTGTCGCGGCGCGCGGTCACGTCCGCATTCGCGCTGGCGCGGGCGGCGGTGGCGGCATCGACTTCGGCCTTCGAGACGGCCTTCATGGTGGTGTTGTACAGCTGGCCGTAGCGCTCGGCGTCCTGCTTGGCGCGCACCAGGTTGGCCTGGGCCTGCACGATCTGGGCGCCGGCCGCCGATGCCTGTGCTTTCGCCTGCTCGACCGAGGCGTCGGCCTGGACGATCTGCTGCTGCACGCTGGCGATCTGGGCCTGGATCTGCTCGACCTTCACGCCCTGGTCGGCCGGGTCCAGCTCGGCCAGCACGTCGCCGGCCTTGACGATCTGGTTATCGTCGAACAGGACCTTGGTGACCACTCCCGGGATGCGGGACGACACCGGATGGACGTGCCCGGTAATATAGGCGTTTTCGGTTTCGACGAAGTTGCTGCTGCGATACCACATGCGGCCACCGGCGCCGAGCGCGGCCAGGGCGATGATGCCGACCACGATCAGCACGCGCTTGGGCGGACCCTTGCTGGCGTTGGCGGGCGCGGCGCCGGGGCCACTTGCGGCCGGCGCTGCCGGCGGAACGGCGGCGGACGGTTTCTGCTCGACCGTGGTGTGCGAATCTGCCATGAATACGACTCCGAAGATAAGAAAAAATAAGATTGGTTCATCGCATTATTGGACAAAGATCTGGCGAAGTCAAGAAATGAAACGGTTGCATTTCATTTTTTTCTGGGCTAGAGTGTCGGCATGGATAATCCCGACAATAGCTGCAAGGCTGCTGCTGGCCGCCCGAAAGCCGCCGAGGTCGAAGCCCGCACCCAGGAGCTGCTGCAGACCGCCGCCGCCCTGTTTCTCAAGAACGGCTATACCAAGACCAGCCTGGAATCGATCGCCCGCGCCGCCCACGTGGCGGTGCGCACCATCTATGTGAAGTTCGGCGGCAAGGCCGGGCTGCTGCACGCCGTGCTGGCGGACAAGCGCCACCGCTTCTTCCGTAGCCAGCCGATGCAGACCGATACCCGTCCGCTGAAAGAGATCGTGGACGAGTTCGCGCGCAACATGTACGAGTTGTTGACCTCCCAGGAAGCGATCGACATGCAGCGCATCGTGCTGGCCGAGGCCCCCACCAGTCCGGAACTGGCCGAAGCCTTCTGGAACGGCGGTCCGCGCCAGACCCGCGAGATGCTCGCCCGCTTTTTCGCGCGGCCCGACATCCGCGCCCAGCTGCGCGAAGACATCGAACTCGACCTGCTGCCGGGCCATCTGATGGGCTGCATCGCCGGCGACCAGCTATGCCGCTTCGTGTTCCCGCCCGAAAAACTGGCGCCGGAAGAGGCCCACCGCGAGCTCGATCGGCGTCTCGCATTCTTCTACCGCGCCGTATTGACCCATCCAATGTGAGGTATCGCACGGATCGCCTGCACCGGCTTGGGGCATCCTGAATGCCTTATGAAGGAGGGTGTCATGAACACGAAAAATACAACGATGGCAGTTCGCAGCAAGGAGGCGGCATGAGCAAGTCCTCCCGTTATGAATGGCGCGATCAGCAGGCTGCGCTGCAGGAGCGCATGAAAGGCTTCCTGGCCAATCCGGACAATGAGCAGATGGAAGCCGTGGTCGCCGAGATGCGTGCCTACGCCGACGCGGCGCGCTCGGGCCATATTGAAATCCCGCAGCGCTGGACCAGTTACAACTGAACCAGGCACCGCTGCCGACAGGCCGTCCAGTTCGCTGGGCGGCCTTTTTTTTTCGTTCAGTCGGCCAGCACGAAATCGATATAGCCTTCGATGAAGGCGCGCTGCGACTTGCGGAATTCAGCGAGCGTCTTGAACATCGCCGTCCGCTGTTTCATCAGGTAGGCAGTGACGATGAGCCCGTCCCGCGGCAGGAAGATGTGCAGCTGGGCCGGCATGGCGGACGGGTTGGCGACAGTGGCGTTCTGGGTAACCACGAGGTACGCGACATCCTTGTAGCTGCCTTGTTCGCGCTCCACGTAATCCCTGCCCGCGACCACGCGGTCGATGTTTTCCTTGTTCTCTGGATGCTCTTTCAGCCAAGCCTCGATACCCTTCCTGCTGAGGACATAGGCATGCTCGAGCGCTTCGGCCACGATGGCCCTGTCGCGTTCGTAGCTGCCGGGCGCGCTTTTCTCGACCTTGACGTTGGCGAAGAAACCGCTGCCGGGATAGGCGTACATTGCCGTGACGCCGTCGATGACGCTGACCTTCTCCTCGCCGACGCTGCGCCAGGATGGGCTGTCGGCAAGCCGCGTCCTGACTTCGACGAGCCTGAGGCCGTCCGCAAACGCACGCGGCACCAGTTTGTCGAAAGCGGGCGGCACCTTGACATCGGCAGCCGATGCCGGCGCAACCAGGGTAGCCAGCATCAGCAATGGCAGCAGCAGTCTTGCAAAGGTCTCGATCATGAGGCGCGTCCGGAAGGGGAAAATTGAACAGGCACGCATGCTGCCACGTCCAGCGTGCCGTGACCAGCTTATCTGCCCTGGAGCACAAGACGGCCTCCACGGTACCGTTTCATGCGCCTGCGCGCTGAAGCAAGCTCCTGTACGAATTAGCTGGCACTCAAAATCTCGGCATCTAGAATGGGATGTGCACCACGTGCTCATTCCTGAAGGAGATGCCCATGTTCCGAAAATGTCTTGCCGAGTTCATCGGCACGTTCTGGCTTGTGCTGGGCGGCTGCGGCAGCGCCGTGCTGGCCGCAAAATTCCCCGATGTCGGCATCGGCCTGGCCGGGGTGTCCCTGGCCTTCGGGCTGACCGTGCTGACGGCAGCGTATTCGCTCGGGCCGATCTCCGGCGGCCACTTCAATCCGGCGGTGACGGTGGGCCTGTGGGCCGGCGGGCGCTTCCCTGCGCGCCAGATCGCGCCCTACATCGTCGTGCAGGTGGCCGGCGCCATCGTCGCCGGCGCCGTCCTGTATGCGATCGCCAGCGGCAAGCCCGGCTTCGATGCCAGCGCCGGCTTTGCGGCCAATGGCTATGGCGAGCACTCGCCCGGCAACTACTCGCTCGCTTCCGCCCTGATCACCGAACTGGTCATGACCTTCATGTTCGTGCTGGTCATCCTGGGCGCCACCCACACGCGCGCACCGGTGGGCTTTGCCGGCCTGGCGATCGGCCTGGCGCTGACCCTGATCCACCTGATCAGCATCCCGGTCACCAACACCTCGGTGAACCCCGCACGCAGCACCGGCCCGGCCCTGTTTGCCGGCGCCTGGGCGCTGCAGCAGCTATGGCTGTTCTGGCTCGCCCCGCTGGCCGGTGGTGCGCTGGCCGGCGTGCTGCACCGGACCATGCTGGAACGCGACGTGACCGAACCCGCGATCGAAGGCCAGCCGGCGGAAGGAGGCTGGCGCCCGGCGCACCGCTGATCATCCTCCCTCCATCCACGCCGCCGGAATGCAGCTCGCGCTGCCCGGCGGCGTTTCGTCGCATGCGCTGGCGCCGGTGCATGCGCTTGGCTACGCTGCTCCCATCACCACAACAAGCAAGGGAGCACCATATGCAAGCCGCCATCCGCATCGCCATCCTGGCATTAGTCTGCAGCGCCGCCCAGGCAAATGCCGCCGACCTCACGATCCGCATCGACAATGTCGAGAGCAACGACGGCCAGGTCATGGTCGCGCTCTACGACGGCGCCGCCGGCTGGATGAAGCGGCCGCTGCAGACAGCGTCGGTGGAAGCGGTCGCGGGCACCACCACGGTCCAGTTCAAGGACCTGGCGCCGGGCGAATATGCCTTCGCCGTGTTCCATGACGCGAACGGCAACGGCCGCATGGACAGGAACCGCATGGGCATGCCGGTCGAAATGTCCACCTTCAGCAACGACGCCCAAGGCTTCATGGGCCCCGCGCCCTATGAGGCCGCCAGGTTTGCGCTGCCGGCCACCGGCCGCAGCCTGGCTGTCAACCTGCGATGATCCGTGGTAATTTCTTGGCTGCTCAACAAGGATAGACGATGACAAGGAACCCCGGCCGCACCGCTCACCCGCTGGACATGTTCGCGCCGTTCCGGCGCTGGGCGCCGTCGACCCGGCGCAACCTGGTATACACCGCCTTGTGGAGCAGCCTGATCGGCCTGGCATTGACGGCCTTTTTCATCCTCACGGGCGCACGCTCTTCGGTCCCGGTTCCGAAATTATTGGGCCTGACGCTGCTGACCTCGAACACGATCGGCTTCCTGATCCACGGCGCGCTGGCTGTCTTGCGCTGGGCCGCCCCGGCGGCTACCGCGCGCCGGTCCTGGGCGATGCGCGCCTGCCAGGTGCTGCTGATCGAATGCTGCGCCGTGCTCGGCTTCACGGTGCCGGACGCCTTGCTGCGCGGCGTCGACCCGATCTCCGCCCTGCTGCGCGACGGCGCGCTGGCGCCCATGCTGCCGATGGGCCTCATCGTCACCGCCCTGACGATGGTGGTCCTCGCCACCAACGAACGCCGCCTGGTGCGTGAGAACGCGGCCGCGCTGCAGCAGCAGCAAATCGCCGAAGCCGGCCAGCTGCTGGCCGAAGCGCGCCTGCGCACCTTGCAGGCCCAGATCGAACCGCACTTCCTGTACAACACGCTGGCCAACGTGGTGAGCCTGATCGGCAGCGAACCGGACAAGGCGAAGCACATGCTGGAGCGCCTGATCGATTTTTTACGCGCGAGCCTGTCGGCCAGCCGCGCGGAACGGGCGACGCTGGGCGCGGAACTCGACCTGGCCGCCGCCTACCTCGACCTGCTGGCCGTGCGCATGGGGGCGCGCCTGCGCTGGCGTATCGAAGCCGATGAAGCCAGCCGCGCGCTGCCGATCGCGCCGATGCTGATCCAGCCGCTGGTCGAGAACGCGATCATGCACGGCCTCGAACCGAAGGTCGACGGCGGCGAGATCGTCGTGCGCGTCTCCAGTGCCGGCGGCGTGCTGCGCATCGAAGTCAGCGACGATGGCGTGGGACTGGGCGCAAGCAGCCCGCGGCCCGGCGGCGGGGTCGGCCTGACCAACCTGCGCGAGCGCCTGCGCAGCCTGCATGGACTCGGCGCTCAGCTACAATTATTGGAAAACCAACCCGCCGGCGTGACATCGCGCCTGCTACTGCCCTTGGACCCAGCGTGACCACTGCCCTCCTCGCCGACGACGAACCGCATTTGCTCACCTATCTCGAAGAGCAGCTCGCCAGCGCCTGGCCGGAACTGAAGATCATCGGCCGCGCGCCGAACGGCATCGAAGCCCTGCGCCTGATCGACGAACTCGCGCCCGATGTGGTCTTCCTCGACATCCAGATGCCCGGCCTGAACGGCCTCGAACTGGCACGCCGCCTGTGCAGCGGCGACTCAGGCCCGCGCGTGGTGTTCACGACCGCGCACGAGCAGTACGCGCTGCAGGCCTTCGACAGCGAAGCCTTCGACTACCTGCTCAAGCCGATCCGCCTGGAGCGCCTGCAGCGCACCGTGGAGAGGTTGAAGGAAGCGCTGGCGGCGCCTGCGCCTTCAACGACTCCGGAGACCACCGCGCAGCTTGCGGCGATGCTGCGCCAGCTCGGCGTGCCCGTGCCGGGCGCGCCGGCTGATGCAGCGGCCGCCCCCGCTGCCGCACCGCTGCAATGGATCCGCGCCGCCCAAGGCCAGGAAACGCGCCTGATCGCGGTCGACGAAGTCATCTACTTCCAGAGCAACGACAAGTACACCAGCGTCTTCATCGCCGACGGCGAGCACCTGATCCGCACCCCGATGCGCCAGCTGCGCGAACAGCTGGACGCGCAGCAGTTCTGGCAGATCCACCGCGGCGTCATCGTCGCCGCCCGCCACGTGGCCGGCACCCGCACCGACTTCCGCGGCCGCCTGCTGGTCAAGCTCAAGGGCCGCAAGGAGGAGCTGGTGGTGAGCCGGAATTACGTGGATCTGTTCAGGCAGATGTAGGCTGCCCGAACGAAGCCCGGTAAGCCTCGGCCGCATCCTCGCGCGTGTTGATCTCGACGTGCACGCCGCCCGGGATGGCGGCGAAGAAGCGCGAGCCCCTCGCGTGCCGGAGGACGCCTGTCGCAAGCTGCGCCCCGCCCTTCTCGAATTCCACGTAGAGGCTGTCGACATCGAGCGCGGTCGGCACTTCGAAGCCGATGTGGAAATTACCGGGCCAGTCGACCGGGCGGTCCGACGCATCCTCGATCACGATGTCGAAATCGTGGCGCTTCAGGATCTGGCTGCTGCCGAAACGGGTGGCCGAGCAGCCCAGGAAGCGCTCGAAGAAGGCGGCGGTGGCGTCCACGTCGCGGGACGGAAAGCTGATGTGGTTGAACTTCATGGTGCGTGTTACGGAAGTCATGTTGGCTCCAATGGATAGCTCGGAACCACGAACACGCAGGGAAAGAGGATGCGGAAGAACCGGAGACGGACAGCCGGACGCCCAGACACCTCCGTTCATCTGCGCGACGAACGTGGTCCATGAATGGGCGTTGGCTGACGTAAACGCTTACGGCCGCGGGAAACGCGACGGTGCAAGCCTAGCACGGAATCCGATCCGCAGACAAGGCATGCGGCCCGCCCCCTATTGCGGACTGAAGGCCCCGAGATAATCCAGCTTGCCGATCTTGACGCCCTGCTTGCGCAGGATGTCGTAGGCCGTCACGACGTGGAAGTAGAAGTTCGGCAGCGCGAAGGTGAGCAGATAGCTCTCGCCGGTGAAGTTCGCGCCAAAACTGCCGAACTTCAGCGTCACTTCGCGATCCGCACCCGCATCGAGCTGCGCCGCATCGACGCCCTGCAGATAGGCGATCGTATTCGCGATGCGTTCCTGCAGCTGGGCGAAACTGGTTTCGTCATCGGCGAACTTCGGCGCCTCGCCGCCGCCGATGCGCTGCGCCGCGAATTTCGCGGTGTCGCTGGCGCGCTGGATCTGGGCGGTCAGCGGCAGCATGTCGTCGGCCAAACGGGCGCCGAGCAGCGTGTCCGGATCGAGGCCGGCTTGCGCAGCGTGCTCTTCGCCTTTCTTCAGCAGCGTGGACAGGATGCTCAGGCCGCGCACGAAGGCGGGGACCGATACGGTGGACATCGTCAGGGACATGGGATCTCCTTGTTATCAGGGTGCGAAAAGTCTAGCAGCTCCCGTCCGCGACCGTGCGGTCTGGCCAATTCTCAGAAAAGAGACAAAATATTTAAAACACAATTGAATTGGCCCGACCAATTTAATGTCCTCGTGATAATATTTTTTGGCGTCATCCGACGCCTAGCAGCGACACATCACCGGGACATAGAATGAAAAAAATCATCATGGAGACCCTGGTCATGGCGGCAGCACTCGCCACCGGACAGGCTTATGCGGCACCCATTTCCCTCGACAATGCCACCGTCACCGCCACCTACCGGGGCTCGGCGGATGGCATCCTTGGACTCGACCATGGCTTCCAGGCCGAGCCGGGGACGAATACCAGCAAGGTCTACGCGCCAGGCGCCGGGGTCGAGTTCCTCACCAGCGACTACCTGTTCGGCTTCGACTTCGCGGAAGACGGCCTGCTGACCGTCTATAACAACATGTCCCTGCCGGAGCGCAGTGCCGGCGATGCCGGCTACACCTTTACCTTTGATTTCGGCAGCACGCTGCAAGCGCCGATCGGCAGCTTCACCCTCGTCGACGGCAGCATGGTCGGCGGCCTGCCCGGCCTGAGGGTCGTGGATGGCCACAGCATCGCGCTCGACCTGGGCAG
>Ga0065165_1000284_pt1 | contig 86057 bp, 82 predicted proteins | sample AraplaMF_Cvi_mMF_FD_63813 | JGI IMG/M metagenome (GOLD analysis project Ga0065165, IMG submission 63813) | Arabidopsis root microbial communities from the University of North Carolina, USA - plate scrape MF_Cvi_mMF (version 2) (version 3) | ecosystem: Host-associated > Plants > Roots >... | reverse complement strand
CGAACCGAGTGGCGTCGGATTGCCGACCAGCTGGCTGACGCCGACGCACGTAGGGGCGGCGCCCGATAACGAACGAGTGGTTTCCAGCCCAATATCGAAGTTCCCCGCGCGGGAACGCGGCATCAAAAGCGGACTGGCAGGAATCGCCCCGATAGCGGACGTTTGTCGACTAGCATCTCCCGTGACGCTTATGTCACAAGCGAGAGAGCCGCATACGGAGGTTTGACGTGCTGCACATCTACGCGGCGATTCAACTAGTGATGACACAGGGTGTCGTTTCCGCCCCGTCCCAGCCGCAATGCGCAGTGTCATTTGCCACGCGTTTTGTGGATCGGTTCTCTGACTTGCCGGAGGCGATCCGCAGTGACTTGCTGAGAAGCGGCCAGGTGGTGGAGCCCGGCGAACCATTCAACGATACGGACGCTATACTCGACCCCAATTTGCCCAACCGCCGCTTCATCCGAGGCGGGCGCAGCGGAGAAAAGTGGTTTGTCTGGCTGGAGCACGGCGGATTTGATCGCCATTTTGATGTGCTCGGATATCGCCAGCTGTGGGAAAAGACCGATAGCTATCGATGGTATCGCGCTGCCGAGCTTCAGGGCGAGTCCTGCGTGGCGATCAACGCATTTCTCGGCGGCGTCTGGACTCCGGCCGACGGGCAGGACTGAGCCCGCTTACGATTTTCCGAATGACCGCGTTCCACCCATCTTGAGACGTTCACGCGGCCCATCTGGCTCACCGAAAGCAGCCGCGGCAACGACACTGACTATCGACCGAAGCTGGGAGCGGAAAGCGCGACCTGCAGGTCCGACCGTGGGGCCGCCGCGTCAGCGATCGCTTTTCGACAGTAGCGCACCTCCCAGCCGCCAACTCGCCTATAATGACAGATTAGGGCACGTCGGCCTGAACAGGCCAAGCTGCAGAACGACGATGCTTATCCTTGTTGACCACGCGCGCGGGCTCCGATGTACAAGTTTCCACACTTCAACATCCCTGGAGCACGGCAGCGCTTCTTCGTGTTCGTCGCGCTTCCTGCCATCTGCTTGGCCGGAGCACTGGTTCTGTTCGGCCTCTGGAGCTTGTGGATCACTGCAGAGAAAAGCGATGCCGCGACCCGTGACAGGCAGGTACGGGAAGTACGCCTCGCGATCGGAGCAACGCTCGACGAACTAGCGCAGAGCCAGGCCGGGGTTGCCATCTGGGATCCAGCCTTCGCCGAAGTGAGCAAGCAGAAGCCTGACCTCGATTGGCTCGATCAGAATGTCGGAACGTGGCTGAACTACGTGTTTAATCACGAACTGGATATCATCGTGGACGGCCAAAATCGCCCTCTGTACGCGATGAAGAACGGCGTTCGGGTGAACCCCGAGATATTCCTGCGCGTCCAGAGGGGAGTAGCCTCCCTGATCATGGAGGCGCGCGGGCGAAGCACCGACTCAGCGAACCCACACGAGCGTCTTCCGAACCAGAAGATCCATCCAAAGAGCACCGTCCGTACATCGCCTGCTGCCGTGCATGCGACGGACCTGGTGGAGATCGACGGGAATGTTGCGGCCGCAAGCGTCATGCGCATGGTACCAGATTCGCATAAAGCCGGCGCCACCCCGGGGAAAGAGCCGCTACTCATCAGTATCCGCTATTTGAATTCGGGCCTTATGCAACATCTCCAACGGGACCGGGGGATTGTCGGGGCACGCGTGACTAGGTCACCGGCTATCGACGCCTCCGCTGTGTACAGCGTCGCGCTCTCTTCCTGGGATGGTAAACCAATCGGATATTTTACCTGGCGTCCCGAAATGCCGGGCAAAGGCATCCTGCGTTCGGTGCTGCTCCAGGGAGGAGCGGCGCTCCTTGCATTGATGGGCTTGCTCGCGGCTCTGATTGCCGGCGTCGGCCGGCTCATGTCCAGAGATGCCAAATCGATCCAGCGCCTCGAGGAAGCGCGATTGGAACTGCAGGCTACCGAGGCGCAAGCTCTCTACCTAGCCAACCATGATGCGTTGACCGGCCTCCCAAATCGAGTTTCGTTCAGCAGGTTCGTCGATGAAGCGATCTGCAAAGCTGGATCCAATACGCTGCTCGGCGTGATGCTGATCGACCTCGATCGCTTCAAGCAGGTCAACGACACGCTAGGGCACTTGGCGGGTGATCAACTAATTCAGGCGGTGGCTGTTCGCCTCGTTGACTGCGTTGGCGAACGCGATGCCGTGGCACGCCTCGGTGGCGATGAGTTTGCAATATGCCTCGTCGATCGGCGCGCCTCCGATGAATTCTCGGACGCTGCAACCGCTATTCTCGAGGAGTTGCGCAAGCCTTTCGAGATTATGGGCTCAATCGTGCACGTGGGTGGCAGCATCGGTATCGCTATCTCTCCCTTCCAAGGCTCTGAGAGGACCGAGCTGCTGAGGAAGGCCGACATCGCGATGTACAAAGCTAAGGAAGATGGTCGCAACGACTATCGCTTCTTTACGAGCAAGATGGACGAAAGCATCGCCAGTCGACGTGTCATCGAAGACGATCTGAGAGCGGCGTTGTGCTCGGGTCGAGAGCTCTTCGTAGAGTATCAGCCGAAACTAGACGCGACAGGGCGACGCATATCTGGATTGGAGGCGCTGGTGAGATGGCAGCATCCCACGAGGGGGAAATTGGCCCCCGACGCGTTTATCCCGGTCGCTGAGGAATGCGGACTCATCGACGCAGTGGGCGGTTGGGTGCTTGCCGAGGCTTGTCGCGTAGCGCGCCAGTGGCCAGAGCTCTCGATGGCAGTCAACATATCTCCGGTTCAATTTCGAGCCCCGAATGTGGCCCATTCAATTCGATCAATCGTGTCGGAGGCCGGGGTTGCGCCGGAGCAAATCGAGTTGGAGGTGACCGAGAGCATCCTCGTTGAGGACGATGACACCGTGAAAGCGGCGCTCGAGGATCTGCGCTCGTCGGGTTTTCGGATCGCCCTTGATGATTTTGGTACGGGGTATTCTAGCCTGAGTTACCTCAAGAAGTTCAAGGTCGACCGGATAAAAATCGACAAAAGCTTCGTAAAGCGGCTCGGTCATGACTCCGAGGCCATTGCAATCGTGCAGGCGGTGATTGCCCTAGGGCATGCAATGGCTCTTTCTGTCACTGCCGAAGGGGTGGAGACGGAGGAGCAGGAATGCCTGCTTCAGGTTGCCGGCTGTAATGAGCTCCAAGGTTTCTTGTTTTCGAAGGCGCTGTCTGAGGAGGACTTGCGCGCCTTCTTTCTCGAAAAGCATTCTCGCTTCGATGACGCTGAGCCGGCTAACGGGGCCAGGCGTCACGTCGGCTTCGGTACCTGAAGATTTTTTCAACGAACGCCCGCTTGCCTCGTCCGAGCAGCCGAGAGCGGAGCGCCAGCTACCGTCCCAATTGCGGACGTCGCTACTTGCCTCGCCCCGCGTCACCACTCCTGTCACCGAAGGTGGTAGCGGCGTAAATGAGGGTGCCAGCGGTAGCCCAGGGAAGACCGTAAAAGGCGATGAAGCCGAAGGGGCCCAAATCCTCGAACATCCACAGCGGGTCCACGAAAAACCCCATGGTGATCGGAGACAGCAGCGTGGCGGGCGCCATCACCAACGCGACCGCCAACTTTACCATCCCCTTGCTTGGGGGACGATAGCGAGCGGCATCCCAGAGCAGCGGCACGAGGCGACGTGAAGTCGGCATCATCTTGGGAATCCGCGAAACCGGCTCAAGGTTCGATTGCAGCCGACCACTCAAGAGCGGCCGCGATTCAAATTGGACAAATGTCCGAAGTTCGGGGGCAGGGCGCGTTGAACGCGCGGAACCGGCTTCTTTCGACAGCAGAGGTGCCGGTCAGCTAGCGGCACCAATGCGGTCAGGTCGCTTTGCCTGGGTTGCTGCCGGAGCAACGCGGTGTCTAACCGATTACGCAAGGCCTCGGGCCGCAGCCAGTGCGCGCTCCCGACCTTCTCTATGCTCGATGAGTTTTGGCGGATATCCTCTCACCGGACCCGGATCGTGGATCATTGAGTCCGCTACCTTGCCTAGTTCCGGCACCCATAAGCGAATATAATCAGCGGCGTCGAACTTCTCGCTCTGAACCAAGGGCGCCATGATTCGACTGAACATGTTCGCGTCGACACCCGTGCCGGCCACCCACTGCCAATTGACGCTGTTATTGCCGTAATCTGCATCGATCAGTGTATCCCAAAACCATTCCCAGCCTCTCCGCCAATCGATAAGCAGGTGCTTCACGAGGAACGAGGCCGTGATCATGCGCACGCGATTGTGCATCCACCCTGTTGCCCAGAGCTGCCGCATGCCGGCATCCACGATCGGGTAACCGGTGCGGCCTTGCTGCCAGGCAGCCAGATCGGCCTCGGCCTGTGGCCCGCTACGCCAATCGAGGCGATCGTATTTGCGACTGCCATTAGTGGCAGCGTAGTCGGGCAGCGCCAACGTTACCCCTTGCGTGAAGTCGCGCCAGGCCAATTCCTTGCGGAACTTGTCTGACTGCGCATGACCATCCACGCCGTGCCAGACCGTCGCAGGCGAAATCTCGCCGAAATGCAGGTGTGGAGAGAGGCGCGAGGTGCCTTCGGTGGCGGGCAGGTTACGGTCGATATCATAGTCGTCGACCCGGAGGGCGAAGTCCCGGAGGCGGCGGGCGGCTTCGGCTTCGCCAGGTTCCATATTGAACCCGGTCGCCCAGTTCGGCTTGGTTGGCCGCAGCTTCCAGCTGGCGAGCGCATCGGACGCTGGCCATCGGCTCGGTGCCGTCAGGCGGGGTGCCGCCACCGGCTCGGGCGGCGGCATTTGCACCTGCAGCGCGCGCCAGAATGCCGAGTAGACCCGATAAGGCTGGCCGCCCCCCGTCACCACCTGCCGCAGTGGCGCGAGGGTGTTGCCGTCGTGCAAGGTCAGCGCATCGCCAAGCCGCCCCTCGGCTTCCCGCCACCACGGCTCGGTATGGCGCAGGGCATGCACGCCGGTCGCACCAGTTTCGGTAGCGAGCGCCGTCAATACCGTGTCCGCCCGCCCGCGCCGCAATATCAGCCGCGACCCCGCTGCCTCGAGGGCTGCGGCAAGCCGCTCAAGCGACCCGTGCAGCCACCAGCGCTGCGCGCCGCCGATGCGGTTGCGCCCCCCCGGCGATTCGTCATCGAGCACATAGACCGGGATCACCGAGCCCGCCGCCGCAGCGGCGGCCAGCGCCGGCTGATCGGCGAGCCGCAGGTCCTGGCGAAACCAGACGATCGAGGCTCCGCCGTTGTTCATGTACGCGCCCATCCTTGTGCCGCGGGTGCTAGGGTCCGAAGGAACGCCTCGGCACTGGCGCGATACGCTCCGCGCATTTCCGGCTTCATCCGGTCCCAGTTGGCATACATATGCATCATCCGCCGGTTGCGCCGGAAACGCCGTTCGTGTCGCGCGAGAAAATCCCAGTACAGCGCGTTGAACGGGCAGGCGTCGGGCCCCGTCTTCTGCTTCACGTCGTATCGGCAGGACCGGCAGTGATCGGACATGCGGTCGATATAGGCGCCGCCGCCGGCATACGGTTTGGTGGCGAGGCGCCCGCCATCAGCGTGTTGGCTCATCCCGATTACATTGGGCAATTCGACCCATTCATATGCGTCGGCATAAACGACGAGAAACCAGTCGGCGACATCCTGCGGCCGGACGCCGGCTAGCATTGCAAAATTGCCGAGCACCATCAGCCTTTGAATATGGTGTGCATATGCGTTGTCTCGGGTGTTGCGGACCGCCTCTGCCATGCACAGCATTTCGGTCGCGCCGGTCCAGTAGAACTCGGGCAGCGGCCGCGTCGCTTCCAGCGCATTCGCTTCGGCGACTTCGGGCATTTCCAGCCAATAATAGCCACGCACATATTCGCGCCACCCAATAATCTGGCGGATGAACCCTTCAGCGGCGTTGAGCGGCACATGCCCCAGGGCATAAGCGTCGGCGGCCGCACTTGCGACTTGAAGCGGGGTCAGCAGCCCGAGGTTCAGCGCCGGACTGAGCCAGCTATGGTAGAGCCAGTCCTGCCCGGTCACCATCGCATCCTGATACGTGCCGAAGTCGGGCAGGGCAGTTCGCACGAAGTGCTCCCGCGCACGCTCAGCCTGCTCCGCGGTCACCGGTAGCGAGAATTTCTCTAGCCGGCCGAAATGTCCGGCAAACCGCGCGGCAACCAGCGCGATTACCTCCGCCGTCATTGCGTCTGGCATGAAGGCCAGCGGCTCGGGGTAGTTTGTCCCGCGCTTGGGCGGCGCACGATTGTCTTTGTCGAGATTCCACTGCTCGCCCTCGGGTGTGCCCTTAGCGGTCATCAGCAGCCCGGTCTTGCGGCGCATTTCGCGATAGAAATACTCCATGACCAGGTCGCCGCGCGCCAGCGCCCAAGTCTTGAATTCGAGAATGCCGCACACAAAGCGGTCGTCGATCAGGATCTGTACGGGGAGCCCGAACCGCTTTTCCCATGCGTCAATCATGGCCTTGACCCGCCACTCGCCCGGTTCAACGATGCGAATAGAATTCGGCCGGTGGCGCGCTACCGCACGGCTGACTTCGCCGGTGAAGTTGCCCTTATTGTCGGGATCGTCGAGCCGGACATAATCCACGGTCCAGCCGGCCGAGCGCAATTCGGCGGCAAAGTGTCGCATCGCGGACAGGATCAGTGCGATCTTGCGCTTGTGATGACGCACGTAGGTCGTCTCGTCGGCGACCTCCATCATCAGGATGATGGCGTCGCTTTTTGAAATGTCCGCGAGCGAGGCGAGGCTGTGCGAAAGTTGGTCGCCCAGAACAGGAATCAGGACTGTCATCCACCTTCGCAACGCACGGCGCCCCCAGTGGATGCGTTGCTGCGCGACCGCATCGTGGAGGTTGCAACCGCGACCAATTGCTTCCCCGCCCTACGGCGCTACCCCCCGAGACGATGGCAGCTCCTGAGACGGCCGCCAAATGGGTTCGAGAGACGCGCTTTTCAGCACTGCTTCACACTAATCACTCATGAGCGCTCGGCGCCCTTGAGTGCGTTCGCGATCATCGCGCCAAGTGCTTCTTCGGCGCGCACGCGATTACCATTGTCCCTGGACAGCAAGTCCCGTCGTATCCAATCGGGCGCACGCGCGATGACGGCGCTGATAATCGTCTGCAGATCATCGGTCATCGCCGCCGATATGGCCTGCCTTCCACCTCGGTGGCAAGCGCACTGGCCGCCTTGCCGCGACGACGGCACAGCGCGATCGCCTCTTCGCAGTAGTTGCTTCGCAATGCCGTAGCCCGCTTCTCCAGGGAATTTGGAGCGGTATTCGCAAATCGGGCCAAAATCCGATGATCTGGCGTCCGCCGCAAGCAACACGCTGTTCCACGGCGAACTCGGAAGGAAGTTCAGCCGCATCAGAAAGGCTGCATTCGTATCGTGCCAAACGGACCAGGGAATCACGGCCAACGGCACGACGGTGACGACGGGAAGGTGCGCGTTCACCTTTTCCACCAGCGCGTTCATCTGGTTGGTCGCCGCATCTTCCAACGCGCACACGCTGAGGGAGCAGCATTAGGTTCGCGGGATCATCGGGCAAGAAGCCCAGCTCTCGCAGTTTGTCGCCATGCGGTCCTTCCCACGCAGCACTTGGGAGAATATCCGCCGCTCACCTGCTGCTGGAACATAGCAGCGATGAAGTCATATGGCTGCGTAATGTAGGTATTCGGGTCGGCCCGTTTGCACCCGATTAGGGACATTGGCATCGCTGGACGTGCACTATCTGGCGGAAAGCGGACCTTAGTTCGCGGTCGCAATCCGCCAAGAGATAAGCTCGCCATCCTCTTCGTCGAACCGTCCGCCAATGCGCTCGAAGCCGTTGCTTTGGAGCACGCGCTGGGACGGGATGTTGTCGATAGATGTTTCGGCCCGGATCGAGCGGACTCGATCATCTCCCTGGCCCCACGCGACCAACGCCCTCACACCAGCGGTCGCTAAACCAGATCGCCGTCTCCCAGGCGAAATCCCATATCCGATGTCGACTCCCTGATCGCTCGGCGCTTTAACGATGGAGCACAGCCCCACTATCTCCTCCGCCTCAACCATCATCCAGCTGGCCGGAGTGAAAACTGCCCGGATCGCACGAGCCAGGTCCCCCCGCAACATTACGAGCACTTCCTTCCGCTCCACGCCCTCAGGAGGTAGCTGCAACCCGTGGGGTGCCCGACCCTCGATAAGTTCGGCGAAGTCCGCGTCGGTTGCTTCGATCAGTTTCATGCCATGCAGGTTATTTCACATCGGTCGGAAAGCGCAATCTGCGGCTATGTCCGCAATCGGCGCGATAGCTGCCATTCGCGTTCCAGACCAACGTACGTCCGCTTTCAGGAGACGGCGCGGCGGCGCTCAATGACCGATAGCGAGGCGCGTTTATGAATGCCTGCTTTAATCGATGCGGTCGGCGCTTTCATGAGAACTGGACGCTTAGGGCGCATGGACTAAACGACCGGGTCTGTTCGCAGGCTGCCGCTCGGGCGGAGCCGGCGGCGGATGGCAGCTATCGAAAGCGCTGGGACTGAAAAACGGACTGTTAGCTGGCGGCCGAGAAGCTGCCTGGCCGCGCGAGATTATCGGACGTTCTGCCCGTTCAACGGCAATCCGAGCAACACGCTCGCTGATGCCGCGGCGAACGGTCAATCGCGGGGTGTCCATTATGGCTGCGCCAATACCGGGCCTCAACCGAGACCGTCATTCCGCGTGGCCGCCATTCTGCGCTTCTGCGCGTACAAAGCCGCGCCGTATCCAGGGGAATGGCGGGGCTCGACGCATAAAAAGCCGCCGGCACGGTTGAGCAGGGTAACCAATTCGTCGCGTATCATCGGCTGCCGCAGCAGTACCCCGCCCGACCAGGAAATCGGCGTCGCAACATCGTCAGGAAAGGCGAGTCGTGACCGCAGCGCAGTAGCTAGAGCGAAGAGCTCGCCGGCTGCCGCGGTCAATATCGCGTGTGCCTGCGCATCGCCGGCAGCGGCGGCCTCGGAAACGAGATTCGCAAGGCTGGCGACCTGCCCCCGTGGCATCCCGGTGCCGCCCATCACGCGCTCGCAAAGCTCGAGGTCGCTCCGCAAGTCCAAGGCATCAGCCACATGCGCGTGAAGTGGCCCCTTGGGGACCCGCCCGTCGCTCATCCGCGAAAACAGCGCGAGGCCCTGGATGGCGATCCAGTGCGCCGAGCCCTCGTCGCCGAAAACCTCGCCCCATCCACCGACACGCGCCGTCAGGCCCTGGCGTTCGCCATAGCCGATCGACCCGGTTCCGGCGATGATGTTGATCCCGTCCTCACAGGCGAGCGAGCCTGCCCAGCCGCACACCATGTCGTTGTCGCAGGTGTAGCGCGAATGCCCAAGCAGCCGGCCGCACGCCGCGTGCAGTTCCGGATCGACAGCGCCGTCTTCGCCATAGGCGGGCAGCCCGAAGAAAGTCTGGTCGAGCGCGGCCGGCGCGATCCCCAACTGTGCGCAGACCGCGCTGATTCCCTCGTCCAGCCGCCGCTCGACTTCGTCGACGCCGATCTCGAGATGATAGGTCGTCCCCGTCACCGCGCGCGCGACGACTTCGCCCGCATCATCGATACAGACGAACTCGGTCTTGGTGCCGCCGCCGTCGACGCCAAGATAACGGGCGTCGCTCATGCCTGGGCAGCGTGGATCCGCACGCCCTGGACGACTCGATTGACTGCGCCGCTCGCATTGGGGTTGTCGGGCGTCAGGCCGAGAAGCTGCGAAACGCGCAGGCCCAGCAGCTGGGCGGGGACGATGTAGGGAAAGAGCAGGTCGGGGTCCGCAGCCTGCGCCATGCCCGGAACTGTGATGTCCGCGCCGTCCGCGGCCTGCGCCGAAACGACGATCACGCCGCCGCTGTGCCCATCGCGGCGAAGCTCGTCGACGATGTCGAGATCGTAGAGGCGTACCAGCGGATCATTGGCGACGAATACCACGACCAGTGTCTCGGCGTTGACGATCGTCTTGGGGCCGTGGCGGAAACCGAGCGCGCTATCGAAGCAGGTTACGACCGCGCCGTCGCTCAATTCCATCATCTTGAGCGCCGCCTCGCGGGCGAGGCCGGTGAAAACCCCGCTGCCGAGATATACGACGCGCTTGAACCCGCGCTGGGCCAGCCGCTCGACCAGCACTGGGGCCTGAGCCAAGGCGCCTTCAACCCCAGTGGCGATCACCGGGACGCGCGGATCGAGCGCATCGACGCCGCCGAGGATCGACAGTGCGGCCAGCATCATCGCGCTGAAGCTCGAGGTCATCGCGAACCCGCGGTCATGCGTTGCTTCGGGAAGTACGACAACGAGGCTGTTGGCGCCCGAACGTTGGGCAAGCGCGCCCGCTGCGTTGCAGGTGACGACGAGGTGGAAGGGCTGGGCGACGTGCGCGTCGAGCAGCTCAACCGCGGCGACGCTCTCGGGGCTGCTGCCCGAGCGGCCGAACGAGACGAGCAGCGTGGGGGTGTCACGGCGAAGGTGATATTGCGGCGCGCTGACGATGTCGGTGGTGGCGATCGCCTCGACCGAGCGGCCGAGCACTTGCGACAGCCACGGCGCGAGGCATTGGCCGACAAAGGCCGAGGTACCCGCGCCGGTGAGGATGATGCGCAGCTCGGGCCGGGCAAGCAGTGGCGCGACGAACGCCTCAATCGCGCTTTGCCGCGCGCGGACGACCTGCTGGGTGGCGCGTAGCGTATCGGGCTGCTGCTCGATTTCGCGGTGCGTCCACAGCTCGGTGCCGCGAATGTCGGCATCCGTCGCGAGAAGAGTGTCAGGCATGAGGGTAGCAGGCTCCGTGATAGGCATCGAGCGTCGCGCAGACATGCGCCATGACGAGCTCGGCAGGGTCGAGGGAAAAATCGCCGGCGCGGACGGCAGCATAGGCCAGCGGCAGATATTGGCTGACCAGCGGGAGCGACGGTATCGTCGCGCGCAGGTTGTCGAACAGGCGCGCCTGCGCCGCGGCGATCGCCGCGTCGGGCCAATAATAGCGGATGCGATCTGAAAGGCTGTATTGGAGCTGGAGCGTCAGCGCGTCGCCGGTAGCGTGATAGTATTTCTGCCAGTTCGCCGGATCGGCGCGCATGCGATCGAGCGCGACTATGCGCAGCCCTGACCGCCGGTCGGCAGGTACGGTCTCGGCTTCGATCGCATCGAGCGCCCACAGCGCCTCGCGCAGCGCGAAGGTGACGCCAGGGCCAACCTTGAGGATGGCGAAATGGTCGCGGACCAGCGCGGCGAGGCCGGCGGGGGTCTGGTAGTCGGTAGAATGCGCCTCGAAGACGAGGTGGTCGACGGGCACGATCGCGCGGCTGAGTTCAGTGGCGCGCTCGGGGCGGTATTCGACGACCTTGTCGTGATCGAATTCGACGCCGGGCTGGACCACCGTCGCGATTACCCGTTCCCAGGCGTCGGCAAGGCCGAGGTCGCGGAACAGGTCGCGGTGCATGGCGATGGTGGCGATCGCGGCTTCGGGAGCCGTGACGGCAAGGCTCTCGAGATCCTCGGCGGCACCGCCGGGGACGGGCACTTCGGTGCCGATGACATAGACCGGGGCATCGGCGCGATCACCGGCAAAGGCCGCCTCGGCGGCCCGGCAAAGCCGGCCCGCGCGCTCGGCGATGACGCGTTCGGGAAGCGGCACCGGATCGTCGGCGCAGCTCATCGAGCAATCGAGGTGAATCTTGCGGAAGCCGGCGCGGACATAATCGCCGACCATGATCTCCGCCTTCTCCATCGCCTGGTCGGCGGAGAGTGCGGTCCACGCGTTGGGGCCAAGATGGTCGCCGCCGAGCACCAGCCGCTCGAGCGGGAAGCCGGTCTTGCCCGCGATCGCTTCGACGAAGGCGCGAAAATCGGCGGGGACCATGCCGGTATAGCCGCCGTCCTGATTGACCTGGTTCGAGGTCGCCTCGATCAGCACGACGGGCTGCGCGGTGTGCAGTGCGTGGCGCAAGGTCGCCTCGATCACCAGCGGATGCGCCGAGCAGACCGAGGTCACGCCGATCTGCTCGCCTGCCTTGTGACGTTCGACGATGTCGCGAATCAATTCCACCTCGGCTCCCTTCCGTACCGTTGGTACCGCATTATAACGTTAAACGCAATAAATCGAAATATAACGAAACTACAACACATCTTGTTGCCGGTCGTCGCTGGCGTCAGGCTCGAGCGCGAGGAGCAACGATGCGACCAACGCCAACACGATGCCGAGCGTCTTGAGCGGACCGGGGACGACGCTGAGGACGGCCAGTGACAGCAAAGCGGTGGCGAGCGGCGCGCCGGCATTGGCGAGCGGGGCAACGAGGATCGCCTTGCCGTACCGGAAGGCGAGCACGAGGGTCAGCGCGCCGATCGCATTGAGCGACTGAATCACCGTAGCGAGCCCCGGACCGTCCCAGCCCCAATTGATCGGGGCGGTGAAGTCGGTCATTGCCCAGGCGACGGGGGTGAGCAACAGGCCGGAGATCGTCATGTAGACGAAGATGCTCGCGGCCGAGGTGACGTGGTTCGCCGCCTTCATGAAAAAGGCCTGGACGCCCCAGCACAGCATCACGATCAGCGCGGGCACCAGCCATGTCAGCGACGAGCCGCCAGCGCTTCCGGGCGCGAAGTCGAAGGTGGGCAGCGCGAGCAGCGCCAGCACGATGCCGACCGCCCCGAGCCGCCCGGTGCGCTCGCGCATCAGCAGCGCCGACAGCGCGATCGTTACCACCGGCGACAGCGAGATAACCGGGAAAATGAGATAAGCGGGGCCGCGCGCCACTGCGTAGAATAACAGCATCTGGCCGCCCGCGCCGAGCAGGCCGATGGCGAGGCCATAGACCACCGCGCGCGGCGAGCGATCGAGCTTCCACCCGGCCTGGGCAAGCACGACGAGCGCCGGCGGAACCATGGTCAGCGCCCAGACGCAATAGACCAGTGTCTCGGGGAAGCCGCGCTGCGGCGAGAGCCCGGAAAAGGCGCCCCAGATGCCCCACAGGACGACGGTGACAAGCGCGTAGACAAGCCAGGCGCGGCTAGAAGGAGCGGTCATGCCGTAGTCGCGCCGACAGGGGTCGCACGGACCAGCAGGAAGTGCTGGAACGACGCGCGCACTCTATTGGCGCCGCGTGCGGCGGTGCCGAGCGCCGCGCCGGTGAAGCCGTCGGAAAGGGTATAGCGTCCCTCGCCGAGGCCGCGCAGTTCGATCGGACCGTCCCACCTATCGGCGTAGAAGGCATAATGCAGCGCGCCATCCTTGGCGATCGCGTGTGCCTCGGGCTTGTCGAAGCCGATGTCGTAGAGGCCGCCGAGATACTCGCCCTTGGCGAGCATGTTGGCACGATAGAGGTCAATCCATTTGCGCCACAGCGCTTCCTTGGCGGGCGTCAGCACATACCCGCCGGGCGGAAGCTTGTCGGTGGGATTGGGAGTGTCGGCGGGCCAGGTGAACTTGGTCGAGGGGATCGCGCCGATGCCATAGGTCGAGGCGAAATCGTTGCGGCCGTCGCTGAGCTCGACATGATCGCCGGCATAAGGCGCCGAGGGCCCCATCAGCGCCTTGAAAGTCTTGCCCTTGGAGCGGACCTGCCACGAGGACAGCGGATCGGACGCCGGCGTGGTATTGGTGCCAATGAGGTTGTGGAAGGCGAAGCTGTCACCGCATGGGCAAAGCTCCATGACCGCGTTCGGATTGCTTGCCGTCGCCTCGTCGTAGAGTACCTTCCAGAAGTCCTGTAGCTTCTCGTACGATTCCTCGGGACGGGCATGGTTGTGCGCGGGGTTGTAGCAGGGCGCGACGGCATTGAGATGCTGTCCGTCGAGCTTTAGCCCCTCGAACCCCCAATCGCCGATGATCCGGCGGACGAGTCTGCGGTGGAAGTCGATCGTCGGCTGATAGGCGGGGCACAGAGTGAAGGCATCCCACCAGGTGACTTTCTGGCGCGCGCCGCTGTGATCGAGCAGCAGCATGTCGGGATGGTCGCGAAGCAGATCGGTGCCCGGATCGACCGCGAGCGGCGCCAGCCACAGTCGCGGGCGCATACCGTCGGCCTTGATGCGATCGGCAAACGCCTTGATGTCGGCGCCGCCGCGCGGGAAGCGCTTGCGATCGACATACCAGTCGCCCTCGGCGGTCTGCCAGCCATCGTCGATCACGGCCCATTCGAAGCCGAGCTCCTTGGCCTTGGGCAGCGTGCCGTAAACCTGCTCGGGGGTGAAGTTGCGCTCATAGCCCCAGGCGCACCAGATCGGCGCATAGCTCGATTCAGGGATCCTGGGAGCGGCGACGCCGCGCTCCGCCATGATCCGGCGATAGGCATCGAGCGGACGGAAATAGTCACCGATATGCGCCATCACGAAGCCGACCGGCAGGGTCAGCGTGTCGCCCGGGGCAAGCTGCACGGACTCCTCGCCCGCCATGCCGAGGCGGGTGCCGGTTGATAGCGCTGTGATCGGCAGCGAGACAAGCCGCGGGACTGTTTCGACATGACCGATGGCGAGCCCGACGTCGCGGCGCCAGGCGACCGCGACAGGAGTGCCGCCGCCATAATCCGAGCTGTTCATTCCCATGAAGTTGCGCTGGTCGAAGCCCGGCTTGACGCGCTGCACCCAGTCGCGGCGATCCGGGTGCGACGCCCCCGAGAAGCTCCAAGCCCCGCCGGGCGCGGCGAGCAGCTCGTGCGGCCCGAACTCCCAGCCGGTGACCTCGATCGGTGCTGAACCGGTGTTGCGGAAGCGGGTCTCGCAAAGCGCCAGCCCGGGATAGCGATCGAACAGGCTGATGCCGAGCTCGAGCTCGACGCCGCCGCTCGCGGTGGCGCGGATGCGGTGTCGCCGGCCGGGGCCATGCGGGCCCCGGACAGCCTTCTCCGTGTGATCGAGCAGCAGGAAGCGGTCGATCGCGCCGCGATCGCTGCGCAGCGTCGCAACGGGCGCGGCCGATGTGATCGCGCGGCCGTCATGGAGCAGGCGCGCGTGGAGCTGCGCGTCGAGGTCGATCGCCAGAACGCCGTCGGAGAGACGGACGCCCGCGGGCGCGGAAGCCCAGGCGCCGGCGCCGAGCGCGGGCGCGGCGACCATCGCACTATTTGCCATCAGCGACCGCAGCAACGTGCGGCGAGTGACGATATTCGACGGCATCTCAGTGGCTCTCCCGCTGGGCCAACGCCGCCCCACAGGCGACGTGTCAATGAGAAAGAGCTTGCACGAAGCGACCACGGGGCGCAAATCAAAACGCAACATAATCGAGCGTTTCGTTTCGGTTCACAGTTACAGGGGTTGCGGATGCAGGTTTGGCGCGGCGTGATGCTGGTGGGTATCGTTGCGTTGCTCGGGGCAGCGAATCCCGAGCGCGGCTATAGCGAAGCCGATTTCGCCAAGGTCGCCAAATTTGACGCGCATGTGCACGCCAATGTGAACGATCCGCGCTTTCTGGAGGTAGCCCGCCGCGACGGCTTCCGGATGCTCTCGATCAACGTTGATTATCCCGATTTTCCGCCGGTACCCGAGCAGGCGACCATCGCCGAGGCGATGCGCAAGGCCGATCCGCGGCTGCAGTTCGCCACCACTTTCTCGATGCAGGGTTTCGGCACGCCGGGCTGGACCGAGCGGACGATCCGCACGATCGACGCTGCGGTCGCGCGCGGCGCGGTGGCGGTGAAGGTCTGGAAGAATATCGGGATGGTGGAGAAAGACGCGCAGGGCAAGCGCGTGTTCATTGACGATCCACGCTTCGACGGGCTGATCGCGCATCTTGAACAACGCAAGATCCCGCTCATCGTGCACCAGGGCGAGCCGAAGAATTGCTGGCTGCCGCTCGACCAGATGACGACCGAGAATGACCGCGCCTATTTTAGCGCGCATCCCGAATATTACATGTACCTCCACCCGGAAGAGCCGAGCTACGAGGCACTGATGGCCGCGCGGGACCGCTTCGCGGGGCGTCATCCTAAACTGGCCTTCGACGGCGCGCACATGGCGAGCCTGGAGTGGAGCGTCGACGAGCTCGCGCGCTTCCTCGATCGCCATCCCAATGCCGTTGTGGATCTCGCCGCGCGGATGTCGAATCTGCAGGCGCAGTCGGTCGGTGGCCGCGCGCGGGTGCGCAATTTCTTCATCCGCTACCAGGATCGCATCATGTATGGCACCGACCTGACTGACAGCCCGCTCGATCCGGCGGCGCGCGCGCAGAACCCGCCGGCGACCAACGACTTCGCGCGCGAGGCAGATCGGGTGTGGCGCAGTGACTGGCGCTATCTGGCGACGCCGCTCAGCCAGCGCGTCGATGCCATCAAGGCCGATGCACAGGGGCTCGATCTGCCGCGCGGCGTGATCGACAAGATCTACAGCAAGAATGCGAAGCGCTTCTTCGCGCGGATGACCTGAGCGGGGCGGGGTGGGGGCCAAGGCGTCGCCCACCCACGCCGGGTGTGTCACACGATGTGGAGGCGGAAGCCCGCGCGCTCGGCTGCCGCCAGCATTCCGTCGGCATCGTCGGCATCGGTGATCAGATCGTCAATCTCGGCGACGGTGAGGATCCGGTGGAGGCAGACGCGCCCGAATTTCGACTTGTCGGTTACCGCGATGACTTGCCGTGCGGCCTTGACCATCTTGCGATTGAGCAACGCTTCGGGCTCGAAATGGGTGGTTATGCCGCGTTCGAGATCGAAGCCGTCGACCCCGAGGAACAGCTTGTCGACGTGGAGGTCCTCGAGCGCGTTCTCGGTCTGCGCGCCGTAAAAGGCCCGGTTGCGGCGGCGCAACGTCCCGCCGAGCATGACGACGCGGACCCGCTCCTTGCGAGCGAGCGCGCAGAGGATGTCGAGATCGTTGGTGAGAACGGTGATGTCCTCGTCGTCGGGCAAGTGGTGCGCGATCTGGAGCGTCGTAGTGCCCGAATCGAGCACGATCGAATCGCCCGGCTGGACCATCGACGCCGCCAGCGCACCAATCCTAGCCTTTTCATCGATATGGCTTGCGCGCTTGGTCTCGAGTGGCGGTTCACCGACGACGTTGACCGCGTCTGCAGAGATCGCGCCGCCATATGAGCGCTCAGCAACACCGCGCTTTTCAAGATAATGCAGATCCTTGCGGATCGTCTGCATCGACACGCCAAAACGCGTGGCGAGCGGCGCAACCTGCACGCTACCTCGCTCGCGAACGAGCGCGCTGATCTGTTGACGCCGTTCACTGGTGTCCCGGATGATGGACATGAAACCCTCCCGAAACTCGTATTTATCAGCGCATTGCCGCGCCGACAACATGCCAGCGAGGTTTCGTTTCATTTCTGTTTGACAGTTTTGCGACCGCTGCGTTACCAAACGCAATATATCGCGCTAACCTTCTTGGTCCGGGATGGCGCTGACAGAGGCGAGGGAAGTTATGATGACCCGAGGGAATCTGTTCCGCGATCTGGTGTTGAGCAGTGTGAGCGCGACTGCGCTGCTTGCGGCCTCGAGCGCGCTTGCGCAGACCAACGGCGCGCCGGTCGCCGTCGCCCCCGCGCAAGCTGAAGATCAGGCGGACGCCGCAGATGCACCCGAAATCGTCGTGCGCGGCGTGCGCGGCAGCCTATTGCGGTCGATCCAGGCCAAGCGCGACGCCGACACGATCGTCGATGCGATCTCCGCCGAGGAGCTCGGCAAGTTCCCCAACCGCAATGTCGCCGAGGCGCTGGCCAACATTCCCGGCGTGACCGTCGGCCGCGACGGGCGCGGGGAAGGGCGCGACATCACGATCCGGGGGCTCGGAGACAATTTTGCGATTACCACCCTCAACGGGCGTATCCTGCCGACCGACGGCTCTGACCGTTCATTCGCGTTCGACGTGCTTCCGTCCGAGATCATTTCCGGCGCACAGGTCCAGAAGGCAGTGCGCGCCTCCGACCTTGAGGGCAGCATCGGCGGCAATGTCGACCTGCGTACCGCGCGTCCGCTTGATCGCCCCGGGCTTCACCTCTCGGCGGCGATCGAGGGCCAGTATAACGATCTGATCGAGAAGGGCGGTTACAAGATCTCGGGCGTCGTCAGTACCACCTTCGCCAACGACACGATGGGGTTTCTGATCGGCGCGAGCTACAACAAGTACAAGTTCCGCACCGACAACCTCGGTGAGTATTCGATCACCGATGGCACCGAGGCGGGATATGACATCGATTTCGACGGCGATGGTCAGGTCAACCCCGATGGGAATGGGCCGGCGTTTATCTGGCCCGACTATTACAGCGTCGGCTATGTTCGCGGCGAGCGCGAGCGGATCGGCTCGGCGGCGGCGTTCCAGTGGAAGCCGTCTTCGCGCTTCGAAGTGACGATCGACGGGCTTTACAGCCGCTACGATGTGACCCAGCACAATTACCGCTCGTCCAATTACCTCAACCCGCTTGGTGACGATGGCCGACTGCGCTGGGATCCGGCATCGATCGAGACCGACGCCAACCACGTCGTCACGAACTTCGCGATCGACGATTTGGTCACCGAAGTTCTCACCACCGATGAGCCGCGCAACAGCCAGACCTGGCAGCTCGGCGGGCATATCGACTGGCGCGCGACCGATCGGCTCGAATTCGCGCTCGACGGCTATTTCGGCAAGGCGCGCGACAATGCCGGCGGGCAGAACCGCTTTGTCGTCGCCGGCATCCCCGGCGCTTCTGCCGAGTTCGCGACGCGCCCCGGCGGCATCCCCGATCTTGCGATCACGATCCCCGGCGGCCGTTCGCTCGACCAGGCGACCAACGACGATTTCCGCGCGCATTATATCGGCATCCAGGGCCAGAATATCGAGGACGAAACCAAGGGCGCCAAGGTGGACGCGACCTATGAACTGGGCGGCGTGTTCAAGTCGATCAGCCTTGGCGGGGCATGGACCGATCGCGAGAAGACCGTCGCGACAATCGACAACCAGTACACCACTTCGTGCAACTATTGCGGCTACCCTTTCACCTTCGGCCAGCTCGGTGCCGACGTCGTGCGGCCCGCGAGCGGCAACGGCATCCTCGGCAAGCTGGACGGCAATTTCCCGCGCAACTTCCCGATGTTCGACATCGACACCTATCTGGCGGCGCTGCCGCGCGCGGACAACAATCCGGCCATTCTCGACCCGAACAGCTGCCTAGATGCAACCGGCGCGCCGATCCCGGGCTGTTCGCTATCGCCCTATCCGGCGGGCTATTCGACACAGGTGATAGAACCCGATTTGCCGGCATCGTACCGGATCAAGGAGCGGACCTGGGCGGGGTATTTCCAGATCAACCTCGCAGGCGGGCGCTGGCGCGGCGACATCGGCGTGCGGCTGGTTTCGAGCAAGGTGTCGTCGACCGGCTATGGCGCGACGATCGCGAGCATCATCCCGCGCGCCGGGACGCAGGACAATGACGTCGACTTCAATCCCGTCGACGCGATCAACGGCGGCGGTGACTATACCCGGTTGCTGCCCGCGGCGAACCTTGCCTATGACATCAGCGACGGGTTGCGCGTGCGGCTGGCAGCGTCGCAGGCGATTTCGCGGCCCACCTTCGGCGAGCTCTCGCCCGCCAAAGACGCGACCTCGGCGCAATCGGGCACGTACATCATCTACGACGCGGGCAACCCGAACCTCAAGCCGACAGAGGCGGACCAGCTCGACATCTCGTTCGAATACTACCCGTCCAATCGGCTCGCCCTGACCCTGGCCGGCTTCTACAAGCATATCACCAACTTCGTCTCGACCGTGCCGGTTGACGTGCTGATCACGCCGACCGCGCAGCCGGCCAATCAACAGCAGAGCTTCCCGTTCGTCGAATATCAGGTGGTGAACGGCGACGCAGCCGACGTCTATGGCGTCGAGCTCGGCGGCCAGTACTTCCTCGACAACGGTTTCGGCGTGCAAGCCAACCTGACCTACAACCGCTCGCGCGCGAAATCGGGCGACGTCACCACCGACCTGCCCGGCGCGATCCCTTTCTCGGCCAACGCAAAGCTGTTCTACGAGAAGAACGGCATCGGCGCACAGGTCTCGTATAGCTACCAGTCGCGCTACGTGTACGCGCAATCGGGGAATCTCGCCTATCTTCCGGTCAAGGAAGACCCGTATCACGAGATGTCGGCTAGTTTGTCGTACGACGTGACCGACAATGTCTCGGTCTATATCCAGGGCTCCAACCTGCTCGGCTCGGACATCCGTCGCTTCAACACGTATCGCAACGTGCCGAATTTCTACGAATATTCCGGACGCTCCTTCTTCATCGGGGTGCGCGGACGCCTCTGAAGGCTCGGGCGGCACACTCCGAACTCGAGATCGGCGCGGCGTCTCGCATTCCGACAGAGTAGGTTTCGTTTTATTTCCTTGTAGCGCAGATTTCGTATTTATCAGATAATTCTTACTTGCGAATCGAGCCGGATCGTGCGATTCGCTGCAATAACAATGTAACGAAACGCTAGATTTCAATTAGATTGGATGGGGGGACGATTACCATGAGACGTGCGCGCTTTCGCAATGCCCTGGTCGCCGGCACCGCGCTTTGGCTGATCGGTGCCGTAGCTCCTGCATATGCCCAGGACGCAGCGGAGACGCAGACGGAGTCCGTCGTTGCTGAGGACTCTCCGGATATCGTCGTCACCGGACAGCGCCAGGCGCTCGCCACCGCTGCGAAGCTCAAGCGCGATGCGGATACGGTGGTCGATTCAATCACCGCCACCGACATCGGCGCCTTCCCGGACAAGTCTGTCGCCGAAGCGCTCCAGCGCGTCCCCGGCGTCACCGTTATCCGCTCGGCCGCGCGGGATGACGTGATGCATTATTCGGCGGAACCCTCGGGCGTAGTCATTCGCGGGCTCCAGCAGGTACGCTCCGAATTCAACGGTCGCGACAGCTTCTCGGCAACTTCGGGCTATGGCCTGAGCTGGAGTGACGTATCGCCGGAGTTGATGTCGGGCGTCGACACCTACAAAAATCAGACTGCCGAGATGATCGAGGGCGGCATTGCCGGCACAGTCAACCTGCGGACGCGCAAACCCTTCGACCAGCCGGGTCGCGTCCTGACGCTCAGTGCGACGCAAAACTATGGCGACATCAGCCAGCGCGCGACTCCCGATATCTCGGGCTTGTTCTCCGATCGATGGTCCACCGGCATCGGCGAGTTCGGGCTGCTGGCCAACGCTGCCTATTCGCAGGTGATCACCCGGTCGCAAGGCATCACTACGCCGCGCATGATGCCCTTCGCCCCCGGGACCTATGAAGAGCAGATGGTCTACATCCCCTCGGGGATTGGCTTCTCCGAGACCGACTACGACCGCAAGCGCTTCGGCGTCGCGGTCGCCGGCCAGTGGAAGAGCAATGACGGAAGGCTGGTCGCTACCGCACAATATAACCGCTCAAGCTACAAGACGACGTGGGTCGAGCACCAGCTGCTCAGCTATTGGACATGGGTCGATCCGGCCAACACCAATCATTCGACGGTGTGGACCGATCCCACCCTGATCCAGCCGCCGCGCGCGGCGGGGGCGACTGCGCCGGACGGGACGCCTTTCACCTTCCGCGAGGACGGCCTGTTCCAGACGGGCACTATCACCACCTCGCGCGGGGGTTGGGGCTTCGGCCAAATCGCCGACTGGGCAACCGGGGAATACGTCCCCGGGTCGACCGATTACCTCGGCGTGCTGCCCAACGGACTGCCATTGTATCAACCCTGCCTCAATACCGATGTTACTACCGGCAGTCGGCCTTGCCGTGCGGGCTCGCCGCTGGACATTGCCACGCGCTATTCGAAAGAGGATCGCGTCATTTCGGACGCCTCGTTCAACCTGGTCTGGCAGGCCACCGACCGGCTGATGTTCAACTTCGATTATCAGCGGGTGAAGGCGACGAACTATAATTACGACATCACCTTCAACATGCGCACCTATGCGGATATCGGGCTGGATCTGCGCGGCGCGACCCCGCAGGTGACCTTGCTGTCGCCCTCGGGCTACAACACCACGGGCGCCGATTGGCTGACCAATCCGAACAATTACACCCCCGCCTCGGCAATGGACCATATCACCGACAGCAGCGGCCAGATGGACGCATTCCGTCTCGATGGCAGCTACAGCTTCGAATCGCCGTGGCTTTCCGAGATTCGGTTCGGGGGCCGCTATGCCGACCGGCAGCAGGAGCATCAGTGGTCGATCTACAACTGGCAGAGCATCACTTCCGACTGGCAGACCAACCCGGCGGGCTCGGTCTTCGCGAACAGCGGGCGCAATACCATCGGCCGGGACGGGGGCGGCAATCCGATCCTCTTCGAGGGCTATGGCTCACCCTACTGGGAGGTCCGTCCCTACGGACAGCAGATCTTCGGCGGCGGGGTGATCACCAACCCGAACCTGTTGTTCATGCGCTCGGACATTCTCGCCAATCCGAACGAGACCTATAACCGCTTCAGCATCGGCGGGCAGACCAACGAGGGCGGTGTCGCTTCTTCGCTATGGAACCCCATCTGTCACCGTCCGGACGAGATCGAGGGCAGCTGCTTCACCCCGGGTGAACTCCTGAACGTGCAGGAGAAGACCAAATCGGGTTATGTCATGGCCAAGTTCGGCGGCGACAGTGCCAAGCTGGGCGGCGTCAGCGTGACCGGCAACATCGGGGTCCGCTACGTCAATTTGACCACGCGCAGCGAGGGCTCGCTGATTTATGCCGATGCGTTCACCCCCGCTGAGACGCTTTGCGTACCGCTGACCCCGGAGCAGATCGGTCAGCTCGGTCCGGGTCAATATGCGGTTTCGCCGGGTTGCCTTGCGGCGGGCTCGACACAGGACCAGGCCTTCTCGACCGGCGGCAGCCTCGCCTCGACCGTGGAGAACAAGAACGACTACTGGCTGCCCAGCCTCAATCTGCGCTTTGGCCTCGGCAACGATCTGTTCGTGCGCTTTGCGGCATCGCGGGCAATCTCCAAACCGGATATCGGCCTGCTGAAGAACTTTACGCAGATCCGCCGCGGCGGCCTGCCGCAGTCGGAAATCCGCGCCGGCAATCCGAATATCGTTCTCGATGCGGGCGGCAACCCGGTCGCCTATCGCTATGCCTATACGGCTCAGACCGGCAATCCGCGCCTGCGGCCGATCCAGGCAGATCAGCTCGACATTTCGATCGAGAAATACGACGGCAGCGTGGGGTCGTTCAGTCTCGCCGGCTTCTACAAACGGTTCCGCGACTATATCCAGAACGGCACCTTCTCCGTGCCGGTGACCAACGCCGGCGTGACGCGTGACGTCATCGTCACCGGGCCGGTCAACGGTGACGGCGCCTCGATCTACGGATTCGAAGCCGCCTTCCAGCGCTACTTCGACTTCCTGCCAGGCCTGCTCAGCGGCTTCGGCGTCCAGGCGAACTACACCTACATCAAAAACGACGGCGTCAAGAACGCGCAACTGGTGGTCGACACCACCGGTGGCAGCGCGGTTGCCCGCTCGGCGCTGTCCGGCATGATCCAGGTGGATCGACTGGAAAACCTGTCGGATCACTCGTTCAATGCCATGCTGCTGTACGAGAAGGGCCCGATCGGTGCCCGGCTCGCCTATAACTGGCGCTCCGAGTATGTGAACTCGATCAATGATTGCTGCCTGGGCTTCCCGGTCTGGAACCAGGCGGAAGGGTTCCTCGACGCGTCGCTGCGCATCGCGGTCACGCCGAGCCTCGAGTTCAACTTCCAAGGCTCGAACCTGCTCAAGACCCGCATCAAAATGAAGTCGCAGGTCAGTGGACCCACTGATGTCGACCCCGATCGCGACGTAAAGTTCCTGCCCGGTGGCCAGTTCGAATATGATCGCCGCTTCCAGTTCGGTGTCCGGGCGAAGTTCTGACACTCGGGGCAGTAGGGCGCCGATGTTCAACGACATCGGCGCCCGGCGTCGTTTGCAAGGAGGGAGCATGCAGCGGATCGTGATCCTGGGCGGCGGCACCGCAGGGTGGATGGCGGCGGCGTGCCTCGCGCGCACCTTGGGGACCGAAAGGCGCTCGATCACCGTGGTCGAATCCATCGATATCGGCACGGTCGGCGTCGGCGAGGCGACGATCCCGCTGATCGAGACCTTCCACCAGATCCTCGGGATCAGCGCCGTCGACGTGCTGCGCAATTGCGAGGCGACCTTCAAGCTCGGGATCGAATTCGTCGACTGGGGCCGGCGCGGCGAGCGCTATTTACACCCGTTCGGATCGATCGGTGCCGACCTCAACGGCGTCGGCTTCCTGCAGCATTGGCTGCGCCATCGCTCTGAAGGCGGCAGCAGCGCCTATCTCGACTATAATCTTGAGAGCCGCGCGGCGATGGCGGGGCGGTTCGGGATGACCCAGCTCCGCCAGCCCGGCGAGCAGCAGCTCCATTTCGCCTATCATTTCGACGCAGCGCTCTACGGTGCGATGCTGCGGCGCTATTCCGAACGGCTCGGGGTGACTCGCGTCGAGGGAACGGTGCAGGGCGTGCGGCGCGATGGCGAGACCGGCGACGTCACAGCGCTCGCGCTGCGCGACGGCGCCGAGATCGCCGGTGACTTCTTCTTCGATTGCTCGGGGTTTCGCGGGCTGCTGATCGAGCAAACGCTCGGCGCGGGCTATGACGATTGGAGTGCCTGGCTGCCGTGCAATCGCGCCGTGGCGGTGCAGACCGGCCGGCTTGCCCAGCTTTCGCCATTTACCCGCTCGACCGCGCTCGATGCCGGCTGGCAGTGGCGGATACCGCTCCAGCACCGCACCGGTAATGGCCATGTATTTTGCGATGCCTTCCTCGCCGAGGACGAGGCGACCAGCACGCTGCTTTCGAGGCTGGATGGCCCGGCGACGATCGAGCCGCGCATGCTTCGTTTCGTCACCGGACGCCGGCGCAAGACGTGGGACCGCAATGTCGTTGCACTGGGGCTGGCCGGCGGCTTCGTCGAGCCGCTGGAAAGCACCTCGATCTATATGGTGCAGTCGGCGCTCGCCAAGCTGATGGCAATGTTTCCGCGTGGCGAACGCGCGCACCCGGCGACGATTGCACGCTTCAACGCGATGATGGCGACCGAATGGGAGCGCGTCCGCGACTTCATCATCGCGCACTACAAGGTCAGCGAACGCGACGATACGCCGTTCTGGACGCATTGCCGCAACATGGCGATACCCGACAGCCTGACCGAGCGGCTTACGCTCTTCGCCGAGGAGAGCCTGTTCATCGAGCAGCCGCACGATCTGTTCAAGGAGCCGAGCTGGGCAGCGGTACTGATCGGGCAGGGGATGATGCCGAGGCGCCATCACATTGGCGCCGACGCGGCACCACATGAGGCGCTCGCAGCACAGCTTTCGCGCATGCGCGCCGCCGTCGGCGCGCGGCTCGCCGGGCTGCCCGACCATGCAGATTATATCGATCAATGCATTGGCAAGGCGGCCGCATGACGCGGCTGCCCGCACCCTTTGATACGGGATCTTCCATGTTCAAGCGCACGCTCTTGGTTTCCTTCCTGACTGCCGGGCTGCTGCTTTCCAATGCGACGCCTGCGCTGGCGCAAACCGGGACGCCCGTCGATCCGATCGCACCGACCGGACGGTGGAGCCTGCCCGAGCGCAAGCAGGGGCGGACACCGCCAATGGGGTGGAGCTCGTGGAATGCGTTCCGGACGGAGGTCGACGAGGCGAAGGTGATTGGGTCGGCCCAGAAGCTGGTCGACAGCGGGCTCGCCAAGCTTGGCTATGTCTATGTCAATGTCGACGATGGCTGGTGGCTCAAGCGCCGGACCAGCGACGGACGGATGCAGATCCGCACCAAGATCTTTCCCTCGGCGATGGGTAAGGGCGGCACAACCAGCTTCCGTCCGTTCGTCGACCGGATTCACTCGATGGGGTTAAAGGCCGGCCTTTATAGCGATATCGGTCGCAATGCCTGTTCGCAGGCTTATGACCTCCATTCGCCCAACCTGCCCGAGGGCACCACCGCCGAGCGCGAGGTCGGTCTTTTCGGCCATGTGGATCAGGACATCGCGCTCTATTTCCGCGAATGGGGGTTCGACTATCTCAAGGTCGATGCCTGCGGAATCAACGTCTATGCCCCCGGCAGCGCGATCGTGAAGCAATATGCCTATCGGCCGTTCACACCGCTGATCGACCAAGCATCGATCAATCGCAGTGATGTCGCGGCGGTCCGCGGCCTCTACGAAACGGTCGGCGCAGCGCTGGCGAGGCACAATCCCGACGGCGACTATATCTTCTCGCTGTGCGCCTGGGGCAGCGCCGACGTCCGCACCTGGGGCAAGCAGGTCGGCCATATGTGGCGCACCAGCGGCGATATCACGCCGAACTGGACGCGGATGCTGCACAATTTCGACAGCGCATCGACGCGCGCGCTCTATGCCAAGCCCGGCGCCTGGAACGACCCCGATATGCTGTTCGTCGGTCATGGAGATTTTGACGAGCGTCATTTGACCGAGGCGCGATCGCACTTCGCGTTATGGGCGATCATCAACGCGCCGCTGCTGATCGGCTACGACCTGCGCAACGCGCCGCAGGGCCTGATGGACATCTGGAGCAACGCCGACATCGTCGCCGTGAACCAGGACAAGGGCGGCCACCAGGGCGTCATAGCCTATGCCAGCGACGATGTGCAGATCATCGTCAAGACGTTGAGCGGGGGGCGCAAGGCCGTCGCGCTGTTCAACCGCGGTCAAGGCGAGGCGCAGGTCGACCTGACCGCCGCGCACCTCAAATTTTCGGACTCCGCACCGATCCGGTTGCGCGACCTGTGGGACAAGTCGACGCTGGCGCCGTTCAAGGGCGAGAAGCGCGTCATCCTCGCGCCGCACCAGACGCTGATCTACGAGGCAACCGGCGAACGCCGCCTGCCCGACGGCATTTATCTCTCCGAGATCCCAGGCGACATCAACGTCGCCACCGACGGGATCGTCGTACCCGAAGCCGATCCGATAGTGCATCGCATGGCCGGGCAGTGGAACGGCACGCGCGATAATGGCGAGCGGCCGATCTACGCCGGCTGGGGCGGCGCGCAGGCCGACGCCACGCCATATGATCAGACGCTGCAGATCGCCGGGCGACGCTTCGATACCGGGATCGGCATCCTCGCTCGCTCGCGGCTGGAAATTCGCAACACCGGCGGGCGCAAGCGATTCGAAGCACTGGTCGGCGTCGACGATTCTACGCGGAACATCAAGGACCGGGTGCGCTTCCGAGTTTACGGCGACGGTCGCCTGATCGCCGAGAGCGAGCCGATGCGTTTCGGCGATGCGGCGCAGCCGCTCGGCGCGGATATCCGCGGCGCGGAGCTGGTCGAGATCGTGGTTGCGGCAGAGGGTAGCACCAGCGATCTCCCGCTGGTCGCGACTTGGGCCGACGCGGCGCTTCGTTGATGCGTGCGCGGTATGCATTGCGCCGGGCCGCGCTCGCGCTGCTCGCTGCGGCAGGGGCGATCGGGCAAGCCAGTGCGCAAGGGAGGCTGGAGGCGCACTTCGCTACCATCGACACGCCGCTGGCCAATCCTGAGCGCGGTTTCTACCGGGCGAGTCGGGGCGATCTCGATCGTATCGACCCTGCGTTTCTCGATAAGGCGTATCGCGACGGATATCGGCTGATTTACGCGCGGATCAACCTTGAGCCGTATCGGACCGCCGCGCTGTCCGCCGACTATCTCGCGAAGCTTGAAAGCGGATTTTCCGCAGCACGTCGGGCCGGGGTCAAGCTGATCGTCCGCGCCGTGTATAATTACCCGCGCGGCGAAACTGAGTATCGTGACGCCAAGGATCCGGCGCTGCCGATGGTGATGCGCCATCTCGCGCAGCTCAAGCCAGTGCTTCAGGCCAATGCCGATGTTATTGCCTACGTCCAGGCGGGTTTTGTGGGGGCGTGGGGGGAGTGGCATACTTCGTCAAACGCGCTGACCGAACCCGTGGCGCGTGAGGCCATCAAGAATGCGCTGCTCGATGCGGCGCCGGCCGACCGCTTTGTCCAGTTCCGCTATCCGCCTTATATACAAGCTTGGGCGGCTGAGCTGCCCACGCCCTCCACCTCGATCGCTCGAGGGTTCCGGATCGGCTTTCACAATGACTGCTTCCTCGCCAGTCACACCGATGTCGGGACTTTCAGTGAAGACGCACGCACGCGTGCGGTCGAGCAGGCCTATCTAGACCGGCTGGGCGACGTCGCACCGTTCGGCGGCGAGACGTGCAATCCCGCTGACGATCCCGGCGCGGCGCCGCGGACGGCGTGCTCGGATATTCTTCGCGAAGGCGCGCGGTACAATCTGACCTATCTAAACGCCGATTACTATCGCCGGCTGTTCCACGAGGTCTGGGCTCGCGGCGGCTGTCAAGACACGGTCGCAGCGAAGATGGGCTATCGGCTGGCGCTGGTTTCGGTCTCGCATGCGGCGCAGGCCGTGGCGGGGGGCGGGTTCCGGCTCGACCTGACGGGGCGGAACGACGGCTGGGCGCGGCCGTTCAATCCGCGCGTGCCGGTGCTGATGCTGCGCAACAGTGTGGACGGCGCTCTCGTGCGCCTGACCGGCGGTGCCGATTTGCGCAGCTGGCTGCCGGGGGAAAGCAAGATCATGCAACTGGCGGTGACGCTGCCGCGCACCATGCGGCGCGGAACCTACGATCTGTTGATCGCCTTCCCAGACCCAAGTGCGCGCCTTTCCAACGACCCGCGCTACGCGATTCGGCCGGCGAACGCCGACGATAGTGCCAAGGCGCAAGGCTGGGACGCCGCGCTCGGTGGCTTTCGCACAGGCACACGCGTTCAGGTGCGCTGACCCCACGAGAGGAAAAGACCCGATGACCGTACCGCAACCTTTGGCGCGCAGCTTCGCGGCGTTCCTGTTCGACATGGACGGCACGCTGCTCGACAGCACCGCCGTCGCCAACCGCGTGTGGAGCACATGGGCGGAGAGCCATGGGCTCGACGCGGAGCAGGTGATCGCCGCGCTGCATGGGGTGCGCGTGCGCGATACGGTTCGACGCTTTGCGACCGGCACGATGGACGTGGACCGAGAAGCCGAACGCATTACCGCTGGCGAGATTGCGCAAGTGGATGGCATCACCGAAATCGCACAGGCGCGAGCGTTTCTCGACAGCTTGCCCCGCGATCGCTGGGCTGTCGTCACCTCGGCGCCGCGGGCGCTTGCGATCCGACGGATCGAAGCCGCGGGGCTTCCGTCCCCGCCGCTGCTGATTGCGGCCGAGGACATCATGATCGGCAAACCCGCGCCCGATTGCTACATCGCGGCCGCCAAGGCACTCGGCGTGGAGATCCGCGACTGTCTGATCTGGGAAGACGCCCCCGCCGGCATTGCCGCCGGCGAGGCCGCCGGATCAACGGTCATCGTCGTCGAGGCGACGCATGCCGATCCGGTCAATGCTGGGCGCTTGTGCATTCCCGACTTCAGCGGCCTGTCATGCACCGTCGAAGCTAACGGTATGCTTCGGCTCCACGGCGCTAGCTAGGCCGGAAGCCCTATACAATCACGTCGCAGCGATGATGTGAAAAGGCGGCGTTGGCGAACGTGTGAGCTATATCGTCAATAACGACCGCTATCGGGAACTGCGCCAATAAGCGGCCGGGCAGCCGACGGCCCAAGAGAGCTTGACGGCTATTGGCAAAGCTGCCGGTCGACAATGCGCCCCAACGTCGGTCGTTCAGGCGCATGCGCCCCATCGCCAAAAGCAGACGCGCGAAATGTCTCACAAGGCACTGCCTGCGCCCGAGCGGCTTCTTGGCAGCAGCCGGCAACCCACACAAAGCCAGCGATGCCAACGCATGAAAGCTAGACTTGTTATGCGGCCAATTTCAAGAACAGTACCTCGCGGACCAGACGCTCCCGTTCGTCACACGAAGTCGTCTCAAGCGCCTCCTCGAATGCGGCGGCCTGCTCGCCGAGCTCGGCCTCCTGAAACATGCCCGCGGATCCGGCCAGCTTGTGGAGAAGCGATCGAAGCTTTTCTATCGATCCATCATCATAGTCGCCTGCGTCACAAATGTGGGACGCGAATGCCTGCAGTTCAGCCTTGCGTATTCCATATTTCGACCGGAGCGCCGGGCTTATGAGCGGGCGGTTGGACGAGGGCGCGACACTTGTTTTAGCCGCCCATTTGTTCAGTGCGAAGCTGAGCTGCTGCAGCTGGACCGGCTTGGCGATGTGAGCCTGCATGCCCTCCTTGAGGCAGGCGGCGACGTCGTCAGGATATGCATTTGCGGTCAACGCCACGATCGGCAGGGCTGCAGGGCCAAAACCGCGCGAGCGGATCATGCGGGTAGCGGCCAAGCCATCCATAACTGGCATTTGCATGTCCATGAGGACGATATCGAATTGGCGACCCTCTGAATGGGCGGAAATGACGGCGTCAACTGCCTTGGCGCCATCGGCCACGATCTTCACCTGATGGCCCAGGTGCGCAAGCATTGCCTGCATCAGCTCCTGATTGACGTCATGATCCTCGGCCAACAGGACGTGCATCGAAGAGGAACTCGTGACAGTGTCGTCGGACGCTGCTTCCTCGCCGCTGGACGGCGCCGAGGCCGCCACGATCGGCAACACCAGCGTGAACACCGTACCTTCGCCTACAGCACTTTCGAAGGTGAGATTTCCCCCCATTATGACTGCCAGATTTTTGCTGATCGCGAGCCCAAGCCCGGTACCGCCAAAGCGATGCGCAGTGCTATCCTCGGCCTGAACGAATTCATTGAAGACGGCCGCGTGTTGCTCAACGGGAATGCCGATCCCGGTATCGGTAACACTTACTTCGAGGGAGGTGCCGCTCTCATTGCTGCAAATTCGTGCAGCCAGAGCAACGTGCCCCTCTTGCGTGAACTTCACTGCGTTGCTGACAAGGTTGAGAAGTATCTGACGGAGGCGCAGCCCGTCGATCATCGCAAAAGATGGCACTTCCTCTTCAATCTCGCATCGCAGGTCGAGGTGTTTTTGTGCCGCAGCAGATTGCATCAGGTTGACGCAACTCTTGAGCTTGTGGCGTAGATCTATTCTCTCCGGGACGATCCGCATCTTTCCTGCTTCGATCTTGGAAAAGTCGAGGATGTCATTGAGAAGCCGCATCATCGCCTTGCCGGAGTCGGCAATCAGCTGGGCATAGCGGATCTGATGCTGGTCCAGCCTGCTACCAAGCAACAGGTCTGCGAATCCGAGGACTCCGTTCATCGGAGTCCTGATCTCGTGACTCATGTTGGCAAGGAAGGCGGCCTTTCCTTCTGCCGCCAGCTCCGCACTCGCGCGGGCGGAAACGAGCTCAGCTTCGAGCTGGGCCCGGCGGACAATGTCTTGCTCCAATAGGGCATTGAGGTGACCGAGCTCCCGGACCTTGCGGCGGCGCTCGGCTGCAAGAAGCATAGCCAGGATCACGCTGAGGATGATCGAGCCCGCAATCGCCAGCTTGACCGGGGTTTCCAATGCCCTGGCTCTACGCTGCCGCTGCTCGAGCAAGCGGCGCTCCGCAGCTTCGGTGGCGATGGCCAAATTCGACCATTTATCCTGCCGCTGCTGGTTTGCCGTGCTCGTGGCAATGGCAGTCGCTTCAGCCGGCTTACCCTTGCGGGCAAGATCGATGATCTGGTGCGAAACACGCACGCGCTCATGATAGAGCGCCAGCAGATCGTCGACTCGCCGCTTCTGGCGCGGGTTGTCCAACGTCATGCGCTGAAGTGCCACGAGTTCAGGCCAGACGCGCCGTTGAAAGTCGTAGGCTGATGTCCGCAGTTCGTCGGGACCTCCCATTACAAACCCGCGTTTCTGCACTTCACCTTTGAGCATGAGAATGCGCGCACGGCTGAGCTGATTTTCCACCTGAAGAGCGTGCATGACCCACCGGTCCGCCGCCTGCCTTTCAGCGAGGAGAAACACAGTAAGCGCGACGCCCGTCAGAAGGAGAAGCACGCATCCGATCAGGAGCGCACGCGGGATTAGCAGTCGATGACGCATTGAAATGGCTCGGATTCGAGGGCTCGTTAGCCATTATAGAGGGCGACAGATACGGTGCGCGGACTGGCACCGTATCCATGCGGCGGCATCGGTCGGCGCATCGTTGCCAGCTGTTGTTCCAGCCGGCCCGGCATCTCTGTCCCGAACGGCGGGTGCCGCTTCCAAACTGTTGGAGTGCAACATTCTGCAGCTAGGGTGCCGAAAGGATAAGTAGCGTGGTTGAACGGCCGTCCGCTTTCGCCCCAACCCGCTCTGTAAGCTGCCTGGCAGCTTACGGCCCAATTTCAGCCGTTCAATGTGATGGGCATCGAGGCAGTCAGCAACTGGACTCCGTACCTCGGGCCCGCCCCTTACTAGACCAAGACACTCCGTTCGCGATTGTGATTGTTAGCTTTGACTGATTGCGGCGTCGGCGAGTACCTCAGGCGCTGGTAGCGGAGAGAGACAGTGGATCCGAAGCGGGAGCGCCTTGCAGAGGCTCTATTGCTCGAGAAGCAGCACGGAGATCGCGCGCCCGACGTCATACATGATCGGGTGAAGGAGCTAGCCGAAGCACACGATTGGGATGGCGTAAAGCGGTGGCTGGAGATCGCAGAGTGGTTCGATCGCCTGCAGCCCTCAGACACCCCGCCAAATTGAACATGCCGTCGGCAAGACGCCGCTGTGCCTTTGCTACCTTACGAGGCTTGCGGCGGGATCGTCTCAGCGGGAAGGTAACGCGCCATAATTTGTGAGCGAGTTGACCGAGCACCTCGGATAGCAGCTAGGCGCCCTAATTCCTGCCCTGGCCGGTAGCGGAGGCTCTTGGAAGCTGCCGTAGGTTCATGTCCTGCCGCGGGTGGTGGATACGGCCAATCCACCCAACGGCCTAAAGCTCCGCCACTCAGGATTTGTCTCGGCCGTTTCAGTCCACTCCTCCAAACACCTATAAGGAAAGATACATACAAGCGCAGTGTGCGCCTGGGGCGGAATCATCGATGTCGATCGGGAACAAGGTTCGAATTGGAAGCGCGGCCCTTTTAGCAGTCGTTCTGCTCGCCGGGATTTTGGCCGCATTCCGCATTGATGCAATCCGAATGGGTGGCACTATGCAGGTGAAGTCGCGACAGGCGGCAGACCTGATCGCCGACGTCCTTCCTCCGCCAGAGTACGTCATCGAGCCATATCTCGAGGCGACGCTGCTGCTGCAGGATCCGCAGCGGCTCGCGCAGACCCGTAACCGACTCCGCAAGCTTCGGTCTGACTATGATGCACGGCACCAATTTTGGGAGGCATCGGATCTCGACCAGGAACTGAAGAAAGGCGTGACGAAGGATACGCACGATCCCGCCTCAGCATTCTGGCGTGAGCTTGAGGACAACTATCTTCCGGCGCTTCAGAGGAATGACCGAGCAGCCGCCTTGACTAGCTATGCGGTGCTTTCTCAGCGCTATTCAGAACATCGTGCTAATGTCGACAAGCTGGTTGCTGAAGCTTTCGCCTATCAGTCGAACGTTGAGGAAGAGGCCCGGGCGTTACTCGCCAGCACCATTGCTCTTTTGGCCGGATTAGCGGCGATGCTGCTGGGTATTGTTGGAGCTTGCATGACCTTTGTGTCTAAACGAGTCGTTCGGCCGCTAGAAGGTATCGGAGGTCACCGCCCGACTTGCCAAAGGCGAGCAGGCCATGGTTCCGTACCTTGATCGCGCCGACGAAATCGGCGCTATTGCGGAGGCAGTGGAGGAGTTTCGACTGGCGGCAGTCTCGCGGGCTGAGGCGGATGCACTATCAGCCGCAGAGCAGAAGGTAGTGACGTCGGCGCTGCGCGACGGACTGGATGCTCTTAGGGACGGCGACCTCAGCGCTGAGATCCGGGCGGATTTCCCGACCGGATATGCTGAGCTCAAGGCCAATTTCAACGAAGCGCTCGCTTCTTTGCGCGCCTTGATCGGCTCGGTAATGGAAAGCGCAGCAACCATTCGTACGGGCTCCGGCGAGATCGCCCAGGCCTCCGAGGACCTGGCGCGTCGCACCGAGGCCAACGCGGCCAGCCTGGAGGAAACATCCGCAGCAGTGACCCAGATGGATGGTCGCCTGAAAGCAACCGCCGAGGCAGCAGCGCGGACCGTAAATCGCGCTGACGGCGCGATTGCGACCGTGTCAGGTGGCAGAACTACGGCCGACGAAGCCATGGGAGCGATGAACCGCGTTGCTGAATCCGCCAAGGGGATCGACAGCGTCATCGAAGGGCTCGACAAGATCGCTTTCCAGACGCGCGTGCTGGCTATGAACGCTGCAGTGGAAGCGGGAAGGGCTGGCGAAGCTGGTCGCGGATTTGCCGTCGTCGCTGATCTTGTCTCGGCTCTCGCCATGCGTGCGGAAGAGGAGGCGGGTCGTGCCCGTGACCAGCTGACCGCAACGCAGAGTGATATCGGTGCTGCCGTCGAGATGGTGCAGAAAGTTGATCTGGCGCTGGCAGATATCTCAGGTGACGTGGACGAGGTGCATGCGCTCGTCGGTCAAATGGCAGTCGACAACCAGGCGCAGTCGACAGCGATCACCCAGATCTCTGTGGCCATCGGGACGATGGATCAGGCCACGCAGCAGAACGCCGCCATGGTGGAGGAGACCTCTGCAGCTGCGCGTAACCTCAGCGGCGAAGTAGCAGCTCTCAGCGAGCAGGCATCGCGCTTCAAAGTCGGGAGCGCCGCAACGCCTGGCTCATCAGCAATGCCAGTTCGATCGGCCCCGTTGGGCGGGTACGTAACAGCTGTCAAAGCTCTACCTCTGCAGGCGATGGGGAGCCGCAGCGCGACCGCCGAGGCGTGGGCGTCGTTGTAGCCACAGTCGATTGTGATGAGCTCCCGCACGCAAACCCGTGTGCGGCCAATGCTTGCGATACGATCTGCGGACGTCGTCGGCAGCCCTTAAACGTTCAGACCTGCACCGACGAAGTGACAGGACGGAGGGCAGCTGACCGCCCCAAGTCCGGTCATTCGGCATCGCTGAACCCGTTGCCGAAAGCCGCCATCTGTCAAGCTACTGTACGAACTCAGGCTTCGCTATCGTCTGCCTTTCGAAGCAGCCATCGACCCCAGCGGAACATCCCGAAGCCGATCGCGAACGGTATGCCGCCGACCAGCAAGGGCAGGAGCAGGACGGACGGCTCCTGGACCACCATCCCCATTCCCATCACCACGACCACGAGCGAGCAAAGCCCGCTGCAGGTCATGACTAGGATTCCTACCCCCAGCAGGAGTCCTCCGAACAGCTGGTTCATCGATCGGCCCTCGCGCGCGCCAGCACCGAGGCGCCTTCGGCGCCCGGTCGATAGAAAGTATTGTACGTGTCGAACGGTATGATTTGCCCCTCGGGGGTGGTGAAGTGGACGCAGCTGCGCTTCACCGTCGCGAGGTCGAAATTATACCGGTCGAGGAACTGGAGGATGACCACGCGGAAGCTGTTGGCATAGCCCAGCTCCTCGGGGACCAGTGCCTGAGGCAGGCAGCAGAGTACGCCGGCGAGCTTCTCCTCGGTGTTGCATTGTGTAGTAGCCAGGCTGAGCAGGTCGAGCATCGCCTGGCGCAGCGCCGGATAGGCCTCGTAGCTGATCGTGTTCGGCCCCTGCAGGATCAGCTCGCGCGGCAGCAGCGAGGTGATCGGCGTCACGATCCGGCCGCTGCGCAGCCCGTAGCCGATGCAGATCTGGTCGGGATTGCAGGGCAAGGGAATCATGTCCTCAGCATCGAACACGCCCCCCTTGACTACCTCCCGGCGGATCTGGCTGAGCAGCATCCGATTAGCCTTCCCGTCGAACCCCTCGTTGCGGCCGGCATCCTGGACCGGCTGGAAGGTGACGCCGCGTACGCACGACCATTCGAGTGCGTGGTTGACGATGGCTGCGATCTCGCCGTCATTGACGCCCCGCTTCACCACCGCGACGAGCGTGGTCGACAGGCCGACGTGCTCGAGCGCCACGAGCGCTGCCTGGCGGATGCGCGACAGGCGGGCGCCGCGCAGGTTGACCAGTGCCTGGTCGTCCAGGCTGTCGAACTGGAGATAGACTTCAAGCCGCGGCGCGTAGCTGGCGAGCCGAGTCACGAACTCGGCGTCCCGCGCGATGCGCACGCCGTTCGTATTGATCATGACATGGCGGATCGGGCGGCGCTTCACCGCATCGAGTATCTCGAAGAATTGCGGGTGGAGCGTTGGTTCGCCACCCGAGAGCTGGACGAGGTCGGGCTCGCCCTCGCTCTCGACCAGGGCATCCAGCATGGCCTCGATCGTGGCGAGCGGCAGATGGCCGCCATGCATGTCCTCGGCGTCGGCGAAGCAGACGGGACAGGCAAGATTGCAGGCCGAGTTGATCTCGACGATCGCGAGGCAACTGTGCTGCTCGTGATCCGGGCAGAGGCCGCAATCGAACGGGCAGCCCGCCTCGGTGCGGGTATGGGTGCGCAGTGGGCGATCGCCGGGCTTGAGCCAATCCTTCTGCGAGCGCCAATAGGCGAGGTCGTCGCTGATCAGCGTCTTCTGGACGCCATGCGCGCGGCAGCGCTTGAGATAATAGACCCGTTCGTCCTCAATGACGACCTTGGCAGGCACCGTCTCGAGACAGGTCTCGCAGAGGCTCGTGGTCTGGCTATGGAAGATATAGGGCGCTGCCTTGCGGTCAGGCGAGAGCTGGACGGGCGCGTCCGCGAGCGATCCAGAGGAGTGCATAGACGCTGAGTCCGATCATCACGAGGTGGAAGACGTTGAACGGGCCGAGGAGTGTTGGATAGGGCTTGACAAATTCCCAGGCAAATCGCTGCACGGCATAGAACAGCACGAAGGCATGAAAGCCGTGTTGCGTCGCCCATGTGCGCTCCTCCACCAGAGCGTGCCAATAGATTCCGAGAAAGGATGCCATCGCGAGTGATTCGTAGATCTGGACGGGGTGCCGGCCGATGCCGTCGCCGAGATCCACGCCCCAAGGCAGCGCGGTCGGGGTGCCATAGGTCTGGTCGGCCAGGCCGGCGAACAGGCAGCCCCAGCGTCCGACGACGATCCCGATCGCGAGCGGAATGACGAACGGCCCGCCGGTCGATCCCCGTACGCCGAGCGCCCATTTCCAGAACTCGACGGCGACGATCGCGCCGGCGAGCGCGCCCGCGATCGAGTGCGACAGGACCGGATGCGTGTCACGCAAGGTATTTAGCGATCCCAGCAGCCAGGCGCCGAGCGCGGCACCAAGGGCAAGGCTGACGAAATAGCCGGGCGCCGTCTGACGGGCGAGACCTTCGACGCTGGTGCGACGACGGCGATAGATCCACCGCGCGCCGAGGAGCGCCGCAAGCCACGCCGCGAGGTCGCCGACATAATGGAACCAGGGAGCGGCGGCGATGTGAATCACAGCTGTAGCTACCATAGGGCCGGCCAGCCGAGGAAGCCGACAATCAGGCTACAACCGTGATATTTCGACTTTTCTCGAAGCTTCTAGACAACCCGAAAACTCTTCGATAGCTCTCGAAGAATGTTGACCCCATCCGATGCTGTCGAATCTCTCGCCGCGCTCGCGCAAGAACATCGGCTCGCCGCCTATCGCCTGCTCGTCCAGGCAGGCGGACCCGGACTGTCCGCGGGCGCGATCTCGGAGTGTCTCGACCTGCCGCCTAGCTCGCTGTCCTTCCACCTCAACCATCTGATGCGCGCGGGGCTGATCGAGCAGCAGCGCCAGGGACGTTTGCAGATATACCGAGCGAACTATGTCGCAATGACCGGCCTGATTGACTTCCTGACGGAGAATTGCTGCGCCGGCGCATCCTGCGGCCCCGGCGTGGCTCGTGCGCCCGTTGCCCGGGAGGACGCTGCATGAGCGACGTGACCATCTGGCACAATCCGGCGTGCGGCACCTCGCGCAACACGTTGGCGATAATCCGCGCGACGGGCGCGGAACCGATCGTGATCGAATATCTCGAAAATCCCCCGTCGCGCGCCAAGCTCGTCGAGCTGATCGCCGCCGCCGAGCTGACGCCCCGTGCGCTGCTTCGGCAGAAGGGCACGCCCTATGCCGAGCTGGGGCTAGACGATGCGAGCTTGGGCGAGGTGGCGCTGTTCGATGCGATGCTTGCGCACCCGATCCTGATCAATCGCCCCCTGGTGGAGGCGCCGGGTGGTACGCGCCTGTGCCGGCCCTCGGAAGTTGTGCTCGAGATTCTCGCCGATCCGTTGCCCGGCGACTTCGTCAAGGAAGACGGCGAGGTCGTGCGCGCATGATTATCCGCGATGCCGGCCCGGGCGACGCGCATGCGATCGCCGCGATCTACGCCCATCATGTGCTCCACGGCACCGCCACCTTCGATACCGAGCCCCCGCCTGCCGATAGCTGGCGGGCGAGGATCGGCGAAATACGTGCCCGAGGCTGGCCGATGATCGTGAGCGAGCGGGACGACGCGGTGACGGGCTATGCCTATGCGATGCAGTTCCGCGACCGCCCGGCCTATGCCGCGACCTGCGAAAACAGCATCTATGTCGCGCCCGACGCGCTCGGTGGCGGGATCGGCACGGCGCTCCTCGGCGAGCTGCTCGTGCGCGCCGAGCGGGCCGGCTTCGAGCAGATGATCGCGGTCATCGGCGGGGGCGAGCCGGCCTCGGTCGCACTCCATGCCAAGCTCGGCTTCGTCCATGCAGGGCGCATGCGCGATGTCGGACGCAAGTTCGGGCGCCTGCTCGACACCGTCTATATGCAACGCGCGCTGCGCGGAGGGCCCGTCGCGTGAGCACGCTGCCCAACGTCGATCCCGCCTTTGTCGACCCGGCGCTGTCGCGCGTGCTCGACGTCTCCGGGATCGCATCCCACCCGCCGCGAATCCTGCTGCTCTACGGGTCGTTGCGCCAGCGCTCCTACAGCAAGCTGCTGACGCTGGAGGCGGAGCGGCTGCTCCAGGCCTTCGGATGCGAGACGCGCGTGTTCGATCCTGCCGGCCTGCCGCTTCCCGACAGCGTCCCGAGCGACCATCCCAAGGTCGCCGAGCTGCGGGCGCTGTCGATCTGGTCCGAGGGCCAGGTCTGGTGCTCGCCCGAGCGACACGGCGCGATCACTGCGATCCTGAAGGCGCAGATCGACTGGCTGCCGCTCGAGGATGGCGGCATCCGCCCCACCCAGGGGCGCACGCTCGCCGTCATGCAGGTGTCCGGCGGCAGCCAGTCGTTCAATGCCGTCAACACGCTGCGCCTGCTCGGCCGCTGGATGCGGATGATCACCATTCCGAACCAATCGAGCGTGCCCAAGGCCTATACCGAGTTCGATGACGCTGGCCGCATGAAGCCCGGCCCGCTCTACGATCGCGTGGTCGATGTGATGGAGGAGCTGGTCAAGTTCACGCTGCTGACCCGCTACCGCAGTGCGTATCTGACCGATCGCTATTCGGAGCGCCGCGCCCAAGGTCGCCCCCCGGCGGGCGCCGATCATCTCGCCCTCCTTTCCGAGCACGCAACGGCCGCCGAGTGATGGAGCCGCTCGCGCGCCGCGTGCTGGCGGAAGGCCTCAGCTCGGCCATGCTCTTCGCCGCGATGATCGGATCGGGAATCATGGCGGAGCGCCTTCCAAAATCTATCTACAACGAGAAGCGGATTTTCCGGGCAGCCTGTCGTCAGCGGAGCGGTCGGAAGCGATCCGGGGGCAATGACGCCGCCTGTGTGCCACGACCGGGGCTGAATTCTATGCGGAAGTTCCAATTCGGAGAACTGGGCTCGCCGAGAGAGCCGGGGGTGTCGGCCCCCGCCCGCCGCGAGGCCCGTATTTTCTCTGCGAAAGCGGAAACTGGTCTGACGGTTCCAATACGTAGACAGTCGAAACCATCGCACGTGAAACGGCACGATGCGACGTTTAGGACTCGCGGGGCTTTTCGATGAATCGAAAAGGTCTTCGTACCGCGATGCTGGTCGCGTTGCTCGCCACAGCGTGCACGTCTTGCTTTGAGAACCATTCCGCCGAAGTGCGTTTCCGAGTGGACGCCGTGGTGCAGGAACATGGCGAGTCGAGGCAGGGCAGCGCCGTCTGGTCGATGGCGCTCAAGCGGCCGATCCTCGCGCTCGCCAGCCCATACGACGCCCATTTCGAGGGCGAAGCAATCCCGATTCAAATGCCGGATCGCAAATGGGTGCTCGTTCTGCCGACGAATCTTACATTCGGCTACAGTGCCGGCCTTTGGCCCGAACGGATTTTCGGCGTCTCGCAGCGCGAAGGTGGCAAGGTTCGCGACCGCATAGATGTTCTCAGGGACGTCGGCATGAGGAGGGGTGCCAGCGTCGATCTCGACTGCGTCGAACTTCACGCAGAAGGCGCCACCGCGGGCAGCGACTTGCATTGCCCCTCGCTCATGCGCGCATCCGACTTAGGCGATCCAGAAAGCTATGTCCTCGTCGACGAAAGCGCGGAACGCAAACGCGATCCCGACGCCCCTCACCTGCAAAGGATAACCGTTACCATTACGGACGCCCCGGTTACCCGGCGCCTGGACAAGGTTGCGCCCTGGCTGAACCGCGTAAGGGTACAGGCGTATAACGAATTGCATTCAAAGAGGCGCACGAGGGCCTCTACCGCGCCTCGATAGGCAAAATCGCAATTCCTGAGCCAGCCACCCGACGACATCGCCGAGGAGGGACCCCGCATGCACGACCAGCAAGCATCGATCCGCGTTCACCCAACGAATTCCAGCGGCTGCTCACCAGCGGCAAGCGAGTTTCGGACCCGCCTTTCCTGGACGGCCACACGAACTGTTCCCGCAGCGACGATCTGGCCGCAGTTGGGTATCTCTATCTCGATCGACCATAAAAGCATTTGCCGGCACTGGCGCCCGCACGGAGCGTCTCGCCGCAATCCGTGTGCCGGCAAAGAAGCCCTAGGCCAGCGGTGGCGTTTGCAAAACAAAGCGCAGCGTGCCGGCGTGATGCGTGTCGGCTAAATCGGTTGAGATCAGTCCATCCGTGCCCAGTAGGATCCAGAGTAACGACTTAGCGCCGAATGGCGCGTCGTGTCATGATCCGGTCAACCACGAGGGGATGCATCGGCGCATTGAACCGGAGTCCACAGAATGCGAGATCAGACCAGCGGACCTGCGCGCCGATCGGCGAAAGACCTGGAAGGCTCACGATCACGGTAGTCCCGACAGGGTAGTTTGAAACGCAGGCAACGCGGCAGCCGCTTACCGAGATGTCGCGCAACTCCACCTTCTGACGGCCCACACTAGATCCACTTAGAGTCACTTCGATCTCTACCTCAAGCCGGAGTCCACTGCGCGCGTCGTTAGTGGCGGTGACGATGTTCGCCCGGCGCCGCGGAAAACGTGCATTCGACATATCCATGCCCGAGCCCTTCCAAGGAGGTCACCGGCACGGCATGCTGCCAACCCGGTCCTACTGCCCCTTTCCGTACGCTGCCACTCTTGCAGATTGATTTAAGACCTCCACCCTATCTTACCGACTAAAGGTGTTCGATGGTCGCCGAAACTCCAACGCGCCAGAGATGCCGCAAGCAGGCTGCCACGCTTCCGATCGCTGCCATCCACCAAAACATCGTCGCGAGCCCGCCAACAATTGGCCCGGCGAACGCGATCGGGAGAACGGAGAACATGGCCGCGTGCTGGTAGAGATGCTCGATGGGCTGGCTTACGCCGCAGTAGGACATTCCAAGTGCGAGCGGACCGCTTGGCATCACCGATTGATCGGGTGGACAATGAGCGATGACCGTTCCGACGAGGGGGCTACCCACCGGACATAAAACGACCAATAGCTATATCGCGGCTCGTTGAAGGGGGCCCGTATGGCCGCTATCGGGGCGTTAGCTGCCATTCGCACTCCAGCTGAACGTCCTTCCCCTTTCGGGAAGCGCCGCGGCGACGCTGAACGGCCGAGAGGAGGGCGCCTAGCTGCCATCCGAAGGTTCGTCAGCTAGATCGCCATTTCTCGCGAAGCACTGTTCCGCTAAACCCATCCCGCCGCAAGCCTCATGAGGTAGCAAACGCAGGGGCGGACTTTTGCGCCGGCAAAGTTCAGTTCGGCGGGGTGTCCGACGGCTGCAGGCGATCGAACCAGTCAGCGACCTCCAGCCGCCGCTTTACGTCATTCCAATCGTCTGCTTCGGCTAGCTCCTTCACCCGATCATGTATGAAGTCGGGCGGCGATCTCCGTGCTGCTTCTCGAGCAATAGAGCCTCTGCAAGGCGCTCCCGCTCCGGATCCACTGTCTCTCTTTGCTACCAGCCTCTGAGGTACTCACCGACGCAGCAACCGGGTAACACGAATGGGATTGGAGGTCGTAGGACGCGCAGAGGGCGATCACAAAGGCAACAAGTAGGGCGCGAAGCCACGTGCTGAGACGTTCGATCATAGCCGAGTATGGAAGCGACGGAGCGAACCTAAGGCCTCGGACATGTACCTGAATTATGCCGCCCAAGAGTGGACATTAATTCAAGCCAGGCTGAAGGTCCTCGGCCGCTGACGGGGGACGAGCCTTCGTGTCAGGGGCCGACCGCCGCAACTGCCGCGCCGTGTCTACCGCTCCACCGACGCCAGTTTCGAGAGTGCAAGGCTCGCCAGGAGTGCCTCGTTCCCGTGGCAGCCGGCTGCGTGGCAGGGGCAGGCTTCAACCTACCTGGTCTGTTTCGAAAATACGAAGCCTGCTTCGGTCAATTCAACCGCATCCGGGTCAAGTCCCATTTTCCGCGCGCCCTGCGCGGCGGCGTCGCCGATTGTATGGAGCCGCTCTGGATTGCCACGTGCCTGCGTCACCGCCCCATAGATCAGCGCGGCCTGGATAAACAACGATTCCGCCAGCTCTTGCTTCGTCGCATCGCTGGCGCGCGTCACCTCCGCGCTCGCGCCCAACGCCTGCGCCGCCTGCGCGCGCACAGAGGCATTGGTCGTGCTTGAGGTTTCGGCGTTTGTGCCGCGCGACGCCTGCCACGCATTGATCCAATAGACGGTATAGGCGTCGGCGAGATTGTCGACCCGCATGCCATAGGGAGCAAGCGCGCGCCCGATGTCCTCGATAATGTCGCGGCCGGCAAACATGCGCTCCAGATCGGCCGCCCCAGCAGGATCGGTCGTTCGCGTTTTGCTAACGAATCTCGCGAAATTAGCGGTCCGTCGGGTCTTCGACGGCGTGTAACGCAGCGCAGCCGAATTGACCGCAGGCCGCGTGCGCGTCTGCGCTTCGCCTGCGTCGGGCAAGAAGCGGTCGGCATGGGTCTGAAGTGCGATCCGCGGCCCCTCGTAGAGCATCGGACTGATCATCTGAGCCTGTGCAGTGCTCGTCACTGCGGTGAGCACCAAGCCGACGGAAACGAGCAACCGCAACGACATGCAAATCTCCTTTGAGCTTAGGACAGGTTCGGACCCAGGAAGTGCGAGGAATAGACCGAACCGGTCGAAGTCGACGCTTTACCAGCCCCATCCCGGTGAACCGCGGGTCTTATATATGCGGAGTGGGACGGGCGAAAGCAGATGTCGTCCATTGATATGCGAGCTCCGGGCGAGGCCTTGGCCGCATGGGGTTTCAGCCGATCGGTGAATTCCCGGCCAAATCGGGGCAGGAAGGATCCGCTCCTGGCCCACTTCCTGTCGTTCGGATTCGCGGGAGGGCAGCTTCGATCCAGCCAGGCTGAGCAGACCCGCGGCGGGGCGCGCTATCAGCAGACGCCCGCGACGAACAGTAGCATCCACCAGTCGAACGCGACGAGCAGCCCGCCAAAGGCGACGATGCCGCCGAACAGACCAGCAGCGACATCATTAGCAATCGCTCAATCTCATCGGCGAAGTCATGCAGCCGGTCGTGATAGCCATGGTCGCGGCTCGCATTACGCAGCGCGAGCGCCGACACGAACACGGCCAGGAATCCGAACCCGCCCAGTGTCTCTACCACGCCGCAGCAAGCAGCGTCACCGCCAGCGCGACAAAGCCGTCCCCCGTGCGCGAGAGGCTCGCACGCATAGGCAAGTGGAAGGTCAGATATTCGAGCCCGCGTCCGATGGCGTAGCCTGCGGTTACCCCTATGGCCGACTTCCACAGAAGGTCGCGTCCGGACCACTCGGGCAGCTCACCGCTTTTGAATGACGAAACGCTCAGGGTGATGGCAAGAGAAGGCGAGCCTCGTTGAGTCCGGCCTCCGAGGTCAATGCGAAACGTGCCGCGTCTTCCGTCCCTTCTCCCGGGCCCTCCACCTGAACGTCGCTGGCAAGCACCGGGTCGGTCGGCGCGAGCAGGGCGGCGATCAGCAACGCGGACGCGACGCCGATCCTTATCAGGCTCGATGCCAGGCCCGCGACGATCAGCATGGTGACCGGCATTGCGATCCCCAGCAACCGCCAGGTCAGCGCCCAGCTGCGCAGCCCGATGACCGGTCGATCTTGAGGCCCGCACCCATCAGCGATACGATGACGACAAGCTCGCTCAGCCGCTCCACCGCGTCGGGGTATGTAGCGGGTGGATCGCAAAGGGTCTGAGTGGCGACAGCGCGAACAGCGCGGCGCCCGCGCCAACGCGGACGATTGGCAGCGACGGCGGCGCCTTGCGCAGCAGCATCGGCAGCCACGCCGTCATCAACACCAGCGCACCCAGCCCGGCGAGCAGCAGGACGTAGAACTGGTGCGAGAGCTCAAACAGATTCCTTCCGATGTGCTCAGCGCATCAGGCCAGCGGCGCGCAAGGCATCTTCTATCACGCGTCCGACGCCGCCAGAGGCGCCCTGGGATCTGGGCTTTGCATCGAGCGGCTGTGGTTGGGCAGGTTCGCGCCGGTCATTGGCCTCCGCCGGGGTCAGGCCCCAGAAGGCTGCGATCCGGCGCGTCGAGGAAATCCCGGCCTCGAGCATATACGGCCCCGCGGTGCCGCAGGCATCGCGGCCTGAAGTGCTCAGCGGAGTTCCGTGGCCGAGGCCGGCGACGCGATACTCCTCGATCGCCTCGCGCCCGTCGGCATCACGCCACACTCGTCGAAAATGGCCATCGACATGCTCGACCGCGTCCGGCTCGCGTGCAACCCCGTGAATCGAACGCCATTGCTCGACGATAAGTGCCGAGTTCGCGTGGCTGACGGTCGCGTCGCCGTCGCCGTGCCACACCGAAATCGTGGGCCACGGGCCCTTGTGGAGTGATGCAGCGGAGACGAGGGTGCCGAGCGCCCCCGCCGGAGGTCCGCCATGTGCCCGCATGCGATCGAACGCCTCCGGGATTGACGCGGCGGTCCCATAGGGAAGACCGGCGATGATCGAGCCGCCGGCAAACACTTCGGGATAGGTGGCGAGCATCACCGATGTCATCGCGCCACCCGCTGATAGTCCAGTCACGAAGACGCGGCCGGGATCGACCGGGTGCTCTGCAACCATCGCCGCGACCATCTGGCGGATCGACAGCGCCTCGCCGGCATCGCGTTGCGTATCGCTAGGGTTGAACCAGTTGAAGCAGAGATTGGCGTTGTTACCGCGTTGCTGCTCCGGATAGAGCAGCGCGAAGCCATATTCAGCGGCCAGCCGGGACCAGCCCGAACCATGGTCATAGCCGGAGGCATCCTGTGTGCAGCCATGAAGCACGACGACCAGGGCTGCGGACGCAGGCAGCGAGGGCGGCAGGTAGAAGCGGGCCCGGAGCGCACCGGGATTTGAGCCGAATCCCGAAAGCTCGGACAGGCGGTCTTCGACAGGCCTGCGCGGCGCAATGGACAAGGCGTCGTGCCGCAAGGCCAACAGACGGCTGATGGTATCGTTCAGGCCTCGCATTCGGCTTCTCCTGGCCATGGCGAAGGCCCTGACGCGCAACATGTGTTCGCGGATTGCTGCGCTGCACAATGTCGTATAGCGTCGGGCCGAAGGCAAGGACGCCGGCGAACTATTTCCGCATCCGGCGCTTGCAGGCCGAGCCCGGGGTCTAACCGCGGGCTGACGCTACTCCGCGACGCGCAGTCGGAGGCGCAACGCCATTGCCCGGGTATCCTCAACGGTCCGCCCCAGTGCCTCGGCTATGGCTTCGACTCCTACTCCGCCGGCGACACCGCTCCTCAGATCGTTGATGTTGGTCTGGGTCCAGCGCTGGTGCTTGATGGTCATAGCGGAGTTCCCACACGCGCGCCGTCAGCCGGCAACCGGGTCGCGAGCTCCCATTTGCATCTATCGCCCAGCCCTGAAGATGTCAGCATTCCAGCAAGGCCGGGAAGCACCTTCACCGAACATGGGAGCGCCGGGGCGTAGATAAAGCGCCAGCACCAGCGGCATTCGGTCGATCCCAGGTTGGATGGCGGCGTGTTCCAGGGTGACGCGAGTTCCTTGCCGGCTTCTACATCGCGATCGTCGAGAAACATTAGCTTTCCAATCTTGTCACCGTCTCGCGCGGTTCAAAGGCCGACGCATCAGCTTCAGGATCGCTCACTTAATGTCGTGCCTGGGCGAGAGGACGGCAAGGTAGCAGGCGAACTATTCCAGGATTTGGAGCATGAGGCTGGCGCCGCGGCGCAACCATGCCCATATAGCTCCTATCGCGCCGTCCTTCTCGAGCCTGGCAGCGACTGAGAGTTCTTCATGCTCCCGCTCTGACGCGGAGCTTTCCCATGCCGTTCTTCCTCGAGACCCGTATTGCTCGGCCTGCGCCGCGCATCACTGCCATTCCCAGGCAGACTTTCGTGACGGCCAAGGTGGCGTCCGCGCAATTCCACGGGTTTCGCCGCGCAGCAGGAGCACGCCTGCTTCTCTCGCTGTTCGGGCGCTGACCATCTGCACAGGGTCGGCCGGGCCCATTTCGAAGGAGATACAACATGGCAAAAGGTCAACAGCGCGGCAACCGCGAGGCGCGCAAGCCGAAGAAGCCGGGACCGCCGAAGCAGAATGTTTCCAATCCCTCCCTGAAGGGCGCGCCTCAGGCGCAGCCGCTCAAAAAGGCCTGATCGCGCTCCCCCATAGAAAGGTCACACCATGCAGCCGACTACCGCTTTTTGCCGCGACCGCGAAGCGCATCATCATGCACTCGCCCGCACCACCAATCTCGACAACGTCAGATTGGTCGCGAACGCCGCAGCTGCCGCCTGGGCCAAGGAAGGCGTCGCCGCCGGCCTGCGGGAGGATCGCAAGCTGCGAACTCGGGCTTTCGCCGAGGCGTGTGCCGCAGCGAGCGAGCCGACGCCCTCCGACCTTCACGGCCTCAGTGAAAATCCCGACAGGGGTCATGCCGCCGCGGCAGTGTGAAAAACACTCCGCTGAAGGTCCGCCGTTCAGGAGGTGACGGAATGCAGCTGCATATCTTGCACGTCACCACTTACGCGTATCGGGTGCCCGTAGCGCTCCTTGCACACCAGATGATGCTCAGCCCGCGTGGATCGCACACGCTCCGCCTGATCTCTGTCGATCTCAGCTGCGAACCCGCGGGCCAGATCGACTGGACGCAGGACGTCTTCGGCAACCTTGTCGCGACAGCGTCCTTCGCGGGCCCGGCAGAACGCCTGGTGATCACCAACCGGGTGGCGGTCGAACAGACCGCTGCCGCCTGGCCCGTCCTGAAGATCGCGCCGCATGCGCACCGCTATCCGTTCGATTATTCGCAAGAGGAGCGCATGGACCTCGGGGCGCTGCTGGTGTCGGGGCATCCGGATCCCGACGGGCGGCTCGCGGCCTGGGCGCGCGCGCTGGTGCTCGGCACCGGGACGGACACCCTGTCGCTGCTGCAGGACGTGAATGCAGCCGCCCGCATTGGCATGACCTATATCGCCCGCGAGGAAGCAGGCACGCAGTCGCCGCAGGAGACACTCGACCTCGGATCGGGCTCGTGCCGCGACCTTGCCGCGCTGTTCATCGACGGGGTGCGGCATCTCGGCTTTGGCGCCCGCGCCGTCTCCGGCTATCTCTTCGATCCGCCAATCTCGGCGGATGCCGATAATCCCGGCAATCAGCACGCCGCGACGCACGCATGGGCCGAAGTCTATCTGCCCGGTGCGGGCTGGGTCGCGTTCGATCCCACCAACGGTCGCATGGGCGAGGCGCATCTGGTGCCCGTCGCCGTGGGAAGGAGCATCGCACAACTGTGCCCGGTGGATGGCCGATATGCCGGCGCAGCGGACGACTTTCTCGGCATGACGGTCGAGGTCACGGTATCGACGACGGATCACGCCGCGCTCAACTCGAAGGAGGCACCATGGAATCCCGATTGATCATCGCCCACGGCCTGATGCTCATCTTCACGCTTCTCGCGGCGGGCTTTGTCGCATACCGGATTTATCACTCGCGCGAGCGCTCCTACCGTCGCCGGCTGCGCAAGGAGAAGCGCGCGCCCGAAGCAAGGGAAGCTCCACGAGCCTGACTCTTCACAGTTGCCGGTTGCGTGCAGCTATGGCGGATTCCTCGAGAGCGGCGTCTGCATCGCGCCTGGCCTAGGCGACTACATCGCTGAGCATGGCGTAGTGATATTCTCGGTAGTGGAACATCTCTGCGGGTACTCGCTTGATCCCCATAACGCGGCATTTCGCCAGCTGCATCCTCGTGCGTAGGGGTTCGCTCCACCGCAGGCGCCTTGTCACGCGGGCGCACGACGTCACCACCGCATCGCGCGCGCGCACTGGAAATGGCCCGATTGCTGCCGGACCACTTACGGGACGTTTGGAACCAAAGCCGTTATCGGGCACAGCCTGGCGTCAATCCGATGCGCCCGCAATCAACCCGTCCGCGATCCATTGTCCAAGATACGCTCCGGCGCGCGCCACGCCTTCGGCTTCACCGAGCGACGCGACTAATTGCTCGCAGAGCCCGGCGAACGGCATTCCGCTGCGCGCGTGGAGCAGGGCCTGCATCTCGATCTGATCGATGGCGCGAAAGCGGGATTGCTGGCCATAGCGCCAGACCAGCATTGCGCCCGGCTCCGGCAGGCATTCAGCAGCTGGCGGCACTGCGCCTTCGCTGAGCGCCGACCAGATCGCCGGTGCGTTACTGGTCAGCGCGCCGAGGTCGAGCGCTGGGCTGAAGGACAACACGGCGTTGTCCCAATCGATGGCGGTGATGTCGGCGGGCGTGACCGTGGCGACGTCGGGCGCAACAAAGGCATCACCCAGCGCGCATTCGAGCCACGCCAGTTCCGCGACTTCGGGATCGCCAGAATAAAGCGCGGACAGTGTCGCGGGAAAATCGCGCGGATAGGCGTCGAGCGTCCATGCGCTGGGGGGCACGCGATCGATATGCGTCGCCGCCGCCGCTTCAAATGCGGCTCCGCCAATCCAGTCGTGCGTACGTTCAAAGCTCTCCGTGAGGCACGCGATCAGCTGCGCACGGTAATTGTTGAGATGGATGCGCAGACCAGGGGAGGCATCCGCGCCCAGGGCCGCCGCGGCGGCTTCGCTTTCGGTGGTCAGCCAGGCGCGCATATCGCGCTGCATCGCGAGCAATGTCATGCCGCAGCCTTCGATGTCTGCGCGCCGATCACCCGCGCAGTGGCTAATTCGGCGAGCAGTTCGTGCAGCGGCGGGATCGCGTCGTCGCGCTCGATCATCGTCGCCACCAGGCCGAGCCTGGGCAGCATGTGCGCATACAGGTCCCAGACAGACCTCGGGACCGACTGGTCATGCGTGTCGATCAGCAACGCCGTGCCCTGGCTGTGCCCGGCAAGGTGGATTTGGCGTACGCGATCGGCAGGGATGCCGTTGAGATAGGCGATGGGGTCGAAGCCGTGATTGGTGGCGCTCACAAATACATTGTTGACGTCGAGCAGCAGCCCGCAACCGGTGCGCGCGCACATCGCGGCGATGAACTGCCACTCGGTCATTTCGGCGCCGGGAAAGTCGATATAGGTCGACGGGTTCTCGATCAGCATATCACGGCCCAGCGCATCCTGCGCGCGCGCGATATTGGCGCAGACGAGATCGAGCGCCTCTTTGGTGTAGGGCAGGGGCAGCAGGTCGTGGCTGTTGAACCCCTCGATCCGCGACCAGCTGAGGTGATCCGAAACAAACAACGGCTCGATCTCATCGACCAGCGCGCGCAGCCGGGCGAGGTAGACGCCATCGAGGCCATCGGCCGATCCGATCGACATCGAAACGCCATGGAGCGCGACTGGGTAGCGTTCGCGCACCTCGCGCAGGATCTGGCGAGGCTTGCCACCATCGACCATGAAATTTTCCGAGATCACCTCGACGAAATCGACTGCGACGCGGCTCTCGAGAAAGTCTGCGTAATGCGGCTTGCGCAGGCCAAGGCCAAAGCTGTGGGAGGGAGCGGTCATCGCTTTATCCTATGAATGACCGGCCCGGCCGCCATTCGGTGCGGCCGGGCCGGAGGCCATTACTTCGGGGCGGTGGTGCTGCCGCCGGCGGCCTTGCAGGCGCGGGCGGTCATTTCCTTGAAGCCCTGGCCCTTGCAGTCGTTCTGGCCACGGCAATCGTTAGACGCGGTCTTGCAGTCCGACGTGCCCTTGCAGGTGTTGACGCCGTAGCAGTGGATCTTCGCGCCGGCCGATTTGACCGGGGCGGCATAGGTTGGCGCGGCGGCGCTGATCGCGATGACGGCCGCGGCGGAGGCGATGCTGAGGCCAGTGCTGAGATTGGTCATGTCGGGGGAACTCCTTCAAGGGATAAGCCTGAGTGGCTCCTCCAGTTCGCCCCGCGGGCCGCGCCGGTTACACACCGTCAAAAAATTACCAGCGCAGCACCCGCGGCCCGATCAGCGCACCCAGCGAGGTCGCGAGCAGAATGCCAAGCGTGTACCAGGTCAGCACGAAGATCGCCGAAACCTCGGGACAGTGGAGGCAATAGACGGTCGCTGCGAATGCACCTGCCGCCAGCCCCGCCGCGGCGCCAGCCGCGCGAAGCCGGGTCGGCGCCAGCCGCCGGAACGACCAAAGCAACCCGACGAAGATCGGCATCGCCAGCCCCAGCACGCGCCATGGGCATTGTTTCCAGCTATGCCCCAGCCACATTGCCAGCCATTCGGTTTGCGGGGTGCGGATCAGCTCGGTCGCGCCCACGCCCGCGAGCAGCAAAGCGGGGATCGCGATCAGCCAGAGGCCGCGCAGCCGTTGCGAGTCCGGCCGCGCCAGCTGCGCGGTCATGAACAGGGCCGCGAGCGACAGGGAGAGTGTGTAGGCCCATTTCATCCAGAACGGGAAACCCAGCATCGCCGCGCCCAGATCGGGCCGTACGCCGAAGCGCAGCACGACCCAGCCGGCCGAAACAAGCGCACCCGCGGCGAGCCCGAACGCGATCCTGCGCCCGACCGCTCCACGCCGCACCGGTGGCACATCGGCGGAAAGGCTGTTGATGAGGTCGTCGGTATTCATCGCCGGCCTCCCTGAATTTTCGCCATTAATGTCTTCAGTCCGCGATGGACCGAGATTTTTACGTCGGATTCGCTGATCCCATCGGCGTCCGCAGCCTCGGCCATGGTCATGCCGTCGATCCGGGTCGCGCGTATCATGCGCGCCTGTTTGGGTGGCAGGATCTCGAGCAGGTCCTCCACGTCCATCCGCGCGATCGACGCATCCTCGAACCCTTCGGCGACTAATATCTCCTCCAGCCCTTCCATCGGGTGATAGCGGCGGTTGCGGCGGAAATGGTCGATCGTCTTGTAGCGCGCGATCGAGAACAGCCATGCCGTGAACGGCCGGTCGCGATCATAGGTGCTGCGGCGCGTGTGCACCGCGATCAGCGTTTCCTGCACCAGATCCTCGACCTCGTCGTCGCCGCAGCGGCGCCGGCAAAAGGCGCGGAGCAACGGCGCGAGAAGGCGCAGCAGGGCGGCGTGGTCGACGGCACTGCCGTCGAGCCCACCGATCATCAATCTGCGCAATTCATCCTCGCTCGCTTGCATTCGCGCTCCCTCGAGGATGGTTCGTCGCAAGCGCGCGGATGGTTACAGCATTGGCGCGCAAGGAATGCATTATTTTTGCCTGTAACCGTCCGGGCGGCAGCGCCGAACTGTCAGCGTGACCCGGCGTCAGCCCTCTCTTCCGGGACACCGCGCGGCTCACCCGTCCCCCGGGTGGAGCCGCGCGCAGAGGGCGCCGCAATCGAAGGAACAAGCAATGCGTTCAACTCACGCCACCCTGGCCGCCACCCTCGCGCTCGCAGCAGCGGGCGCCGCGCTCTCCACTGCCGCCTCGGCTCAGACCCCGATGGAGAAATGCTACGGCATCAGTCTTGCCGGCAAGAATGACTGCAAGGCGGGCGCGGGCACGAGCTGCGCCGGCACCTCAAAGGTCAATTATCAGGGCAATGCGTGGAAGCTGGTCAAGGCCGGCACCTGCACGAGCATCAAGACCCCAAAGGGCAATGGCTCGCTGACCCCTAAGGCCTGAACAAGTGCCGGAGCACGTCCCCTCGCGCTCCGGCTCACCAGCCGGAGACGATCATGATCGCCATCACCGCAACCTATCGCCGCATCGCCGACCGCGCCTCGGCGCTGGTCGCCGACGCTGCCCTGCTGCTCATCGCGCGCCTCGGCATCGCAGGGGTCTTCTTTATGTCGGGCCGGACCAAGGTCGAGGGCTGGCTGACGATCACCGATGGGACGTATGAGCTGTTCCGTACCGAATATGTGTTGCCGCTGATCCCGCCCGAGATCGCCGCGGTCGCCGCAACTTGGTCCGAGCACCTCTTCTCGATCCTGCTGGTGCTGGGGCTCGCAACGCGCTTCTCGGCGCTCGCGCTGTTGATGATGACGCTGACGATCCAGATCTTCGTCTATCCCGATGCCTGGCCGACCCATCTCAGCTGGACCGCGATCCTGCTGCCCCTAATCTTTCGCGGTGGCGGCGGGTGGTCGGTCGATCGCGTACTCGACCGGCGGATCGGCCGATCCCGACACGCTTGAAGGACGGCGCAGCGTCAGCGTCTGATAAGGGACCGCATTGCATGTGAGCAGCGCCAACAGGCGACGTCATCTCGAATGTGGACCGACGGCTTCTTTGTGTGCGCGATGGGCAAAGGAGCGGCGGCAACGAGGCGCATTGCCGCCGGGATCTCAGGTCAGGCAGACGGTTTGAAGAAATTGATGGCATTGCCGTCCGGGTCGCGGAAAAGCATGGACCGATTACCCCACGCCATGTCCTTTGGCTCTTGGATCCAGTCCGTCACGAAGCTTTCGAGGCGTTCTCTTTCGGCGTCCACATCCTCAACCGAGAACTCGAGAATCGCCGATCTGTTTGCCGCAGCCTCCCATTCTCCGCCGTGCATGAATACCGCCGCCTTGAGACTGACTAGTGCGAGGATTGCTCCCTCGAGTCGGAGTTCGACGTACTGATCATCGCCGTAAGCCGGTGTGGCGAGGAGCCGTTCATAGAACGCCGCGAGGCTTCTAACGTCATCCGTGACGAGGCGTGTGTATGCGAACTTCAATGGATGCCTCCTGACTTGCAACCTCGCTTCCCGACCACGATAAGTGGACGGTGGCGTATCTATGATACGATACTGTATCGTACTGTTATGAGTCAAGTCGGAGCAGGGATGATTGAGCAAGAGCTGGGGTCGGACAAGCGAGTGGAGCGCTCCAAGGCGAAGGTTCTCTCGGAAACCTACCGCCAGATGGCCCAAGTCGGGCTTGGCGGGCTCAGCATAGATGAAGTGTCCAGAGCTTCAGGTGTTTCGAAGACGACCATCTATCGCCACTGGCCATCGCGTTCGGCGTTGCTGATCGACGCCTGCTCTCGCCTGAGCGGCACAGCGGAGGCGCCAGACTCGGGAAGCTTGAAGGAAGATTTGCGAACGCTGCTGTCGTACCTCGCTGACCAGCTTGAAACAGCGAATTGGAGTTCCGTTTACCCATCGGTCCTAGATGCGGCCGAGCGCGATCCCGAAATCTCCGTGATGCAGCAATCGCTGCACAAAAACTTTATGGCGCCGTTCGCTACCGTGCTTGCGCGAGCAACCCAGCGGAACGAAATGCCGTCAGATCCTCCGCCCGATGCACTGATCCCGATGCTGGTCGGCCCGCTTTTCTTTCGGCGCTGGTTTTCAAAGGAGAAGATCGACGGAGCGTTCATCGAGACGCTCATCAGCGCAGTCATCAGATGATCCGTACGGCTCGCGCTCAAGAAAACAGGATACACAAATGGCCGGTCTCGGGATTCCCACTCGGTCGGGAGAATGGCCGGATTAACGGCGCAAAGCGATCGCGGGGTGTGCCGCATCGTGCCGTAAAATCTCATGCGAAGTGTGGGGAAAAGTGTGGGATAGCTGGCCAGGACCGCGGAGATTCCCTGTACTAGCAATCCACTAAAAAGAAATCTGGGCTCCCTCCGTCGCTTCCATGCGCTGCTACGATTGACCGTCTCAGCACGGGAGCTTAGCGCCCCATGTCGGTCATCCGACCCATCAGGCGGCAACCTTGAAAGCCGCCATTCTTGTCAAAGCGATTGCCCGCCAGTGTGAAGCGCGCCGCCGCCATCGTGCGCAAATCCGGCTGCAAGATGGTCGATCAGCGCGCGCACCGCGGGCGGCAGGCCGCGGCGGGTGGTGAAGACCAGATGTACGATCCCCTGTACGCCCCGCCATTCGGGCAGCACGCGGACCAGGCGGCGGGTCTTCAACGCTTCGTAGCAGACATGGTCTGGCAGGATTGCGACACCCAGCCCGTCTATCGCCGCATTGCGTACCGCAGCGATGTCCTCGCAACCCAGGCGCGGCTCGACGCGAAGCACATGCTTGCGTCCGGAAGCGGTTTCAAGATGCCATTCCAGATCGTCGGCCGCATCGTTGGTCGCGAGTGAGGGCAGCTGGCCTAGCTGCTCGATCGTCTCGATCCGATTGGCGAGTTGCGGACTGGCGACGACGATGCGCGTCGACTTGCCCAGCGATCGCATCGTCAACGCCGCGTCGCTGTTGAGGTCCGCGCGGACGCGAAGCGCCAGGTCGACGCGCTCGGCGATCAGATCGACCGGCCGATCGGTCGCCACCAGCTGCAGTCGGACCTTCGGATAGCGTAGCAGGAAGGACGAGACCAAGCCGGAGATCGGCTCGACCATGCCGGTCGGACAGCTGAACCGGATGCGGCCATGTGGTTCAGCCTGGGCCTGCATCACCAGCGCCTCGGCCTGCTCCGCCTCGGCGAGGATTGCACGACAGCGTTCGTAAAATGCCTGGCCGGTGTCGGTGACGCGGAAGCGCCGGCTAGATCGCTCGATCAGCCGCAACCCCAGTCGCGCCTCCAATCCGGCGATCCGACGGCTGAGCTTGGATTTGGGCTCCCGCAGCGCCCGCCCCGCCGCGGCGAACCCGCCATGTGCGACGACCTCGGCGAAATAAGCATAATCGTTGAGATCCACACGCACCATCGTTCCTCCGATGGAACGCTAAGTGCCATATTCGCCGGCTACACGCATCATCGTTCTCGCTGCATCTGACTGGGGCAACGGCGCTTTGCCGAAGACCCGAGGAGACAGAAGATGACGAACAAGTTTCAGGACAAGGTGGTGGTGGTGACCGGCGGCACGAGCGGCATCGGCCTCGCCACGGCAAAGGCGTTCGTCGCCGAAGGCGCATCGGTGTTCGTCACCGGACGCCGCCATGACGCACTGGATGCGGCTGTGAAGGCAATCGGCGGGCGCGTGACCGGGGTGCGCGGCGACATGTCGCAGCTCGCCGATATCGACCGGCTCTATGACGCAGTCCAGCAGCAGCATGCACAGATTGACGTGCTGTTCGCTAATGCCGGCGGCGGCGAGATGGCACCGCTCGGCGCGATCTCGGAAGAGCATTATGAGAAGACCTTCGCGACCAATGTGAAGGGTGTGCTGTTCACCGTGCAGAAGGCGCTGCCGCTGCTCCGGGACGGCGCCTCGGTAATCCTGACCAGCTCGACCACCAGCATCTCGGGCACGCCGGCGTTTAGCGTCTATTCGGCGACCAAGGCGGCGATCCGCAACTTCGCGCGCAATTGGATCCTCGATCTCAAGGATCGCCGCATCCGCGTAAACGCGGTGAGCCCCGGTGTCACCGACACCGCCGGCTTGAACGAATTGTTCGGCGGCGGCGCGCAGGCCGAGGGCACCAAAGACTATCTGGCGAGCCTGATCCCCGCCGGCCGGGTCGGCCAACCCGAGGAGATCGCCAAGGCAGTGCTCTTCCTCGCCTCCGACGATGCGAGCTTCGTCAACGGCGTCGAGCTGTTCGTTGATGGCGGCCAGGCGCAGATCTGATGAGGACCTCCCCCGGGGCCTGCTCCGGGGGAATGCCGTGACCGGAGGTAGACATGGTACCAAATAGGGAATCCGCGGACCGTATCCGCGAGTTACTGCTGCGCAATCTCAAAGAGGTGTTCGGCGAGGGCGATGCGGCGCGCCGGCGCGCTGCGGTCGAAGAGCTATGGGCCGAGGACGGCGTGTTCTATGCGCCGAGCGGGCCGGTCACCGGGCATGCGGCGATCGACGCGTTCGCCGGGGCGCTGCGCGAGCTGCATCCCGAATTTGCCTATGCACCAGGGACGCCTCAAGTGCTCCACAATGCCGGGCGGCTGGGCTGGGCATCGGGGCCGCGCGGTCAAATCCCCGCTTACACCGGCTGGGATTTCATCCTCGTCCGTGACGGCAGGATCGGCGCTCTCTACGTCTTCCTCGACGAGGGATCGGCAGAAGCACAGCGCATGCACAATGCCGCCGGATGATGCTTGGCAGACTAGCCCAGAGGACCTGATCCGGGATCTCGAACGGGATTTTGAAGCCGGAGCGATGCGGATCTATCCGCTGCTCAGCCCCAATAGCCTAGCCGCAGCCCTCGTTGACGTATCGGGCGAGGTGGTCGCGGCCAGCCTGGTCTTCGTAGCCGAGAGGGCGGAGCGGTATATCGACGTCGCGGTGGTCAGTCAGGTGCTTCGTACGGGACAGATCTGCGTCGCACCCGTCGCCATCGACGCGAGGGATGGCGGGCTCGATCCGGTGATTTTCGCGTACGGCGCCTCCGCAGACCCTCGAAGAGGGTAGGGCGTGGGTGGTGTCCGGGGCTGAGCCGCTAACGGGATAGCAAGGCGACGCCGTCCGCGCCCTTCCCATCGCGGTTCGAAGGCTGTGCGATGCGTTCCGTTGCCGAAGCAGGTCAGTCGGCGGGGCGATCCGTCGACCGCATGCGAACGAAGCTGGGAAGCATGAAGACGACCTTCTCGCTTTGCGAAACCGTCGTGAGTTGCCCGATGAGTTCACCATTCTCCAGCACCAGTTCCAGCGCCAGTTGCTGCGACGGATCGGTCGCCTCGGGCAGACTGCTTCTGCCGGTCCATTGGCCGGACAGAAGGCCTTCGTCGAAACTCGGTCGGGCGAGCGTAGTGGCTGCCTGATCGCCGAGCTGGACGGTGATTTCGCGATTTTCGCCGAAAGTAAGCCTGATCGGTTGCGTCCCGGAAAGGTTGGTGACTGTTCCGGACCAATTTCCCTTGAACGGAATGGCTTGGGACTCGGCGCGAGGAGCATTGGCCGGTCGTGGCAACACTTCCGGCGCGATGGCCTCGCGGATCGCCTGCCCGATCTCGCCCAGCGGCGCTGACGAGTTCGCAAGGAGGACGAAACCGAACTTCAGATCGGGATAGAAGGACATAAAGGTGCTGACGCCGGGTTGGCCTCCGGAGTGCCAGACCTGCGGATGGCCGTTGACCGTACTGAGCAGCCAGTTTGCGCCGATATCACGGCGCGGAGCACCAGGGGGGACTGGCATTGGAAATGCGCTGGCCGGGCGCTGCATCCCGAGCACCGTATCGCGACGCAGCACCGGTCTCTGACCGGCTAAGGGCATGCCCATGTGGAAGGCGAGGAACAGCGCCATGTCATGGGCGCTCGCCCAGACATCGCCAGAACCGGGATGATCGGTGAGATAGAATCGCATCGGCTTGCGTTCGGCATCGTACCGCACCGCGGCCTGCGTGCCGGTGGGGAGCCCAACCGCGCTCTCCTTCATTCCGAGCGGTTTGAAAACCTCGCTGCGAAGGTAGTCAGCGAAGCTCTTGCCGGACACCTGCTCGATCGCGGCATCGAGTATCTTCATCCCCATGTTCGAATATCTGAACCGGGTGCCCGGCGGGAACACCACCATACCGTACTTAGATATGGTCTCTCGCGAACCCGCGGGCGTTGTGCCGTCAAGATAGAAATGGCCGTAGAGCGGTAGCCCAGCCGAATGCGACATGATCCTCCGCGCAGTCACTGCGCTGGTGTTGCCGGCATGGCCGGTGAGCCTGATACCGCCGAGATAGCGTTCGATAGGTTCGTCGAGGTCGAGCCTGCCCGCTTCGGCGAGCTTCATCACCGCCGTCGCGGTCACCGGCTTGGTCATCGAGGCGAGCGAATAGGCAGTTCGGGCCGTTGCGCGAACCTGCTTCTCCTGGTCGGCCCAGCCGAACCCCTCCTCCCAGACGATTTTGCCGTCCTTGACGACGGCGATGGCGATCGAGGGCACCTTGGCGTCGCGAAGCGTCTTTTCGATAACCGCCCGCGCCGCGGCGAACCGATTGTGGGAATCCGCGCCGGGCAGCTGAGAAGGTGTTGTGGGGGTCTGCGCAGCTTGCGCGAACGCGCCGGTACTGATCGTCGCGGCCAGCGGGACGGCGAGTAGAACCGGTCGTAGGAACTTGATACGCATGGGGTTGCACCTCCTTCAGCTCGGCAACACGATGATCCGCAGCGAACTGCGCACCGACATCGACTAGGCCTGGATGCTGCCGGTGAGCTGGCGGGGGGACGATTTCTTCGCCAGCTTCGCGTCAGCTTCGCAGTGCAGATGAGCCGATCGTGACCGACAGCATTCGTATCCTCCTGGTTGAAGACGACCCGCCGCTCGCCCGCGAGATCATCCGCGCGCTCGAGCGCGAGCATTGGGCGCTCGACCATGTGGCGTCGCTCGCCGATGCGTTCGAGGCAGTGATCCTCAACCGCTACCGGCTCATCCTTCTGGATCGCAGACTGCCCGATGGCGACGGCATCTCGCTGGTCGCTGCGGCGAAGTCGCGGCCCTCGCCGCCAGCGATTATCTTTCTCACCGCCAGCGACGAAATCGCCGCCCGGATTGAGGGCCTGGATGCCGGGGCCGACGACTATCTCGTGAAACCCTTTGCGCTCGACGAGTTGCTGGCGCGAATGCGCGCTGCGAGCAGGCGCCCGGCGGCGGGCGCGCCGCCCGAAGTATTACGCGCCGGGCGACTGACCTTCGAGCCCGCGAGCCGGGAAGCGCGTATCGGTAGTAGGTCTCTGGGCCTTCCGAGGCGGGAGCTCGCCCTTCTCGACCTCCTTATGCGCAGGGCAGGGCGCGTCGTTCAGCGATCTCATCTCGAACGCGAGCTGTACGGCTTCGACGCCGAGGTGTCCGGTAACGCCCTTGAGACTTTGGTCTCTCGTTTACGCAGGCGTCTTGCTGACGCGGATGCCGGTCTCGAGCTGCGCACGATTCGCGGCGTCGGCTATATGCTTCGGCCGTGCTGAGACGCACGCCCTCGCTGGCGCGTCGCGCCGCCATCGTTTTCGCCTCAGTATATGCGGCGATATTGATCGCCGTGCTCGCGCTGAACGCGGCGGCGAGCTGGAGCGATCGCGGCCCAGGCAATCTTCGCGGCCCGGGGATCGCTATCGACTACGCGACGGCGGAGCTTCGACGGGTCAACGGGCGGCTGTTACTGCCAACGGGTGGCAGCTTCGCCGGGCTGGTAGCGAGAAACCCCGATCTCTGGCTGATCGTCGTCAAGCAGGGCAAGTTCTTCACGACGGGTACGGTCCCGCCACAGGCGATGCGAACGGTCGAGCACCTCCAGACTATTGTCGACGTCGTGACCTTCCGGCTCCCGGGCGATGAAGTGCCCACGGGAGTGGTTTCCGTGCAGCGGCGCGAAACGCCACTAGGCTCCATCGTCGTAGCCGCCGGAGGTGTCGATCCCGCCACATTGTCGACCGGCGAACAGCTCGACCTGCTGCTGAACCCCGGCCTCCTCCTGATGCTCGCGGTAATCGGCGCAATCAGCCTGCTCGCCATGCTGTTCGCGGTACCGTCCTTCTCCCGCGCCGTGCGCCCGATCACAGGAGATGTTGCAGCGATCGGACCGCAGGAGCCAGGCCGGCGACTCGATGAGAGCAAGGCGCCAAGAGAATTGCTGCCCCTCGTGCGCGGATTCAACGTCGCACTCGAGCTGCTGGAGGTGGAGCTCGGGCGGCGCAAGCGCTTCATCGCCGACGTGGCACACGAGCTCAGAACACCGCTCGCGGTAGTGGCGCTCAGGATCGAGGCGCTTGCCGGGGAGGCCGGCAAGCACGAACTGCGACGCGGCGTGCGGGGATTGACCGACCTCGTCTCGCAGATGCTCGACCTTGAACGCCTGTCCCTCTCGAGCGGCGAGCGATCAAGCGTGGATCTCGTCGCCATTGCCCGCGATGGCGTTGCCGATCTCGCGCCGGTGGCGATTGAACGAGGATATGAGCTGGAACTGACCGCTCCGGATCATCCGGTCATCGTCACTGGGGACGTGCTCGCGATCGCCCGCGCGCTGACCAATCTCATGACGAATGCGATAGTCCATGGCGGCGGCGCCGGAACCATTATGGTGGTCGTCGGCGCAGACCGAACGATCGACGTGACCGACGAGGGGCCAGGCGTGCCGGCCGCTTTCCGTTCTCGCCTGTTCGAACCGTTTTGCCGCGGCCCGACACAGGCTGAGGGGTGCGGTCTTGGCCTTCACATTGTGCACGAAATCATGCAGGGCCACGGTGGGAAAGCGTACTTTGTGCCTGGCATCAGCGGAGCGACTTTCCGGCTGTGCTTTCCACCTGCGCAGACCTGATCCCGGGTACAGCACTGTTTCTCGTGTTGGACGCTTGGCGCGGGAACGGAGGTAGCCATGGAGCGGCGGTTTTGGCGCTCTCACATTCAACTTCTCAACCGCGGACATGACGATCCCGAAAGTTGCCGTTTCGTTCATTTGCTCGAGACCGTCGTTGGTCGCCCGCCTTTGGGAAATAACCTGCCTTGGCGTCTTCAGCGACAGGCCCCCGTTGGCGGACACTCCCGCTGCGAGATCACCCGGTCGACGATGATCTCCTGGCCAGACATGCCCAGATGTCCGAAATTGCCCGGATACAGCGTTTTGCGACCGACGAACTCGATGAACACCTTGCGTCCACCTCGTTGCCATTTGTGCCCTAGTTTGGCGCGCTCGCCGTTGAGCCAGATCGTGGCAGCGATCGCTCGGTCGGCTTGCTCTCTCCACTCGGTCGATTTTGGATCGCCGCGCGGCCATTCGGGCGCCGGTGTTCCCTCCGGGATGAATTGCTGACCTTCGAACTCATCGATCCAGACGCCTCGATATCGACGTGGGGCGTCCATTTTGTAGCATTGATCGGTCGGCAGGGACCTGATGACGTCGGGCTCGACGTGATAGGCGCAAGGCGCTTCGCGTATCAATCGTCCATCATGGCGGTAGCAGGCATGGCCCGCATCGCCTTCGGCGCATGGCTTATCAAGAAGCCGGGCGCGTTGCTGATCTTCTGCTCGCGCGAACGCATCCGGATTGGGCGGGGCTAACTGCGGATATGCCTCGGAGCTGAGGCCCATCGTCGCGCAGACAAACATAAAGGCGAACCGCTGCTTGAGCATATCTGCTCCCTTAATCTGCCGCCCAACGGACGGACATTCGGCGCTTGCTCTCGGGCACGCTGCGTTGTTGCGGCAAGGTGCACAAGCAGGCGACTGCGATCATACGCTTATGCGGATCCTCGATAGCCAGCAAAGCTCGCCAATCTCAACCGCATAGTATCGACGTGCCCCTGCTCGGAGACTGCAACTTGCGGCTTTGACGTTGCGTTGCGACCCTTGCGTTTTAAAGTCACGCAATGATCGACATGCCCCAAGACGTTCCACCGGCGTATGAGCAGGTTCTGAAGGAGAAGCTGACCCAGTGCGGCCTGCGGAATGGTGGCTTCATCGTAAGGCACGAGGATCAACTTCAAAACGTCCAGATCGTCATCGACGAGGACGCGGCGGCATCTGCGGCGCAATTCGACTGCATCAGGCAGGCTGCGGGCTATCAGCCCGTCACCTTCAAGAATCCTTCGCTCCAGAGCGCTTATCAGGATCGTATCGTCCAGACGCTGCAGCCAAGGATGGTTGCGGACGCAAAGTCGCAACTGGAGCGGTTCGGCATACTCCAAGGTTTTCCGGAGCGGTCGCGTTACGCCTCCGACTTGCTGTTCGCCCGCGCACTCGAACAGAAATGCGGCGTCAAGCCAGGCTCGTTCTTCGTCCAGCGGCAAGGAGGCTTGGTTGGCCAGCCGAAGCCTGGCGGTCAAAGCAGTAAGAAGGAGGATGGTATGGCCTGCCTTATGGCGGCGATCTTGTATGTCAGTGCGAAGGGCGAAAGCTTCGCCTTCAGCTTCACCGGCAATGACGCTTCGGCGCGCTAAAAATAGTCGATGCTCGCCGTCATAAGCCCATCGGATCCCTCAGCCGAGCGATTGAAAGCAACGGGTCTCTCGCCTGAACAAGGCAAATGAAAGCGATGGAGTCGAGCTGCCGGGCCGGTCGTTGGGCGATCAGCCCATTGTCCAAGACTGCTGGGTCAATAGCTCTTGAAGCGTTTGCTCGCCGGTCCACAGCGCTGCCGTCCAATTGCAATTTCGCGCTCCGGTCACGTTTGCCGGCTTGTCATCAATGAAAAAGATGGCCGCTGGTTCAAGGCCGGTTGCCGCTTCCACCGACCGGTAAAACGCCGGATCCGGCTTGGAACAGCCAAGAGCAGCAGCATAGTGCATGCCATCCAGTTGATCGCCCAAGCCCAAGCGGTCCCAGAGATAGGATGCCCGCTCATGTTCCTGCACGGTCGCTAGATGCACCTCAACGCCCTCGCTTCGCATCGCCTGCAATTCGGCGAGCAAGCGCCGATCGACATGCGCGTCGTTTTTGAACCAATAATCGATCAAGATGTCGCACGTCACGCTTGGCGCTATTTCACTAAGAGCTGGTGCAAGCCGATCCCGTAACGATGCGCGTCCGTGCACGACATCGTCCCAATGGCGATCGAAGAATGTTTGCTGCAAAGCCATAAGCGGAACGCCGAGATCTTGCTCTAGATTGGCACTCCACCCTCGCGCATCCGGATGCGCAATGAGAACACCATCTACGTCGACCATGATAGCCCTGCGCTGCATGAGACATCACATCACGGCGCGTGGCGATCCGCAATACCCCAGCGCGTCGAGAGGCTGGGCGCTGTAGGCAGTAGTAATCAGACCGCTCCGAGGCCCGCAATCATGCGCAATTCCCTCGCATATGCGACCGCAGCTGATCGGACGCACATTCAAAGCTGAGCTACGGCCCGATCGGCGATCAGAGCAACGCCCCGATGATGCGGGCCCCAAGCCATCCAGACACTTTCCGCCCACGTACGTATCACCGTGCGATGCGCTTCCGGGCCATTGGCTTGGTAGGCGTGCAGAACCGTTACAGCGCCGAGATCGCTCGGCGGATCGAGCCATTCCAGGGCGCCCGCCGAGCGCGTAAGGGATCCGATAACGCGGCGGGCGAATTCATGCGAAAGGCCGCGTTCGAGAGTGAGATAGAGGCCCGCCAGGTGAACCCAGACAGACTGGATTGTTCGTCTTTCCGGCTTGCCGGGATGCTGAGCGGCGTAGGCATCCACGGTCAGTCGATGGACCGTCATAAGCGCCGGGTTGGCATACTCGCGAGCCAGCACTTGGCCATACAGGGCCCAGCATGACGGAGATGCGCCGAAGTAAGGATGCGTCTCGCCTGAGTGCGCAGGCAAACCCAGTCCGCAGTCCGGGCAGATTTCCAAAGCTGCTTGGGTCATATGAGAGGAATAACCGAACTGCCCGTATGCTGAATAGTCCGTCGTCTCAAAGCGGTGCGCTCGTACGTTCGCTCTACACGATGATCGACCTGAAAGCCGCCGGCCTTCAACTGTTCGCCTCTCCCCGCTTACGGCGGACCTGTCTCGGGCACCTGCCGAGTAAAATGAACGACTGGCGGACTTGTCTACCCACGCTACGATGTTCGGATGAAGCCCGTGTTCGACAACCCTGCGGTGTGCAGATCGCGCACCTGGATTGAAGACGTATGAGCATCGCGCCCCTGTCCCCGGCGGCTATGCAAATCGTAGCCTGGTTGGGCGAGGTCGGCGCACGCTGGGGATTACCTGTCGACGCCTGTCGGGCTCATGCCGTGCTATATCTGACTGCCGAGCTCATGCCGGCGGACGAGATTGGCGCACTGCTGGAACTGGGTACCGTAGAAGTAACGCGGGCGCTCGACTGGCTCGAGGAGCAAGGCTTGATCGAGAGGAGCGCTACAGGCTGGCGAACGGGTGTCGATCCATGGGCTCTGATGCTGCAGGCACTCGAGACGCGTCGGAGCCGCGAGCTACGCGAGGCGCGCACCGTCATCGATCACTGGCGCCGGGAGGACCGCGAGGAGAATCAGCGGGTGTCGCGGCAGGCGAAGCGGCTGTTCGATCTAGTGGAAGACATCGCGGCTATCGACGCGGGGACGAGAGGGTTGCCTTCGGCGACGACACGCCGCCTGATCGGGCTAGGCGGCCGTGCGGCACGTCTGTTCGACAGGACCATCGGAGCGAGAGGACGGCGATGAGTGAAGCGGGTGGTGCAGCGCAGGGCAGCTTCAAGGTCAATTCGCTGACCGGCCTCGGCAATGCCGACGCGGTCGCCGGCCGCGTGCGATGGGATGTTTCGCGCTCGATCTGGAACATGACGATGCTAGTCGCCGCGCTGGCCCTTGGACCGCTCACCTTCAGCTGGGGCGCGCTAGCGGTCTTCCTCGTCACGGCGGGCGTCACGCTGTGTGCCGGTCACTCGGTCGGGTTTCACCGCCGGTTGATCCATCGCAGTTTCGACTGCCCCAAGTGGCTCGAGCGCATCCTCGTCTGGCTTGGCACGGCAGTGGGAATGGGAGGACCCATATGGACGATACGTCTCCACGACAATCGTGACTGGGCGCAGCGCCAGCCGGATTGCCATTGGTTCCTCCGCCATGCCAGGCCGCTCCTTGTCGACGGCTTTTACTATTTGAACTTCCGCCTCGAACTGGCGCGCCCGCCCGGCTTCGATCCTGGGCCGGGCATCGCCGACGATCGCTTTTACCGCTTTCTCGATCGCTATTGGATGGGGCAGCAGATCCCGATCGCGCTGGCGCTTTACGCGCTTGGCGGTTGGCCGTGGGTCGTGTGGGGGGTGTGCGTTCGCGTGGCGGCCTGCACGACAATGCACTGGTTCATATCCTATTTCGCCCACACTCGCGGGCCGCAGGACTGGACGGTCGATGGCGCGGTCATCCAAGCTTATAATGTGCCGCTGATGGCGATCCCGACGATGGGAGAGAGCTGGCACAGCAACCATCACGCATTTCCGGCATCTGCCCGACACGGTCTGTATCCCGGCCAAATCGATCTGGGGTATCGCTTCATCCAGTTGTTGGAGTTCCTCGGGCTCGCGCGGAACGTGAAGCTGCCGGCATATCTTCCGCCGCGCCCGGGCATCACGCCGATAACAGAGCGTGCGCTCAGCATCGCAGCACCAGGTCAGGCCGAGGCGGACACGCGGAACGTAGCCGCGTGAGGGAGCGCTTGCCGGATTTCCGCGCGGCGCATTGCCTCGCCGAGCCGACGGCGCCGAAGTGGCGCTTTCGCCTGGGTCCGTTGACCGTGACGCTGCCTAACTTTGCGTGGCGCCAAGCTGCGATTGACGCGCACGATATGCATCACCTGATAACCGGCTATCCGCTCACGCTACGCGGCGAAATTCAGCTCGCGGCGTGGGAATGGGGCGCCGGACGGTACCCGAACTGGCGTGCGACGGCCTTTTGCACACCGCTAATCGTGGCTGGTGTCCTGATCATGCCGAAGCTGACATTCGTAGCTTTCCGCGCCGGCAGGAACGCCCAAAGTCTCTATCCTCGTCGGCACCGCAGCGCTCGAGAAGGGGGAGCAGAGTAAGACGGCTACGCGCCCTTTTTTCTGCCCTTACGAGCAGCGGTTGTGCTCCCACGACCTGCCATACGTTCACAATGGAGATCGGCGGACGGAGCAACGTAGGCGACGGCAGTTAGGCGCTCCTTTTCTTCCCTTGCCGAGAGATCCTGCGACGAACTGGCTTTAGGAGCGAGGGGCGAGGGTTCTGCTTAGGGACGTAACGGGATCATGCTTTGCGACCGCAGCTTCGAACAAGGACCCATTGCATTAAATGTGGTTGGCGGCATCAAATGCCGTGAGCATAAGGGGTTATGAGCTTGAAATCTTCCGCTGGTGACCTGCGCTTCCTCGATGAAAGTGGTGAAGTTGCCGCCTTGATGCGATCTCAGGACTGGTCGACATCTCCGTTGGGGCCGCCCGAGCGATGGCCTCACTCCCTTCGGCTGGTCGTCGGTCTGATGATGGCGTCGAAATTCCCGATGTTCGTCGCGTGGGGTCCAGAACTCGGATTCCTTTACAATGATGCCTATTCTGCCATCCTGGCAAGCAAGCACCCGGCCGCGCTCGGGCGGCGCTTCCAAGATGTCTGGGCGGAGATCTGGGGCGACATCCATCCGCTGATTGATGCCGCGTTGGCCGGCCAGGCGACCTATCGGCAGGATCTGCCGTTGCTGATGCACAGGGACGGCTTTGACGAGCAGACCTGGTTCACTTTTTCCTACTCGCCGGTCCACGACGAGAATGGAAAGGTCGCCGGGATGTTCTGCGCGTGCACGGAAACGACCGGCCGCGTGCAAGCCGAGCTGGCCGTCAGGGAAAGCGAGTCGCGCTTCCGCAACATGGCGGATCATGCCCCGGTGATGATGTGGGTGACGGACCCGAGCGGCTATTGCACCTACTTGAACCGCGGCTGGTACGAATTTACCGGGCAGACACCGGAGGGAGCGGAAGGGTTTGGCTGGCTGGAGGCGACGCATCCCGACGACAAGGCCGAGGCGGAGCGGATCTTCCTGGAAGCGAATGCAGCGCGAGCCCCGTTCCGGGTGGAATATCGGCTGCGCCGTGCCGATGGCACCTATCGCTGGACACTCGATGCTGCGGCTCCCCGCTTCGCCGAGGACGGATCCTATCTGGGCTATGTCGGCTCCGTCATCGACATCGATGCGCGCCGGGAAAGCGAGGAGCGGCAACGCGAGAGCGAAGCGACGCTGCGCAAGCTCACGGGCGCGCTTCCGGCCTTCGTGTGGTTCGCAAAACCGGACGGCGAGCTCACCTACTTCAATGATCGCTGGTACGCATATACCGGCCAGACGCCGGCGCAGGCGCTGCCCAACGGCTGGGCAGAGATGCTCCATCCCGATGATGTCGCGACGACTACGGGGCAGTGGGCGCAAGCGCGGGCGAACGGAACCAGCTATGAGATAGAGGTGCGCTATCGCCGGCACGACGGGGCATATCGCTGGTATGTAGCGCGCGCAGAGCCGATCCGGGATGATGAGGGCGTCATTACCACCTGGGTAGGCAGCTCGATCGACATTCACGAGCGCAAGGAGGCCGAAACTGCGCTGCGCGCCAGCGAGGCGAAGTTCCGGCTGATGGCCGATGCAGTGCCGCAGATCGTCTGGATCACCGACGCGGAGGGGCGCGCCGAGTTCTTCAACAGACATTGGTCCAGTTATACCGGTTCGGCCTATCATCCGGAAACTGCAGCGGCGGTGGCCGCAGAGCGCGTCCACCCCGACGACGCTGCTGCTACGATGGCGGCATTTGAAGAGGCGCGGCGGACCGGCACCACCTTCCTGGTCGAGCATCGCATTCGATCGGCGAACGGAGACTATCGCTGGTTCCTCGTTCGCGGCGAGCCTTATCGCGAGAGCGAGAGTGGAACGGTTGTACGTTGGTTCGGCGCGTCGGTCGACATTCACGACCGCAAGCTCGCCGAGGCCGCGTTGCGCAGGTTGAACGAGACGCTGGAAGCGCAGGTCGCCGAGCGGGCGGCGGAACGCGACCGCCTTTGGAACCTGTCGCAGGACATGTTCGCCCGTGCCGACTATGGCGGTATGATGTCGGCGGTCAGCCCGGCATGGAGCCAGGTTCTGGGCTGGAACGAAAGTGAACTGCTCAGCCGCGGCTATGCGACCTTCATGCATCCGGAGGACATGCCGGGCACGCTGGCAGCGATCGAGCGGATGGGAAAGACCGGTCAGCCGACCCGTTTCGAGAACCGCATCGCGACTGCGGACGGAGGCTGGAAATCCATCGAGTGGACCGTGGCACCGGAGCCCAATGGTCTGAACTTCGTCGCCGTCGGCCGCGACCTCAGCGACGCCAAGGCGCGAGAGGCCGAATTGGAAGCCGCACAGGAGGCCTTGCGCCAGAGCCAGAAGATGGAGGCCATGGGCAGCCTCACCGGCGGGGTAGCGCATGACTTCAACAACCTGCTTACTCCGATCATCGGTTCGCTCGACTTGCTGGTGCGCAAGGGCCTCGGCAGCGACCGCGAACGGCGGCTAATCGACGGCGCGCTGCAATCTGCCGAACGGGCCAAGACCCTGGTGCAGCGCCTGCTCGCCTTCGCCCGGCGCCAGCCGCTCCAATCGACGGCCGTGAACGTGGCCATGCTGGTCGAGGAGATGGCGGGCCTGATCGGTTCGACGGTCGGCCCGAACATCGACGTGCGTGTCGAACTGGCGCCCGACCTGCCGCCCGCGCTGGCGGATGCGAACCAGCTGGAGATGGCACTGCTAAACCTGGCGGTGAACGCACGGGACGCGATGCCACAAGGTGGTCAGCTTACCATTGCCGCTGAGCGGGAGAGCATCCGAGCGGAGGATCCCGCAGGGCTAAGGCGGGGTCATTATGTCCGGCTGTCCGTTCGCGACACGGGAACGGGGATGGACGAAGCGACGCTGAGGCGGGCTGTCGAGCCGTTCTTCTCGACCAAAGGTATCGGCAAGGGTACCGGTCTGGGCCTGTCCATGGTCCACGGGCTGGCCGCGCAGCTTGGCGGCGGGCTGACCATCGACAGCACGCCGGGGCAGGGCACAACGGTGACGCTCTGGCTGCCGATCAGCGCGGTGCCCATCGAGGATCAGGAGCAATCGCCGGATCGCACCGACAAGTCGGTCGGGCGAGGAGTGGCACTCCTGGTGGACGACGAGGATCTCGTGCGGATGAGTACGGCCGACATGCTCAACGATTTCGGGTTCGAGGTCGTTGAGGCAGGTTCTGCCGAGGAAGCCCTCAGCCTACTCAAATCAGGCGAGGTGCCCGACCTGCTCGTGACGGACCACCTGATGCCGGGCATGAGCGGTGCCGACCTGGCGCGCGCGGCACGGGTTCTCCATCCGGGTCTGCCCGTCCTGGTAGTGTCCGGCTATGCGGAAGTGGAAGGGATCGCGCCTGATCTGCCTCGCCTGACCAAGCCGTTTCGCAATGCGGATTTTGCGGCGAGCCTGACGGAACTGCTGTCAGCAGGGTAGGAGTTTCGACAACTCCGCACTGATCGAAAGAGGAACGTCCGCTCTTTGCATGTAGCCGCCCGAATGCCGCTCGTCGGCAAGCGGCCCACATGCCGTCATTCCGCGTTCGCGTCGACAAACAACTGTTCTTGTAGGTTTGCGGCACAGGCGAAAATGCGTCAAATCCCTCGACGGCGCTGTCGAACACTACGACCTTCAGATCCTCGTCCGCCTCGATTTGCTCGATCAGAGCCTGGAACTGTCGGACCATCTCCGGTCCCATCACGTTCAATGGAGGATTGTCGAAACTCAAACGCCAATAGGGAGGGGTGCGCCGGCTCAGCACGATCTGTGCTCTCTGGGAATTGGCGTTCACCGAGGCCTCCTTTGCGGGGGCGATACAAAGGCAGATATCGTTCCTTGCTGGCGGCGCGATTGTACCAAGGTCTGCCCGAGACCTTCGTGTCGGTGACATAGCCACCATAGCGTTATCGCCTGGCGTGCTTTGCAAGTGGATTGGCGTGAAGCGCCAATGCTCGAAAGCGGTAAGCGGGTTAGCACGACTTCATCGGGCCGCTCCTATCGACCCGGCTAGATGGAGTCAGACACATGAACAATCTCATCAAGGATGCCCTGCGGATCCCGGTCGGCGAACCTCGTCAGACCATCGCGATCAGCCCTGTGGTCCTGAAGGTCGAGGGACGCCCGATCCCGCTCGAACTGCGCATCACGGCGCCGCTGGCAGGCGACCGCCTGCCGGTGATCCTGCTATCCCACGGCCACGGACCCTCGCTCTACCTCCCATCGAAGGACGGCTACGGTCCGCTGGTGAACTTCTTTGCCGAGCACGGCTTCGTAGTGATCCAGCCGACCCACCTCAATTCGAAGGTCGCCGGCCTTCCCGCCGATGCCGCGGGCGGCCCGCTCTTCTGGCGCTCGCGTGTCGAGGACATGACCGCCATCCTCGATCAACTCGAGGCGATCGAGGCTGCCGTCCCGCCGATCGCCGGGCGCCTCGATCGCGGCCGCATCGCTGTCGTCGGCCACTCGATGGGCGGCCAGACCGCAGGACTGCTGCTCGGCGCGCGGCTCACCGATCCGAACGACGCGAATGCACGGGATGTCGATATGCGCGAACCTCGAATCAAGGCGGGGATCATGTTAACGGCGCCCGGCAATGGCGGTGCCTCGCTGAGCGAGATGGCAGCGACTCGCTACAGCTTCTTCAATCCGGACTTCTCGCATCTCTCGACGCCAACCTTGGTGGTCGTCGGCGATGAGGACGCCTCCGCGCATCTGACTGTTCGTGGTCCCGCCTGGCACGAGGACTCCTTTCACGAAGGCCCCGGCGCTGAGGCCTTGCTGACCATGATCGGCGGCAAACACGGGCTGGGCGGTATCGCCGGCTATGACGCACGGGAGACGGACGACGAGGATCCGGAGCGCATGGAGATTGCCCTCCGGATGACATGGGCCTGGCTGCGCTCCGCCTTGTACGAGGGGGACAATGCCTGGACGTTGGCGCAGGAGGCGCTCGCCGCATATTGCGCCGCCCATGCCCGTGTCGAAGTCAAGTGACGTGAGCCCGCCCCGCCGGGGCGCCCCCATGTGGCGCCCGGCGGCCTTGACCGCCGGCCAGACCTCGTCTCTCGTGCGCGTGCCGAAGATGACAAACAGCATTCCCGACAAGTGCCGCCTGCAGCAATCTTTCTGGTCGGCAATCGAGGCGACCGGCCTGAGCGCGGTCGCGGTGTTGCGGCAGGCTCGGCTGCCAGTGACGCTGCATCTCGATACCCGCCGTTTCGTGAGCACGGCGCAGCTTTTCTCGCTCTGGACCGCGATGGCGGAGCTTGCGGGAAATCCGGACTATTGGCTCCGCTTTGTAGAGGCGACCGATTCTGTGGGGCACCAACCGATGTTCGTGGCCGCCTGCTACGGGTCCGATTTCAGAGATGGCGTCCGCCGGATCGCGCGATTCAAGCAGTTCACGATGCCCGAGCGGATCACGATCGAGGAGCGCGGCCCGGAGGTCCATATCAGCAAGCACTGGTTTCACGCCGCGAACGCGGAACCGGACCTGTCGGTCGATGTCAGCTTCGCCTTTCTGCTTTCGCTCGGCCGGCGCGGGACCGGCCAGAGACTGACACCGATGCGCGTGGAGCTAACGCGAGGCGGCGCACATTCCGCTGGGCAGGCTGCTTTCTTCAACTGTCCGATCGTCCATGCATGCGCGCGCGACACGCTCGTGCTGAAGGCGTCCGATCTGGACCTTCCGTTTCCCGGACGCAACGCTGAGCTGATCGAGATTATTACCCCGGCACTAGAAGAGGCCCTTGGCCGCCTGCGGCCCCGCAGCTCATTTTCAGACCAGGTGAAAGCCGTGCTCAAGCACGGCTTCGCAAGTGGACGCCCGGAGATCGCGGCAGTGGCGCGTCACCTTGGTACGAGCGAACGCACGTTGCAGCGACGTATCACCGACGAAGGGGGTAGCTTTCGCACCCTGGTGCAAGAGGCACGGAAAGAACTTGGCGAAAAGCTGCTTTTGGACCCCTATACCGATATAGCGGAGGTGGCGTGCATCCTGGGCTTTCAGGACACGACCTCCTTCTACCGGGCCTTCCGCAGTTGGGAGGGCGTAACTCCGCAGGTCTGGCGGAGCCGCAACGCTGCGACATAGCCAAGCTCCATTCCCTTTGTGGCAGGTTGATCCATCGCCAGCCCGGTGCTGACGGCGGAGTGCACGCCATTCCCGCAGGGCCAATGACGCGCTGCTTCCTGCATTTTTCGATCAGATCGTTGTGATTTATGACCAGGAAGGCGTCGATTTGCCCAACGTTGAGGCGTTGAAGGGTGCGGCCATAGTTGCGGATCGTGACACAGAACCGCCGTCCTCAAGAAGCGGCGTACTGGACTACCAGTAACGCATTGGTTCGTGATCGTATTGAATCGGCGTCTGAGAGTTTCACACGAAACTCGGAACGCAGTCGCTAGGTAAGGGCAGAGATTTGCCGACCACTCATTCCGTTCGGTCAACCGCCGCCTAGTGCCTTCGATCCCTTTGGTCGAGGCTCTTGAGGTGGTGCGTCTCGCGTTGCCCCCTTCTTCCAGTCAATTCGGTACAGGTCGAAACGGCGGTCGGCCAGGTTGCGTACCGTGCCCTCTGCCCGAGCCCAGGTGAGGTCGGCGAGGTTGACGTCGGCGATGGTCAACGTCTCGATATTCTCGCTTGCCTCGGCGGCGATGCCGTCGCGGGCGAATGGGAAGTCGCAAGGGGTGAGTATGCAGGATTGCGCATATTGCACGTCCATATTGTCCACGCCGGGCAGGTTCCCGACATTCCCCGAAAGCACCATGAAGCATTGATTCTCGATCGCACGCGCCTGCGAGCAATAGCGTACGCGCATATACCCCTGCCGATTATCGGTACAGAAGGGGACAAAGATGATCCGAGCCCCTTCGTCCACCAGCCGACGCGCAAGCTCGGGAAATTCACTATCGTAGCAGATGAGGACGCCGACGGGCCCGATGTCCGTCTGGATCACGTCGACGGAGCTGCCGCCCTTGATCTTCCACCAATAAGCTTCATTGGGCGTCGGGTGGATTTTCTCCTGAGCATGCACCGAACCGTCGCGAAGACAGACATAGGCGACGTTCTGGATGCTTCCATCCTCGGTACGCGTCGGGTGCGACCCACCGACGATGTTTATATTGTACCGCAGTGCCATGCGCGAAAGCTCGGCGACGATTGGCGCGCGATGCTCCGTCATCCGATCGATTGCCTCCATAGGCGAAAGGATCTCTGACTCGAACGAAAGAAGAGGGATCGTGAACAGTTCAGGAAAGACCACAAAATCCGAGCGATAATCCGCAGCGACATCGACAAAATACTCGACGTTCTGTACGAATTCTTCGAAACTCTTGACTGCCCGGGCTTGAAACTGAACCGTGGCGAGGCGGACGCTCTCAACGTCACGCGGCACGCGGAACGCCGGTGGTTCGTTGGGATCAACATAGGGGTTGCGCCACACCATGTGCGCGGCAAAGCCGTCCGACGCCTTGTCGAACGGCAGGTAATTTTCGAGCACGCCGATCGGCGTGAATCCGTTTGCAAGCTGGAAACCGATGACTTGATCGCGGAACTCGCCCTCACGGACCCGGAGGAGATAGTCATCGGGTCCGGCGACCTTGGATTTTACACGCGCATAGCCAGGCATGCGGCCGCCAAACACTATGCCGCGAAGCGCAAGCCGCTCCGCAAGCGCCCGGCGGGCTTCATACAGCCGCTTCCCGATGCGCAGCCCCCGCTGACGGTCATCCACCGCCATTTCGGTGCCATATAGCCAGTCGCCGGTCGGATCATGACGGCTACCGAAGCCATTGCCGGTTATCGTCGCCCAGTCGTGCGGAGCGAGCGCGACTGCCTCGTCGATCCGCGAAGAGGCGCAATAGCCGACGATCGTGCCTTCGAGGACCGCGACGAACTGGCCTTCCGGGAAATTGTTGATTTGGCCGCTGACCTGCCCCGCGCTGTAGTTCGCGATCCCCGGATAGGCGCGACTGATCAGCGCCAGGATCCCTGGAACATCCGTCGGAACAGCGGCGCGCACCTCGAGGGTGGCTGGGCTTTTGCTCGGCATCTCGCGTACTTTCTGAATCGGGCACCGATCCCGCTTGACCAGAATTCGGCGGAGATCAAGCGCGCGCTAGATCCTCGTCACTCTATGAACGGCTTGATCCTTCCCAAATTGATTTGCGCTCTACATTAGCCCCATCCGAGTAGGGGGGCGCGTAACTGCGCCGCTAATGACCTTCGACCCGTAAGCCTTGGCAATGAGTGCTGTGTCGACGGCGTTGTTCATCACGACGCGCGTTCCGCCCGAGACTAGGGCTTCGATTGCGCTGATCGGAACCTTGCGCTTGGCGCAGGTTGCGATGACATGGTCTTTACTAGCATTTATATTGATCGCTCTAGACATGATGCACCCCGCTTGAGATCTCCGCCAACTCAACAGATGGCCACGTAAGGCGGGCGGGCACTCGCATGCCCACCCGAACTGTCAGCTAAGCGGCCTGGAGATTGATCGCCGAGGTCTTGCCACGATTATCCGTCTCCAGATCGTAGGAAATGCGCTGGTCCTTGTCGAGCGTGTGCATGCCCGCCCGCTCGACGGCCGAGAAGTGGACGAAAGCGTCGTCGCCGCCTGTTTCCGGCGCGATGAAACCATAGCCCTTGTCATTATTGAAGAATTTGACAGTTCCGGTGATCATAACGGGCATCCTTGTCCCATGCGTGACGGGCATGCGCCAACAGCGGCGCATCCCGGCTTCAGTGAGGCTAGAAAGGGACATAGGGACGAGCCGAGACGGGCCAATATATCCGTCGCACGCGACGTCAGCTGCCCGAATATGGGTGTCGTGCCGTCGAGTGCAAGGTGCAGGGCGTGTAAACGTGAAGCCTGGGCACTCCCATAACGCCTGTTGCGAGCGGCAACGTGATTGTCAGTGAGTTCGCTGTGCCCGGGCAGGACCGCTTCCGACAAGGGGCAGACCCTGATAATCGAGCTAGGCCGTGTGTATCGGGTCCTCCGCCGTGCCGTCCCCGATCACCTGCACGGGAGACTGAGTATGAGGATGACATTGGCCAGCATTGAACGTTGCGCACCTAATTTGCTTCATGGCAGCTGACGTTCACACCTGGGCGATTGCCGGCAGGCTGAGCGCCACAATCATGAGCAGTGCACTCGCCTGCGAGCAAGCCAGAAACGGAGGTGTTCAGCGGCGAGCAAACAGCGCAGCGGCCTTGCCTACCCGCGCGAAGGAGTCCGTGACGGCCTGCTCCAACTGGCGAGGTCGGCAACGAGCTGAAATGCTTCTCTATAGTATCTTCCAGCCTGCCCTGAGGGACGCCGGTTTCGTGGCGGTCAGTGTGCCACGCGGACAAGCCGGCGAGTAGAAATCGCCTGCCGCTGGAACGGGGTTCGCTGGCAAGCTTGCGCCGCGAACAACGACGCGGCTAATCTTGCGTGCTCAAGGGGGAAATCCCGTGAAGCACTTCGGATCTGTTACCGCCGCGTTCATCTTAAGCGTATCCGCCATCGGAACGCCGCCTGCAAACGCGCAGAGAGCTGCGCAGACGCTCATGGGCGTCGTTTTCTTCGGAGCGGACTCGGATGATATTTCGCCGGCCGCGGCGGCGACGCTCGACGCGATCGCGACGCAGTTCAAGGATCCCAAAGCCCAGGGGGTGATCGCGCGCGGCCATAGCGAGCCGACCGAGCATGCCAAACATGGCGCGCCTTATGGTGTCGGGCTCGCTCAACGGCGTGCCGTCAAGGTTGTGAGCTACCTAGTCGAGCACGGTGTGCCGCCGGGCTCGATTACGAGCGAGGCATTTGGGGACTCAAGGCCTCTCGCCGGCACCACCGCGGCCAAGCTACGTCGTGTGGAAGTCGTTTTTGGGGCTGGTCCAGGCTGGTAAGGCCCGAGGTGAACCCTGAACCGTGAACCGCGCTATGCGGAGGATAGTTGCGCCCCGCAGCGTCAAGGCCTGCGGGAAATAGCGCCCGCGACTCGGTCAACCATGCCTAGAGGCGAACGCTGTTGTCAGAACAGGTTCGCAACGGGGAATGGGCCCGGCCGCCTGCCCGGGCCCATCGTCTCAATAGTCCATCGCCGGCACGGCCGCCGGCCTGTCCTCCTTGGGCAACTCTGCGACGGGTGCCTCGGTCGTGATTAGTAGCGACGTCACCGAAGCCGCGTCCTGGAGAGCGGTACGCACGACCTTGGCCGGGTCGATGACGCCTGACTTAACCAAGTCCTGATATTCGCCCGTCGCGGCGTTGAAACCGTAACTGTAGTTGTCGCTCTCGAGCAGCTTGCCGACGATCCAAGCGCCGTCCTCGCCGGCATTGTCCGCGATCTGGCGCGCCGTCGCACGTAGCGCCCGGCGGACGATGTCGATACCGGATTGCTGGTCGTCATTTACCGCCTTGAGGCCGTCGAGCGCCGTCAGCGCGCGCAGCAATGCGATGCCACCGCCCGGCAGAATACCTTCCTCAACCGCAGCGCGTGTCGCGTAGAGCGCGTCGTCGACACGGTCCTTCTTCTCCTTCACCTCCACCTCCGTCGCACCGCCGACGCGGATCACCGCGACGCCGCCCGAGAGCTTGGCGAGACGCTCCTGAAGCTTCTCGCGATCATAGTCGCTCGTTGTCACGTCGATCTGCTGGCGGATCTGCGCGGCGCCGGACGACAGCTATTGCCTCTTTGCCTTTCCGAAGCCGACTGGCAGCTAACGTCCCAGATGCGCAAGTAGTTGAGGAACGGCAGCTAAGTGCCCTAACCTTCCGGTAGTGCTCGCCAGCGGGTATAGCGACGCTGAGGAACTGGGAGGGCGAACGGCCCGCAGAGGTGTTGAGCAAACCGTACACGGTCGATGAACTCACGGGAGCCCTGTTCCGAGCGTTGGCAGGGATGGCAAACAACGATCGAAGTCTGCGCGATTAGGCCATACCTCAACGTGAGCGGCAGCTAGGCGTCCATTTCGCCCGCGCGTTCCAGCAGGCGAAACAGCGCGCGCCTACGGGCGATGAACTCAGCAAGTACGGGGCCGTGATCGCCGGCAGCAAAGCCTGGTACTCGACCATCGTGCCCGCAGAAAGGTGCGATAGGCGCTATCCCTCGTGGTCGGCGAGCGCCCGTGCACGTGCATGTCCGATCTCGGCGTCCAACCCCGTTGTGAAAAGTAACAGGCTCAATTTGGAGGCGGCTTTGGCCAAGTTCTTTTTCATAGCGACCAGCATGATACTCGGATGCGCCGGGACCGCAGCCGCGCAGGACATCACCGCGAAACCCGTCCAGACTAGGCCGCTTGCTTCGGCTTCCGCCATGACCTTGCGACCGGGGATCAATTTGGCCGAGCAGTCGCCGGGACCGGACGAGGGCAGGGTTGAAGTAAAGATATTGGGCGGCGGCAAGGTGAAATTTCTAGGCGGTGCTTGCGCGGCGAGCCCGGCCGATCCCATCAACACCTGCGCGCGGAACACGAAGCTGAACAGCGCCGTGCAGCTGATCGCCGAGCCGCTCAATGGCTATCGCTTCGCCGGATGGGCTGGCCGTTGCGCGTCTAGCAACGCGCAAAAGCAATGCACGCTCGCCGTTGCCGACACGCTCGTTTCCGCGTCGGCAGCCTTCGTCAAGAACGCCGCGCCGATGGTGGCGCTGAGTCTTCGATACGAGGTGCCCTCGATGCAGGGCCTCCGCATCACCCTGAAGCCTGATACCGAACTGACTTGCACGGCGAGCGGCGGCGCGAATCCCGGCTGGGGAAAGGCCTATGACTGCACGGCGGAGTTCGAAGAGGGCGCGACGGTAGCGATCAAGGCAGAGGACTGGTTCGCAGGCGGGTCGCCGATCGATCCGAAGCGCTGGGGCGGCGCTTGCCAAGATGCCGCCACGAGCATCTGCACCTTGAAGATCGATCAGCCCAAGGCGGTCAGCATTGCGATGTACCATTGATCGGCCTGGCCGGGAAAATGCACAGGCAAGGAGAGAAGACGTGACCCAAGGATCCAAACCGCGCGCGCTTCCGATGATGGCGATGATTGCTTTCGCAATGGCAACGCCCGCCTGGGCCCAGGCGGGCGGCTCACCTGATCCGGTGCTGTCGCCGACCGCCAAACCATCCGGGCCAGTGCGCTCGCCGTCAATGACAACATCACTGCCCGGCACGACCTCAAATCCGAAGAGCTCGACAATAGCTTCAAAGCCGAAACTCGTGCCAAACCTACTGACCGTGCGGTATTTGGTCGATCCGGCCTATCCGGTGACGCTGACGGCTGCCGGATTGACGTTCGGTTGCGCACCAGAGCCCAATAGTCCCACGCCCATGATCGCCTGCGCCGCGCAAGCGAATGCCGGCCATGTCGATTTGAGCGCGTCCTATGGCAAGGGTTCTCCTCTCGCCCCGATCCTCCCCAAAGTGTCGGGCGGGCAGTGGAAGGGCGCCTGCGCCGGCACGTCCGGCGACACCTGCAGCCTCACGATGAACGGTCCGCAGAGCGTCGGAATCGACTTCTACGCCAAACCTTGAGCTCCGTGGTTGCGGGCCATCGCGCCGGTCGGAGACGATCGGCGGCAACGGTGGGAATGCGCGTATTCCAGCTCGGTACCTGAGGATCCGCGCGAGGTGCTGCTGCTCCAAGCCAATTATATCGGTTTCCCGCTCGACCGATAAACGAAGATCGGACGCAAGATCGGCGTTCCTGTCCGAGCCGAACGTGTCCGATCCCGTCGCCCGCTGCCGTTTAGCTTACTGACGGCATCGGTACGCCGCCGGGAGGGATTCATGACCATCGTCGTTCTCATCGTCGCCATCGCATTGCTGGTGCTTCTGTACGGCTGGTACGCAGCGATCGTGCGGCGTCGGAACCAGGCGGAAGACGCGCTCGCCGGAATCGACGTCCAGCTTACCCTGCGACACGACCTGATCCCCAACATGCTCGCGGTCGCCAAGCGTTTCATGGCGCATGAGCGAGACCTTATCGAGGAAATCACCCGGCTGCGGGCGCAGGGCGTGCAGGCGGTCGGCGCGCGCCATGCGGCAGCGGTGTCGACCAAGTTTGCGACCGAGGCGCGGCTCGGCGCCGACCTTCAGCGCCTGTTCGCGGTTGCCGAGAACTATCCCGAGCTGAAGTCACAAGGGTCGATCCTCGAGGCCCAGCAGGCGCTCAGCGAAGCGGAGACCAACATCGCCGCTGCGCGTCGCTTCTATAACAGCGCCGTCACGCAGTTGCGCAACGCGACCCAAATCTTCCCGGGCACGATTCTGGCCGGAATGGCGGGCGTGACCAAGCTGCCGCCCTTTTACGAGGCAGTTCGCGAACAACGGGGTGCGATCGATGCCGCCGCCTACCTCTGAGGCGGGGTTGGCCGACCGCCTCAAGGGCAGGTCTCTCCTGATCCTGGCGCTGAGCCTTGCCATCTTCCTGTCTGCGGCGATAACGGGACACTGGCTCAACGCGATTGTCGGCGCGGCGGGGTTCTTTCTCTTCGGCGATCGGCTGATCGCCTGGTTCATCGCATCGAAGACCGGCGCCGACGAAGCCGAGCCGACTCAGGCCGACCTGGATCCCGAGTTCGCCGCGGTCCTCGCCGGGCTGGAGAGTTCGCGCGTCGTGATGGCCGCGGAGATCGAACGGCGCATTCGCGCGCGCCTGCCGCTCGGGCTCAGCGTCGGCGTCGGCATCTGGATGCTGCTGCAACTAAGCGACGCGGGTGCCAGCCTGGTCCAGCTCGCCACCTTCAGCCTGATGGGCGCAGGCGCTGGCTGGGCATGGGCGGCGGCGGCGCTCGCCGAGCGCTATCGCCGGATGTACAAGCAGGAGGTGCTGACTCGCTTGGCGGCCAGCTTCGGCGATCTCGTTTTTCGCCCCGCGCAGGACGTGGATTTGGGTGCGCTGAAACGCCATTGGCTGGTCGGCGACTATGATCGCTCGCGCGTCGAGGACGAGTTGGCCGGCCACTACCACGGTGTCCCGATCAGCATCGTCGAGCTACGGCTGGACCGGGACAATGACAAGTCCACGACGACGATCTTCGATGGGCTGCTGGCACGAGTGAAGTTGCCGCGCTCCCTGCGCGGCACGACGATCGTGCTCGCGGACGAAGGCGCGCTTGGCGCCCTTCGCGACTTGCTGCGGCGCGACGGTGCGCGCGTCCGGCTCGAGGATCCGGCTTTCGAGCAGCAATTCCAGGTGTTCGGCACCGACCAGATCGCCGCCCGCGCGCTGCTGACCCCGGCGTTCATGGAGCGCTTCATGGCGCTTGGCGCACGCACCGGCTTCCGCGAGCCTTTGGCAGTGGCCGAGGACTACAGCCTGACGATCCTGCTGCCCAAAGCAGATGCCACCGACCTGTTCGAGCCGCCATCCTATGACAGGCCGGCGGCGAGCCGCGCCGCGCTCACCCGTCTGCGCGACGATATCGCAGCCGTGCTCGGAGTCGCCAATGCCGTGCTCGATCTCGACCAGTCGGTACGACGGCGCACTGCGCCTTCGGTCGCGAGCAACTGAGGACATCCAAGGAGGAAGACATGATGCGACATTCAACCGGAGCCTGTGGGGTGGCGATCGCGCTGGCACTGTCGGCGTGCAGCGGTGGCGGCAGTAACGATGCCGCCAGGAGGGGGAGCGGCGAGGAAACGGCGGTCGCCGGCGCCGCTGCCAAGGACGTCGATCCCTGCACGTTCGTCACGCCCGAGGAAGTGACTGCGATCACCACGGATGCAGTGACCTCGAGCAAGCGTGACGGCGACACCTGCTATTATGAGAGCAATCCGAATGAAGAGATCCGCATCAAAGTCGTCGCCAGCGGCGGCAAGCAGGAAATGGAGACCGTGCACCGCGCAGCCGGCGTACTGAGCGGGATGGGCGGAGCAGTCGCCGACAAAGGCGGCGCCGGTGCCGACGCAGCGGAGATGCTCAAGAAGGACGACGGTGCTGCCCCCAAATTGGGCGACGAAGCCGCGTGGGGAATGGTGGACATGTTGTCGGTGCGCAAGGGCGACGCCTTTGTCGAGGTTACCCCGATCCTGATGCACGATCCCAGGAATCACTCGGGGTATCCGCTGGTTCCCAAGGCCGAAAAGCGCAAGATTGCGGAGGCGATCGCTGCGAAGGTCCTAGGGAAACTGCCTTGACGAGAAACGGGCGCGAACCGTGGTTCGCGCCCGTGTCACTCCACCCGCTTGCTTCCGTAGCGACGCGTTGCAGCGCATCGCATTCTCTTTTGGATCTCGCAGGGATCAGCGCTTCACGAGCTCGACGCGGCGGTTCTTCGCGCGGCCATCCTCGCTGTCGTTGGAAGCCACCGGCTTGTTCTGACCAAAGCCCCGTGCGGCAATACGGTCGGACGCGATGCCGCGGCTGCGCAACGCCGTGACCACTGCCGACGCGCGCCCCTCCGACAGGGACTGGTTGTGTGCCGGAGTGCCGGCGTTGTCGGTATGCCCCTCCACCGTCAGATTGAGCGTAGGATCGCCTTGCATCAGCTTCACGATCTCCTCGATTACCGGCTGCGCCTCGGGGCGGAGTGCGGTCTTGTCGGTGTCGAAGTTGAGGTAGAGCGCAACGTGCCCGGCGGTGTCGAGCCCGCGCTTGAGCTCTTCGGCTGGGATCAGTCGGACCTTAACCTTAAGCGCTTTCTTCTCAACGATCGTCAACCAATAGTTCTTGGAATTGTCTTCCCACGGATGATAAACTTCCACCCAGATCTGGCTGGCTGGCGTGCGGAGCATGTACACGCCCATCTGATCTTCTTCATAGACGTAGTTGGCGCGGAAGCGCTTATCCTGGAACATCAGCTTCAGGTCCTGAAGCGGCTTGCCCGAACCCTCGTAGACGGTGACCCCGCCCAGATCGTGCACCAGCTTTTCGTAAGTCTTCATGACCTGGAAGAATGATGCGGTGCTGCCCTTGCCGCCGGTGATCGTCGTCCGCCCCTCCACTGGGATCAGCTTAATCCCGTCGAAGAACTCCCAACGGTCGTAGGGCACGTCCTCGAGGAACTTCGCGCCGTCGGAAGTCGGCATTATCTCCGGCTTGAACTTCTCATAACCGTCCATGATGCCGAAATAAGGCCAGGCGCCGAGCTTGGGCTCGACGATCGGCGCCTGGTCGGGATCGAAGCCCGGCACGCTCGCTTGCGACGGAGCGGTCGCGGCAACGGCGGCAGGTGCTGCAGCGTTTTCGACAGCGGCGGTGTTGCCGACCGCATTCTGGGCGGCGGGCGTCTCCTTCGATCCGCAGGCGGCCAGCGCGAGCGCGAGGACACTCGCCGAAGCGAGATGAGCGATGGTCATGCGGTTCTCCCGGATTGAGTGGCGTTACGAGATCAGGCAGGTTTCGCCGGCGTAGAGACCGGTCACGCGCGCATTCGGCTTCATGCTGTCGAGGAAACCCGACGGGCCGGCCTCGCTGGTGAACATCACGCCAAGCGAGCCGTCGTCGATCTCGACATCGGGATAGGCCTTCATCACCGCCGCGCGGGTGGCGCCGAGGGTGATGCCCTTGTCGGTTCTGAGGGCAGGATCCGCCGGCGCCTCGATCGACCAGCCTGAGAACTTGCCCTTGAGAAACTGCATCGTCAGGCCGTTTCTGTACGTCACCAGCACCATCGGGTCGCCCTGCCCGCAATCGGGGGCGGTGTGGCTCTCGACCGGCTTGCCCAGCACCGACGCCACGGTCGCCGTGGCGACCTTGCGCATCGTGCCGAACCGAAGCGCCAGCGTCTTGCCGGCAACCGTGCGCGACAGGCCGTCACTGCGCAGCACCCAGGTGCCTGTCGGAATAGGTACTGCTGCGGACAGAGCCAGCGCGGCGAAGGGAAGCCAAGCGCGCCTCACAGCCCGAACTCCCGTGCGAGCGCGACCGCCGCGGCCTTCTGGTCGGGCTGGCCGACCTTGTAGAGCGTGAACCCATAATAGCGGTCGTTACCGGGGAACACCCACAGCGCGTGAAGATCCTCGTTCCAAAGCGCTGCCTTGCCCACGCCAGCGACATCCGCCGTCGGCGCCTTGGCGATCTGCATCTGGTCGCGAAAGCGCGTGGTCAAGTCGGCGACGCTGTCGCTCGACTGGCCGGAGGCGAATACGAGCATATCGAGTTCGCCGAACTTGTAGGTGCATTGCGAAAAGCGCTCGCTCCCCTCGCTGCCGTCGTGAACCGCGCTGAGCTCGGTCGATTGCACCGGGCGACCCAGCGTTTTCGCTACTACCGATTTGTCGAGCAGTGCGCACGCATCGAGCACGTTCGATCCTCCAGCGCTCCCGCCTGCGCTCGCACCACCACCGCTGCACGCCGTAAGCATGGCAGCTACGGCAATCGCGCCCAACATTCTCAACTTCGCCATGCCCGACTCCCCATTGTCGCGCTCCTATGGGCGCCCAAAGAAACCAACGATAAAGCGCGTCGGAATCGGACACGCGGCGCGAAATTCCGGCGAACCCGTTGCGTGCGGCGGTGCAAGGCGTCACCATCGGGGCCGCGGGAACCTGAAATGGGGTGGAGAAGTGACTGCGGAAGCGGAGTTCAATTCGAGCGAGGAAGTGTCGCTGGCGTTCGATACGCTGACGCAGCTGCTGTACGACGAGCTGCACCAGATCGCGACGCGCGAGTATCGCCGTGCCGGATCGCCCAACACGCTGCAGCCGACTGCACTTGTTTCCGAGGCCTATATCAAGTTGCAACGCCATGCCGGCTGGCGCGATCACAACCATTTCCTAGCGAGCGCCGTCACGGCGATGCGCCACATCCTGATTGACGCGGCGCGCGCGCGAATGACTGCCAAGCGCAAGGCGCAGCGCGAGAGCCTGACCCTGGCGCTCGACGTGATTGCGCATGACAGCGACGACCAGGAACTGGTGTCGCTCAACGACGCGCTACTCGCGCTCGCTGCGGTCGATCCGAGGCTGGCCAAGGTCGTTGAGTGCCGCTTCTTCGCCGGGCTGAGTGAGCGCGAGACCGCTGGCGTGCTGGGCGTCAGCGAGCGCACAGCGCTACGCTGGTGGAACCAGGCGCGCGCTTGGATCCATGCCGAGCTTCAAAGCTAGAGCATATCTGCCAAACTGCGCGGTCGCGTGCCGCCTAGCCGATTCGCTTGCGGATCGGCTCCAGCCCCTTGAGGAACGCGGCACCGGCCGGGCCGGCCTTGGTCATGATCGCCTGCGCCCGCTCCAATGCCGCGCGCGCATCTGCTGGCCGCTTCTGGTCGAGCCGGAGTATCGCCTCGACCCGCGCCAGCGTCGCGTTGACAAGCGGCGGAAGCGGCAACCCGGCAACGCGCGGCGCCACTTGCGAGAATAGCGCCTGCGCGTCGGCGACACGGCCGTCTTCGGCATCCACCTCGATCATCTGCATCTGGAGCAGCAGGGTCGGGATCGCATCGGCACCGAGCGTGGCCTGGGCGATCGGCAGAGCCTCGCCCATCGCCGCCCGCGCTTCGTCGAACTTGCGCTGCGCGACCAGCACGCGTGCCAGTTGGAACAGATCGGTCGCTAGCCCTGCGGTTCCGGGATAGAGCTGCCGCCGTCTATTGGCGATGTTTCGGAACAGCGTTTCGGCCTGCGCGACCTCACCCTTGCGCACGCGCCACGCCGCCTCGGTCAAGCGGATGCCCAGGCCCTGGATGCTGTCCTGAGCGCCCGTCCGCGCGATCGTCGCGTCGATCCGAGGCATCAGCGCCGCGAACGCGTCGAGCTCATTGGCTTCGATCAGATAGACCAGCAAATTATTGTACCGTGTCAGCAATTCGCGCTCATGCCCGGCATAAGTCCGCTCGGCTTCGGGCAGATTGTCTCGAAGCAGTGCAATAGCAGTGGGGTAGTCGCCGGCGCGCCGCGCCAGCTGCGCGCGCACGCCGATCACCTCGACACGATCGATGGCCAGGCGCGTGTCGTCTCCCGCAAAAGCGGGTTCGGCCTCGCTCAGCAATTGCTTGGCTTCGTCTTCGTGTCCCAAAGCCGCGGCGACCGTGGCGAGCCGCAGCTTCATCTCGGGCGGGCCGATCGGATCCTGACTGCCGATCCCATGGGCGAGCGCGGTCTTGAGGAAGTCATACAGCCCCTTGGGGTCCTGACGGTTGATGTACATATCAGCCATTGCGATCACGAGCGCGGCGGAGCGCGCACTTGAGTCGGCGGTGGAAAGCAGGCGCTTGGCTGCGCCGTCGAGCATGGTTTTGACCGACATGTCCGCCTGCCCGCTGCTATCCGCGGTCATCAGCGTCATCATTTGGACCACGGCGTCGGCACGTTCGGCTTCGGCGAGCGCAACATCGCGTTCTGCGGCGGCGCGGTGCGCCTGGAGCGTGACGCCGATGATCCCGGCGATTAGGGATGCGGCAAGTGCAACGCTCGCCGCGAGACCCCAGCGATACCGCCGGGCGAAACGGCCGACGCGGTAGCGTGTCGTGCCGGCGCGGGCACGAACCGGCTCCAGCGCTAGATGGCGGCGGATATCCTCGGCCATTTCGGTTGCGCTGGCATAGCGGTCGGCAGGATCGCGGCGCATCGCCTTGAGCACGATTGCGTCTAGGTCGCCGCGCACCGCGCGGGCAGGGACAGAATGCGCTGCAGACATCGTCCGGCTGGGCGCGGGTGGATCGCCGGCCAGGATGCGGCGGACCATCGCAGGCATCGACCCTCCGTCTTCGGCCCAGGGGCCATGGCCGGTGACCAACGCGAACAGCACGCCGCCTAGCGCATAGATGTCGGTGGCGACCGAGATCGCGCCACCTTCCAGCTGCTCGGGCGCGGCATAATCGGGGGTCATCACGGCAAGCGTCGTCTGGGCGCCGCTCTCGGGCACGGCCTCATCGAGCAGCTTGGCGATGCCGAAGTCGACCAGCCGGGCACGCCCTTCCTGGTTGACCAGAATGTTCGACGGCTTGAGGTCGCGGTGCACCACCAACTGCGCGTGCGCGAAGGCCAGGGTCTCGCAGACTTGCAGGAACAGACGCAGCCGCGTCTCGAGGCTGGCGCCCTGCTGCGCCACCCAGCTGTCGATTGGCGCACCGTCGATATATTCCATCGCCAGGTAAGGCCGGCCGTCGCCGGCGATACCGCCGTCGATCAGCCGTGCGATCCCGGGATGCTCCAGGCTCGCGAGCATCTGGCGTTCACGGGTAAAGGCAGCGCGCTGGTCGTTAGCGTTAACGCGCAGGATCTTGAGCGCGGCGCGCTGGCGAAACCCGTCGCCGTCGCGATGCGCCTCGAAAACCTCACCCATACCGCCGCTACCGATCGGCCGATCG
>Ga0065165_1000283_pt1 | contig 86141 bp, 72 predicted proteins | sample AraplaMF_Cvi_mMF_FD_63813 | JGI IMG/M metagenome (GOLD analysis project Ga0065165, IMG submission 63813) | Arabidopsis root microbial communities from the University of North Carolina, USA - plate scrape MF_Cvi_mMF (version 2) (version 3) | ecosystem: Host-associated > Plants > Roots >... | reverse complement strand
TGCACGCAGTCCTCGCCCCAGGCGGACCAGGCATGCACAATCACTTCAGTGTCGCTCCTGGTGCGAAAGACGTAGCCCAGCGCCTGGAGCTCCGCCATGAGCGCCTGGTAGTTGTAGATCTCGCCATTGAAGACGATGCCCACGCTGCCCTGCGCATTGAACAGGGGCTGCTGGCCGGTGGCGATGTCGATGATGGACAGGCGCCGATGGCCGAAGCCCAGGCCCGGCTGCAGATGGATGGAGCCTTCGTCCGGGCCCCGGTGATGCAGGGTGTCGTTGATGCGATGCATCAAGGCCGCGTCGAAGTCGCGCCGGCCCCGGGTGTCGAAGATGCCGCTGATTCCGCACATGTGGTGTTCCCGTCAATTCCCTGGCGCAGGGGCCTGACCGCGCAGGCGGTCATACAGCCCCTGATAGCGGGCCACCATGGCCCGCATGCTGAAGTCCCGCTCCACGCGCTGGCGCCCGGCCTCGCCCATGGCGGCCGCCTGCGCGGGACTGCGCGCCAAACGCAGCAGCGCCGCCGCCATGGGCTGGGCGTCTCCGGCTGGCACCAGCAGGCCGCTGATCTGCGGCGTCACGAGATCGGCATTGCCGCCCACGTCCGTTGCCACCACCGGCAACCCGCTGGCCATGGCTTCCAGGATGGTGTTGGAGATGCCCTCGGCCAGCGAGGGCAGCGCAAAGACATGCAGGCCTCGCATCACGGCCGGCACGTCGCTGCGCTCGCCCGGCAACCAGGCCAGCGAAGCCATGCCGGCCTCCTGGAGCAGCGCCTGGCAGCCCTCGCGCAGCGGGCCGTCGCCCACGAGCACCAGGCGCAGGCGTTCACGCAATTCGGGCGCGGCATTGACCAGCAGGATGAAGGCCCGCGTCAGCATGAGCTGATCCTTGACCGCCTGCATCCGTCCCACGGTCCCGACGATCCAGTGCACGGCTGGATCGAATGGGCAGCCGGGAATGGGCTGCGCCCTGCGGTCGCCGCCGCCAGGCACGTCCACGCTGAAGCGCTCGGTGTCCACACCGTTGACGAACTGGCTCACGCGCCCAGCCGGCACGCCGACCGGCCCGGTCAGGTAGTCCCCGAGGTCACGGGACAGCGCGATGTAGTGCGAGACAAAGGGCCGGTAGAAGCGGCGCACACGCTGGTAGGCCCGGTTGCGGCCATCCAGGTCGCCCACGTCCCGCCCATGCTCCCCATGGATGCGCACCGGCACGCGTGCCAGCCAGGCAGGCAACTGCACTTCAAGCGCCGCGAGATTGCGGCTGTGCACCACGGCGGGACGCAGTTCGCGGAACAGGCGATACAGCTGCGGGTAGAGCCAGAAGCCCTGGCCTGGCGGCTTGTGCAATGCAAAACAATCGACATCGTCCCGCTGCAAGCGGCGGCTGAAAGCCGTCACTTCCGTCAACGCCAGGATGGCATGGCGGTAGCGATCCGCCGGCATGTGGTTGATCAGGTTGACCACACCGTTTTCCAGGCCGCCCGTGTCGAACCGGTACATGACATGCAGCACCAGCGGGCGCGGGTCGCCGCGGCGGTCGGTACCTTGCATCAAGGGCAGGCTCGCGCTCATGGGCGCCCCTCTTTCCCGGTGGGGGCCTGCCGGCTGCCCACCTGCTGGAGTTGTTGATCGATCGCCGGCCAGTGTTGCCGAAGAAAGCGCGTCAGGCGCTGGGGGGCATCGTCGTCGAGCGGGGTGTACACCAGCACGAGCGCCGCGTCGTCACCCTGCCCCGTCAGGCGCTGCCAGGCGCCCAGCAACCGGGCCCGCCAGTCGCTCACCATCGGATGACCATGGATCCAGTACACATGCCAGACGAGCAAGCGCGGCGACCCGGTGCTCTCCAGCCCGGCACCGCGCACCTGCGTGGTGATCACCGGCAGTGGCGCGGACGCGGCCGAGGTGAGGTCGATGAAGGCAGTGCCACGCGACACCGCCGCCCACTGCTTGTTCTCCGGCGCCACCACGGTGTTGCTGGAGCTGACCAGCTTGCGCTCGTAGTCCTGGTTACGGAAGTACTGCAGATGCAAGCCCACGGCCGGCGCGCTGCCCTGGACAAAGCGTTCATGCACGCTGGCGTTGGCCCCCGCGAAGTCGGGCGTCCAGGCGAGCGCCGGCACCGGCTCTGCGCGCCACCCGGCCGCAGGTGCCACGCCATCCAGCCCGGCCACCGCCGTGGCGCCCCCATGGCGCAGCCAGCCGCTGACGGCCGCCGGCAGCATCAGCACGGCAAGCACGAGGGCGGCCGTCGGCCAGGGCGACCGCGGCTGCCCGTTTGCAGCGCCATGTGTCCCGATCGGCGTCAGCGGCAATGCCGGCTGTGCCCAGCGGGCGCCCACCAGGAACAGGGCGAGCACCACCACGCCGAAGAACGCCGCGCCATAGATCAGGTGGTCCACGCCGACGGCCAGCGTGTTGCCGGATAGATGGCCCAGCATCACGATCAGGTAGGCGCGGGCCCAGTTGGCCACCAGCGGCAAGAGGACCGCGAAGGCGATGAAGGTCAGCCGGCGGCGCAGCGAGTGGTAGCTGATGTAGGCGTAGAGCGTGCCCACCATCAGCGAAGCAATCAGGTAGCGCACGCCGGAGCAGGCTTCCACCACCGACCACTGTCCGCTGGGAATGATGAACTGCAGGCCCTCCTGGTAGACCGGGATGCCGCTCAGGCGCAGGGCCAGCACGGTGAACTGGGCCGTCCACTGCATCAGTTGCGGCAACAGGAACTCCCCCAGCGGCACGCAAAAGAACAGGAAGGCCAGAGGAAACGCCATCTCCCGCGCCACGGCCCAGCCCAGCACCGCAGGCACCAGCATCACCAGCATGGCCACCAGCATGAGCTGCGTGGCCGCATTGACGGCAGCGAAGTCCGCCAGCAGCCAGACCGCCCCCAGCAAGAGCAGCGGGAGGGCCAGCCAGGGCACCGGGCGCGGCGTCATCGGCGACACCCGTGCGCGTCGGCGCCACGCCAGATACAGCACGATTGGCGGCACCAGAAAGGCATGGGTGAAGGTGCCCGAGCGCCACCAGATGCCCACCATGCCCAGCGCCGTCTGCCGGTAGAGCACCAGCACCGCCAGGGCCAGAAGGCCCAGCACGAGCAGGGGGCGACGCCAGGGCGTTGGCACGCTGGCGGCCCGCACGAGCTGCGGCGAGGTGGCGCTCATGCGGCGGCTCCCGCAGCAGCAGGGAGGTAGTGATCCAGCCTGGACAGATGCGCATGCCAGCTGAACTGCCGCAGCACCCGCTCGCGCGCCTGCTGGCCGATGGCCTGCGCACGCTGCGGCGCGGACAGCAAGGCATGCACCAGTTCCAGATAGTCACCGGCCGAATCGGCGGACAGCAGATCCTGCCCCACCAGCACGCCGTTGGCGCTCAAGGCTTCCACGCAGCTGCGTGCCGCCACCACCGGGCGGCCGACCGCCATGGCTTCCAGGATCTTGTTCTGCACACCGCGCGCCAGGCGCAGCGGCGCGACCACGGCAGCGGCATGCTGCAGGTAGGGCCGCACATCGGGCACCGTGCCGGTCACCCGCACCGAGGCCCCGGCCAGGGCCAGCACCGCCGGGGTCGGGCTCCGGCCCACGATGGTGAAGCGCAGCCGTGGCCAGCGTTGACGCAGCTCGGGCAGCACTTCAGTGGCGAACCACTGCACCGCGTCCACATTGGGCCAGTAGTCCATGGCGCCGGTGAACACGAGGGGAAGCTCGTCGGGGTCAAAGGGGTTGCTCTGGGCTGGCAGCGGTGAGAAATAGCCGCTGTCCACGCCGTTGCCCAAAGCCTCCACCGGCGCCGCCGTGGCCGACAGGCGCTGGAACAGCGCCTTTTCGCTTTCAGTCACGAAGAAGGAGCAGCGCGCCTGCTCGGCCACCTGGCGCTCGTAGGCCAGCAGCTCGCGGCCTTCGCGGCGGTAGAGCCAGGACATCGGCCAGCGATGCGCCTGGGCATAGTCGGTCCACTTCGCCGAATCGACGTCCACAAAATCCACCAGCATGGGCACCGGGCCCATGGCCTGCTGCAACTGCAGCGCGTACTGCGCCATGGTGGAGGAAAACACGACGATCGCGTCGAACCGCTGCGATCCGGCCAGCTGGGCGATCCACTGGCGCATGGCGCGGTGGCGGTAGTACGGCAGGCTGAGCGCCTCGCCCGTCAGCAGTCCGCGCAGGCTGGCCAGCCGCGACAGCAGCGGGTTCAGACCCTCAACGAATACCTCGGCACACCACTCGCGCAGCGCCGGCACATGCGCCCAGTCCTGCGCGTCATCAATGAAGCTGCCCAGCACCACCTCATGCCGGGCCGCCAGATGCTTGAGCAAATGATAGGAGCGCAGCTTGTCGCCCTTGTTGGGCGGATACGGCAGGCGATGCACCAGATACAGGAGGCGGGCCATGGCGCGGGGTCCCTCAGCCGAGGCTGCGCACGATGTGCGGGCCGAGCCAGTTGGCCACGCCGAGCGGCAGGCGGCGCCAGGCCTTGATCATCAGCTGGTACTTGGCATTGCTCGGATTGTTCTGCGGCACGGCCTCGCGGCGGTACAGGCAATATTCGTAGTGCAGCGGCGTCGGCTCAAAGCCCCAGTTCTTCTTGAATGCGTACGAGCCGGTGCCCTGCTTGCTGCGGCCGTAGTCGAACACTTTCAGCCCCCGCGCGCAGGCCCGGCGCATCAGCTCCCAGTACTTGAAGTCGTTGGCCGCCAGGTCCCGGGCCGCCAGCGCATCCCCGGCGTAATAGGGCAGCACTTCGTCGCGGAAGTAAAAGCTCAGCACGCCGGACAGCGGTTCGCCCTGCTCGCTGCTCACCACCAGCACCTCGGCCGCATCGCCGAACTCATCGAGAAGCGCCTGGAAATAGCGCTTGGGCATGGCCGGCGTGCCGTGCCGGTGCACATTGCCGGCATACAGCGCAAAGAAGCGGTCTACTGTTCCGTCGACCTCGGCCTTGAGCTGGTGCTTGATGCCCTTGCGCACCATGGCGCGCTGCTTGCGCGGGATGGCCAGCATGTTGGCTTCCTCGTCAGGCAGGATCTCCTTGCGGAAGGTGACATACAGGTCCTGGTGGGGCCAGTCTTCATGCCGGCGCTCGCGGTTGCGCAGTTCCAGATGCTCGACCTTGAGCTGCCGCGCCGTCTCCTGCGCATGCGCCTCCAGCGCCTGCGCGGCTTGCGGCGTCGTGGCCGCCACGCCGCCGTAGACCGCAAACGGCAGGCTCACCAGCGCATGGCCGAACAGCCGGCTCTTGTTCTCGGCCAGCGGCAGCACGCCCTCGATGCGGCCGTCGCGTTCGGCATAGAAGAAGTAGCCTTCATGGCCGAACACGCGGTGCAGCAGCCGCTGCCAGGCGCTGAGATGGAAAAAGGTGGCGTCCGGGCAGGCCTGCACGAAGGCGTCCCAGCGGCGCGCGCCGTCGGCATCGTCCAGGGCGAGGCGACGGACGATCATGCGGCCTCCCGCTGCTGCTGCGGCGCCAGGAACAGATCGTCCATGCGTGCCCATTCGAAGTCCGACAGCAGCTGCGCGATGCGGCGCTCGGTCCGGCCAATGTTCACGTAGTGGCGAAAGCGCGTCTTGGCATCGATGCCCGGAATGCGGGGCTGCGCGGGATCGATTTCCCAGGGGTGGAAATAGAACACCGCGCTGCGGCCTTCGATGCGGTTGAAACGTTCGATCATCCAGCGTGTCACCCCATAGGGCAGCAAGCGGAACCAGCCGCCGCCACTGCTGGGATAGTTGCGGCCCCGCATGCGCAAGGTGGTCACCGGCACCTCGATCAGGCCGGGCCGTACTTCGTAGGCAAAGCGAGGTGAATCAGGCATGCCGTAGTGATCATGCTCGATCGGGTAGACGCTGGAGCTGTAGCGGTAACCGCAATCGGCCAGCACGTCGAACGCCCAGAGATTGCCCTCTCCAATGGAGAAGCTGGGGGCGCGATAGCCCTTCACCTCCACACCGCCGAGGTCCTCCAGCAGGTGCTTGGCGCTCAGCACGTCCTGGCGGAAGGCGGCTGGCGTGAGGTCGCTGGCCCGCTCGTGGCCGAAGCCATGGCTGGCGAGTTCATGCCCGCGTGCAACGATCTCGCGCACCAGCGTGGGATAGCGCTGCGCGATCCAGCCCAGCGTGAAGAAGGTGGCCTTCACGCCGCGTTCATCCAGCAGGTCCAGGATGCGGCCGACATTGCGCTGCACGCGGCATTCGCGCTGCTCCCAGTCGGCCCGCTGGATGTAGGGCGCGAAAGCACTGACCTGGAAGTAGTCTTCCACGTCGATGGTCATGGCATTGCGGATGCGGGGGCGGCCCACACGGGTCGCTGGCGCTGGGGTGTTCATGGTCCTGGTCCTTGCGTGGGTGTGCCGGCGGTCGCTCAGGGCGACTTCACCGCCCCCACCAGCTTTTGCAGCAGGGCCAGCGTCTGCTGGTTGATGCGCTCCAGGCGCATCAGGCTGTCTTCAATGCGCTGCAGCCGGCCTTCCTGGCCTTCCGCGTCCAGGCCCGCCAGCTCCTGGGCCAGCGCCCCGATGTCGGTGCCGGCATCACGGGCCTGCCGACGCAGCCGCGACAGGTCCACATCCAGCGCCGCGTCGTGCACGGGCTCGCCCGCGGCATTGAGCGACACCGTCACCGCCGGCGGCGGCGCGAAGGCCGACTCGCGCGACAGGTCGGCGACCACTTCCTCCACGTCCTCGGCGGTGAGGTGCACCCGCTCGGCCATGAACCCCAGCAGCAGCAGGCGGTCGCACAGCGTGTTGATGCGGCGGGGAATGCCCTGGCTGGCGCTGTGCAGTGCGGCAAAGGCCTGCGCATCGAAGGTCGGCTTGCCATCGGCGCCGGCGCACTTGAGCCGGTGTTCGATATAGCGCTGCGTGTCTTCCTCGTCCAGCGGGCCGATGTGGCAGCTGGCGGCGATGCGCTGGCGGAACTGTTCCATTTCCGGGCGCTGCAAGATGGCGCGGAACTCGGGCTGCCCGACCAGGAAAGTCTGCACCAGGGACTGGTTGCCGAACTGGAAGTTGGAGAGCATGCGCAGCTCCTCCACCGCGCGGGCGGTCAGGTTCTGCGCTTCGTCAACGATGAGCAGGCAGCGCTTGCCGCGGCTGGCCTCGCTGACAAAGAAGGCCTCCAGGGCCATGAGCAATTCGCTCTTGGGCAGGTCCTTGACGCGCACCCCGAAGGCGGCGCCCACCAGGCGCAGCGTGTCCTCGGCATCGAGCTGGGTCGTGACGACGTTGCCGATCACCACATGGCTGCGGTTGAGGCTGTCCAGCAGGCCCCGCACCAGCGTGGTCTTGCCGGCGCCGATCTCGCCGGTGATGACGATGAAGCCATCGCTGCGCAGCACGCCATAGTCCAGGTACGCCTTGGCACGGCGGTGCTGCTTGCTGCCGAAATAGAAACTGGGGTCGGGACTGAGCTGGAAGGGCTTGCTGCTCAGCCCGTAGAAGGCCTCGTACATGCGGTGACTGCCTAGAAACGCTGCGTCAGCTGGGCATAGACCGCGTTTTCGCGGTAGCCGAGCGACTGGTCGTCAGAACGGGTGTGCCGCAGGCCCAGCGTCGCATCGGTGCGCGGGCCCAGGCGCGTGGTGGTGGTGGCATAGAGCGACGACATGCCCGTGGACAGGCTGGTGGTCGAACCGTCGCCACTGCTGTGCTGGCGGGTGTAGGTGAGGTTGCCGGTGCTCAAGGGGGTGAACCGGTAGGCCACGCTCAGCGTGACACCCCGCTGTCGGATGTTGTTGGCCAAGGCCAGATCGTCGCCGCTGGTGGCAGTGGTGCCCAGGCCGCGGCTCTTGTTGTCATTGGCCGCCAGGGTCAGCGTGAGGCGGGGCCCGCTCCAGGCCAGCGCAGCTTCGTTGCGACGCTGCAGCGTGGCGCTGTTGGTCTGGAAGCCGCCGCTGCTGATGGCGCTGGGGTTCAGGCCCATCGCGGCAAGCAGCGCGCGCACCAGGGCGTCGCGCTTGGCGGGATCGGGCTCGATGCTGCTGTATTGCAGGTCCAGCAGCTGGTAGTTGGTCATCTGGCCGCTGGGATCGCTGCCGGTGTTGATCGACTGCGTGCTCGTCAGGCGCAGCACCAGCTGGGTCATGCGGTGTTCCAGCACGGCATTGTGGCTGTTGCCATAACTGTGGCGTTGCCAGTCGCCACTCAAGGTGGTGCGCGGGGTCGGCATCCACTTGAAGTTGGCCCCGTAGATGGTGCTGGTGTCGTCGCCGAGATAGTCGCTTTTCTCGCGGCCGGCCGTCACGCCCAGCACCCAGTCCACGTCCGGTACCCAGCTCAGCGAGGCGATGGCGCTGCTGCTGCGGTTGTCCAGCCCGGTGAGTTCGTAATGGATGCGGCGGGTGTAGGCCTGCAGTCCCCAGTTGAGCGCCCTGCCCTGCGGGCCGCCCAGGCTCAGGCTCAAGGACCCTTCCTTGCTGTCCCCGCTGGCGGAACTGTTGCCCGCGCCGCCCTCGCTGGAGTCACGCATCTGCCCCGTGGCGCGCAGCTCAAAGCTCGCCAGCGTGCTCAACATGCCGCGCCAGTAGGGCGACACGGTCAGGGTGCGCACTTCGGTGCGGTTGGGATTGTCCAGGTCGTTGCTCGGCGAGGTCTGGCCGAACGCGGAAATCGACTGCTGGCTGATGTTGCCTGTCGCATCCACGAACACGGCGCCGGGGATGAGTTCGGCGTTGCCGCGCGCCTGCAGCTGGTTCTGCACCCGGCTGCTCTGGTCGCTCTTGACGTAGAGCAGGCCGTCCAGGGTGTAGTCCAGCACGCCACGCACCCGGCCCGTGCGGCTGGTGATCGTGATGCCGGGGGACACACCGGTGATGAGGGCGCGGTCACGCTGGCCATCTGGCGCCAGCGTGAGGTTGTCGGTCCAGGTCTCGGACAGGCCCAGGCGCGGGACCACGGTCAGGCCCAGACGCTTGGCGCCGTCCCCGCCGTCGCTCCCCCCCTCGGTCTGGGCCTGCGCCCCGGCCATGCCAAGGGCGCCCCAGGCCAGCAGGCAGGCGGCACAGATCCGCTTGAGAGGGTGTTGGCCGGCGCCGCCCATCGTGTCAGGCCTTGCCGGCGGCGGGCGAGGCGCCGTCGCCGCGGCCTTCGTCCTGTGCGTAGCCGTAGCCATAGCCCTGCCCGTAGCCGTAGCTCCCGTAGTGGTAGCCGTAGCCGGCGTCCGCCTGGGCCGAAGCCTGGTTCAGCAGCACCATCTTGAGCGGGCAGTTCTCGATGGTGGAGATGGCCTGCATCACCGCGCTCTGCGGCGTGCGTTCGGCCTGCACCACCACGACGATCTGGCCCATATGGGTGGCCAGCACGCGCGACTCCGTCGTCAGCAGCAGCGGCGGGGAGTCAAAAATGATGATGCGGTCGGCATAGCGCTTGGCCATGTGGTCCAGCAAGCCGCTCATGGCGTCGCTGGCCAGCAATTCGGTCGCCCGTGCATGAGGCCGGCCGCTGGGCAGCAGCGTCAGCTTGTCGACATTGGTCTTGATGAGCACATCGGCCATGTCCACCGAGTTCTCCAGCACGTCCAGCAGCCCCGGGCCGGGCGGCAGGCCCAGCATGCGCAGCATGGACGGTCGCGCCACGTCCGCGTCGACCAGCATCACGGTGTTGTCGAACTCGGCGGCAATGCTCATGGCCAGGTTCAGCGAGGTGAAGCTCTTGCCCTCGCCGGGCAGTGCGCTGGTCACCATGATGAGGTTGGCGTTGTTCAGCGTGGCAGCGCCCTTGCCCATCGCATTGCGGATCAGCGGCCGCTTGATGTTGCGGTACTGGTCGGCAAGGTAGCTGCGCGGGGCGTGTGGCGTGAGGAAGCCCTGGGCGGTCAGCGCTTCCAGGTCCAGCTCCACCCGCTTGGACGTGCCTTCATGCGGTGCGCGGCCCTGGGGTCCCGCCGCTGCCGGCGCGGCCGGGGGCGACGGCAGGGTCGCGGTGACAGCCGCTCCCGCGGCCGGGGCCGGGGCTGCGCCCAGGTCCACGCCGGCCTGCTTCAGTTGTTCCAGCCGCTGGGCGGCTTGTTCGATCAGGCTCGTCATCGCGTCACCCCACCTGCCGGCTGAGCCAGACGGCCATGCCAATCAATCCCAGCGCATACAGGCCGGCCAGGCTGCCCGAGGCCACGCCGAAGCGCAGCAGGTCGACCTTGGCGCGGCGCCGGTCCTCCGGCGTTTCCTGCCGGGACACCACGCCCAGAATCGGCAACTCCAGGCGCTGGCGCAATTCACTCAGGTCATGGAAGACCGGGCGGACCTGGCTGGCGGCAAAGGCGGTCAGCAGGCCAGCCAGCACGGCCACCACCAGGCCCGCGCCCAGCAGCATCAGCCGGTTGGGAGCCACGGGCTTGGATGAGGCGCGTGGCGGGTCGATGATGCGGAAATCCGCCACGCCGGAGGTGTTGTCCAGATCGCTGGAGAGCGACGCGGACTCGCGCCGGCTCACCATTTCCTCGTAATTCTTCTTGATGACGTCGTAATCCCGGTTGAGCTGCGCGAACTCCGCTTCCAGCTGCGGCGCCATCTTGATGGCGCCCTGGGCCTGGGTGTAGCGGCCTTGCAGTTCATCCACGCGGGCCCGCAGGGAGGCCACTTCCACCTCCTTGGTGGCCAGTACACGGGCCAGCTCCTGGTTGGCCAGGCTGTCGGCCCGCCCACCGGCGGCCACGGGGTTGTTCAGGGCGGCCTTTTGCAGCTCGGCCACTTCCTTCTTCTTTTGCTCTTCCAGGTCCTTGATCAGGCGCTTGGTGTTCACCACGTCCGGATGCTGGTCGGTATAGCGCTGCTGCAGGGCGTCGAGGTTGCGCTTGAGGCCTTCGATGCGGCTGTCGATCTCGGGCGTGGCGAGCTTTTGCGAGCTTTCCTGCATGAGGCTTTGCAGGCTGCCGCCGGTGGTGTTGCGCTTGTTGTCGATCTCCAGCTGGGCCTTGGCCATGTCGCGGGCGTTCACCGCCTCGCGCAGCTGCAGCCGGGCGGCGTCCAGCTGCACGCTGGCGTCGGCCAGCCGCGCGGCCGAGTCCTTGCCGTCCTGCGCCGTGAGCTGCAGGTTGCGCAGCCGGAACTCCTTGCGGCGCGCTTCGGCCTCTTCCAGCTTGGCCTCGTAGTTCTTGATCTGCTCGTTCAGGAAGGTGGCCGCCGTGGTGCTGTCCTTGCGGCTGGCGCCCAGGCTGGACTCCATGAAGATGGACAGCAGCGAAGCCACCACCTTCTTGGACACCTCCGGCGAGGAGTCCCGGTAGGACAGGATGTAGAGGTTGTTGGTGGCCCCGCCGGCGGATTGGATCGACAGGTTGCGGGTCACGCGGTCGATCAGCGCTTCCTGCTCGGACTTGGAGGTGGCGCGCAGGTCGAGGTCGGCCATGCGCACGAGCTTCTCGACATTGGGCCGGCTGATCAGCGTCCGGCTGAGCACGCTGACCTGCTGCTCGGTGTTGTTGAGCACGGCCACGCCGGACATCAGCGGCTTGAGGATGGACTGGGTGTCCACGTAGACGCGGGCGCTGGCCTCGAAGCGGTCGGGCACCACGAACACCACCACGGCCGCGACGATGCCCACCAGCCAGGCGGCAATCAGGCCTGGCCAGCGGTAGCGCCACATGCGCTTGAACACGGCCATCAACTGCGCAATGAGGGAATCCATGCGGCGGTCTCTCTATGCTCGATCGAGCAGTACTGCGGGAACACGGGCCCTGGGGGATACCCGGCCACGGGCGCCCGGGCGCGGGTCAGCGCCGGTCGGTCAAAGAATGCTCTGGGGAATGATGAGGATGTCGCCGGGACGCATCTCGACGTTGGCGGAGACGTCGCCGCGGCGAATCAGGTCCTTGAGCCGCACGGAGTATTGCTTGTTGCCCTCTGCCGTGCGCAGGATGCTGGCGCCATTGCCGTCGGCAAAGTCGGTGAGTCCGCCGACGGCGATCATCACGTCCAGCAGCGTCATCTTCTGCTTGTAGGGCAGGAACATCGGCTTGGCCGCCTCTCCCACCACCCGGATCTGCTCACTGTAGGGGCCGACGAAGGTGGTGACGATCACGGTCACGACCGGGTCGCGCACGTATTTGGAGAGCGTTTTCTCGATGTCGCGGGCGATCTCCACCGAATTCTTGCCTTGCACCGGCAGTTCATCGATCAGTGGCGATGCGATCTTGCCGTCCGGGCGGACCGGCACGGTGGTCGACAGTTCGGGGTTGCGCCAGACAATGATGTTCAGGTTGTCGCCGGCGCCGACCACATAGCTGTAATCGGCCTGGCTGGCGCTGACCGGGGCGGCCGGGTACTTCCCGGCGGTGGAGCAACCCGACAAGGTCAGGCCCGCCACCACCAGTCCCCCCACCATCCGCAGGATCGCGCGGCCCGTCCGGTGCATTGATCCAGTCTTTTTGAACATGTCCACCCCTCTGGAAGCTAGCCGGATTGCACCTCAGCCGGGGCGGGTATGGAACCCCCTGGACTGAGGGCGAGTCCCAGGGGGCGTGATGGATTTCCGTGCTATTTCGCCGCTGCCGGCGTAAGGGGGCCGCGGGCTTGCCGACCGGGTGTCATCCCCCCCGAAGCAAGGGTTTGATCAGGCTGACCAGCAGGCGCTGGATGGGGTTGGCATTACCGCCCGGCCGCCAGGTGTGCTTGAGGATGCCGCGGTAGGCGTCCAGATGCAGGCCCCAGGGGGCGGCGCGCAAGGGGCCGCGGTTCAGCAGCAGTTTCAGCACCTGCGTGCCCATGACGCCGGCGCACAGCTCGCAGGCCATGCCGGTGGACGGGCCGCGTTTTTCCTTGAAGTTCACCGACTCTGGCACCACCAGGTATTTGCGATTGAGCATCGCTGGCGAGACGCCCGCGATGAATCGGGCGTACTGGTCGGTCGAGGGCTGGCCTTCGAGCTTGAAATACTCCTCGAAGCTCATGCCCGTGGGGCTGAAGTACAGGAAGGCGGCCCCCATGCCGAGCGGGGCGGCCGTCATGGCGGGGATGCCCAGTTCGCGGCAGCGCTTGAACACCTTGCGCCGGGTGGGCAGCACAAACAGGTCGAGGCTATCGACGTAGACATCCACGCCCTTGAGGAAGTCGTCCAGGTTGTGGTCTTGCACGCCTTCTGGAAACAGCCGGATGTTGCTCTCGGGATTGACGTCCAGCGCCATGCGCTCCATCACCTTGAGTTTCTGCTGGCCCATGGTGGACATGAAGGCGCCGGCCTGGCGGTTCATGTTGTGGACGTCGAACTCATCGAAATCGGCGATGTTGAAGTTGGCGATACCCAGGCGGGACAAGGTCAGGATATGCGCGCCGCCCACGCCGCCCAGGCCTGCGATGGCCACGCGGGCGCGTCGCAGGCGCTGCTGTTCCTCGGGGGTGACCCAGCCGATATTGCGGGAGAACGCCCGCTCGTAGTTGAAGGTGTAGCTGGCTTTGCCGGCTGGTTCAGCGTCTGGCGGCACCGCGCTGTTCATGGTGGGCTCCCCTCATGTCGTGTGACGTGTTCGCTCAAGTATGACGCGGCTCCCTCTAGCACGGGACAGCGGCTTGTCCCAGAAGCCGTGTCGACAAACTTGACACCACCCCTGAAGAATTCACGCAACCAAACGTTAAGTCGTTGATTTGAAAGGAGGACGTGTCCCTGGCACGGTCTTCGCTTTTTTGAACGCCAAGAAGCCGGCAGACCCCGCTTCCCTGTGCATCTGGCAAGACGTATCTCAAGGAGAGACACATGTTCAAGCAAGCGAAGCTCGCCCTGGCCGCCGTGGTGGTGATGGGTGCAGCTGCGGCGCCGGCCCTGGCGTCGCCCCTGTATATCAATACCGGTTCCGACTTCAACCTGGAGCCCAACGGTTCGACGACGACCGCCGTGTTCGACCAGCTGGGCTACACCGGCACGCTGGCCACGTCGATCTACCTGGGCGACCCGACGGCGCCGGGCACGACGGTGGTGGACACCAACATCCCGTCGATCATGAGCTTCTACGGGTTCACCACCGGCACGAAGACCACGGTGAATGGGGGCTCGGTCGAGGCCAAGTTCCCCAACTATCCGTCGCAGAACAACATTGACGGTCTGAACAACCCCAGCTCGCCCGACCTGAACGGGTTCAGCAATGGTGTGAGCTTCCCTCAGTACGGCACGGGTGCCAACGGCACGACCGGCCTGGGCGGCGCCTGGGGCCTGACCTACAACTACCAGATCGTCGGCACGACGGTGGACAGCAACGGAGACGGGACCTCGGACTACGTGTCCTACACCTCCGGCATCTTCAGCGTTTACTACCAAAGCGCCGCCAACGATCCCAACAACGGCAAGGAAGTGCTGCGCCTGATCGTCACGGGCTCGGAAGTGGATCCGGGCAACGTGTACATCAAGGGCTTCCTGGACTACAGCTATGCCGCTGGCGACAGCTTCATCCAGAACTTCTTCAGCTCTGGCCTGGGTCTGGGCACGCTCTACAGCAACTGGCAGAACAACCCCATCTCGGTGAGCTGGATCCTGGACACCAACGTGGATTCGCCGCTGCCCACGCAGTCCGAGCTGTGGAACTCCGGTTCTTCGCTGATCCGTCAATCGACCCTGGACGGTTCGCTGACGATCAACGTGCCGGAACCTGGCAGCCTGGCCCTGGTCGGCCTGGCCTTGGCAGGCCTGGGCTTCGCCCAACGCCGCCGCAGCGCCAAGTAAAGAAAGAGGCGGGCCGTAGAGCCCGCGCCACAGATGCACAGGGCCGCCTTCGGGCGGCTTTTTTGCGTTTGCGGTCCCCTCCTCCCCGGCGTCAGCAGCCCTGGCTGCCGCCCTCCCTGTTGACTCTGCCGGCGGGTTGATATACTTTCTGAACCGTCAGAAGGATTTTCATGATCACGCAAGCAGCGTTCGTACCCGCCGCCGAGGCCGCCTTCATTGGAGGCGTCAGCTCGCCCCAGATGAACCGACTCGTCGACGAGGAGCTGGTTCCTCGTGCGCTGCTGGCGCAGGAGGGTGGTGCTCGGCGCTTTGCCCGACTTGCCGCGGCCTTCGCGAGGTTCTTTTTCGAGACTGAAACGATTCTTGCCGCGGCTGCGCGCAAACAGGTCCTTTGGGAACTGACCCTTCGCATCGAGAAGCTACAGGCTCGCGATCAGGTCTTTGCGCTCCGCGAGATGCCCCGCGAACTCGACTGGAAGGTCGGAAACCTTGGCGCCGGCACGGTGCTTGTCGATGTATCGGCCTACGTGGCAGAAGCGATGGGCCGCGCGAAGGATGTGGACAAGGCTGAGCAGCTTGTCGTTGAAGACGCGCAAGTGCTCGGGGGTTTGCCATGTTTTGCTGGGACTCGCGTTCCTATCGAGACCGTACTTGCTTCCTTGGACCTAGGGGTCTCGAAGGATCGTTTGTACGCTTCCTATCCGTTTCTGACTGACGCCCATATCGACGCTGCCAGCGTGTACGCGCAGGTCCATCCGCGGCGAGGGCGTCCGCGCAGGCTGAGCGACAGCAACCCCTCGGCGGTGCCGAAAGTGACTCGCGTCGTGCGGCCCGCGAAGGCATGGCATTCAAATTCCTGATTGACGAATGTCTCTCGCCGGAACTTGTCGGCATTGCCGTCGCGCACGGTCACTATGAATCCACGTGTGTGCGCAACTGCGGCTGGGCCGGCACGAAGGACTACGCGCTCATCGAGCACGTGGTGAACGAAGACTTCACGCTCGTCACCTGCAACTCCGTTGACTTCCGCGGCTGCGGGCCAGGCAATATTGGAGGCGAACATGCCAGGCAGGAGCTGCATGCAGGTCTTGTCTGCTTGAACTCCGAAGTCGCTCTGCACCTGGACCTTCAGTGCGAGCTGTTCAAGATTGCGCTGGAGACCTTGAAATCGGAGAACCTCGATTTGGTGAACATGGCCTTGGACGTCTTCCATCAGGCCGATGGTTCGGTCGAGTGCCTCGTCTACGACATTCCTTCGGCCGGAAGCGCCCCGAGCCCGGCTGCGTTTCCCGCGACGACCTGAGCGGCCGCTACGCGGGGCATAGCTCTGCGGGGCGCCCATGATCGGCCGCCTGGGCGTGCCGATCACTTGAAGAGCGCCGCCTCAGCGCAGCGGCGTCACCACCCCGCGGCCTTGGGACCAGATGATGGCCACGACCTGCTGGGCGTCGTACAAAGCGTTCACGTGGGCAACCCGCATCGAGTAGTAGTCGCCCTCGGCGGCCATCACATCAAACAGCGAGCGCTTGCCCAGTTGCTGCCACTGCTGCAGGGTGAAGCCGCGCACGCGGTCGCTGTTGCGCAGGATATCGACGATGCGGCGGGAGCGGTCCAGCGACGACTGGGCGGCTTCAAACATTTCCTGCACGCGGTAGCGTTTGGCCTCGATGGTGTCATCGCGCTGCATGGACGCGGCCTGGGCTCGACGGCGTGCCGAGTTCAGTGCCGAATCGGCGCCTGGCTGCACGATGGGAATGTTCACCTGCACGCCACCGATCCAGTCGTTTTGCTTGGCTTGGCCCACGGTGGCATTGCCTTGCACCAGCAAGCTGACGCTGGGTTGCTGCCCTGCGCGCACTGACTCTGCATAGCTGCGCTGCGCCTGTGCGGTGGCCGAGGCCTGTGACACATCGGCGGACAGCAGCACATCGGCCAGCGCCTCGTTCAGGTCAGGCAGTCGGGCCAGCACGGAGCTCATGGCGGCGGGACGCGGCAGTTCATCGCCCACATAGCGGCGCAGGCGCACTTCGGTCTGGCGCAGGGCGGAGACGGTCTGCTCGTAGGACAGGTCCGCCTGCTGCAGGCTCTTTTGCGCTTGCACCAGTTCGCTGGCGCGGCCGCGGTCTGCCTTCGTGATGATTTCCAGGGCTTCCACCAGGCAGGCCATCTTGCGCGTGTACTGCGTGTAGACCTGTGCCTGCAACTGGTAGCGGCCGCGATCCAGGGCCAGCGACACCGTCTGCAGGGCCACCTGTTCTTCGGCGCTGTTCTGGCTGAAGCGAGCGGCATCTGCCAGTTGGGCTCGCCATTCGGTCAGTTTCGTGATCCGCCCCGAGTCGTACAGCGGCGCGGTCACGCTCAGCGACCCGCGGCCTTGCAGGCCCGAGCTGCGTCCACCGGGACCTTCGCCGGGCACGACGCTTCCCACGTGCGCGCCCGTGATGCCCAGGTTCACCGTGGGCAGGCGCTGGGCTTTGGCTTCCGCCAGATCGGCTTCTGCGGCTTGCGCCAGCAGCCGGCTCGCACCGATGGACTTGCTGCGATTGAGCGCACGCTGGACCATCTCCTGCAACTGGGCACGAGGGTCATCGGACCCGGTTTCCAGCAGTGCGGCATCGCGCGCGGCCGCGGACGACTGCGGCAGTGATCCGTCGTCGCTGCAGCGGCTCGGTGGCGGGTCTTGCGCCCAGGCGGGCGCCGCCATGGCGGCGGTCAGGGCCAGGGCCACGGGGGCGCTGAAAGAGAGGCGCCGCAGGCTCCGGCGCAGAGTCTTTTGAGTCATGGTCACGCGAACTGCAAGCAATTTCCCATGCCTCTACTGGACCATTTCCAGCAGCTTTCAAAGCCTCGATAAGTAGCCAAAGCCCCGCCCTCCTCTGCGCTCCCGCGCCATCTGGACCGGACTGTCCGTCACACCGGGGTGAGCCGTTAACTGCGCGCCCCGTAAGACCTGCGTCCAAACGTGACGACGGCCAAGCAGCCCGGTGATTTCCATGAACGAAGTCACACAGGCCAAGACCACTCCCCATCCACTCCCCATCCACTCCTCGATCCGCTCCCCTCCCTCCCGCTCCCTCCCCGACCCACTCACGCGGTCCTCGGTCGAGGGTGATGCGACAGCCGGGGGACTTTTCCGTAAGTATTAGGAGGAGCCCCGAAGGGGCGGGGGACATGGAGGAAAAGTCCCCCGGCTGGCGCGTCGCCCGCCAACGTCAGCGAGCCCACAAAACAGACTCACGCAGTCCTCAACCTCAAGGGTGATGCGACAGCCGGGGGACTTTTCCGTAAGTATTAGGAGGAGCCCCGCAGGGGCGGGGGACATGGAGGAAAAGTCCCCCGGCTGGCGCGTCGCCCGCCAACGTCAGCGAGCCCACAACAGACTCACGCAGTCCTCAACCTCAAGGGTGATGCGCCAGCCGGGGGACTTTTCCGCAAGTATTAGGAGGAGCCCCGCAGGGGCGGGGGACATGGAGGAAAAGTCCCCCGGCTGGCGCGTCGCCCGCCAACGTCAGCGAGCCCACGACAGACTCACGCAGTCCTCAACCTCAAGGGTGAGCCGACCCACCTTCACCGCTCCCGCAGTGCCTCTTGCGACTTCAGCATCGGCCTGAGCAGATAGCTGAGCACCGACCGCTCCCCCGTGCGGATTTCCAGCGTTGCCGTCATCCCCGGGATCACCGGCAGCGGCTCCCCCTTGAGCTTGATGTCCACCCGCTCCGCCCCAACGATCACCCGGTAATACGTGCCCTCGCCGTTCTTCTCGGTCTCCCCGAGGGCGTCCGGGCTGATGTATTCGATTTTGCCGTGCATCCCGCCGTTCACGTTGAAATCGTAGCCGGTCACTTTCACCACCGCGGTTTGCCCCACCTGCAGGAAACCGATGTCCTTCGGTTTGATCCTGGCCTCCACCAGCACCCGCGCCCCCATCGGCACGATCTCCATGATGGCCGCGCCCGAGGCCACCGCCCCGCCCACGGTATTCATTTTGATGTTCTTCACGAAGCCCTTCACCGGCGACTTCAGCACCGTGTGCTGCAGCGCATCGCGGCGCACCACCATCTGCTCGTCGATCTGCGCCAGCTCCGTCTGCACCCGCGACAAGTCTGAACTGGCCTCTTGCCGGAACCGGCTCACCCGCTCATTGCGCTGCTGCTGCAGTTCATTCACCTGGCGCGTCAGCCGCATCACTTCCACGTTGGACATCAGCCCCTTGGCCGCCATGTCCTGGGCCATTTTGAGCTCCGAGGCCAGCAGCCCGATGCTGCGGTTGTAGCTCGAGACCGCCTCGTCCAGCACCCGCCGGCGGGTGTCGAACACCTCGGACTCACTGTCCACCAGCCGCTGCACCTGCTGCACCTCGGGCGCGAACTTCAGCGGCTGCCCCAGCGCCTCCGCCCGCAGGCGCGTCACCTGCGCCATCAGGCCCAGCCGCTTCACCTGGCTCTCATTTTGCGCGGCTTCAGCACGTGTCGGGTCCAGCTCCGCCAGCGGCTCGCCGGCCTCCACCTCTTCGCCCTCACGCACCAGCAGCTTGCTCAGCACACCGGTTTCCACGCTGGTGATCACCTGCTCCTTGCCATCCGGCACGATGCGGGCATCGCTGCGGGTCACCTCATCCACCGTCGCCAGCGACGACCAGGTAATGCCCGCCACCAGCACGATGGCCAGCAAATACAGGATCCAGACCGCCTTGGGCAAAGGTTCGTCGATCAGCGCCGATTGCACGCTGCTGATGAAGAGATTGTCTTCGCGGGTCAGTGCACGTTGCTGGGCCATGGTCACACCGCCGCATTACGCTGCACCGGCTGCGCCGCCGGATGCATGTGGACCGTGCCATTGGCGGCCTGCGCCGCCTGCGCGGGCGCTGCCTGGCCCGGCTGCCCCTGGGCCTGTCCGGGCGCTTGCCCCGGCGCCGTGCCCGGGCGCACGCCGGACAGTGCCGCCAGCACCTGGTCCCGCGGGCCATCCATCACCAGCCGGCCGCTGTCCACCACCAGGATGCGCGACACCAGCTCCAGCACCGCCGGGCGGTGCGTCACCATCACCAGCGTGCAGTCGCCTGCGGCATCCCGCAACTGGCGCAGGAAGGAGATTTCCGACTGCGCGTCCATCGAGCTCGTCGGCTCGTCCATCAACAGGATCTGCGGCCGGGTCACGAGGCTGCGCGCCAGCGCCACCAGTTGCCGCTGGCCGCCGGACAGCAGCGTGCCCATTTCGCCCACCGGCAGGTCCCAGCCCATCGGGTGGGTGGCCACCACCCGGTCCAGGCCGGTCAGCTTGGCCACTTCCACCAGGCGCTGTGCATCCACATGGCGGCCCATCAGCACGTTGTCGCGCAAGGTGCCATGGAACAGGCGCGGCTCCTGCGAGACAAAGCCCACCTTGCCGCGGAACTCCGCCGGGTCCACCTGGCGCAGGTCGATGCCGTCCACCTCCACCATGCCTTCGGTCGGCTGATACAGGCCCGCCAGCATGCGCAGCACCGTGGACTTGCCGCTGCCGATGCGGCCCAGGATGGCAATGCGCTCGCCGGGCTGAATACGCAGCGTGACATTGCGCAGCACCTTGGGCGACTGCATGTTGTCCTGCGCGGGGTAGCTGAAGCCGACATCCGTCAGGCCCATGCGGCCGGTGACCTGGGTCAGCGGCACATAGTTGCGCTGCGATTCACGCTCCGTGGGCGCACTCATCACCGAGTTCAGCGAAATCATCGCCGCCCGTGCCCCCTGGTAACGGGTGGCCAGGCTCACCACGCTGTTCAGCGGCATGGTGGCGCGGCCGGCAAACATCACGGCGCCAATCAGCGCGCCGGCGGTGATCACGCCGTCGCCGATCAGGTAGACGCCCCACACCAGCATGACCAGGTTGATCAGCTGCTGCATGGTCATGGAGATGTTCATGCTCCAGCTGGACATCGTGCGGGCGCGCAGCGCCGACTCGGCCACGATGGCGGTGCTCTGCTCATAGCGCCGCAGGAAGCGGCCTTCGGCGCCTGAGGTCTTCAGGTCCTCCAGGCCTTCCAGCGCTTCCACCAGCGTGCCGTGCAAGTCGGCCGCCTCGGTCATGTTGGTGCGCATGGCGCGGCGCAGGTAGCCCTGGATGCCCAGGCTCAGGCCCAGCATCAGCGGGATCGCCAGCATCAGCACCCAGCCCAGCGGCCCGCCCACGATGAAGGTCATGGCAACGAACACCACGATGAACGGCAGGTCGGTCAAGGCCGACATGGTGGCCGACGTGAAGAAGTCACGCACCACTTCCACCTGCGCCAGGTAATGCGCATACGAACCGGCCGAGGCGGGCTTGTGTTCCATCCGCACGCCCAGCGTCTGGCGGAACAGCTTGGCGCCGATGATCAGGTCGGTCTTGCGGCCGGCAAGGTCGATCAAGTGGCTGCGCAACTGGCGCGAGAACATGTCAAACACCAGCGCCAGCGCGGCGCCCACCGCCAGCGTCCACAGCGTGACGTAGGCCTGGTGCGGAATCACCTTGTCGTAGATCACCGAAGTGACCAGACCCGACACCAGCATCAGCACGTTGCTGAGCAGCGCCGCGAGCATGGCCGAGCGGTAATACGGAACGAAGCGGCGCAGCGTCCCCCACAGCCAGTGCTTCTCCGGCTGCAGCAGCGGCGGTTCGCCCGCCAACGGCTTGGCCTGCGACTGCTCCTGCGGCGTCACCGCCAGGATGAAACCGCTGTATTCCTGGTCCAGTTCGGCGGCCGGCGCCACGCAGCTGGCGGCCTCCGGCCCGGGGAACACCACTTCATAGCGGGCCGAGCCGCCCTCCCCGGCCTGCCCGTCATCCAGCCGGCGCACCAGCACGCAGGCGTCGCCGCCATTGAGCAGCAGCACCGCAGGCAGCAGCAGGTGGTTGATCTCGTCGATGCCCTTGCGCAGCAGGCCGGCGTTGTAGCCGGCCTCGCGCATCAGGCGGATGCCCTGGTCCGGGCTCACCGGCCCGTCGATGGGTGCGCCCGCGCGCAGCGACTCGGGCGAGCGGGCGCGGCCGTGATGCTGGGTCAGCCAGGCCAGGCAGTGCAGCAGTGGGTCGATGGCCGGCTGACCGGCCAGGCCGGCGAGCGGGTCCTGCGGCTCGTCCGGCATGCCGGGCGCACGCTGGCCGTCCTCGGCGGCCAGGCGCAGGCCGGGGCGGCGTGCGCGCTGGTCACCGTCGAAGAAGGGGTCGTGCGGCCGGCTCATGGTCGGGATCGTGTCTCAAATCAGCCGCGGTGGGCCAGGGCCAAATGCTCGAATTCGCGCTCAATGTCACGAACCACCTGCGGCATGTTGAAAAGTTCGCTCTGGCGGCCCTCGTCGCGCAGGTAGCGCTTGTAAGACCGGGCCCGGCCAGGGTTCAGGCCGATCTGGATGGCCCGCTCCACATAGTCGTCCAGCGAGAAGGTGATCAGGTCGGGCAGGCCGACGGCCGTCAGCAGGCTGCCGCACATGCGGGAGATGTAGCTGCGCCCGGATCGCGTGAGGATGGGCGTGCCCATCCACAGGCAGTCGCTGGCGGTGGTGCCGGCGTTGTAGGGGAAGGTGTCCAGCACCAGGTCCGGCAGCGTGAAGCGCGCCAGGTAGTCAGGCGGCGCCACCCGGGGCGCGAAGATCAGCCGGGCGGCATCCACGCCGGCGGCCTCGGCCTCTCGGCGCAGGTTGGCCTTGGCCCATTCGTTGTCCGCGAGCAGCCACAGCACGCTGCCCGGCACGGCCGACAGGATGCGCATCCAGGCCCCGAACATCTCGCGGTTCATCTTGTGGTTGTTGTTGAACGAGCAGAAGACGAAGGCGTCCTCGGGCAGCTCGTACTGAGCGCGAGTGGGCGTGGAGCCCACCTCGCGCTGGCGGTCACTGACCTGGTAGCAATGCGGCAGATAGATCGGTTTTTCGCTGCAGTACGGCAGGTACTCGGGCGGCATCACAAAGCGGTCCGCGATGATCCAGTCCACGCCAGGCAGCAGCGAGGTGGCCGGCAGGCCCAGGTAGCTGACCTGCACCGGCGCCGGCCGATACGCCAGGATGTTGGGGCGGGCGCCGCTCGTCAGGCCCTGCAAGTCCACCAGCACGTCGATGCCGGCCTGGGCGATGACCTTGGCGGCCGTCGTGTCGTCCATCGCATTGATGCGCCAGACTTTGTCAAAGGACTGCAGCAGGCGGCGGCGCAGCGACGTGCCGTCCTCGCGGCTCCAGCAAAAGGCGTGGACCTCGAATTTCTCCCGGTCGTGCAGCTCGTAGAGCTCGGCCGTGAGCAGGCCCACCGCATGCATGCAGAGATCGCCCGAGAGGTAACCGATGCGGATCTTGCCGCCCTGCTGCCGCGCCGCCACGGAGGCGGGATGGCGCCACAGCGGCGCTTCCTTGGGCCGGGTGACCTTCTCATGGACAAAGCGCTGGGCGGCGCCCATCTGCAGGGCCGGATCATCGGTGGCGCTGAGGGTGGCCAGCAGCGACGTGGCCAGCAGCAGGGCGTTGTGGGTCACCTCGCCGAAGGGCTGGTAGACCGGCCACTTGCACTGCTTCTGGCGGATATGGACGTAATGCTGCATCACGTCCGTCTGGTCGGGCTTGAGCGTGAGGCTGCGCACCATCAACGCTTCGGATTCTTCGTACCGGCGCTGCAGTTCGAGCAGGCGGGCCGCGTTGTTCAGGGCATGCGTACGAAGGCCCAGCAGGTCGGCGCCCAGCGCCTCCATCGGCCCTTCATGGTCGTAGACGCCGCGCCAAGCGGCCAGCGCCTCTTCCACCCGCTGCTGGTGCTCAAGCTGGTGACCAAGGTTCAGGCGAGCCTGCGCGAACGTGGGGCTGATGGCCAGCGCCTGGTGGTAGACCGCCTCGGCGCGCTGGTGCTGCTGGATATTGCCCAGCACGGTGCCCCAGTTGTAGAGCGCCACCAGGCGGCTGGGCGCCGGGTGCCCCTGAACGGCCAGCCAGGTCTCATACAGCACGGCAGCGGCCTGGCCGAGTTGCCGGTTCTGCAGGTAGTTGGCGCGGTCCATCAACTCGGGCAGCGGCAGGCTTCCGTCGCGGGCACGTTGAAGCAACAGCTCCCATTCCGGGGCCAACTCGGCGGGGACGCTCAGGTGCTGCATGTTGCTGGAGGCAAGGTCCATGTGAGGGCTCGGTTGAGGACGGTGGCGACACGGGCCGGCCCGGTCAACCGGACAAATACTGGGGGCCATCCTCGGGCGATGACGCACCAGCGCCCCGGTCGAGGCCGCCTGTCAGGATTGTGAACGGCCCAGCCGGGGCAGGATCGCGTCAATTGGCTGGCTCAGACCCGCCAATTCCCAGCCTTGCACGCCCAGTCGGCAGGACTTGCGGCAGCCCCGGGGCGGCTGCCGACACCGCTCGCGCGCGCAGCGCCCGTGGGCATGCGCCCTCGCACAGGCCTGTCCACCAAGGCCTGAAGCGTCATATGCGCTGTCATGCAAGCCTGATTCAATGGCCCCCCCCTCCAAATGCCAACTTGAGCACGAATTGCCGGGTTGCCAGCAGCTTATTCAGCGCTTTGACGTGATGACCCGATCGACACAATGCCCTCGCAAACCACGCCCGGACGCTTCGAACCCGGGCTGGACGCCGCGCGAGCGGGCCTACAGCCAGGCCCGGGGATGTCGAGGGACGCGCGACACACAAGGCCGACGATCAGGATCATGAAAGCGATGTCTTGTTGGGATGACCAGGAAACCCATGCCGCGCAACCGGCCGGGATGGGGGACGCCGAGGACGGCTCGGCGGCACCGGCCGCCGGCGCCGCCGCGGCCGAGGAGGCGGGCGGGCTGTCCACGCTGCTGCGCCGCCGTGGCCCGGACTCCCTCTTCCAGAGCCTGATGCGGCTGTGGCCGCGGGAAGGACGCCGGCCGGAGGCCAGCATCCGGACCATGGCGCGCCTGCGCTCGGCCTTCCGCCATTGCCTGTCCGACCTGATGCAGGAGGCCCGCGGGCGGGACGACGCGCCGGCCTTGCAGCGCCTGGAGGCGGTGCTGCGCCACATCGTGCACAGCCAGCACCCCCAGGACCTGTGGCATCTGCGGGCGCTGGTCTATACCGAAGTGGCGCGTGCCCGAAGCCAGTCGGAGGCCGAACGCCGCCTCGCCGCCTTGACGGCTCAATTCGACCTGACGCGCAGCCGGCTCAAGGAGTGGAAGGCGTAGCCACGGGACTGACCTGCCGCCTTTGGCTGGTGAAGGGGGCAGCCCCCCCTCCAGATCACGTCAGCGGCTGCCCAGGAAATCCATCTTGCCCAGCGGAACGCCGGCATGGCGCAGCAGCGCATACAGCGTCGTGGCGTGGAAGTAGAGGTTGGGCGTGGCGAAGAAGCGGAGGAAATCCTCGCCGGTGAACTTGAGCGGGTCCCCCTGGCGGCGCGGCACGCTGATCTGGCGTCCTTCACTGCCATTGATCTGCTCGGGCTTGAAGCCCGCCAGGTAATCACGCGTCTTCTGCAGGCGGGCCAGCAGTTCGTCCAGCGACGTCTCGGTATCGGCCCAGCTGGGGACCTCCTGGCCGGCCAGGCGCGCCACGGCGCCCTTGGCCCCGTCGCTGGCAATCTGGATCTGGCGCGGCAGCGGCAGCATGTCGGGCGCCAGGCGCAGCGTGAGGTAGACGGATTCGTCAAAGCCCTTGGCCTTGGCGTGATCGCGCGCGATGCCGATCCAGGTCTGCATGCTGCCCAGCATGCGGTCAAACACCGGCACGGTGGCGGTGAACATGTCCATGAAGAATCTCCTTGTCGATTCGAACGGCTCCGCCGATGGGAAGGCGGCCAACCGGCGCGGATGCTATCTGCACTGCGCAACTGTTGCACTGACCCCAAACAACAGCCTTGGGCGACCGACGAAGACGCGGTTAGGATGGGGGCCGCACGCCTATGAACATCATCATCCTCGACGATTACCAGGACGCCGTGCGCAAGCTGCCTTGCGCCGCCAAGCTGGACGCGCTGAACGCCAAGGTCTTCACCAATACGGTCAAGGGAATCGGTCAGCTCTCGGTACGGTTGCGAGATGCGGAAGTGCTGGTGACCATCCGGGAGCGCACGCAATTCCCGCGTCAGCTGCTGGAAAAGCTGCCCAAGCTCAAGCTGATTGCCCAGACTGGCCGGGTAGGCAAGCATATCGACCTGGAAGCCTGCACCCGCATGGGCATCGCGGTGGCCGAAGGCGGCGGCTCCCCCATTGCCCCCGCCGAACTCACCTGGGCCCTCATCATGGCGGCAATGCGCCGCCTGCCGCAGTACATCTCCACGCTCAAGCACGGCGTGTGGCAGCAATCCGGCCTGAAGTCCGCCTCCATGCCGCCCAACTTCGGCCTGGGCATGGTGCTGCGTGGCAAGACGCTGGGGGTCTGGGGCTACGGCAAGATCGGCCAGCTGGTGGCCGGCTACGGCAAGGCCTTTGGCATGCAGGTGCTGGTGTGGGGCAGCGAATCGTCCCGGCTGCGCGCGCAGGCCGATGGTCACCTGGCCGCTGACAGCCGCGAGGCCTTCTTCGAGCAGGCCGATGTGCTGACCCTGCATCTGCGGCTGGCGGAAGACACCACCGGCATCGTCACGGCCGAAGACCTGGCCCGCATGAAGCCCACCGCGCTGTTCGTGAACACCTCGCGGGCGGAACTGGTGGCGGATGGCGCCCTGGTGTCCGGCCTGAATCGCGGCCGTCCGGGCATGGCAGCCGTGGATGTGTTCGAGAGTGAACCCATCCTGCAAGGCCACCCGCTCCTGCGGCTGGAGAACGCGGTGTGCACGCCGCACATCGGCTACGTCGAACTGGACAGCTACCAGATGTATTTCGATGCGGCCTTCGACAACGTGCTCAACTACATTGCGGGCAAGCCCACGAACATCGTCAATCCTGACGCGCTGAAAGTGCTGCGCTAGCCGCAGGCGGGCGCAGCGCTGCCGGCTGCGCCCGGCGGGACGGAGGTCGCCGCCGGCTTCAGCGCGCAGGGCGAAGGCTGAGGCCGAGGCCGACGCAGAGGCAGGAGCGCGGCCACGGCCGCGCCCGCTCAGCGCTTTTCCGGCAACTCGATCTTCACCTCCAGCACCTCCAGATCATCCTGGCGCTCCATGTGCACCTTGATGTCGTCCGGATTGATGGCGACGTACTTGGAAATGACGGCCAGCAGTTCCCGCTGCAGTTGGGGCAGGTAATCGGGACTGGCGCTGCGGCCGTTGCGTTCGTGGGCGAGGATCAGTTGCAGCCGCTCCTTGGCGACAGTGGCAGTGCTTTTCTTCTCACCCAGGAAGAAGGACATGAATCCCATGATCGCTCCCGGTGACTATCAGCGGCTGAACAGGCGCTTGAAGAAGCCGGGCTTGACCGCCTCCACGAAACGCATCGGCTTGTCTTCACCCAGGAAGCGGGACACCACGTCGGCATAGGCCTCGGCGACATCCGAGCCCTTCATGTGGATGGCGGGCAGGCCCTGGTTGGAGGCCTGCAGCACGATCTCGCTTTCAGGAATCACGCCGATCAAGGGGGTGCGCAGGATCTCGTGGATGTCCTCCAGCGAGAGCATCTGCCCGCCTTCGACCCGGTTGGGGTTGTAGCGCGTGATGAGCAGATGCTCCTTCACCGGCTCCTTGCCCTCGATGGCCCGCTTGGTCTTGCTGTTGAGCATGCCCAGGATCCGGTCCGAATCCCGCACGGAGGAGACTTCCGGGTTGGTCACCACCAGGGCCTCATCGGCGTAGTGCATGGCCATCAATGCCCCGGTCTCGATGCCGGCCGGCGAGTCGCACACGATGTAGTCGAACTCCATGGCCTTGAGCTCTTCCAGGACGCGCTCCACGCCTTCCTGCTTCAGGGCGTCCTTGTCGCGAGTCTGGCTGGCGGCCAGGATGTAGAGCTTGTCCAGCTGCTTGTCCTTGATGAGCGCCTGGCTGAGCTTGATTTCATCGTTGATGACGTTGATCAGGTCATACACCACCCGGCGCTCGCAACCCATGATGAGGTCCAGGTTGCGCAGGCCAACGTCGAAATCGATGACGGCGGTCTTGTAGCCGCGCATTGCCAGCCCGGTGGCAAAGCTGGCGCTGGTGGTGGTCTTGCCCACGCCACCTTTGCCGGAAGTCACCACAACGATCTTGGTCATGGGTCGGAGTCCTTTCAGTTGGTCGGTCGCTGTCTGTGCAGCTTGATATGCGGTGAACACGGGGCAGCCCGCGGCGCGCCGGGGCTGCGAATTCTCATTGGGGGAGCGGATCCATCAGCAGCTTTTCGCCGTCCAGCCGCACCATGGCGGCCTTGCCGCGGACGTTGTCGGGCAGCGGGTTTTCAGTGGTGCGGAAGATGCCGGCGATGGCGATCAGTTCCGCCTCCAGGCACTGCGCGAAGATCCGTGCTTCCGTGTTGCCGCGAGCGCCGGCAATGGCCTTGCCGCGCAGGGGCGCATAGATGTGGATATTGCCATCCGCAATCACTTCGGCGCCATGGTTCACCAGCGCCAGCACCACCAGATCGGCGCCCTTGGCATAGACCTGCTGGCCCGAGCGCAGCGGCTTGTCGACAAAGACGGTGCGTGCCTCGGCCATGACCGGCACCTCGACCGGGCGTTCCACCACCACTTCCTTGATGACCTCCTGCACCACGGTCTCCACGCGGGGCTCGGGCCGCGCTGCCGGCGTGGCGGCTTCTGGCGCCTCGGCCAGGCCCAGCGCTGCGGCCTGCTGCAGTTCCGCAGCCGTGGCGCCGATGACGCCCACCGGCTGCAGGCGGTGCTGGCGCAGCAGCGGCAGCAGGGCTTGCAGGTCCACCCGCGCGGGCTCTGCGCCCGGCTCGGTCTGCAGCGGCCACTGGCCCTGTTCATCCGGCTCGGCGCCGGCCTGCGCGCCGCTCGCCTGCGCTAGGGGCAGCTGACTCAGGTCCAGCAGCAGGGGATCGTGGTGGAAGGCCTCAGGCGTTTCACCCAGTCGCTCGGCGAGCGACTGCATCAGCGCCTGGGTATCGGCGGTTTTGAGCACCAGCGAGAGCAGGCTCAGCGAGGCGCTCTTCAGTTCAAAGAGGTCCGGCGACCTGCCGGCCGAGGCGGAGCGTGCCGCCATGGAGTCTGTGGGTCCCGCCAAAGCCTGCGCCATGTAAGAGGTCGTTGCGATAACAAAGTTGCGGATTTTAGCGGTGCGCGGCACTCGAACCTTCAGGGTCCTCACGGGGCTTGATGTGCACGTCCCCTGCCTGGGGTGGTCGCACCATGCCACTTCTTGCAGCAAAGCAGTCAAAGGCCAGGGCTGACAACAACTTGCAAGTGTCATCGCCAGCCAGCCCACATGGTTGTCCACAGGAGTGGTGGACAGAGTGGCAGGCCTCGGTCGCCCATTCGGGGGTCAGGGGCGGCCTGTCAAGCTAAAAATCAGCACCTGGGGGGTTGACTTATCCCCACACGCAAGCTTCAGACACATTCGCTTGCCAATCGGGTCCATCCCGGGCGACGTTTTCCCGAAGGCTTCCTAAGTTGTTGATTCTTATAGACGAAAATTGACTGCTCGGAAATGAGGCAACCAACCTCCGGGCACGATCAATCAAGGGTTTAGAGGCCGCCGCCGACGGTTTCCCACACATTTATCCACAGGCTCAGTGGATAGGTCGCAGACCCCTTCAAAATCAAGATGTTAGGGGCCAGCGTTGAACGCAATTCGAAGTCATTGACCTGCACGGAAGTGCTGTTCGAACCCTTCCCACCTTTGATCTGTACGGCATGCGGTCGTCATTTTTGCGCGCGATTACCGCACCGTCGGCCGGCGGCGCGGAATGCGGCGACGCTGTCTGCGCGAGGTAGAGTGCATCGCATGACGAACGCCGCCTCCCTCTTCGCTCGCCTGCGCAAGGAATGGTTCCTCCTGGCCCTGGTGGGCGCGGTGGCCCTGGCCAGCCTGGTGCCGGAGCTGGGCCGCAGCGGCGGATGGTTGCGCCTGGAACTGGTGAGCAACTGGGGCGTGGCCCTCGTGTTCTTTCTGACTGGCCTCGGGCTATCGGCCGCCGCCTTGAAGAACGGCGCGCTGAAGTGGCGAGTCCACCTGCTGGTGCAGCTGAGCACCTACGCCCTGTTCCCGCTGCTGTGGTGGGGCTTCATGCTGCTGCTGGGGCGATGGTTGCCGCAGGACCTCGCCCTGGGCTTTGCCTACCTGTGCGCCCTGCCCTCCACGATTTCGTCCTCCGTGGCCATGACGGTGCTGGCGCGGGGCAATGTGCCCGCGGCCATCTTCAATGCCAGTGCATCCAGCCTGCTGGGGATCGTGTTGACGCCGGCACTCGTGACGCTGATGTCCGGCACCAGCGGCGCGGCCCTGCCCTTTGGTGAAGCGGTGTGGAAGTTGACGCAGCTGCTGCTCCTGCCACTGGTGGCGGGCCAGCTGCTGCGGCCCGTGCTGCTGCGCTTTTATCAGCGCCACAAGGCGTGGATATCGCTGGTGGACCGCTGGGTGATCATCTTGCTGGTGCTGTCCGCCTTCAGCGACTCCGTCGCCTCGGGACTGTGGCGCGACCATGGGGCGGAACTGCTGGTCAAGGCCGCCGCCGGCGCGGCGCTGTTCCTGCTGGTGGTGGTGATGCTGACGCGCGCGGCGGCCCATGGAATGGGCTTGAGCGTCGAGGACGAAATCGCGGCCGTGTTCTGCGGTTCCAAGAAAACGCTGGCCTCCGGCGTGCCCATGGCCAAGCTGCTGTTTGGCGCCCATCCCGCGGTGGGTGTGATCGTGCTGCCCATCATGTTCTATCACCAGTTGCAGCTGATCCTGTGCTCCTGGCTGGCCCAGCGCTATGCCTCCCGCCCGTCGCAAGCCCCTGCAGGGAGCAGCCCCGCACCAGAGCCTGCCCGCTGACGCCTAGAATCACGGGTTCTGTGCTCCTGGCCTGCCTGCCCGTGCTCCCTTTTGCTTTGCGGACAGGCAGCCGCACCCAGACCTTCCGCCATGACCCGCAAGCTATTTGTCACCACCGCCCTGCCCTACGCCAATGCGAACTTTCACATTGGCCACATCATGGAGTACACCCAGGCCGACATCTGGGTGAGGTTCCAGCGAATGATGGGCCACGAGGTGCACTTCGTCTGCGCGGACGACGCCCATGGCGCGCCAATCATGATTTCGGCCGAAAAGGCCGGCAAGACACCACAGGAATTCGTGGCCGGCATCGCTGCCGGGCGCCGGCAATATCTGGACGGCTTTCACATCAGCTTCGACAACTGGAGCTCCACGGACAGCGCCGAGAACCATGCGTTGTCGAAGGAAATCTACAAGTCGCTGCGGGCGAATGAGCTGATCTCGGTCAAGACCATCGAGCAGTTCTTCGACCCGCAGAAGTCGATGTTCCTGCCCGACCGCTTCATCAAGGGCGAATGCCCGAAGTGCGGCGCGAAGGACCAGTACGGGGATTCCTGCGAAGTGTGCGGCGCGGTCTATACGCCGACGGAGCTGCACAACCCGTTCTCAGTGCTGACCGGTGCCACGCCGGTGATGAAGAGTTCCGAGCACTACTTCTTCCGCCTCTCCGACCCGCGATGCGTCGAGTTCCTGGAGCAATGGACGCAAACGCCTGGCCGCCTGCAGGGCGAAGTGCTCAACAAGATCAAGGAATGGTTCACCAAGGACGAGAACGGCAACGGCGGCCTGGGCGACTGGGACATCAGCCGTGACGCGCCGTATTTCGGCATCGAGATTCCTGATGCGCCGGGCAAGTATTTCTATGTCTGGCTGGATGCGCCGATCGGCTACCTGGCCTCGCTGAAGAACTACTTCGACAAGCTGGGCCGTGACTTTGACGCGTTCATGGCTGATGAAAACACCGAGCAGGTGCACTTCATCGGCAAGGACATCACCTATTTCCACACGCTGTTCTGGCCGGCCATGCTGCATTTCAGCGGCCGCAAGACGCCCAACCATGTGTTCGTGCACGGCTTCCTGACCATCAACGGTGGCGAGAAGATGAGCAAGAGCCGCGGCACCGGGCTGGACCCGCTGAAGTACCTGAGCCTGGGCATGAATGCCGAGTGGCTGCGCTACTACCTGGCCGCCAAGCTCAACAGCAAGGTCGAGGACGTCGATTTCAACCCGGAAGACTTCGTCGCCCGTGTGAACTCGGACCTGGTGGGCAAATACATCAACATTGCCAGCCGCGCCGCCGGCTTCCTGGCCAAGCGCTTTGGTGGCCAGTTGTCGGCCGACGTTGGCGTGGAAGGCCGTGCCCTTCTTGATGGCCTGCGTGCCCACAAGGGCCAGATCGTCGAGCTCTACGAAACGCGGGAGTTCGGCAAGGCACTGCGCGAGGTCATGCTGCTGGCCGACCGCGTGAACGAGTATGTGGACCAGAACAAGCCGTGGGAACTGGCTCGCCAGGAAGGCAAGGACCAGGTCCTGCAGGATGTCTGCACGGTCTGCATCGAGGCCTTCCGTCTGCTGAGCATCTACCTCAAGCCGGTTCTGCCCGCCCTGGTGGCGCAGGTGGAGAACTTCCTGCAGGTGGCCCCCATGCGCTTCGAGGATGCCGACCGCGCCCTGGGCCAGCACCGCATCGGCGTCTATGAACACCTGATGCAGCGCGTGGACCCGAAGCTGCTGGAAGCGCTGTTTGAGCCGCCCGCGCCCGCGAAGGTCGTGCCCGGCGGCGAAGACCTCGCGCCCGAGATCAAGATCGACGACTTCGCCAAGGTGGACCTGCGCGTGGCCAGGATCGTCAAAGCGGAACTGGTCGAAGGCTCCGACAAGCTGCTGCGCCTGACCCTGGACGCCGGCGAAGGCCGCCTGCGCAATGTCTTCAGTGGCATTCGCAGCGCCTACAGCCCCGAACAGCTGGAAGGCAAGCTCACCGTCATGGTGGCCAACCTGGCGCCGCGCAAGATGAAGTTCGGGGTGTCCGAAGGCATGGTGCTGGCCGCCAGCCATGCGGACGAGAAAGCCCACCCAGGCATCTTCGTGCTCGAACCGTTCCCCGGTGCCCAACCCGGGATGCGCATCCGCTGAGAAGCTCTCCCTTAGAATCCCGCCAGTTCGTCTCTAGCCCCCTATCGCCATGCCGCTCTTCTGGAAACCCTACAAATCCGACGTGACGCAGTTCATTGAACAGCTCAAGAGCGAGAAACCGACCCTGGAAGCCGAACAGCGCGCCGGCCGCGGCCTGCTGTGGGACCGGGACATCGACCGCCATGCCCAGTCCGACTGGCGCGATGCGCGTGTCGAGCAGCAGCCTTACGTCTACCAGACGAAGTCGGACTGACGCTTCGGCGCGGCCTCGTCACCCGCGTGAGCCGCGGTGAGCGACCCTTCGGACCCCATCACCTCCCTCGCCCTGCCGGCCGCCCCGGCCGAGGGCAGCAGTGACGCGTCCATACCCGACACGGTAGACGGCGTGGCGGTGGCGCGCCTGTACGGCGAGCCGCTGTTTGCGATGCCCCAGGACCTCTACATCCCGCCGGATGCGCTGGAGGTTTTCCTGGAAGCCTTCCAGGGGCCGCTCGATCTGCTGCTCTACCTGATCCGCAAGCAGAACTTCAACATCCTCGACATTCCGCTGGCGGAAGTGACGCGCCAGTATCTGAGCTATGTCGAGCAGATCCGCCGCCACAACCTGGAGCTGGCCAGCGAATACCTCTTGATGGCCGCCATGCTCATCGAGATCAAGTCGCGCATGTTGCTGCCGCCCAAAAAGACGGACGACGGCGCAGAACCGGAAGATCCGCGCGCGGAGCTGGTGCGGCGACTGCTGGAATACGAGCAGATGAAGCAGGCGGCCCTGCGGCTGGATCAGTTGCCGGTGCTGGGCCGGGACTTCCTGCGGGCGCAGATCCACATCGAGCAGTCGCTGGCGCCGCGCCTGCCCGACGTGAACGTCGACGACCTGCGCGCCGCCTGGGCCGACCTGATGCGTCGCGCCAAGCTCAACCAGCACCACAAGATCTCGCGAGAGCAGCTGTCGGTGCGTGAGTACATGAGCCACCTGCTGCGCAAGCTGCAGGGACGCAAATTCGTGGAGTTCGAAGAGCTGTTTGAGCTGAACCGTGGCCCGCAGGTGCTGGTCGTCAGCTTCATTGCGATGCTGGAGCTCTCACGCGAGCGGCTGGTGGAAATCACCCAGGCGGAAGCCTTTGCACCGATCTATGTGCGGCTGACCTACGAAGCAGCCACCCGGGCCTGAGAGCAGCCCCGGTCCAGACCCGGTCCAGACCCGGTGCGCGCGAACGGCGCGCAGCGCCGCTCAGCGGAAGGTGGTGAAGGCGGCGTTGGGCTGGCGCTGCACCATCTGCCCCACGGCCAGCACGGCCTGGGTGCGGGAACTGACCCCCAGGGCCTTGAGCACCGCGGCCACGTGGTCCTTGATGGTTTCAACAGACACGCCCAGTTCACGGGCAATGATCTTGTTGGGCTTGCCTTGCAGCAGCAGGGCCAGGACATCGGTCTGGCGCGGCGTGAGCTGCAGGCCTTCCAGGCCGGTGGTCGTCTGGTAGCCGGCCTGGGAGGCCAGGGCGTGCACCTGCTGGAGCTTGTCAGCCATGGTGACCGGCCCGGCTTCCTGCGTGGCCAGTTCGACCGGTTCCGGCGCTTCGCTGCCCAGCGACATGGGCGGCACATAAATGCCGCCGGACATCACCAGCTTCAGGGCCTGGGCCAGCACTTCATTGCTGGTGCGCTTGGGGATGAAGCCCATGGCGCCCTGGTCAATGGCGCGGATGACATCGCTGGCGCGGTCGGAGGCCGAGATGACCACCACCGGCAACGACGGGTATTGCGCACGGAACTCTTCCAGCACGTCAAACCCGCTGGCGTCTCCCAGGTTGAGGTCGAGCAGCACGAGATCGAAATCCTGGCGGGCCTTGAGCGTATCGCGGGCTTGGGCGGCGCTGTCGGCCCCCAGCACCTGAACGTCTTCGCCCAAGCCTTGGATGACGGTCTGCAGCGCGGCCAGGATCAGGGGATGGTCGTCGATCAGCAGAACCCTCACGCGTATCTCTCCTCGTTCCTGAAGCAGGAAAACAGTATGTACAGCAGGATGAACAGGGCATCTGCCCTATGGAAGGCGCGATCATAGGCGCCGCCTTCTCTCCAGGCACTCCCCCTTACGGTGGCTTCGCGGGTGACACTAAGTTCTTTTAGAGAACTTTTCCGCGATCGGGTTTCCTGCAGTTACAGCCGAGACGAAAGGCTTGCGTTTGAGGTCTTGCAGGGCCGGCTTCAGCGATATTGGCGGGTCAGCGATTCCGCCACGCAGACCGGCTTGCCGCCGGCCTCGGTTTCAACGGTCACCTCCACCAGCAACTGCACGCCACCCTCCACGGCGTCGATACGCTTGAGCACGAAGCGTCCGCGCAGCCGGCTGCCCGCCGGGACGGGCGCGGGAAAGCGCACCCGGTCCAGGCCGTAGTTGATGCCCATGCGGGTCTCCCGCACCCGGTAGGCGGTCTCGAAGAAATGCGGCAGCAGGCTGAGCGTCAGGAAACCGTGGGCGATGGTGCCGCCAAAGGGCCCCTGCGCCGCGCGCTCAGGGTCCACATGGATCCACTGGCGGTCCTCGGTGGCGGCGGCAAAGGCATTGATGCGCGCCTGATCCACTTCCAGCCAGTCGGACACGCCGATCTCCCGGCCCACCAGGCCTTCCAGCTCGTCCAGACGGTCAAACATGCGCATGCGGGTCTCCTGATCGGTTGCAGGCGCCCGCGAGGCGCGCTCACTGAGTCAGCGGCGGCTCCAGCCAGGCGCACAAGTCGCTCCATTGCTCCAGATCGCGAGCCACCCGGCCCGGCGCGATATCCCACAAGGTCAGCCCGCGTGCGGCCAGCTGCACATAGTTCTGGGTATCGCGCAGCTCGGCCAGCAGGGGCAACCCCAGCTGGTCGATGAAATGCTGCAGTTGCTGGCGTGACAGCGTGCCGTCCCGCACACGCATCGCCACCAGCCCCACCGGCCGGTCATGGCCGTTCTTGCCGCGATCCTTGCGGGCATCTTGCAGCTCACGGACGAACTCGTATGTCGCCTGGATGTCAAACAGGCTGGGCTGCAGTGGGATGACCACGCGGTCGGCCACCTTGAGCGCCTGCGCCAGCTTCTTGCCATGCAGGCCCGCCGGGGTGTCGAGCACCGCATGGGTGACGCCCTTGGGTGTGCGCAAGGCGTCCGCCGATTGCAGCGCCCACCCCTGCACCAGCGGCACGGTGGCCGGGCGCTGCGCCAGCCATTTGGCGGACGATTGCTGGCGGTCGATGTCGCCCAGCATCACGGCGTGGCCGCGATGGGACAGGTAGCCGGCGATGTTGCTCGCAAGCGTGCTTTTGCCAACGCCCCCTTTGGGGTTGGCCACCAGAATCACCGGCATGGCCGCTCCTGTGCTGGATGCTCTCTCGATCGGGTGCGCCGGGATCTTAGGCTATACCGCATACTCCCGGCCCATGTCTTCCCCGCACCTCCCCCTTGGTGGCAACCCTGAGACGGCCATGGCCGCTCCGGCTGCGCCGCAGGCAGACCCGGCCGGCTCCATCCTGATCCTGGCGGCCCATCCTGACCTGGCCCACTCGCGCGTTGCACGCGCGCTGCTGTCCGCCGCGCACGGCATGCCCGGCGTGCAGGTGCGCGACCTCTACGCGCTCTATCCGGACTATTCCATCGACACCCATGCCGAGCAGGAGGCGCTGCGCGATGCTCGGCTGCTGGTGTGGCTGCATCCCATGCACTGGTATGGCATGCCGGCGCTCATGAAGCTGTGGGTGGACGAGGTGCTGAGCGTGGGCTTTGCCTATGGCAGCAGCGGCCATGCACTGCATGGCAAGGACCTGTGGCTGGTGATGTCCACCGGCGGCAGCGCGCATGCCTACAGCCCGGACGGCTACAACCACCATCCCGTGCAAGACTTCCTGCTGCCCTATGCGCAGACGGCTGCCCTGTGCGGCATGCGCTTCGTGCCGCCCTTGCTGCTGCACGGCGCGCAAAAGGCGAGTGACGACGACATCCGTGCCCATGCGCAGCGCTTCGTCGAAGGCCTGCAGGCCCTGCCCCAATGGTGCGAGCTGCAGCCCGAGCCGGCCCAGGAAGACGTGCCCAACGAGGACCGTCCGGTCAGCCAGGAAGGAGTGCCGGTCTGATGGAAGCGCACGGCAACTGGTTGATGACCCCACTCGTGCTGCTCGCCGCAGCGGTGCTCGCCGTACCGCTGGCACGCGGCCTGAAGCTGGGCGCGATCCTCGGCTACCTGGTGGCAGGCGTCCTGCTCGGCCCGCACGTGCTGGGCCTGATCAACCATCCGGCCACGGTGCTGGAGATTGGCGAGTTCGGCGTTGTGCTGATGATGTTCCTGGTCGGCCTGGAGCTTGAACCCAAGCGGCTGTGGGCCATGCGACGCCCCATCTTTGGCTGGGGTTCGGCCCAGATGCTGGGCTGCGCGGCGCTGCTGCTGGTGCCGGCCTTCTGGCTGGATGCGGATTGGCACACGGCGGTGATCGCGGCGCTGGGCCTGGCGATGTCTTCCACGGCGGTCGCCCTGGCGGTGTTGTCCGAACGCAACCTGGGCGGCACCCGGGCCGGCCAGAGCGTGGTGAGCGTGGCGCTGCTGCAGGACATCGCCGCCATCCCAGTGCTGGCGCTCGTGCCGCTGCTGGCCAGCCAGGGCCGCCCGGCGGCCGGGCACGACAACACCCGGTTGTGGCTGGCCCTGGCGGCGCTGGTGGCCATCGTGCTGGGCGGCCGCCTGCTGCTGCGCCCGGTGCTGCGCTGGATCGCCCGCAGCGGCACGCCGGAGATCTTCACGGCCGCGTCGCTGCTGCTCGTGCTCGGCACCGCTGCCCTCATGCAGAAGGTGGGACTGTCGATGGCCCTGGGGGCCTTTGCCGCCGGTGTGCTGCTGGCGGAAAGCGAATACCGCCGCGCCCTGGAGGCCGATCTGGAGCCCTTCAAGGGTCTGCTGCTGGGCATGTTCTTCATTGCGGTGGGCATGGGGCTGGACCTGGCGGTGCTGTGGGAGCGTCCGCTGGCGGTGCTGGGCCTGCTCGCGGCCTTGTGGATCTGCAAGGGGCTGGTCCTGGCGGTCCTGGCCCGCCTGATGGATCTGCCCAAGCTGGAGCGGCCGGTGTTCGTGATCCTGCTCGCCCAGGGCGGGGAATTCGGCTTCGTCGTGTTCCAGCTGGCCGAACAGGCCACGCTGCTGGATGCCGCGCAGCGGTCCGTGCTGGTGGCCGCCGTGGCGTTGTCGCTGGCGCTCACACCGGCCCTGCTGGCCTGGGTGCAGCGGCGCGCCCGCCAGCAAACCCGCAGCTCCCCGCATGAACTCAAGGAGCAGCAGGATTCGCCGGTGATCATTGCCGGCTTTGGCCGCTATGGCCAGATCATCGGCCGGGTGCTGAACGCCAATGGCGTAAGCGCGACTGTGCTGGATCACGATGCCGACACGGTGGAATCCCTGCGCCGCTTCGGCTGGCGGGTGTTCTGGGGCGACGCCACGCGGCTGGAACTGCTGCGCATTGCGGGCGCGGACACGGCCCATGTACTGGCCATCGCGGTGGACGACATCAACCACAGCATCAAGATCGCCGAGCTGGCGCGTGAGCAGTTTCCGCATCTGCGCATCGTGGCCCGGGCTCGCAACGTGCAGCACTACTACGCCCTGCGCGACCTGGGGGTGGAGATGATCGAGCGGGAAACGCTCGATTCCGCCTTGATGAGCGCCCGCAGCGTGATGGAGCAGATCGGCTGGACGCCGCATGCTGCCCGGCAACTGGCCTGGCGATTCCGGCGCCACAGCGTGGAACAGATGGAAGCGATGCGGCCGCATCGGGGTGACCTGGACACCCTGATCGCGCTGTCCAAGCAGGGCCGGCAGCAGCTGGAGGAACGGCTGGCACAGGAGCGCCGCGCCATGGCGGACGGCCAGACCGCACGCCCGTGGCAGGAACCGGAGCAGGCCAGCAAATCCTGACCGGGCAGGCGACAATACGCCGCTTATGTTTGCTCCTTCCCAACTCGAAGTCCGCAAGTTCTTCTGCGAGACCTATCGCAAGCAGCGCGAGCGCTTGCCGCTCACGCCGATGGAGGTCATCGCCGCCGACTGGATCGTCGAACACCCGGAATATCACGGCGACCTGGCGGATCCGGTGGCGGCGCTGGCCGCCGTCTATACGGTCGAGGAGGGACGGACCAACCCGTTCCTTCACCTGTCCATGCACCTGACGCTGATCGAGCAGCACAAGATCGACCAGCCGCGCGGCGTGCGGCAGGCGCTGGACCTGCTGGCGGCGCGCCGCCAATCCCTGCACGAGGCGCATCACGAGGCGATGGAATGCCTGGGCGAGATGATCTGGGCCTCGCAGCGCAGCGGCCTGCCCCCGGATGGTCACGCCTACCTGGACTGCCTGCGGCGCAAGGCCACGAGCTGACAACAGCCTGCGGCGCTCCCGCATCGCCAGAACGACAAAGGCCACGCAGAGCGTGGCCTTTTGATGGCTGGCGAGGTGCCGCGGCGCTGCGGATCAGGCCTGGATGGACCCGCCCGTCAAGGCCGACTTGCGCTCGCTCTTGCCGGAGGCGCCATACAGGCCCGTGGGCTCGCCCGGCATCAGCACGTCGATGGCGCGGTCCAGCGCTGCGGTGGCGCGGGCCAGGGATTCTCGCTGGGCAGCCACGCGGCCACCCGCCTGCACCAGCCGTGTGCGCAGCCCCGCCGGCACCACGCCGCTGCGGGCGGCCAGCGTGAACTGTTCGATGGCGCGCGCCAGCGCCAGATGCAGCGCCGCCGCATGCAGCTCGATGGCCGGGGTGTCCCGGCGCTGCAGGGCGTCTCCCAGCAGGTTCAGGCAGCTCTCCACCTCTTGCAGCGGCTGCTCAAGATCGACTTGGGGCTGGGCATTGGGCGTTGCGGACATGGCGACACCAGTCACGTTGGCAGGCACGTTGATCTTCGGGGCGGACACGCTGGACAGACTTTCAAAGGCTCAGTGCGGAATCAGTGAGACTGTACCTTGCCAAGCAGCTCCGCGGTGTTGGCGATGAGCTTGTCGGCGATGACGCCGGCATTGATGCTGAATTCGCCGTTGCGGATGGCATTGGCGATGCGGTTGACCTTGTCCATGTCGATGCTGTCGTCCGAGCCGGCCACCGAGGCGGCCGACGACGACATCAGCGAACTGGCCGCGCTGGAGAGCTCGACCTGCGAAGCAGCATCTTCCGCCGCCACGCCGGTGGCGCGGGTCGCGCCGGTGCCGGCGGCGTCCGTGGTCGCACGGCCGGCGTCAGCCCCACCGGTGCGCGTGGTGCTCACCTTGGTGTAGGCATTGAGTTCTGGGCTGTTACCGATCTTCATGACATTTCTCCGCGGGCCCAGGCGCCAGCCCGACCCATTCGATATTCGGTATATCGACCTGTGCAGACTGAACTTTAGGGCCAGTCGCCACCAAATGGATACTGATGAGCGGGGCAAACCCCGCCCATTTCACGCTACACGTCACGGCAACCGGCGTTCGGGCGGTCCGGGGGACCGATTTTCCCGCCAAGGTCACAGCATCACCTCGACTTTGCGTTCGCCAACCGTCCGGCCCGTGACCATCCGGCCGTTGTCGAAACGTATGCGGACGTCCTGGCCCTCCAGCCCGACCCCCATGGCCTGGCCTTCGCCGGATACCGCGTAGCCCTGGCCGGCGGCCTGCACCTGCACCCGATCCCCGGGCTGCACCCACTGGCGCAGCTTCAGGTCGGTCGAGCGCAGCGCCTCGCCAGCCCGCAGGCCTTTGGCCAGGTGCCGCCCCAGCCAGCCGTCCGTCTGGGTGAAGATGACGCCGGCCTCGCCTGCAATATCTGTTTCGGCCATCCGCAGATGTTCTTGAGTCAATTCGGTGCCCACCGGCAGGTCGGCCATCGCGACATAGGCCGGTGCGAACACCCGGATGGTCAGCGGCAGGCTGACGTTCCACTTGGTTGGGCCCGACAGGCAGCGGATGCCGATGCGGGTGCGGCCCCACATGCGCTGGTTGGGCGGCAGATAGGGCTGGATCTGGTCACACGGCGCCAGGCGCAGGCGCGGGTCGAGCCGGCCCAGTTCCACTTCCACACGGGCCTGGGTCGGCGCCACCATGCGCGCCCCGGCCAGGGCCAGCATCTGCAGCGTGTCCTGCAGGCTGGCCTCCAGGGGGCTGGGCGGCGGCAGGTTGCGCGACGGGGCCATGGGCGGCGGCGCCACGGACGGCTGCGCACTGGCGACGACCGGCAGCGGAGCCGAGGTGGCCAGCGGCTGGCGGCCCACGGTCTGCAAGCCGGCCGAGCCCTGCACGGAGGGGTTGCGCTGTGGCATCTGGCTGTGCGGGGGGGCCGAAGCAGGGGCAGACGGCTGCATCTGCGCCGTCGCCGCGCCCATGGTGGGATCAATGATGGGTTCCGGCAGCGAACCCGCCTGCGCGGCCCCGCCGCCAACCAACAGGAGACCCAGCACCAGGGCGGCGCAGCTCAGTCGGGGGGCGCCCGCCCACAGTCTGGACAGCGTGCGCGCGTGAAGGCGGGGTCGGTTCGGCATGGGCAGCACTGTATAGAGGGGGTCGCCGCCGATGGCTTTGAAATGCGCCGCAAACCCCCGTCTTATCGGGCTCATGTTTTCCGGCCTGCTGCCCACAATGCCTGGACGTGACAAGCCCGCCACAGCGCCGCAAGGCCGGCAGGACCAGCGCAAGGAGCTCCAGCATGATGAACCGACTGACCGACGCGATGAATTTCCAGGCCCAGGCACTGACCCTGCGGGCGGAGCGTCAGCGCCTGCTGGCCAGCAATATCGCCAATGCGGACACCCCGGGCTACCAATCCAAGGACATGGACTTCGCCCGGGCGCTGAGGGATGCCACCTCGCCCGCCGCCACCAGTTCCAACCAGACGCTGACCGAGCGCACCCAGGGCGCCCTGCAGAGTTCGCTCTATTCCATGACCAGCATGGACAGCAACACGGTGGACATGGACCGCGAGCGCGCCAGCTTCGCCGACAACACGGTCAAGTACGAGGCCTCGCTGCGTTTCATCAACGGCAACGTCCGCACCATCATGGATGCGATGAAGTCGCCTAACGCCGCCTGACGGCGCATCGCAAGGAGGACTCAGCGATGTCGATGTTCAGCATCTTCCACATCTCCGGCAGCGCCGTCAGCGCCCAGAGCCAGCGCCTGAACGCCGTGGCCAGCAACATGGCCAATGCGGACACCGTGGCCGGCCCGGACGGGCAGGCCTACAAGGCGCGCGAGGTGGTGTTCCAGAGCCTGATGAACAAGAACGGCGCCATGACCGACGCCACCGATGTCGGTGTGCAAGTGGTGGCCGTGCAGGAAAACCAGGCGCCCGGCCGGCGTGTTCACGATCCGAATCACCAGCTGGCCGATGCCGACGGCTATGTCACCTACAGCAACGTGAACACGGTGGAGGAGATGGTCAACATGATCTCCGCCTCGCGTTCCTACCAGAACAACCTCGAAGTCATGGGCACGGCCAAGTCGCTGCTGCTCAAGACGCTCCAGATGGGTCAGGGCTGATACGGCCCCCCGCTGTAACCGCTTCACCCGCCCACACCAGGAAGGCCCATCATGGACTTCACCGCCCTGAACACCACCAGCAAGACGCCGACCGCCAACTCCGGCGCGTCCAATGCCTCCCAGCCCAGTGCTGCCGACACGCAGGACCGCTTCCTCAAGCTGCTGGTGGCGCAGATGCAGAACCAGGACCCGATGAACCCGATGGACAACGCCCAGGTGACCACCCAGCTGGCGCAGATCCAGACGGTGACCGGCGTGGGCAACGTCAACACCAGCATCCAGAGCCTGGCCACCCAGTTCAACCAGATGCAGGCGCTGCAAAGCGTGAGCCTGGTCGGCCGCTCGGTCACGGTGCCTGGCAATGCCGTCACGGTGGAAAACGGCAAGGCCGAGATGAGTTTTGAGCTGGCCGACGGCGCCGACGCCGTCAAGCTGGAAGTGCTCAATGGCGCTGGCGCGGTCATCTCCACCCAGGATCTGGGCGCGCAGAAGGCCGGCACACGCAGCTACACCTGGGATGCCAGCAAGTCCGGTGAAACCACCGGCCTGAAGTTCCGCATCACGGCGACGAACAAGTCCGCCCCGATCACCGCCACCACGTTCACCCGCGACACGGTGAGCGCGGTGAACACGAGCGGCAGCACGCTGCGGCTCGAACTGAAGAACAACGGCCTGGTCGATTACGACAAGGTCCGCGCGATCGTCTGACCCGCGCCCGCCCCCACCGCCCGCCTGCCAACGAACCGAACCGCCCAAGGACTTCCCCATGAGCTTCCAACAAGGCCTCTCCGGACTGAACGCTTCCAGCAAGAACCTGGAAGTCATCGGCCACAACATCGCCAATGCCCAGACCTACGGTGCGAAGTCCTCCCGCGCCGAGTTCGCCGACATGTACGCCACGGCGCTCAACGGCGCGGGCAGCAACGAGATCGGCATCGGGGTGCAGCTGCAGGCGGTGGCCCAGCAGTTCACGCAGGGCAGCATCTCGGTCACCGAAAACCCCATGGACCTGGCCATCAACGGCAATGGCTTCTTCCAGGTGAGCGACGGCAAGAGCCCGACCATGTACACCCGCAACGGGCAGTTCAAGGTGGACAAGGACGGCTACATCGTCAACAACGACAAGCTCAAGCTGCAGGGCTATCCCGCGGACGGCAACGGTGTGATCCAGCCGGGCCTGGCCACCTCGCTGAAGCTGCCCACCGGCGGCATCGACCCCAAGGTGACCGAAGACATTTCGATGGAGTTCACGCTGGACTCGCGCGCCGGCGCCACCGCGCCGTTCGAGCTGAGCGACCCCGCTGACCCGAAGTCCGCCAAGATCGACCAGACCGGCATCAAGCTGAACGACCCCAAGTCCTACAACAACGCCACCTCGATGACGGTGTACGACGCCAAGGGCCAACCCGTGGCCGTCACGATGTACTACCAGCGCGCCAACAACGACGACGCCAACGGCAATACCGTCTGGAACGTCTATGTGACGGCCAACGGCAGCGCCGTGCAGTACGACGCCCAGGGCAACCCCATCCAGACGGACGATGGCACGGCCAACGGCAACCCGCTGACGCCCTACACCCAGATGACCTTCCTGCCCACGGGCGGCAAGCCGGTGTCGCCGGCAGCCAACGAGCTGCTCAACCTGAAGATTCCGGCAGGCGTGAACTCGCAGGGCGCGCCCACGCTGTCCATCCCGGCCCCGCCGGCCGACCTGTCCGACCCCTCGGTGCAGGGCATCTCGCTGGACATGGGCTCGGCGGTGGAAAACGGCTCCAACTTCGCGGTGACCAGCCTGACCCAGGACGGTTATGCCCCTGGCCAATTGACCGGCATCAGCATCGAGGACAACGGCGTCGTCATGGCCCGTTATTCCAACGGCCAGTCCAAGCCGGCCGGCCAGGTCGAACTGGCGACCTTCCGCAATCCGCAAGGCCTGCAGCCGCTGGGCGGCAACCTGTGGATGCAGACCAACGGCTCGGGCGCTGCCGTGGTGGGCGTGCCGGGTGACGGCAACCTCGGTTCGCTCAATGCTGGCGCGCTGGAAGAGTCCAACGTGGACTTGACCAACGAGCTGGTGAACATGGTGACGGCCCAGCGGGTCTACCAGGCGAACGCCCAGACCATCAAGACGCAGGACCAGGTGCTGCAGACGCTGGTGAACCTGCGCTGACGCGCGGCCCGCTGCCGTCGCACTGACCCCTTCCCTTCCAGGACTCGCAAGTTAAGGACACCGGACCATGGACCGCATGATCTATCTGTCGATGAGTGGCGCTCAGGCGGCCCTCTCGCGCCAGGACGTGCTGGCCAACAACCTGGCCAACGCCAACAGCAACGGTTTCCGCGCCGAACTGCAGGCGTTCCGCTCGGTGCCGGTGCGCGGCGACGGCTCCACCGTGCGGGCGTTCTCGCTGGAAACCACCACCGGCCACGACCTGTCGGCGGGCCCGGTGGAGACCACCGGCCGGAACCTGGACGTGGCCATGAAAGGCCGCTCCTGGATGGCCGTGCAGGCCCTGGACGGCACCGAGGCCTACACGCGGGCCGGCTCCATGGATGTCAACGCCGAGGGCCTGCTGGTGATGCGCAACGGCCTGCAGGTGCTGGGCGACGGCGGCCCGATCAGCGTGCCGCCCAACTCGACGGTGGATATTGGCGCCGACGGCACCATCACCGCCAAGACGGGCAACCAGCAGCCGGTGAACATCGGCAAGCTCAAGCTGGTGACCGAGGACGGACGCTTCACCCGCCGCAATGACGGCCTGTTCTCCGCGCCGGAGGGTGATCCGCTCCCGGCCGACCCGAACGCGCGTGTGCAGGCGGGGGCGCTGGAAGGCTCCAACGTCAGCCCGGTCGAAACCATGGTCGGCATGATTTCCGCCGCCCGGCAGTTCGAGCAGCAGATGAAGCTGCTGCAGATTGCGCAGACCCATGGACAAGCGGCTTCCAAGCTGCTGTCCGACAGCTGAGCGCCACGGCCATGAGCGGTTCGGGCAGCGATCTGAGCAGAGGTGGCGCGGTATGGGCCGCTTATCGGCCTCTCATCGATCGTTCACCCGCGCGGATCGCGTGCACAGTGCCAGCCTGAAGAATTAGGAGTTCAAGATGCTTCGTTCCCTGTGGATCGCCAAGACCGGCATGGAAGCCCAGCAGATGCAGCTGGACGTGGTCTCGCACAACCTGGCCAACGTATCGACCAACGGCTACAAGCGTGAACATGCGGTGTTCGAGGATCTGATGTATCAGAACCTGCGCCCGGCCGGCTCCGCCACCTCCGAGCAGACCAGCCTGCCCACCGGGCTGCAGGTCGGCCTGGGCGTACGCGCCGTGGCCACCTCGCGCAACCATACCCAGGGCTCGCTGCAGCAGTCGGGCAATTACCTGGACGTGGCGATCAAGGGCAACGGCTTCTTCCAGATCCAGATGCCGGACGGCACCACGTCATACACCCGCGACGGCAGCTTCCAGCTCGATGCCAACGGCCAGTTGGTGACGAACAACGGCTACACCGTGCTGCCCGGCATCATCGTGCCGCAGGACGCCAAGTCGCTGACCATCGGCCAGGACGGCACCGTCAGCGTGACCACGGCCGGCAGCACCGCCCAGACCACGCTGGGCCAGATGCAGCTGGCCAACTTCATCAACCCGCCCGGCCTTGAATCGCTGGGGGGCAATCTCTACGCGGAGACGGTCGCCTCCGGCACGCCCCAGACAGGCGCGCCCGGCACCAACAGCCTCGGTGCCGTGCAGCAAGGCTTCACCGAGACCTCCAACGTGAACGTGGTGGAAGAACTGGTGTCCATGATCCAGACCCAGCGCGCCTACGAACTCAATTCGAAGGCCATCCAGACCTCGGATCAGATGCTGCAGAAGCTGACGCAGATCTAAGGCTGCGCCCACTGACCGTCCAGGAGTTGTTCATGTCCCGGTATTTCCCGCTGTCCGCCCCCCTGCGTCGCCCGGTGTCCGCCGGTGCCGTACGCCGTGCCGTGCTCGCCGTGTCCGTGCCTGCCATCGCGCTGCTGAGCGCCTGCAGCACGCCCTATCCGCAGCCGCGCGTGGACATGCAGCCCGCTCCCGTGGTGCGCATGCCCGAGCCCGTCCCGGCCTCGGCCAACAACGGCGCCATCTACCAGAACGCGAATTTCCGTCCGCTGTTCGAAGATCACCGTGCCCGCCTGGTGGGCGACATCGTGACGGTGCAGATCACCGAGAAGGTGAGCGCCTCGCAAAAATCCAGCTCGGCGCTGGACAAGACCGGATCCCTGGCCGCGGCCGTGACCGCCATTCCGGGCATCGCCGCCAATTCCTTCGGCGGCGGCCGGGCGGAAGTGGGCGGCACCGCCACCAACAAGAACAGCGGCAAGGGAACCAACGAGAACACCAACGACTTCTCCGGCATCATCACCGCCGTCGTGACCGGGGTGCTGCCCAATGGCCACCTGCTCATCTCGGGCGAGAAGCAGGTGGGCGTCAACAACAACGTGGACGTGCTGCGCTTCTTTGGGCAGGTCGACCCCCAGTCGATTCGCCAAGGGAACACGGTCGCCTCCACCGCCATCGCCAATGTGCGGGTCGAGCAGCGCGGACGGGGCGCCGTGGCCGATGCACATGCAATTGGCTGGCTATCCCGGTTCTTCTTGAACCTTTCGCCGGTTTAAGTTTCCCCACAATCGGTCACACGAGTCTGCCTCACGTGTGACCGAGATGTACCCCAACACCACCCCCCTCTCCCGCCGCTTTTTCAGTTCCTGCCCCCGCCTGCTGGCCAGTGGCCTGCTGAGCTTGATGGCGCTGTTTGCCCTGGCCAGCCCGGCCCAGGCGACCCGCATCAAGGAAGTGGCGGCCGTGCAGGGCGTGCGTTCCAACCCGCTCACCGGCTATGGCCTGGTGGTGGGCCTGGACGGCACCGGCGACCAGACCACGCAGGCCCCGTTCACCGGCCAGAGCCTGACGGCCATGCTGCAGCAGTTCGGTGTGCTGCTGCCCCAGGGCGTCACCATGCAGCCGCGCAACGTGGCGGCGGTGATGATCACCACCCAGCTCCCTCCGTTTGCACAGCCCGGCCAGCCGCTGGACGTGGTGGTGTCCTCCATGGGCAACGCCAAGAGCCTGCGCGGCGGTACCTTGATTGCCACGCCGCTGCGCGGCGCGGACGGCCAGGTCTATGCCATCGCCCAGGGCAACCTGGTGGTGGGCGGCGCCGGCGCTTCCCAGGGCGGCTCCAAGGTGCAGATCAACCACCTGAGCGCTGGCCGCATCCCAGGCGGCGCGCTGGTGGAGCGCAGCGTCCCCACGCCGCTGCAGCAGAATGAATTCCTGCAGCTGGACCTGAACGCCTCGGACTTCGGTACTGCCCGCGCGGTGGCCAAGGCCATCAACAAGGCCAAGGGCGAAGGCACGGCCATGCCGCTGGACGGCCGCGTCGTGCGCGTGCGCGCCCCGCTCGCGCCGGATGCCCGCATCGCCTTCCTGGCCGACATGGAAAACCTGCCCATCGACCTGGAGGTGCCGGCGGCCCGCATTGTCATCAACGCCCGTACCGGGTCCGTGGTCATGAACCAGGCCGTGACGCTGTCCCCCTGCGCCGTGGCCCACGGCAACCTGGCCGTGACCATCTCCAGCACGCCGCAGGTGAGCCAGCCCAATGCGCTGTCCGGTGGCCAGACCACCGTCACCGAGAAAACCGACATCTCGATCAAGCAGGACCCCGGCACGCTCATCCAGTTGCCGGCCGGCACCCGCCTGAACGATGTGGTGAAGGCCCTCAACACCCTGGGAGCGACGCCCCAGGACCTGCTGGCCATCCTGCAGGCCATGAAAAGCGCCGGCGCCCTGAACGCCGAGCTGGAGGTGATCTGACATGGCGCTCTCTACCCCTTTGAGCACGGCCCTGGGCAGCGGCGGCCTCTCCACCGACACCCGCTCGATCGACCAGCTGAAGTCGGTCGCCACGCGCGACCCGAAGGCGGCCATCAAGGAAACGGCCAAGCAGTTTGAAACCCTCTTCATGCAGGAAGTGATGAAGAGCATGCGCCAGGCCACGATGAACTCGGGCATGCTGGACAACTCCGCCACCCAGATGGGCGGCGAGATGCTGGACCAGCAGTACGCCGGCAAGATGTCCGGTCTGCCGGGCGGCCTGTCGCAGGCCATCGAGCGCCACCTGCAGCGCCAGCTCGGCGTCAAGGACGGCGAACTGCCCAGTGCCAAGGCTGCCGCCGGCACGCAGCAGCTGCCGCAGCTGGCCACCAAGAATGTGCAGCCGCATGTGCAGGACTTCATCCAGAAGCACGACGGCGCGGCCAAGTCCGCCCAGGCGGCCACCGGCATCCCGGCCAGCTTCATGATTGCCCAGGCGGCGCATGAATCCGGCTGGGGCAAGCGCGAGATCCTCAACAAGGACGGCAGCAGCAGCTTCAACGTCTTCGGCATCAAGGCCGGCCCTGGCTGGACCGGCAAGGTGGCCGAGGTGCACACCACCGAATACGTGGACGGCAAGCCCCAGCGCGTGACGGCCAAGTTCCGCGCCTACGGCAGCTATGAAGAGGCCTTCAAGGACTATGCCAAGCTGATCAGCGGCAATGACCGCTATCGCGACGTCGTGGCCAAGGCCAGCACCGGCAGCGCCGAAGGCTTTGCCAAGGGGCTGCAGAAGGCCGGCTACGCCACCGATCCGGAGTACGCGTCGAAGTTGGCGCGTGTCATCAATACGACCATGCGCGTGCAACGCGCCATGGCGTGACGCCCTAGGACCAGACCATGTCTACCTCCGCCCTGCTCTCGCTTGGCGTTCGGGCCATGTTCGCCAACCAGGCGGCCCTGCAGACCATCGGCCAGAACATTGCCAACGCCAACGTGGCGGGTTACTCCCGCCAGGAAGTGGTGTTGACCACGCCGGAAGGCCAGTTCACCGGCGCCGGGTATTTCGGCAAGGGCGTCAACGTCCAGACCGTCACGCGCTCGCACAACGAGTTCCTGACGCGTGAGGCCGCCGCCGCCAAGTCGCAGTCCTTCATGGACAACACCATGCAGGCCCAGCTGGCCCAGCTGGAGAACGTGTTCCCGACCGGCTCGGAAGGCATCGGCCAGGCGAGCAACGACTTCCTCAATGCGCTGGTCGATGTGGCCAGCCGCCCGGCCGACCCGTCCGCGCGCCAGGTGGTGCTGGGCAAGGCCCAGGAACTGGCCGCCCGCTTCCAGAGCGCAGGCCAGCAACTGGCCAACCTGCAGGCCGGCGCGGTGAGCGACATGAAGGCCGACGTCAAGGTGGTCAACGAGCTGGCCAAGCAGATCGCTGCGGCCAACGACCAGATCGCCCGGGCCAACGGCTCCAGCCATTCGCCCAACGACCTGCTGGACAAGCGCGACCAATTGGTGTCGCAGCTCAGCCAGTATGTGCAGGTTTCCACCGTCGCCAGCAGCGACGGCACCGTGGGTGTGTTCATCGGCGGCGGCCAGCGGCTGGTGCTGGGCAACCAGTCCCAGGAGCTGCAGGTCACGGCGGACCCTTACGACAATGCGCGGGGGCAGCTGTCCATCACCGAAGCCAACGGCACGCGGGTGCTGGACGACAGCACCCTGACCGGCGGCTCGCTCACCGCGCTGCTGCGCTACCAGAACACGCACCTGCAGGATGCCCGCAACCTGCTGGGCCAGATGGCCACCGCCATGGCCAGCCGTGTCAATGAGCAGCAGTCGCTGGGCGTGGACCTCAAGTCCGCCGCCGGTGGGCCGCTGTTCAGCATCGCCGACCCCACGGTGATGCCGGCCAGCACGAACACGGGGGATGCCAAGCTGTCGGCCACGGTGACCGACGGCTCGCTGGTGCCCGCCCTCTCCTTTGTCATCACGCCGGACCCGACCGGCACGCCGGACAGCTACCAGGTCGCGGTGCGGCCGGACGGTGCGGCCACCACGATGAACAAGGACCAGATCGAGAAGGCCTACGGCATCAGCCTGAGCATGACCGGCACCATGCAGCAAGGTGACCGCTTCCTGCTTGAGCCGGTGGCCGGCGCGTCCACCAGCTTCAAGCGCGCGCTCGACGATCCGAGCGGCCTGGCCGCGGCCGCACCCGTGGTGGGGACGACCGACGTGAACAACAAGGGCACGGCCACGGTGGATTCGCTCTATGCCGTGAATGGAAAGTTCGACAAGAGCCTGCAGCCCGCCACGGTGCAGTTCGGCACGGTCAACGCCGACCAGAGCATCAACTACACCATCACGCTGTCGGACAACACCAGCTATTCCGGCACCTGGAAGGCTGGCCAGGCCATTGGCAACAATCCGGCGGGCGGCGTGGACCTGGGCTTCGAGCTGCGCATGAACGGTGTGCCGCGCGAAGGCGACAAGATCAACCTGCAGCCGTCCGATGCGGTGGTGGCCACCAACAACGGCAATGCCAAGGCTTTCCTCTCGCTGCAGAACGAAACCTTCGTGGGCAAGCAGCTGCAGGCCGACGGCACCATGTCCCGGGGCCAGTCCATGACCGAGGCCTATGCGTCGGCCATCGCCGATGTGGGCTCGCGCGTGCAGGGCGCCGAATACCTGGCCAGCGTCTCCACGACGGTAGCCAGCCAGGCCGAAGCCACCCGCTCCGGCCAGGCCGGCGTCAACCTCGACGAGGAAGCCGCCCGCCTGATGCAGTTCCAGCAGGGCTACCAGGCCGCGGCGAAGGTGCTGCAGACCGCCCAGAACATCTTTGACCAATTGCTGAGCATCGTTCAGTCCTGATGGACCGCGCGATCTCCAGACACTGAACTGACGCCAGGAAGGAAGCCCCATGCGCCTGTCCACCTCCAACATGTTCGAGGCCAGCATCTCGACCCTGCAGCGCCGCCAGCAGGAGATGCAGGACGCCCAGCAGCGACTGACCTCCGGCAAGCGGGTCGAAAAGGCCAGCGACGACCCCACCGGCGCGGCCCGGGCCGAGCGGGCCCGCACCGCCATCGGCCAGATCGATGCCAGCACCCGCGCGCTGGAAGCCAGCCGCAACAGCATGACGCTGGCCGAAAGCGCGCTGGGCGACGCCAACGAGCTGATGCAGCAGATCCGCGAGACCCTGGTGGCCGCGGGCAACGCCAGCTATACCGATGCCGAGCGCAAGGGCCTGGCCAACAAGGTGCAGGGCCTGCGGGACCAGTTGCTGGCCATCGCCAACCGCGGCGACGGCTCGGGCGGCTACCTGTTCTCCGGCCAGGGCACCACCGGCACGCCGTTCCTGGACAACCCGGTGCAGCGTGACGCGGCCGGCAACCGCACAGGCGGCGGCGTGGCTTTCGACGGCATCGGCGGCAACGTAACGACGGGTAACCTTGAAAACTATCCGCTGAGCGTGGATGGCAAGGCGGCGTGGGAGCAGGCCCGCAGCGGCAACGGCACGTTCGTCACGGGGGCCGGCACCAACGCCAATACCGGCGCGGCGCCGGCCGGCTGGGTGGACGCAGGCCGGGTCACCGACCCCACGGCCGTCACCGGGGACGCCTACACCATCTCCATCACCGGCACCGCGCCCGCGCAGACCTATACGGTCTACAACGAGACGCAGGGCCACGTCCCCGTGGCCAGCGACAACTACACGGCGGGCAACACGGTGAAGTTCGACGGCCTGTCCATGACGATTGGCGGCAGCCCGGTGGATGGCGACACCTTCACGGTGGCGCCTGCGACCAACGACCTGAAGGTCTTCGACGTGCTGGACCGCACCATCGAATCCTTGCGCAAGGAAGGGCGTACCGGCACGCAAGTCACCCAGGACAACCTGGTCAGCATGCGTGACCTGGATGCGGTGATGGGCAACCTCACGAACGTGCGCAGCCGGGTCGGCGAGCAGATGAACAACCTCGACGGGTCGCAATCCCGGCTCGAAACCCTGAAGGTTTACAACAAGGCTGAGCAATCTGCCGCAGAGGACCTGGATATGACGCAGGGCATTTCCGATTTCCAGAACCAGCAGACGGGCTACGATGCAGCGCTGAAGACTTACGCGATGGTTCAGCGCATGTCGCTGTTCCAATACCTCAACTCCTGACGCCGCCACCTGCATGAACTCGACGCACGCCGTGCTGGGCCAACTGGCCCTGGGATACGCGCCCCTGGTTTCCAAGCAACTCGACATCGAAGCCACCCGCGTGACCGTGTTCGCTTTGCGCCCCGATGTCGCGCCCGCCGCCGCGGATGTGCTGGCGGCGCTGACCGACGCCTTCCCCGCCAAGGCGGTCGTGCTGAACGTGGCGCATGAAGGCCTGCTCAAGGGTCTGCTGGCCGCCCCGCTGCCGCGCCACTTCCGCGTGGAAGTGCCCGCCTTCCTGATTGGCGATGCCGAACTGGCCGGCCAGATCCAGGCCCGCGCCGCCGACGGCGTGGTGACCCTGCTCAAGGGCCGCTCGGACGCCCCAGGCTTCAAGCAGATCGTGCTGGACCTGCCGGACCTGGCCAGCGGCCCGGCCCCGGCCGGCAAGACCGTGCTGGTCTCCGGCGCCCGCAGCGCCGACGATTTCAAGCAGGCCTGGGACAAAGGCGCCGCCGGTGTGCTGGGCTGGCCGTTCCACGGCGAATTCGAAGCGCCGGCTACCGCGCCCACCGGCAAGGACGCCCAGGCGGCGGACCTGCAGGTCATCGTGGAGCTGATGTCCCGCGTGGATCAAGGCGAGGATGTGGAACGCCTGGAGCAAACGCTCAAGCGCGACCCCAGCCTGGCCTTCAAGCTGCTGCGCTACATGAATTCAGCGGCCTTCGGCCTGTCGGTGGAGGTCTCCTCCTTCCGTCACGCCATCATGCTGCTCGGGTATGCGCGCCTGCGCCGCTGGCTGGCCCTGCTGCTGGCCACGGCCAGCAAGGACCATGCGATGCGTCCGGTCATGTTCGCGGCGCTGCGTCGCGGCCTGCTGATGGAAGACCTGGCCAAGAGCATGGCCGAGGCCGAGCTGCGCGACGAAATGTTCATCTGCGGCCTGTTCTCGCTGCTGGACCACATGCTGCGCCAGCCGTTCCAGAAACTGCTGCAGTCCATCCCCGTGCCGGAGCGCGTGCGCCAGGCCCTGGTGGACAAGACCGGCCCCTACCAGCCCTACCTGGACCTGGTGCAGGCGATCGAGAATGAATCCGTCTTCGACACCCGCACGGCCATCGACGCGCTGATGCTGGCACCGGAAGAAGTGAACAGCGCCGTGCTGCGTGCCCTGCACAAGGCCGGCCAGCTGGAGTAAGCCGCCCGCTCATGGACCATACGGCTGCCGAATCCCTGCGCTCGCTGCTGGGCAAGCGGTCGGCCGTCTGGTCCCCCCTGCTGGCAGGGCTCTGGGAAGGGCCCTGGCCGGCGCTGATCCTCGATACCCAGGGGCAGGTGCTGCTGGGCAATGAGCGGCTGCTGGAATTGCTGGGCCCGGTCACGCTGCAGGGCCGCCGGCTGCATGGCGCCCAGCGCGCGCAGGAACTGCGGCTGCTGGATGACCAGCAGCGCACCCATGTGCTGCAGGCCTCGCTGCATCCGCTGGAGGGCAGTGACCTGATGCTGGCCTTGCTGCAGCCGGGTGGCCAGGAACATGCCGCCCGCGAGCGGGCCGAGCGCCTGCAGGCCGAGATCGACCAATGGCTGGACCTGTGTCCGCTGCCGGCCCTGATGCATGACGACCAGGGCCTGCTGCTGCGCCACAACGCCGCCTTTACCGAGCTGGTGCAGCGCCTGTGCCCCCAGACACCTGCCAGCCTGCACGAGCTGCCGCCGGACTGGCGGGCCCTGCTGTCCGGGCCGGTTCCCGAAGACGGCGTCCAGGCCCATCGCGAAGCCCTGGTGGCCGAGCCCCAGGCACGTCGGCGCTGGATGCGCGCCCGTATCCGCCGCCTTGCCGGCCCGTGGAGCCGCCCGCGCTTGCTGGTGATGCTGGAGGACCGCAGCCAGGACCAGGCCCTGGAGATGGCCCATCAGCAGTTGCAGGCGGTGATGGACACGGCCGGCGTTGGCCTGGCGACCTTCCAGCCGGAGACGGGCTGGTCCCGTCCCGGTGACGATGCCGCTTTGGTGCGCGCCTCAGGCAAGGATCAGCCGGACACCCGGACCGAAGGGTCTGGGCGTCTGCCCGAGGCTGCTGCGGGCCCCGCGGCCGCGGGCGAAGGGAACCGCGCTGTCGGCGCTGCCGTTGCCGCGGCAGCCCGTGCGTCCAGGGCCAGCGCCCTGCAAGGCGTCAATCGCGAGATGGTGGAACCGGACTCCCGGGGTGACTATGAGCAGCTGCAGCAGGCCATCCGGCAGAACCAGCCGGCGGCCTTGCGTTATGCGGTGCGCCATCCGGAGCTGGGCTTGCGCTGGCTGCTCACCCGCGTGGAACCGGGCCAGCTCTCCTCCGGCCAGCGCCTGACCTCGGTGCTGACGCTGGACATCACCGACAGTCAGCAGGCCCAGGCCCGCTATGAGCTGCTGCTGCGCGAGCTGGGCGCGATGCTCGACGGTGCTGGCCTCGGCATGGCTTACTTTCGCAAGCAGCGCTTGCTGCGCAGCAACGGTGCCTTGGGCCACATGCTGGGCATGCCGGGGGAGCCGGAGCCAGGAACCCCCTTCGAGGCGCTGTTCCAGGCCCTGCCGCTCCTGCACGGCAAGGTCATGGCCGCGCTGCCCGGCCTGGACGAGGACGGGCTGGAGTTCGAGTTTGAATGGCCCGGGCCTGCGGGCGGCGCGGAGCCGCGCTGGCAGGTGCTGTCGCTGCGGCGCGTCGTGCCGCCGGAAGCGCCGCAGGAACAGGCCCTGGTGCTGGTGGTGAGCGACATCTCGCGCCTGAAGGCGCAGCAGGCGCAGCTCGAAGCGCTGGCCCAGGACCGTGAGCTGATGTTTGACCTTTCGGATGTCGGCATCGCCATCTTGCGGGACGACCGCGTGGTGCGCGCCAACGAGGCCCTGGGGCAGTTGCTGGGGTACCGGCCGGAGGACCTGGCCGCCCTGCCCCATGCCGAGCTGTTCAACAGCCCGGCGGAATTCGAGCATGAGCGCCGGGCGGTGGCGCGCGCGCTGGCGGATGCGGGCCTGTGGCGCGGCGAGCGACGGGTCCGACGGCGCGACGGTTCGACGATCTGGATGCAGGTGAGCAAGCGCCATGTGCGGGCGGGCCAGCCGGACACCGGCATCATCGCCACCTATCTCAGCGTGGACGACCGCTACCGGGCCGAGCAATCCCTGCTGCTGCAGACGGAGCGCGAGCGGGCGGTGCTCGACTCGGTGCTGGTGGGGATCGTCACGGTAGGTCGGCACGGCATCGAATGGATGAACCGCTCTGCCCGGCGCATGTTCGGGGGCGACCTGGCCGCCTTCGCGGGGCGGCCGATCAGCATCGTGGCGACCGAGGCGCCGGACCATCCCTTCCGTCAGACCCACTACCTGGACGATCTGGATGAAGGCCAGGCCGAGACCTTCGAGTGCCGGCTGATGGCCCGGGATGGCCGCGAATTCTGGGTGGTCGGCAATGCCGTGGTCACCGGCAGCGGTCCGAACGGAGAGCGTCAGCTGACTTACGCGCTGCTGGACATCGAGCGGCGGCGGCAGGCCGAAGCGCAGAGCGAGCAGGCGCAGGCCTCGCTGCAGCGGATCATCGAGGCCGCGCCCATCGCCATCAGCCTGCATGACGCCAGGACGCTGCAGGTCCGGCAGATCAACCAGGCCGCCGCGGCCCTGGCCGGACGCGAGGAGGACGAGCTGGTGGGCGCTAGCCTGGAAGCACTCTTTGGCGACGAGCAGGCGGCCGTGGTGCGCAATGACATGGAGTTCGCGCTGGGCAGCACCGAGGTGCTGCAGCGGGAATACCGGCTGACGGTGGGCGGACGTGCGCGCGTGTGGGACACGCGGCTGCTGCATCTGTCGGGCGTGAACGACGCCAGCGGCGAGGTGGAACCGGAGCAACTGCTGCTGGTGGCCAGCGACGTCACGCAGCAGCGCGCCCAGGAGGCGGCCCGTCTGGAGGCCGCCATTGCCCAGCGGGACCTGCTGGTGCGCGAGGTGCACCACCGGATCAAGAACAACCTGCAAGGCGTGGCCGGCTTGCTGCAGCAGATCGCGGCGCGCCGGCCGGAGGTCGCCACGGTGATCAACGAAGCCGTGGGGCAGGTGCAGGCCATCGCGCAGGTCTACGGCCTGCAGGTCGGTGATGCCGGGCCGCTGCGACTGCGCCGGGTGATCGAGGCCGTGCTGGGTTCGGTGCAGCGGATGTTCGGGCGCGACATTCGTGTCACGGTGTCCGGCCTGCTGGCCGAGTCCTCGCAGCGCTGGGGCCTGCCGGAAGTCGAGGCGATCCCGATCGCGCTCACCTTGAACGAGCTGTTCACCAATGCGCTCAAGCATGGCGGCACTGCACCGGTGCGGTGCGAGCTGGTCTTCGATCCGGAGCAGGTGCTCGTGCGTATCGTCAACGAAGGCCTGCTGCCGCCGGGCTTCGACCTGGCCCAGATCCGCGGGGGTGTCTCCGGGCTGGGGCTGGTACGTGCCCTGCTGCCGCGCCGCAGCGCGCTTCTCAGCCTTCAGCAGGAAGGCGCGGGCGTGGTGTGCGAGCTGAGCCTGTGGCCGCCCGGGGTGAGCCTGCTGCCGGAGGCGGTCGGCACGGCGGCCTCACGCTGAGCGGTGGCACGGCGGTTGCATCGCGGGCTGCGCGGCGTCGCGGCGCCTCGCCCGGGTGGCAGATTGTGACGACTCGCAAACGGTTCGGGCGGTCTCCGACATTTCGGTGACAATGATTGATCAGCCAATACGAGCTTGGACAGCAGCGTGAACAGCGTGAGCGGCTTGAGCAACAGCCGGTTCGGGAATCTTTCGGGCCCATCGGACGACGGTGCGGGCAAGGGCCGCATCCTGGTCGTGGACGACGATCGCCTGGTGCTTGCCACGCTGACGCACGGGTTGGCGCAGGCCGGCTATGACGTGCTGGATGCCGACAATGGCGACGATGCCATCCTGATTGCGCGGCAGCAGCGGCCGGACCTGGCCTTGCTGGACATCCGGATGGAGGGCATGAGCGGGTTCGATGTGGCGGGCTATCTGCGCGACTACCTGCAGATGCCCTTCATGTTCCTGTCCGCCTTTGCGGATGAGGCGACGGTGGCCAAGGTGAAGGAACTGGGCGCGCTGGCCTATCTGGTCAAGCCGCTGGACCTGCACCAGATTGTTCCGGCCGTGGAGGCCGCCTTTGCGAACCGTCCGGCGCGAAGCGCCTCGGCTGCCCAGCCGGCGCCGGTGGAGAGCCAGGCATCGCTGCAGACGATGGAAGCGATGGCGCTGGGCATCCTGATGCATCGCTATTCGCTGACACGTGCCCAGGCGCTGGCGCGCCTGGAACGGATGGCGGCTGAGCAGAAGCTCAGCCCCGCTGACCAGGCCCGACGCCTGATCGAAGCCGTCGAGCAACTTGCCCTCGGGGCCTAGGGTGTTGACCCCCGCATAACCGGACCTAGGGTCCGGTTGTGCCGCCCCCCAAGGGGGCTGCGGGCCGTCTTGGGGCGGCCCGGCGACGGCCCTCTTCGCAAACAGTGAGCCCCGCTTGAACGACGCTTCGCGCGTTCCAGCGACTAGATGCATAGAGGTAGAGGATGTTGGCCCCCGCATGACCGGACCTAGGGTCCGGTCATGCCGCCCCCCAAGGGGGCTGCGGGCCGGCTTGGGGCGGCCCGGCGCCGGCCGTCTTCGCAAACAGTGAGCCCCGCTTGAACGGCGCTTCGCGCGTTCGGCGCGACTAGATGCGTAGAGGTAGCTCCGGTGAAGGATGCAGGCCGAAGGCCATACCTGAGCCTGCTGGGCTCAGGGGCGGACCGTGAGGGGCAGGCAGAAATAGAAACGGGCGCCGCGTCCGACTTCGGATTCGGCCCACATGTCGCCGCCGTGTCGGCGGACGATGCGGCGTGCAGAGGCCAGGCCAACGCCCGTGCCCGGGAATTCGCTGGCGCTGTGCAGGCGCTGGAAGACGCCAAAGAGCCGGTCAGCAAAGCGCATGTCAAAACCGGCGCCGTTGTCGGACACAACAAACACCTGCTCACCCTCGCGCGTCATGGCCTCAAAGCGAATGGAAGCGTCGTCCTGGCGGCCGCTGTACTTCCAGGCATTGCCCAGCAAGTTCTCCAGCACCATGCGCAGCAGCATCGGATCACCCTGTACCCGCAGCCCCTGCTGCACATGCGTTTGCACCTGCCGCTCAGGCGACGCCCGCCGAAGCTCGTCCAGCACATGCGTCGCCAGCAAGGACAGGTCCACCGTCTCCTGGCGCAGCGCCTGCGATGAGAGCTGCGACAAGGCCAGCAGTGCATCAATCATGGCGTGCATGCGGCCCGCCGCACTGAGCACCCGGTCCAGATGATCATTGCCGGCTCGGTCCAGCAAGCGGCCGTAATCTTCCTTGAGGATCCGGGTGAAGCCCTCCACCACCCGCAAGGGCGCACGCAAGTCATGAGACACCGTGTAGCTGAACGAGGCCTGGTCCGCCCGCGCCTGCTCCGCAGCCCGCAAGGCCAGCACCGCAGGCACCGTGTCCACGGCGCCCTGCGGCCACAGGCTGAGCAAGCCCGCCGGCCCCCGCGGCATCGGCGTCACACACAACCACCACGGGCCGCAAGCGCTGCCAGACTGCAGGTCCGGCTCCGCCAGCGCCTGCCGCAATTCATCCGGCAGTTGCTCCATGCAGACCTGCCAGAGCTGCCCCCGCACTTCCACCGCGCCCCCCATCATCTGGAAAGCCGCCTCATTGAAGTCCAGCAGCCGGGTGGCCGCCGTGGGCGGGTGCTCGCTCAGCAGCCATGCCGGCCCCGGCAACGCGTGCAGCCATTCCGTGGACGTGGGCCCAGCGGCCTCGGCCGACGCCGGCGACACCTCGGACACCGCAGCCTCACGCAGGTGCGCCGCACCGAGATACCCATTGAATCGCCCGGCCGAGTCCAGCAGCGCCTGGCCACTCATTTCCCAGCAACGGCCCTGCGCATCCTGCACAAGCCAGCCACTGAACGATTGGCCAGCCGCCAGCGCGCGCGCCAGGTCCTGCCCTTCATCCACCGGACGAAAACGTTCCCACAAGGTCTGCGTCACCGCGCCATTGAGCGTGGACCCCACCCAGCTCGACGCCGGTGCGCCCTGCGGCGCCTGCCATCGCACCAGACGGTGCGCTCCATCCGTCTGCCACTGCCAGTCCGCAATGAGCTGCGCCAAGGCTTGGGACTGCTGGCGCGATTCCCTCAGCAGTTCACCGAACTGCGCACGCGCGAGGCGAACGGCCAGGTGCCAGGACACCGCCGCGACGAACAGCATCAGCACCGCCCCCGCCACCACGGCCGTCAGGATCAGCCCAGGGCCCGCCTGCTCCACGTTCAGTGCCACGAGCAGGACGAGCGCAAGAGCCGCAAGCCCGAGGGCGAGCGCTGCTCCCTTCCACGGCCGACGGCGAACGACGGCTTCCCCCGACCTAGTCATGCTAGCCATTGTAGGCAGGGCTTCTGGGGGGCAAGACAGCTTGGACGGGGGACGCCACCCACCCGCAGGCCCCCTTCTCCCCCAAAATACCAAGGGCTTACCCCCATCAGCCGCATCAAGACCGGCAGATTTGCCGCTTTTTCGCGCGCCTGAGGGCTTGCGGTGACAGACAATGCGCTGTGACCTTGCGTGAAACAATCACCGCAGATCCATCATTAAAAGATGTCACCAGACCACATCCTGACGATGCCCACCCGCCTCGAGCCCCCTCCCGCCGTGCTGGAAGAGCAGGCGCTCGCCCGCCTGCGCGAGCTGGATCCGGGCGGCACCAACCACTTGCTCGAACGGGTGGTCGGCGCGTTCCTGAAGGCGCTGGAGCAGCAGGAGGCGGTGCTGCGCCAGGGCCTGGCACCGGGGCCGGACCTGTCAGCAGTGCGCCATGTGGCTCACACGCTCAAGTCGGCCGCGGCCAGCCTGGGCGCGTCGGCCCTGTCGCAGCGCTGTGCCGACATCGAAGCCCAGGCACGTTCCGGCCAGGCGGACGGCCTGCCCGCGCTGACCGCCCAGGTGCTGGCGGACATCACCGCTGCGCGCATGGCGATGCAGCGACTCCTTCCCCCAGCGCGATGAGAGCGGCCACGTGAAGGAAGGCATTCTGAAAGAACGTCCCCGCGTCCTCCTGGTGGACGACGACCAGGTCAACCTCATGTTGATCGAGGCGGCGCTGCAGGAGCACGGTTTTGACGTGACGGCCATCCACAGCGGCGAACAGGCGCTGCAGATGGTGACGCAGTGGACGCCCGAAATCATCGTGCTGGACGCGCTGATGCCAGGCCTGGACGGCTTCCAGACCTGCGAACGGCTGCGCGCCCTGCCCGGCTTCGAGAACGCGCCCATCCTCATGCTCACGGGGCTGGACGACGAAGCCTCGATCAACCGCGCCTACCAGGCCGGCGCCACCGACTTCTTCGTGAAGTCCACCCAGTGGCGCCTGCTGGCCGGCCGCCTGCGCTATTTGCTGCGCAGCTCACGCACGCGCATCGAACTTGAGCGCAGCAAGGCCAAGCTGGCACGCGCGCAGGACCTGGCCCGCATGGGCAGTTTCGAATGGCAGACCGGCCAGGGGTTCAAGCTGGCCAACGAGGCGCTGCGCGTCTTTGGCCGCAGCCCCAACGATCCGCTCGACTTCATCGGGGTCATGCGCATGGTGCCGCGCGAGGAGCGGCTGCTGTTCATGCGCCTGCTGCGCGACGTGGTGGCCCACAACTCGGTGCTGGTGACCGACCTGCCCTTCACGCTGCTGGACGGCCGGCAGCGCGTCATCCACATCGAGGCGGAACCCGAGTTCAACGAACACGGCAACGCCTGCGGCTATACGGGCGTCATCCAGGACGTCACCGACCGCCGCATGGCGGAAGACCGCATCCGGCAACTGGCCAACTTCGATGCCCTCACCGGGCTGCCCAACCGCCGCCAGCTGATCTGGCGCGCCGAACGGGCCATCGAGGCCGGTCGGCGCATGGGCCACGATGTCGGCCTGCTGCTGATCGACCTGGACCGCTTCAAGGTGATCAACGACACGCTGGGCCATGCCGCCGGTGACGAGTTGCTGATGGAGGTGGGCCGCCGCTTGCGCTCCTGCGTGCGTCACTCCGACCAGGTCATGGAAGGCATGCTGGAATCGGTGGGCACCCGCTCGCACCGCACGCTGGAGGCCGTGGGCCGCCTGGGGGGCGATGAATTCGTGGCCCTGCTGCCCGAGGTCAGCGATGAAGGCGACGCCGAACGCGTGGCCGAACGGGTGCTGGAAGCCCTGCGCGAGCCGATCTTCATCGCCGGCCAGGAATGTTTCGTGACCGCCAGCGTGGGCATTGCGCTCTACCCGCGCGACGGGCTCACGATGGCCGACCTGCTGCGCAATGCCGACGTGGCCATGTATGCGGTCAAGAACCAGGGCCGCAATGCTTCGGCGCTGTATTCGCCGATGCTGGCCGGCCGTGGCCGCGAAAAGCTGGAACTGGAATCCGCGCTGCACAAGGCCATCGAGCGTGATGAGCTGGTGCTGCATTACCAGCCCAAGATCGACGTCCGCACCGCCCGCATGGTCGGTGCCGAGGCACTCATGCGCTGGCGACGCGGCAACACGCTGGTGCCGCCCGGCGAGTTCATCCCCCTGGCGGAAGAAACCGGCCTGATCGTGCCGCTGTCGGAATGGGCGCTGCGCGAGGCAGCGCGCCAGGCCAAGGTCTGGCAACTGAACTTCGGCTTCTCGGAGTCGATTGCGGTGAACCTGCCGAACCGGCTGTTCGAGCGCTCGGACCTGGTCGAGCACATCCATCAGTTCGTCAGTGCCTGGGGCGTGCCGCACCGCGCCATCCAGCTCGAAATCACCGAGACGGGCCTGATGAAGGACCTGCAGAGCGTGATCCCGGCGCTGCACCGGCTCAATGAGGTGGGGGTGCAGATTTCCATCGATGACTTCGGCACGGGCTATTCGTCGCTGGCCTACCTGACGACGCTGCCCATCTCCGAAGTGAAGATTGACCGCAGTTTTGTGCGGGATCTCGGTATTACGCCGCAGAGCTCCGCGGTGGTTACTGCCATCATTGCGTTGGCCCGTTCGCTGGGGCTGCAGGTGATTGCCGAAGGCGTGGAAACGCTCAGGCAGATGGAAGTGTTGCGACGGCTGGATTGCAGCCTGATGCAGGGCTTCCTGTTCAGCAAGCCACTGCCTCCGGATGACCTGGAGCGCTGGCTGGCGCAGACCGTGCTGCCCCGCAAGGCGCCCTGGATCCTTCCCTCGGCCGACGCTGGCGAAGAACTGTCCCAACGCTGAATTCAAGTTTTACCGATGCCGCAGCAGCCCCCCGCACTGATTGCCAAGGCGGCCCTGCGCCGCCTGGCGCTGGACAAGCTGGAACCCACCCCCGAGAACTATGCCCGGGCTTACGCCCAGGAAGCGGGCGAACCCCAGCGCGAGGCCGGGCTGCTGCCTGATCGCGCGCAGGCACCGCTGAGCCGCTTGCTGAGCCTGGCGGTTCCCGATGCGCAGCTGCGCAACGGCCTGTCCAGCCAGCTCAAGGATGGCCGCTGGGATGAACTGCAGCGTGCCCTGGAGGCCCTCCAGCAAAGCCATGGGCCCAGCGCCCAGGCCGAGCAGATGGCGCAGCTCGTCGAGCGCCTCATGAAGGGGCTGGAACGCGGCGGGCGGCAATGGACACTGGCGCGCAAGAAAGATGGCGTGCTGCGCGTGCTGGCCAGCAACCGCACCGATCCCCAGCGCCTCATCCAGCGCCTGCGACAGCTCGTTGGGAGCTGGGACAGCGACACCAGCGATGCCAGGGTGGAAACCCAGCCGGCGCCGCTGGACGACGGGCAGGACATGGACGACGGCGATGCCGGCACGCCCAGCCAGTTCTTCACCGACGAGGAAGTGGCCCAGCCGCCAGCCAGCAACGGCCGCTACGGCGACCTGGACCAGCTGCTGGGCGCCTCCGGCCCGGGCGAGGCGCAATGGCCCGAGGTGGGCGGCAGCCTGACCACCACCGTGCAGCATGCCCTGCGCGGCGAGGACCCACGCGCCGCCGAACTGGTGGCGGAGCTGGACGGCGCCCTGGCGGAAATCCGCCGGGAGGGCGCGTCGCCCGAGCGCGCACAGGCCATGGAAGCGCTGTGCCTGCGGGTGCGCCGCTGGCTGGACCATCGCGACCATGCCTTCGCCGAGCTGGGCAAGCTCTGCGGAGCCCTGACCGACAGCCTGGCCGATCTGGCGGAGGACGATTCCTGGGCCCGCGGCCAGTGTGAAGCGATGGGCCAGACGCTCTCGCAAGGCCTCACGGCACGCAGCGTACGCTCCGTCAACGAATTGCTGACCAACACCCGCAGCCGCCAGGCCAGCCTGCGCGAGGAGCGCAGCCGCGCCCGCGACGCGCTCAAGGGCCTGATCAACCGCATGCTGCAGGAACTCGGCGAGCTGGGCCAGCACACCGACCGCTTCAGTGACAGCGTCGGACGTTATGCCGAAGTCATCGAGCAGGCCGACACGCTCGAAGGCCTGGCCGGCGTGGTGCGTGAGATGGTGGAGGAAAGCCGCAGCGTGCAATCGCTGGTGCAGCAGACGCAGGGGCGTCTGCGGGACGAGCACGATCGCGCCAGTCAGCTCGCGGAGCGGGTGGAGGCGCTGGAAGGTGAATTGCGCCGCCTGTCCAATGAGGTCCAGACGGACCAGCTCACCCAGGTGGCGAACCGTCGTGGCTTGATCGCCGCGTTCGAGACCGAGAAGGCCAAGCTGGAACGGGAACCGCGTCCCTTGGCACTGGCGCTGCTGGACATCGACAATTTCAAGAAGCTCAACGACAGCCTCGGGCACGCGGCCGGCGATGAAGCCTTGAAGTCGCTGGCCGCGCGGGTCTCGGGCCTGCTGCGCCCGGGCGACAAGGTGGGCCGGTGGGGCGGCGAGGAGTTTGTCCTGATCCTGCCGGAGGCCCCCTTGGAGGAAGCACAGGCCGTGCTGCTGCGCCTGCAGCGGTCGCTGTCGGCCAGCCTCTTCATGCACGAGGGCCGCGACGTCTTTGTCACGTTCTCGGCGGGGGTCACCCTGTACCGACAGGGCGAGACCATGGAACACGCGCTGGACCGGGCGGACGAAGCGCTGTATGAGGCCAAGCGCACCGGGAAGAACCGCGCCTGCGTGGCCTGACCTCGTCAGGGCGTCAGGCGTTTGCTGGCGCCATGCCGGGCCCGCATAGCAGCTAGCAGCCAACCGTCATTGGTGGTCGGGAGTTCCGATTCCAGAATCGGCGCGCCGATCCCACTACAACGGTTCACATGCATAGCACCCTCCTGGCGTTGGTCACCGCCACCCTTTCCCTGACCGCCTCCCTCGCCCACGCAGACAACTATCCCAGCGCGCCGATCAAGATCTATGTCGGCTACTCTGCTGGCGGCGCCGTGGATGTGGTTGCACGGGCCATTGGCCAGCGCCTGCAGGTGGAGCTCAAGCAGCCGGTCATCGTCGAGAACAAGGCTGGCGGCGGCAGCAACATTGCCGCCAAGGCGGTCATCACGGCGCCTGCGGACGGCTACAGCCTGCTCATGGCGGCCAATGCCGTCGCGGCCAACATGGCGCTCTACCAGCCCGCGCCCTTCGACGTCGAGAAGGACCTGGCACCCGTGGCCCTCATCGGCTGCGTGCCCGTCGTCATCGCGGTGAACCCCGAATCGCCCTACCAGACGCTCGCCCGCCTGATCCAGGATGCGAAGGCCAAGCCGGACACCATCGGCTACGCAACGCCCGGCAACGGTTCCACGCCGCATCTGGCCGTGGAACTGTTTGCCAGCGCCGCCAAGATCGACCTGATGCACGTGCCCTACAAGGGCGGCGCCCAGGCGCTCACCGACGTGATGGGCGGCCAGGTGCCGGTCGTGGCACTCAACGCGCTGGAAGTGCTGCCACACATCCGCAGTGGCAAGCTGCGCCCGCTGGCGGTGCTCAGCGCCAAGCGCTCGAACCTGCTGCCGGAAGTACCCACCATTGCGGAGTCCGGCTTCCCGGGCTTTGAGGCCTCGGTCTGGTATGGCCTGATGGCACCCGCGAGCACCCCCAAGCCGGTGCTAGCCACGCTGACTGCCGCCGCGCTCAAGGCGGGCGCGTCGCCGGAAGTCAAGGAGCGCCTGGCGGCCGCCGGCGGCGAAGCCACCCCGGCCGACGCCGCCAGCTTCGCCAGGCACCTGCACGCCGAGCGCGAGCGCTATACCCGCCTGATCCGGGCCAACAAGATCGTTGTTGAATGACCCCTGCGGGCCGCGCCCTTGACGCGGCCTTTGGTGAACGCTCGGCGAGGCCCTGCCACTCAAGGGCATTGTTGCCCGCCGGAGTGAAGCTTGATCCCACGCCCGTCCTTCCTGGATCGCCCTGGACCGCCCTTGGAGGCGGCCTCGCCCGACGACCGGCCGGTCCGGTGCCGCTCCGAGGCGCCACCGGAATTCGACACGCTTGTGCCAGGGCGGGTGATGACGCTCACGCAGGTCGGGCGCTGCATGCAGGCCCTTGGTCGGCTGGAACAGCAGGAGGGGCCGCAGTCCGAGCTGCGTGAACACCTGGCGCAAAGCATCGCGCTCGCTCCGCACCTGATGTCGGAGATGAAGCCGGCGCAATCGGCCGACATCGATGCGATCCAACAGAGCTTGCGTGAAGGCGTGCTGCACCGGCTGCCCGACGCGCCGGCCCGTGCCGCCGGCATCCAGCTGGCGCTGGACGCCGTGTGCCACCGGCTCGGCGCCACCGCCGCGCCGCTGCGCGGTGAATTGGCAGTTCCCCAGGTCATTGCCAAGCCGCTGCCGGTGGAGAGCGCCGTCACCATCGGCCATGCGCTCACCCTTCCCCTGCGTCTCGAACTGCAGGGGTGGGAACCGGGCCTTGTCCTCGCGTCCAGTGATCCTGACGGCCTGCGCCCCATTGGCCCGATGAAACGCCCGATGCTCCGATTCGTGAGCGACGAGGCAGGCATCACCATCGAGTTGCCCCCGGTGAGTGGCGCAACCCGGAGCGAACAGATGGCTTGCGACTGCTTGCTGGCGATGTGTCGCCGCGCCCTGGGCAAGGCCAGGACGTTCAAGGAAGCGCTCAGGCTTCACAATGACTGCGTGCCCGCCGGGTTTCGGCTGACGTCCCTGGTCAACCCACGGGCACGGCTGCAACAGCTCACGCCCGTGGACGCGCAGCCTGCGGCGCCGGTCCGCAGCGTCTGGCTGGACCCGGCCCTGCTGGCCCAACACGACAATGCGCTGGATGACCTCATGAGCGCGGACCCACGCAGCGCCGCGCTTCTCTCCCATGCGCGATCGACAGCCGCGGCGCTGGAGTCGGCTCGGCGTCCTTGCAGTTCCCTGCCTCCGCCCTATCGTGTGGATGTGGTCCGAGGCTGCCTCGTCCAGGTGCTGATGGAACTGTCCTGCCAGGCTCAGCAGTCGCCTGACACGGCCGCCGCCCACCCGCCCCACTGGTGGTTCGACATCACCGCGGACCAGTTGCTGGAGCGGTTGCCGGCCAAGGAGGCGGCGGCCGTGCGGCGGTGCAGGGAAATGCTCGGACGGCGCGTCCCCGCTCCGCCACACGCGGCGCCGTCCGGCGCTGCGCCGCAGCACAACCCGCTGGAGTGGTACATCACCATGCACACGGCCATGCCGCTCGCCTGCCTGCGTGTTCGCGACCCTGGCATTGCAGAGGCCCCGACGCCCTGGGCACCGCCGCCACGGTCGGCCCAGCGTCCCAACGATGCATCCCGGCGGGTCGTCATCATGGACGACAGTGATGACGCAGCCACCGGCTCGGAGGAGCTTGAGTCCGGCATCGAGCGCCGTGCCACGGTCATGGAGGCTCTGGACGCGGCTCCAGCGTCCGGCAGACGCCTGCCCGGCCAGTGGGCGCCGGCCCGCTTCGACGCCTTGCCCGCCCTGAACGTGCAGCCTCCTTGGCTCAGTGGCGCGGGTCAAGGCGACCGGTCGCCCGGTGATGCCGTCATTCCTTCCACGACGCCTCCCCCGGATGCGCCCGGCCCGGACGCCGGGCTGTCGCTGACCACGCCAGAGACAGCGCTCGCGCCTGCGGCGGACGCAGCCACAACGGCGATCGACTACGACCGGCTGATCACGCGCGTCGTGAAGACCATCCGCAGGCCCGGATGCTGGTCCAGCTTCGCCGGGGAACTGCCGCCGCGCTTGCTGGTGGACTGCCCAGGCTGGCCGCAAGGCCGGGCGCTGGAGACGCTGAACCTGTCCAACGGCTTCCTGCTGTCCAGCGTCGGCACCACCGCGCCGGGCCGCACGCCGGTGGTGGTGGCCCTGAACCTCGATGTCAGCCACTACATGCCCATGGTGGACGGCGTGCTGCTGGACGTACCGTCCGATGGCGACTGCTTCTATCTGTCCGTCCTGGCCGCCATGGGGGCGGCCGACCGGGACCGCCTGTTCGAGGCCATGCTGCTGGACCCGGCGGATGCCCTGTTGCCGAGTAACGCGGTGAGGGCCTTGCGGCAGCATTTTGCGGCGTTCCTCGACGTCCGGCGCGACGCTTACCGGGACGCCATCCTGGCACTGCATGCGCAGATCGAGCCGCAGCCGTCCTGACCGGCGGCGCGCCAGGGGGCATCCGGACGTGCCCGCGGGGCTGCCCAGCGTTCACGCCAGCGACGTTCAGCGCATGAGCGTGGTCCCGACCGGGGCGAACGCGCCCTGGTCCGGATTGAAATCCCACCGCTCCACCTGCCATTGCGCGGCCAGGTGGATCAGGTTCACCGAATTGGGCACCCCGCCGCGGATCCGCGTGCTGAGCGCCGTACCGGCCTGCACCGCCCACATCGGCCGCGCCAGTGAGGGCCAGCGCTCACGCAGCGGCACGATGAACGGCAAATGGATGTGCCCCCCCACCACCAGATCCGCGCCTGCCTCAGCCCAGGTCTGCACGGCCCGTGCGTGACCGCGCAGCAGGTTGGTCAGGTCGCTGTCGCGCGTGACGGCCACGGGCTGGTGCACGGCGATGACCCGGCACGCCACGTCCCGGGCCGCACGCAGTTGCTCTGCCACCTGCTCGATCTGGGCCGGCGACACCTCGCCGTTCTTGTGACGCCACCACCTGGTGGTGTTGAGCGCCACCACCAGCACCTCGCCGTTGTTGAATTCACCTTCGAGCGCCGTCTGGAAATGGCGCTGGAAGCGACGGTAGGGATGCAGGCAGCGGCTCCAGAGATCGAACAGCGGAATGTCGTGATTGCCGGGAACGGCCAGCAGCGAGCGCGGCGCCAGACGCTCGATGAAGGCCCGGGCCGCACGGAACTCCGGCACGCGCGCCCGCTGGGTGATGTCGCCCGTGAGCAGCAGCAGGTCGGGCGACCGGTCGCGCCACAGGCGCTCAAGGGCGTCCACCACCGCGGGGCGCTCAGTACCAAAGTGGGGATCACTCACCTGCATCAGCAGGGTCATGGGGCCGGCCCCTCGGACACTGCGGTCTTCGCCAGCGCATCGGTGCCTGGCAGGCGCCCCGGTGATGGCGGCGCGACATGAGGGCCAGAGGCACCAGACCCTTGGGCCTCCTCCGCGCGCGTGGCCGCCTGGGCGGCGCGTTCAGGGGCCAGCCCCGGCGGCCTGACCAGCATCAGCGGCTCGGGCGCCACCTCGAACGTGAGGGGCAACGGCATCCAGACGATTTCACCATCGGTGGCCACCTTGACACGGCGGCCGCTGAAGCGCCGCGCGCCGACCGTCATGCGACGGAACGAGAAATCGACCAGCGCCTGCGCTTCGCCCAGACGCCCGAACGCCCCTTGCAGCAGCAAGCCCAGGAGCGCCAGCCGACTGACTGAACGGATCGCCACGCCGGCCAGGCGTCCCTGGTCGATGGCACGGGATTCCGGCAGGCCCACCTGCTCCATCTGCAGGGCGTTGTTACCGACAAAGAGCGTCGGCGTGCGCAATTCGCGGGGCGCGCCGGGGGCATCCGGCGCGTCAAAGCTCAGCCGCAAGGAACGATGGCCCTTGAGCAGCGTGACGATGCCCGCGCCCAGGGCCACGAGCCGGCTGCGACCGAACTGCTGCTTCCACGCTTCGCGGTCTTCCAGCAACTGCGGGTATAGGCCCACGCTGGCATTGACCAGGAAAGCCCGACCATTGACCAGGCCGACCTGTACCGGCTGCGGCGACTCTTCCAGCAGCGTACGCATGGCCTCGCGGATGTCGGCCGAGATGCCATGGGTACGACTGAAGTAATTGAAGGTGCCGCGAGGCAGCACGCCGTACGGGCAGCCGCTACCCAGCGTGGCCTGTGCGACGGCGCTGAGGGTGCCGTCGCCACCCGCGGCCACGACGATGCCCTTGGCGGCCTGGGCGCGTTGCACCGCTTCCCGGGCAATCTCCATGAGACGCTCGGGCGCGTCCACCGTCAGCAATTCGGCATGCCGGCCGTGCGCGGCACAAGTGGATTCGATCTCCCGCCTGACCTCGTCGCGGTCACCGCGACCCGAGGCCAGGTTGAAGACCACAAAAAGAGGAGGTCCAGCCATGGGCATCAGCGGCCGTCTCAGCCCGCGTTCATGCGGACATCGGCGGACTCGCCCAGTTTCTTGGGCGGCTCGCCGGTCACCACACTCTTGGCCATGGCGTACAGCTGTGTGAGCTTGCTGGACTTCACGTCCCAGTAGCTGGCGTGCGTGATCTTCACCTGCACGAGGGCGACATCAGGATCGTCGACGCCCTTCGGAAACCACGCCTCGGCCGCCTTGTTCCACAGCTGCTCACGCTTGGCACGGTCTTCCACCAGCGTCGCACGGCCGGAGACGGACACGTACGAGTCGGCATCCGTGTTGGCATAACTCACGTTCACGACCGGGTCGGCCTGCACGTCGGCCAGCGGGTCGCCCGAGCGGGACATGAAAAACCACAGCGTGTCGTCTTCGTCCACCGAGCGGTTCTGCGTGGTCATCGGCCGCGAGTGCAGATGGCCGTTGACATGGCGGGTGGTGAACATCGCGAATCGCGTGTCCTTGATCAGGTTCCACAGCTTGTGGCGGCGATCGGCCTCATCGGCCGGCGTGGTGGTGCTTGCATCGGACATAGTGCGAACTCCGTAATGGCTTGCTGCCTCTCGGCAAGCGACGTGCCACTGGTAGCGTGACCATCGCGGGGGCGTACCTCGCGGAACTCTGCACGCGCGGGCGGTCCTTGTGCAGCGCAGATCTGAACCGCCAAGCCGACGGTTTCTTAAGATTCGGGGCACATGAAACCAACAGGACGGACGTTCCTGCACCCGCGTTCCTGAACGGTTTCCCGAGCAGGCGTTTACCGCGCCGCTGGCCCGCCATGGCCTTGTCCATGGCCCTCCCTGACATCACTTCTGGACGACCATGCAGTTCAACGCCCAGGTGCTTCTTCCTTTGTCACCGCAGCACGCGCCGGCGCGCCGGGACGCGGGTGCATTGCGCCGACAGATGCGCAGGCTCGCGTGCGCTGCCGCCTTGATGGCCTCCATGCTGTGGGCCTGCGGCGCGCAGGCCGCGGGCGGCCATCATGCGGTGGACGATGCCGCCCTGCTCGAACCTGGCCAATGCCAGGTCGAGCTCTGGCAAGAGCGCAGTGACCACGACCATACGCTGCTCAACCACGCGGGGCCGGCCTGCCGCTGGGGCGCGCTGGAATGGGGCTTGAACCTTGATGAATGGCGCTGGTCGGACCACGGCCGCCAGCGCTTCGCTGGTCCACAGGTCAAATGGGCCACACCGATCACGAAGCAGCTCAGCGCTGGCGTGGCGGTCGGCTCGACCTGGGCGACGCAGGATCTTCATGGCCATCACTACACCGGCACGACCTTGATCGTGCCCGTCACCTGGCAGGCGACTGAAGCCATCGCCCTACACGCCAATGTGGGCTGGGACCAGCATCCGCACTACGGCAGTTCGCCGCGGCGCGCTCTGGCGGCCGAGTGGTCGCCGGGCCCCGACTGGTCCCTGGTGGCCGAACGCTTCGATGACCACGGTGAACGCCACTGGCGTGCGGGAGCGCGCTACCTGCTGAGCGACCAGCTCTCGCTGGACGTCAGCCGCGCCGCGTTCCTCGGGCCCGCCACGCATCCGTGGTGGGCCTTTGGACTGAACTGGACCTTCAGTCCAGGCGCACGTTGAGGCGCAGCCAGGTGACGGTGCCCTGCGGACGGTTGCGCACCGCAAACTCCTGCATGGTCTTCAGGTCAATGCCCCAGTTGCCGCTCTCGGCCACGTAGGCGATGACCGGGCCGGCGGACAGGGCCTGCACCTTGTTGTCGCCTGCGGTGCCGCCCGTGTCAGCGGTGAATTGCTTGAGCACATAGCCTTGCAGCCCCAGCTGCCATTGGTCGTTCAAGCGGTACATGCCGGTCCAGTCCGCATGCAGGTACTGGCCGGACTTCACGCCCGTATCGTCATTGCGGGTGTTGAACGAATAGGTGGCGCGCATGCCGATGGAGAAGCCGTTTTCCCAGGCGCGCGTGGCCACCAGCAACGGCTTGAACGTCCAGTACTTGCCCGCGCCGGTATTGACGACGCGGTTCTTGTCGTAGTCGCCCAGCGGCGGGTTCATGGCCACGCCCGCCACGATGCGGGATTCGTCCTGTTGCCAGTCGATATAGGCAGCCACTTCAGGATCGGCCAGCCCCGTGTGGCTGCCCGAGCGCTGAGCGCTGGCAGTGGCCAGCGTGCTCTTCACGGCGGCCACGACCTGGTCCGGCGTGCCGGCGGGCAGCGCCGTGGACAGCGAGACGTGGGTGGTCTGATGCACCATGGGCAACGCTGCCGAGAAACCGAGGTGACCGTCAAACAGCACCTGCTCGCTGACGAAAGTGATGCGCGGCACCAGCACGTCGGCGCGCACGCTGCCCTGCACCGTCAGCGGCAGCGTGCCGAGGCCCGGCACCGTGGCCGTGCTGGTGGGCGTATTGCCGTGGGCATCGCGCAGCTTGGTCGCTTCATAGTGCTGTGCCCAGAGCTGGCCGTACCAGCCGGGGAACTGCGGCGTGGCCAGCTCATAGGAAGGGGCGCCGAGCAGGCCGCGCACCTGGCTGTTCTCGGTAGCCCAGGTGGCGCCGGCGATCAGGCACAGCACGGCAGCCGCAGCAGCGCGGCGATGAAGCGAAGTCATAGAACCCTCGAAAAGTTGTTGTCTCGATATATTTGGAGAGGTCGTGGGCACCGCTGATGGTGATTCCCTGGACCCTCTGCGCGCGCGCCAGTGTCGATGGCATGGGGCTTTCGCGACGATGCGCATCATGCCGATGCGCGGCGGTTTGCCGCGTGCCAAACCTCACGAGCCATATCGATTAGAGACACGCCCCCACAGCCCGGGGCTGTCCTCGTGCCTGCCATTCCGCTGTAATGCGCGGCGCCGGAATGCCGATGCCATCGGGTGTTTCGGCGATTGAAGACACCGACAAGAACACGACATGACCCCAATCACGAGGAGCAACCCCATGAACCGTCGTCCCATCCGCGCCATCGCCCTGGCCATCGGCCTGAGCGCCTTGACTTCGCTGACCTTCGCCGAGGTTGATGTCGAGGGCTACAAGTTCCAGGACACCGAGACGGTTCACGGGCAGAACCTTTTGCTCAATGGCGCAGCGACGTCCAGCATCCTGTCCACCCGTTCCACCGCCGTGGGTTTTTATCTGCCGAAGAAGCAGACGACGATGGAAGCTGCAGTCGCCGAGAAGGGCGTGAAGCGCATCCAGTTCTACATGCTGCGTGACGTCTCCGCGCGTGACCTGTCCAACGCGATGCTCGACCGTATCCGCCAGAACGCCCAGGAAGAGTTTGCGAAGAACATCATGCAAACGTCCCAGCTGGGAATGGTCTTTGGCACCCGCTCCAAGCTGCTCAAGGGCGAGCTGGTGACCATCGACTACAACCCCGCCAAGCAAAGCACCGAGTTCGCTGTCAACGGCCAGAAGATGGGCGACACCATCGAAGGGGAAAGCTTCTTCCCGATGATGATGAAGGTGTGGATCGGCCCCAAGGTGCGCGGCAGCACGCGTGACGGCCTGCTGGGCATTGCGAAGTAAGCCGCTGGTGGCGGCCGTACGCGTCAGGCTCCCAAAGCGCTTGGGCGGATGCGCTCGCGTGAATGATGCGGAGGATGTGGTCTATTGCATCTCGCTATGACACACATATACGAAAGTCATTTGCAGTCTGGACCCGGACCGCTTCTCTCGCGACAGCGGCGATGCTCGTTCGCTGCGCTGTGCGAGGCCCCTCTCCTCTGAGAGGCACGCGTGCAGCAATGCCCCGGGCTGCCACCAATGATTGCAGCCGCGCGCAGAACCGGCGCTGCCGTTGAATCGACTGAGTGGGTCAACCCACATTGCATGTCGATGTGTCAACGTCCAGGGACTTGCCGCGGGCAATGCGAGCAGTAGCATTTGCAGCCCTAGCAATGACAAGAGCCTCTCGCGCTCGCGGGAGGCTCAAGACCAGGGAGACTGCCATGCCTGCTCGTACTTCCCTTCGTACGCCCGCGCGACCAGTCAGACGGGGCCTTGCCCTGTTGGGAGCGCCGCTGCTGATGGCCGCCATGCCGGCCGCCATGGGTGAATCACCGCCTGGGGCCACCGGCGCCGCCTCGTCAGCGTCGGCCCCTCCCACCAGCTATTCACCGGTGGTCATCACGGAGCCCTTCGACAGCATCGTCAAACGCATGAGCGCGGCCAAGCCCGGCCTGGCCAGGAAGCAGTCCGAACTGCTGAACCTGCGCTATGACCTCTCCAACAGGCCCGCCGCCGGCACCACCATGACGCGCGGCAAGCCCGTCCAGGACGGTGTGCGCGTCCGTTTGCCCCGGGGCCTGAGCTGGGATCAGCTTGCCGCGATGAGTCCGGAAGAGATCCGCAGCAAGGACCTTTTCCCTCAGGGCTTCCTGCCACTGCCCCACCCGAACCATCCTGAGGGTGGGATGCTGTTTCCGCACTTCGCCATCGACGAGATCAAGCGGCAGGAGATAGATCGCGATCTCACCCGCTTCGATCTGGATTTCGACCTGCCCGACCATTTCCTGCCCGAATTTCCGGCGCCCATCTTCCTGACGACAAGGCCTGACCTCGGCGATGTGTCCAAGGGAGAACTGGTCACCATCAGCAATTACTTCCGTCTGTTCAATGGGGTGCTCAACCCCAAGCAGCTCGAAGGCCTTCGCCTGCTGGTGACTCCTTTTCCCCAGCAGCAGTTCAACCAGACCGATGACCGGCGCAGCCTCAGGCCCAGCCGTGGCGTCGCCTGCCTGGATTGCCACGCCAACGGCCACTCCAATGCGGCCACTCACCTGGTGGGAGACATCCGGCCACAGGAGTTCCGTCACCGGCTCGACACGCCGACGCTGCGCGGCGTGAACATCCAGCGGCTGTTCGGGTCCCAACGTGCACTCAAGACCGTGGAGGATTTCACCGAGTTCGAGCAACGGGCCGCCTACTTCGACGGCGACCCGGTGATTGCGACGAAGAAGGGAGTCAATGTGCTGGAGCGCGGCAGCCAGGTGCACTTCATGGGCGAGTTCCAGGCGCTGCTGGACTTCCCTCCCGCGCCGAAGTTGGGCATTGACGGCAAGCTTGATCCCAAGAAAGCCACGCCGGCTGAACTTCGTGGCCAGCAGCTGTTCTTCGGCAAGGCGACCTGCGCCAGTTGCCATGCGCCGCCCTACTACACCGATAACCTGATGCACAACCTGCGCACAGAGCGCTTTTTCAAGCCGCGCATGATCAACGGCCGGATGGCCAATATGGATGGCCCCATCAAGACCTTCCCGCTGCGAGGCATCAAGGATTCACCGCCCTACCTGCATGATGGCCGCCTGCTGACGCTGGACGACACGGTGGAGTTCTTCAACGTGGTGCTGGAGACCCAGCTCACCGAGCAGGAGAAGAAGGACCTGGTGACCTTCCTCAAGCAGCTGTAGCGCCTTAGCGTTGCACCCACAGCGTCATGGCGTGCAGCAACAGGCCAATGGCACCGCCCACCAGGGTGCCGTTGAGCCGGATGAACTGCAGGTCTCGTCCGACACTGAGCTCGATCTGCCGGACGAGGCTGCGGTCATCCCAGGACTTCACGGTGGACGCAATGTGCTCCGTCACGCCGTTGCGCATGCGCGCCACCAGCGAACTGGCGCCGGACAGCACATGGGCGTTAATGGCCCGCATCAGCGCTTCGTCGTGGCCGAGCCTTGCCGAGATGGCAGCGAGTGACTGGCTCAGGTGGCGCATGAGCGCGGAATCGTCTCGGCGAATGTCGGCCTCGATGCTGGCCCGCACCTCCAGCCACAGTCCGTCCAGGTAACTGCGCACGTCGTGGCTCTGCACCACGCGGTCTTTCAGTGCATTGATGTCGCGGGCGAAGACCTCATCGTCCCGCAGGCGTGCGATGAACTGGTGGATCCAGGCGTCGAACTCGCGGCGCACCGTGTGGTCCGGATGGGCCAGCGCTTCCTGCACCTCCTCCACCAATTGCAGGGCAAGCTTGTCCGAGAGGCTGTCGGCCATCTTGTCGACGCTCGCCAGCGCATCCACGACCGACGTCACCTTGGGCCACTGCGCGCGGGCAAACTTCACCAGCCGCGCGGCCACCAGCGTGCGCACCTCTGGCGTGGCCAGGTAGTCCCGCAGCTTCTCCAGCGCACCATCGAGCACCTGCTGGTGGCGCCCGGCGTCGGTGAGCACGTCCAGCACGCTGGCCGCGGTGGCGGTGGCATTCCAGGCGAGCGCCCGCCGCATGAAGAACTCTCCCATCGCCCGGCGGACGGCGTCCTCGTTGAGCAGTGAGAGCGCCTCAAGGGCCATGGCACGGGCGGACGCAGTGACCTGCGCCTGATGCTCCGGCGAGGCCAGCCACTCGCCCAGGCGGCGCGCCGGATTGAAGATCTCCAGCTTGGCGAGCAGCACGTCAGGGTGCAGGAAGTTGTCGCGCACAAAGGCCGCGAGGCTGTCGGCGATGCGGTGCTTGCCCTGCGGAATCAGGGCCGTATGGGGAATGGGCAGCCCAAGCGGGTGGCGAAACAGCGCCACGACCGCGAACCAGTCCGCCAGGCCGCCGACCGTGGCCGCTTCACAGAACGCCTTGAACCAGCCCCAGCCGCCCTGCCCGCCCATGGCCACACTCAGCGCCAGTCCGGCCAGGGCCAGCAGCAGCACCGCCATGGCGGCCAGTTGCATGCGGCGAAGATCGTGTTGGCGGCTGTCCGCGTCGGTCATGGGCCTCAGGGTTGGGGGCTGAACGGGGGAATGCCCATCCTAACGCCCTTGACGCCCCAAAACCCCTGAAGCGCTCGAAGCTCCCGCGGGCGTCCCAATCCGCTCCGATCCGCCTGCATCCACGCCAAACGGCGTCAGAAGCCAAAGGCGAGCCGCAAGCCGCCCCAGTGGCGGCCATTCACGGTGATGGGCGCCGACGCCTCCTTGAGCAGCACGAACTGGCCCGCACCCATGTCGCGCCGGTACGTCTGCAAAAGGAAGGGCCGCTGGTTGCGGGCGGACGCGAGCCCGGTGCGGTCGTTGAAGATGCGGCGGTAGCGGCTGTTGGCGGTGTTCCAGGCCGTTTCCCCGGGCCGCTGCCGCTGGCAGTAGCGCTGATTGTGCGTGGCGACATAGCCGTTGCGATCCACCGCAATGCAAAAGACCACCTTATCGGTGAAGCTGAGCATGCGCTCCTGCACCTGCGGGAACAGCCGGTCGGCCAGGTCGGTGAAGCGGGTCAGGAATTGCTGCGGGTCGGTGCCGGCGATTGGCTGGTAGTTCTCGTCGAAGAGAGCGGCGGTATCCACGCGCCGTTCGGCCAGCGCCTGCGCCAGCAGACCGGAGATCTCGGCGGCAGCTTGCTGCGCCGCTTCGATGTAGGGGGAATCCTCCACGGCCACGCCGCTGGAGGCAATCTGCTCGATCATCTGCTCCGACAGGCGCAGGAAGCGATCGCTGCAGGCGAAGGCGGATTCGAGCTTGTGCATGGCCTGCTGGATCTCCTGCCCCAGCTCGCCCGAGCGCTCGGCCAGTTGCTGCGTGGTCTGCTGGCTCTGCTGCGCTGACCTGGAGATGAGATCCACATCAGTCTCCACATCAGCGAAGGCGCGGTGGATGGTGCTCTTGCTGGCGCCGCCGTCCTGGCCGCCGTCGGCCCGCAGTTCGCGGCTGAAGGCTTCGATGCGGCTGTCCAGCATGCCGACCGTCCCCATGATCGCCTTGGACGATGCCTCCACCTGGCCGGCCAGGTCTTTCACGGCATCGGCCACCACCCCAAAACCGCGCCCGGCCTCTCCGGCCCGCTTGGCCTCCACGGAGGCATTGAAGGCCACGAGCCGGGTTTGCAGGGCGATTCGGGTGATGTCAGACGCCGCGTCAGACACCTGCCGCAAGGTGGCGACGATGCCACCAACCTCCTCGCCGACGCCGGCCAGCGCGGTGCGCGCGCGGCCCACGGCTTCGCGGGTCTGGGAGGTGGACTGGTTGATGGCATCCTGGGCGTGCCGGACCTCGTCCAGCTCGCTGCCCAGGGCCTGCATGGCCTGCGCTTGAGACAACACCACCTTCTGGGTGTCTTCGAGCAAACCACGCACTTCGGCCGCATCGCGGCCCAGTTTGGAGACGCCGCCGGACAGCTCACGGACGACGCGCGTGGTGTGTTGATGGTTGTCGGCGCCTGCGACCGTACTGGATACGGTCAAGGCCGCGTCAGGCGTGGCCCCGAGCTTCGGGGCGCGCCGGCGCCAGGTCTCCCACATTGATGCCGCTCCTTATGGCTCCCGGGCTTCCCACAGCGGGCAGCCTTCGCAGGAGCTGGTGGGCCTGTGTGCTGGCAAACCTCGCAAGCTCCAGGCCGGTGGCAGCGCTGTTGACCAGCGCTGCCAGGCGGGTTCGTTTTACCAGTCGCGCAGCTTGACGCGCAAGCGGGCAATCGCCTGACTGTGGAGCTGACAGACGCGAGATTCGGTCACCTTCAACACCGCAGCGATTTCCTTGAGGTTCATGTCGTGCTCGTAATACATCGACATGACGTAGCCCTCGCGTTCGGGCAGGTTCTTGATCGCTTCCACCAGCGCCGACCGCATGCGGTGGTCGCGCAGCATGCTCATGGGATCGGCCGACTCGTCGCCGACATGGCGGTCCAGGTAGTCGTCGTCCCCGTCATCGCCGGAGATGTCTTCCAGGTAGACCAGCTGGGTGCCGCGCACCTTGGAGAGCATCTCCTGGTATTCGGTCAGGCTGATGCCCATTTCATCGGCAATCTCGGATTCCTGCGGTGCGCGGCCGAGCTTTTGCTCAAGCTTGTGCACGGCCGATTCGATGGATCGCTGCTGGCGGCGGTTGCCGCGGCTCATCCAGTCGGAGCCGCGCAGCTCGTCCAGCATGGCACCGCGGATGCGCTGGGTGGCGAAGGTCTCGAACTGCACGCCCTGTGCGGTGTCGAAGCGCGACAGCGCATCGGTCAGCCCGATCAGGCCGACCTGGATCAGGTCGTCCAGCTCCACGTTGGCCGGCAGCTTGGCGATCATCTGATGCGCCAGGCGCCGCACGAGCGGGCTGTACTGGCGGATCAGCGTGTTGTTGTCGAGTTGGCCCTTGGCGGTATACATGCTTGTCTCCGTGACCAGGACTCAATGCGGCGTGACCTGCGCACGGCCGGCGCTGGGCTGCCACATCTGGCGGGGCCGCAACGGCATGGCGTGGGCGGCGCTGTCGAGCGCGGCTCCCGGCACCGAAGCCAGCAGCAGTTCACGCGCCATGTGGCGCAATTCGGGCGTCAGCGGCGCGGTGGCCGGCTGCCGGGGGTCCAGGCAGCTCCACTCACGCAGCACGGTGCCCAGGAAACCGTCGCCGCAGCTGGACAGCTGCTGGGCGATGCGTTCGGCCAGGCGCAGCTGCGGCGAGCAGGCCAGCAGCAGGCTGTAGACCATCAGGCCGGCGCGCTGGGTCAGCCACTTCATGCCGGCATAGGCATGGGTGACGCTTTGCACGTCGGTGTCGGCCAGCAGCACCGGGCGCACTTCGCGGGAGACCAGCACCCGCGAGAGTTCGGCGGCGCTGGCATGCAGCAGCACCACGTCAGCAAAGGGCGCGGCGTCGGTCACGGCTTCCAGGAACTGGGCGGCCGAGCCATGGGCATTGATGTAGCGCAGCGGCAGGCCGCGCGCGGCGAGGAAAGACACCTTCGAGGACAGCGGCTCCACGCAGGAAGCCAGATCCACCGCGGCCAGTTCCGAGGGGGCGCTCGCCTGCTCGCCGGCATCGACCACCAAGGTGTGCAGGCCCAGTTCGCCGAAGGCGGCGCACAGGCCTTCGAGCAGCGCGCCGCTGCCCACCACATGCGGGTTGCTCACCACCGGCACCACGCGGACGCGGGCGGTGGCGAACAGTCGGCGCAGGCCATCGGCCTGGTCCTTGGGCGCATTGCTGTGGCTCATCGGGTCGCGCATGGGCTGCTCTGTGTTGTGCTAGTTCCGTGATCGGAAGTGTCGCTGTGAGTGCCGGGTCCCCAGACTGGATTGAACGGGGAAATCACCCGGCTTTTCAAGTCGTTCCCCCAAGCGGATGGAGGACGTTCCCGAGGTGCGCCGAGGGCGGTGTCCCACCCGTCGGCGACAGGCGCCGAAGGCCGTTCAGTTCAGGCCCATCGACGACGCCATCCCGGCCGCCGCTCCAGGCACGGAGCTGGCGGCAAAGATCAGGTTCACGTCCGAGGCATCCACGCGCCAGGCGGACTGGGCATGGCTGCGAAGCGCCCGCTGAACCAGGGCTTGCGACGACAGGCGATGCCAATCTTCCGGCACGCGCTGGCCGTTGGCCACACCGAGGACGCGCAGCTTGTGACGGATCACCGTATCCAGCGCCGGGGCCAGCTTCACCGCCTCGTCGATCTTGGACAGGATCACGCCCTGGGCTTCGCTGCCGCGCCAGGCCTGGACCACGTCTTCGATGGTCTCGCCTTGCTGCGCGGCGTTGACCACCAGGATGCGCTTGATGCTCTTGTGAGCCAGCATGTCCAGCAGTTCGGCGGTGCGGCTGTCACGCTGGGCGGTCCCAGCGGTGTCGATCAGCACCATCTTCTTGCCGGCCAGCAGTTCCAGCAGGTCCTCCAGGGAGGCGCGGTCATGGGCGGTGTGCACCGGCACGCCCAGGATGCGGCCGTAGGCCCGCAGCTGTTCATGGGCGCCAATCCGGTAGGCATCCAGGGTGATCAGGCCGAGCTGGCTGGCGCCGTACTTGGTGGCGAAGGCAGCGGCGATCTTGGCCGTGGTCGTGGTCTTGCCCACGCCGGTCGAGCCGATCAGGGCGAACACGCCGCCCTGGTCTTCCAGGGGAGGCATCTGCTCGGCGGTGGCGACATTGCGGGACAGCACATTGGCGGCCCACGCGGTGCCTTCGGCTTCCTCGGTCACCTGGGCCGGCAGGCCCTCGACCAGCTTGCGCGACAGGGCCGGGGAAAAACCGGCATCCAGCAGCTTCTGGGTCAGGCGGGCCTGGGTCGGCTGGCGCTGCATCTTTTCCATGAAGGCCAGGGCGCCAAAGCGCTCCTCGATCAGGCCCTTCATGGCGCGCAGCTCGCTCATCATCTCCTGCTCGCGGCGGACCGGCATGTCGGAGCCGGCCATGCCGAAGCCGCCCAGGTCCGACTGCATGGCGGCATGGTTCACGCGGATTTCGTCGCGCAGCACGGGCGGCACGATGCGGGGGGCCGGCGCGGGCATCGGCTCGGGTTCGTAGGCCGGGGCCTGCTCGGCACGGCGGGCGCCCAGCGTCTGCATGGCGCTGCGGGCGCGCTGGTCACGGGCGGCCATCATCGAGGCCACCGATTCCTGCATCTCGTCTTGCGAGACGGCGTCCATCATCGGGTCGGGATGGCCGTTCATCTCGGCGGCACGGCGCTTGAGCATGCGCTCGCGCACATAGTCCTGGAAGGACAGCGTGCTCATCGCCATGGCGTTCACATCGTCACCAACGGAGGGCGACTGGCTGTGCGAGAAGCCCGGCTCCTGGCGCGAGGGGGACAGGCGCTGCTTGATGGCCTGACGCGGCTGCGGCTCGGCGGCGCGCGGGGCAGGCTGCGGCGCGCTGCGCGGCGCAGCGACGCGAGGGGCGGAAGCCGCCACGCGCTCGATCTGCGACATGCCTTCCGGGGCCATGGCCAGCACTTCCACGCCTTGAGGGCACGGCTTGTTGGACAGCACCACGGCGTCGTCGCCGAAGGCCTGGCGGACCAGGCTCATGGCTTCGCGGGTGTTGCGGGCGGTAAATCGCTTGACGTTCATGCCGTGCCTCCGATGATGGAGCCGATGCGGATAGTGTGCGTTTCCGGGATCTCGCTATGGCCGAGCACCTTCAGTCGCGGGGCAGCGCGCTTCAGGAGCCGGGCCAGGGGGGCGCGGATCAGGTCGGGGACCAGCAGGCAGGCAGGCAGGCCACGGTCTTCCTGGGACTGGGCGGTCTGCGCGGCACTCCGGGCCAGCGTGTCAGCCACGCCAGGGTCCAGGGCAGCGCCGTGCGGGGAATTCAGGGCCTGTGTCACCAGGCGCTCCAGTTCAGGTTCGAGGGCAATGACGTCCAGTTCCTTGGCCGGACCGTAGATCTGCTGCACGATCGCCGGGGCGATGTGAATGCGGATGCGACGGGCCAGTTCGGCCGGATCCGTGGTCTGGCTGGCGTTTTCGGCCAGGCTTTCCACAATGGAACGCATATCGCGGATGTGCACGCCCTCTTCCAGCAAGAACTGGAGGACTCGTTGCAGGTTGGCGATATTGACCATTTTCGGAATCACGTCTTCGATCAACTGAGGCGCTTGCTTGGTGAGGTGTTCCACCAGCTGCTGGGTTTCCACCCGGCCCAACAATCGGGCCGCGTGAACTTGCATCAAGTGTGAGAGATGTGTGGCCACCACGGTCGCGCAATCAACGACCGTAAAGCCCGCCATTTGTGCCATTTCCCTTTGCCGGTCTTCGATCCAGACCGCCGGGAGGCCAAACGCAGGATCGGTGGTTTGCGTACCGATCAATTTCTGGGTCGCGTGGCCCGGGTTGATCGCCAGCCACATGCCCGGGTAGGCCTCGGCCTCGCCGATCACGGCGCCGCGAAGCGTGACGCGGTACTGGCTGGGGCGCAGTTCGAGGTTGTCGCGGATGTGCACCGACGGAGGCAGGAAACCGACATCCTGCGCAAACTTGCGGCGTACGCCCTTGATGCGGCTGAGCAGGTCGCCTTCGCGGCTCTTGTCCACCAGGGCGATCAGGCGGTAACCCACTTCCAGGCCGAGCGTGTCCACCTGGGCGACGTCTTCCCAGGACGCTTCGGCGTCCGGGTTCGGCGTGCCGGCGGCGGGCGCGACGGACTTGGCAGCTTCGGCGGCCTTGGCCTTGGCTTCCTTTTCCTTCATCCAGTAAGCCAGGTAACCCAGGCCACCGGCGATCAGCAGGAACACCACGTGCGGCATGCCCGGGATCAGGCCCAGGACGCCCACGAGGCCGGCGGTGATGCCCACGGCCTTGGTGGAGCCGAAGACCTGCTTGCCGATCATGGCGCCGACGTCCTTGTCCTTGCCCACGCGGGAGACCACCAGGGCCGAAGCGACGGAGATCAGCAGGGCCGGCACCTGGGCGACCAGGGCGTCACCCACGGCCAGCAGGATGTAGCTGTCGGCGGCCTGGCCGGCGGACAGGCCGTGCTGGGCCACGCCGATGATGAAGCCACCGACGATGTTGATGAACAGGATCAGGATGCCGGCGACGGCGTCGCCACGGACGAACTTGCTGGCACCGTCCATGGAGCCGAAGAAGTCGGCTTCGTCGCTCAGCTCGGCGCGGCGGCGCTTGGCTTCCTTTTCGTCGATCAGGCCGGCGGACAGGTCGGCGTCCACTGCCATCTGCTTGCCCGGCATGGCGTCCAGGGTGAAGCGGGCGCCGACCTCGGCGATACGCTCGGCACCCTTGGTGACGACGATGAAGTTGATGACCACCAGGATCGCGAACACGATCAAGCCGACGGCGAAGTTGCCGCCGATCAGGAAGTGACCGAAGCTTTCAATGACCTGGCCGGCCGCGCCGGCGCCCGTGTGGCCTTCCATGAGCACCACGCGGGTGGAGGCGACGTTCAGCGACAGGCGCATCAGGGTGGTGAGCAGCAGCACGGTCGGGAAGGCCGCGAAGTCCAGCGGCTTGACCATGTGGGACGCCACCATCATGACCATGATGGCCATGGCGATGTTGAACGTGAAGAACAGATCCAGCGCGAAGGGCGGCAGGGGCAGCACCATCATCGCCAGCACCATCATCACGGCGATCGGCGCGCCCAGCGCGCCGATGATCGCGGCGCGGGGTCCGAGGAGGTTCTGCAAACGGGCCATCAGCTCGTTCATGGTTCAGCCTTCTTGAATCTGCGTCAACGTTGAGGGGCGGCGTCGGTGAACAGGTCGTCCTGTTCATCTGCCGGAGGCGTCCAACCGGGCTTCTTGTGCGGATCGAGTTCGTCCGGCACGCTCGGGTTCGGCGCTTCGTTCGGGGAGGCACCGCGTCCGGCCAAGGCGGCCTTGAGCTGGTACACATAGGCCAGGACCTGCGCCACGGCGCCGAACAGGGCGCCCGGGATCTCGCGGTCGATCTCGGCGTGGGCGTACAGGGCACGGGCCAGCGCGGGGGCGCGCAGCACCGGCACCTTGTTGTCCTTGGCGATGTCGCGGATCTTGAAGGCCAGCAGGTCCAGGCCCTTGGCCACCACGCGGGGGGCGCCCATCTTGGTCTCGTCGTACTGGATGGCGACGGCGTAGTGGGTCGGGTTCATGACGACCAGGTCCGCCTTGGGCACCGCGGCCAGCATCTGGCGCTTGATGAGCTCACGGGCCTTGTGGCGCATCTTGTGCTTCATCTCGAGGTTACCCTCGGCTTCCTTCATCTCGTTCTTGGCTTCCTCGCGAGACATGCGCAGGCGCTTGAGGTACATGAAGCGCTGCAGCGGCAGGTCGATGGCGGCAAACAGGAACAAGGCCAGGCCCAGCAGCATCAGGCCGCCCATGAGCTGCTGGCCAGCGAACGCCAGGGCCGAAGGCAGCGGGACGGACATGATGCCAATGAAGCCGGCCACGCGATCCTTGAGGGCCAGCGCGCCGATGATGCCCAGCACCAGGGCCAGCAGGCAGGCCTTGAGCGCCTGCGTCAGGTTCTGCCACTGGAACAGCCGGCCGAACCCGTTGATGGGGTTCAAATGCGAGAACTTGGGCGCCAGCGGCTTCATGGTGAAGTTCCAGCCACCACCGGCCAGGTGACCCGCGATGGCTGCAGCAGCCAGCACCAGCATGGCGGGCAAGGCAATGGCGAACGCCTGCCAGGTCAGGCCAGACAGACGCTCCGTCATCACGCCAGCAGTGCGCAGCTGTTCGGCGTCAAAACGCAGGGAGCCCTCCAGCATGTGCTGGAGCTTGGCCAAGGTAGAAGGCGCGCTCGCCGCAATCATGGCGCCACCGGCCGCCATCACGGTGAAGTGAGGCAGGTCGCGGGAGCGCGGCAGTTGCCCTTCCTTGCGAGACCTTTCGATCTTTTTCTGCGAGGCGGGTAAGTTGCGGTCTTGAGCGTCTTGGTCGGCCATGAGCGGGGTGGTCGTCCGCGGCAACATGCCGCAGCCCCGCCATTGTTCGGCTTAGAGGGGTCTGGCTTTAGGCCGATAAAAGGGGGAAAACAGCCTGTTCTTTGGGCTGGGTGGAGGCGCTGACGTTCGGGGACCGAGCGGATGGGCGGCATGCCCGGCGTTGGGGGTGGGCGAATACGGAGGTTTTGAGGGCCCAGCCCTCAAAACTCCCCTGCGGTGCTCGGAAGTCGGGGCGGGCCCAACTCGCTTCGCTCACCTGCGGCTCGCTACGCTCAAACAGCCGGTCCCTCTAGTCAGTCAACAAAGCGCGCTCCCGCGCGCTCCCCCGACTTCCTGCGCTCCTCGGCTCCTCCCACGCCCACCCCCAACGCCGGGCATGCCGCCCATCTCAACCGCCAAGGTGACTGGGAGAGATGAACCAGCATGCCAAACGGCTGTGCCTGACCCATCAAGACTTGGGGTATGGCGTACGGAGCAGGCCTGGGCTGATGCTCGGCTAGGGTGGCGGTCGGGGTGAGACGCCGGCGAATGCCTCCGGCTTCTCGGCCGTTGGCTCGTGACTTAGAAGCCGAGCGACGCGAGGAGGTCGTCCACTTCGGACTGGTTGCTCACAACGTCGGTCCGGCCTTCCGGATTCACGACCGGACCCTGCAGGATGCTCGGGTCCACCTTTTCGCGCTGCTCCGGCGGCACGACCTGCACCAGCAGCTTGACCAGGCTGTCTTCCAGGTCATTGGCCAGGGTCACGACCTTGGCCACCACCTGGCCAGTCAGGTCATGGAAGTCCTGCGCCATCATGATGTCGGTCAGATGGGTGTCGATCTTGGAGGTGGAGGCTTCCACTTCCTTGACGAAATTGAAAACGGCACCGGTCGCCACGGCTTTGACCGGGTCCGCCGTGATGGCCTGGGCCATGGCGTTGGCCGCAGCGGTGATGCGTGCATGCTCCGCCTTGGCCTGATCCACATGGTTCAGCACCTTGTTGGCAGCATCGGCCGTCTTGGTGGCGATGTACGTCAGGCGGCTACGGGCATCGGGCAGGCCGTCCGTGGCCACCTGAAGCTTGGGCATCACGCCCAGTTGCTGCATGGTGTCGTGCAGCACACGGGTGATCGTGCCGATCTGCTGGAACACCTCGGGCGACACCGACAAAGGTTCGGTGGTCGATTGACTCAGTTTGGCCAACTCTTCCATCTGCATGGTGAAACTCCCCAACGCGTCAGGCCGCAGCGGCCAGTTTCTGCATGATCTTCTGGACTTTTTCTTCCAGCGTGGCCTTGGTGAAAGGCTTGACGATGTAGCCGGCTGCGCCACTTTGCGCCGCCAGCACGATGTCTTCCTTGCGGGCTTCGGCCGTCACCATCAGCACCGGCAGGTGCTTGAGACTGGCGTCTTCCTTGATGGCCTTGAGCAGTTCAAAACCATTCATGTTGGGCATGTTGATGTCGCTGACAACGAAATCATATTTCGCCTGTTTCAGCATGCTCAGGGCCTCGACGCC